>Ga0307377_10000786_pt1 | contig 41921 bp, 57 predicted proteins | sample TR3MG_FD_202535 | JGI IMG/M metagenome (GOLD analysis project Ga0307377, IMG submission 202535) | Soil microbial communities from Risofladan, Vaasa, Finland - TR-3 | ecosystem: Environmental > Terrestrial > Soil > Coastal area > Acid sulfate soil | place: Finland: Risofladan, Vaasa | collected...
ACAAAACACTCCACCGGCGACCGGAGCGCCAGCAGTGCCACCGGCGACCGGAGCGCCAGCAGTGCCACCGGCGACCGGAGCGCCAGCAGTGCCACCGGCTACCAGAGCGCCAGCAGTGCCACCGGCAAAAATTCAGTAGCCATGAATATCGGGATTTCCGGGAAAGCGAAAGCTGGAAAAGACGGCGCAATCGTACTTTGCAACCATGACGAGTATTACAACATTCGACACATTCGCGCCTCAAAAGTTGGCGAAAACGGGATTAAACCGGATGTTTGGTACACGCTGAACGATGAAAACAAATTCGTCGAAGCGTAAGACACAGGAGGATTTAATCATGACCGACTTATCGGCAATCGCAGCCCTGCTTTACGACGCAGCCGACGAGTTGGCTGATGAGAATGATCGGGCCGAAGCGCGGGAACAGAACCGGGTTGTTGATCCACTGGTTGAGCGCATGGCGGCGAATCGTCGGCGCATGAATCCGAGCTTGCGTGAAAGCGATGTGGGCCAGCCCAGGCCATGCAATACCGGGCTGATTGTGGGTAATTTTATTAAATCAGGAAGAGCTTAATCATGAAATCGCAACCAATCAGCGCCGGTCTTTACCGGGTAAATGGCGTCATTCTGGTTAGAGCGGAAAACGCCAGCCATGCGGCATGCATGGTTTTGCGGGCGATGATTGAACAGGCGAAAAGGAAAGCGGCATGAGTGAGACACAAACACTGGAACAGATCACCGAGCGCCGAGACGCGCTGGCTGCGCAGATCATAGGGCTTAACAGCGACCTCAAAGCTATGAACCTTCGGATCGCGGTAATGAAGGCTGAATACAAAATCGGTGATCGCGTAATTCGCTACGGCAAAGACGAGTATGAGATTGTAAATATCACGTCAGGTTGGTGCATGTACAGTGGAAAGCGAGTTCTAAAATCCGGGGAACTCGGCAAGCGAGTGTTTGAGCTATACGGGAATCTGAAGAAAGTGGTGGAATCATGAAAAAGTTCCTCTCCGATTTTGCCTACTACCGGCGTCAAGGTTTCGGGATTCGCACGGCATGGAAGCTGGCGAAGGTGACGCTATGATGATCATACCTGATGGCTGGAAACTGGTTCCGGTGGAGCCAACTTATCAAATGGCTGCACAAGCCCTCGTATCCTGCCCTGTTTTTGGTTTAAGTATTAATGCTGTATACCCAATGTATGAAGCCATGCTCGCAGCGGCCCCAACACCACCAGAACAAGAATGCAATTGCAGCATGGCAATAAAACTGAACGGGGATGGCTGCGCGGTATGCAATCCGGAGAGGGCTGAAGATTTGAGCGAGCCTGTCAGCATGGAGCCGGTGGCTTGGATTGATGGCATGGGAATAATTGTGTACAGCTATGAATCTCGATGTATCCCTAAGGATAATTGGCAGCCACTATACCCCGCCGAACAACTCGCCACCCTGCAAAACAAGCTTGCCGCGCATACTAATTGGTTAAGCGATAAGGTGTGCTTTACCAAGGTTGACTATAAAAAGAAGGTAGAAGAGCGCGAAGCCCTGCAAGCCAAGTTGGAACAGTCGGAGAAAGCTAGGACAGAGTTGCTGAAGCTGCTTGCTTGGGTAGATAAAGGGGTGACGTGCGCCATATCCGGCAGTATAAAAGAAGCCATCGCCAAATACGAGGTGAAATGATGGATTCATACCAACCAATCTATGATGCTGTTCGTAGCAAAATATCCAATGGTGACATTGGACAAGCAGTCGAAAATTCATTGCGGGATTCAAACTTCTCGCACTATGTTCAAATGGCTATGAGTAGTATTGAACAAATTGCTTCCGAATACGACCGCCCATGCGCCATCTTTCGCCCAAAATTATCCCTAGACGGTAATCAGTGGTGCGCTTTGTATGGTGAAAATTTGCAAGACGGCGTGGCTGGTTTTGGGGAGTCACCTGCGCTTGCAATGCGAGCTTTTGATACCGCTTGGACTGCCAAATACGAGGTGAAGAAATGAGCGAAGATGACCGGTAACTGCTGGAACTAGCGGCGAATGCTGCTGGGTACTATGATGCAACGTGGAATGCCGAACTAAGTTGTGTTGAGACATCCATGCTTGATGGACTTCGATGCTGGTGGGACCCTTTAACAAATAAATGTCAGGCGTTTTCTTTGATGGCTGAACTGCGAATAGATGTAACGCATAGTGCGTCAAATAAAACAGTAAGCGCATTTTCAATGAATGCGCCGAGTGTTTGCGTAGAACAGGAAGGCGAGGATAAAAGTGCTTCCACACTACGCGCCGTAGTACGCGCTGCTGCCGAGATTGTCCGCGCAATGCAGAACAACGATAACAGGAGTGAATGAATCATGAGTACCGAAAAAACGAATGTCGCACAGATCAAGCAATCTCTTCCGGCGCTCGCTATGAGCGAGGACGAACTGATATCTGTGTTGACCACGAGCCTTTACCCTGGCGCGGCAATCCAGAGCATCAAGATGGTGCTGGGATACTGCAAGGCAACCGGACTTGACCCCATGCAGAAGCCGGTTCACATCGTCCCGATGTGGGACAAGAACACCAAAGCGATGCGCGATGTGGTCATGCCCGGTATCGGCCTGTATCGCACCCAGGCGGCACGATCTGGAAACTATGCTGGCGTGACAGAGCCGGAGTTCGGAGAGGACATTACAGAAGATGTCGGCGGCGTGCGTATGACGTTCCCGAAGTTTTGTAAGGTAACGGTGAAACGGGCCATTCACGGCGGCGCAGTTGTCGATTTCACGGCTACTGAGTTCTGGAAAGAAAACTACGCGACAGCGGGTAAGGATTCGACAGCGCCTAATGCGATGTGGAAAAAACGGCCATATGGGCAAATAGCGAAGTGTGCAGAAGCCCAGGCGTTGCGCAAAGCATTCCCAGAATTCGGCGCTGCGCCAACTGCCGACGAAATGGAAGGCAAGCCGTTTGAAGGAGAAACCATCGACGGATCGACGGGCGAGATCATGCCGAAGAATACCGGCAATCCGGTGCTGGAAGAATGCAGCGCAGAGAAGTTCGAGCAGAACCAAGCCGCATGGCGTGATTTGGTTGTTTCTGGTAAGAAAACCGCTGATGCGCTTATCGCCATGTTAAGCACGAAGGCAATATTAACCGATGACCAGAAGCTGACGATTGATAGCTGGTCGCATGAAGGGGATCAATAATGAAAACGCACTCGCTAATCCAAGGCAGCAAAGAATGGCACCAGCATAGGCTGTCACACTTTAACGCCAGCGATGCCCCGGCCATGATGGGCGTATCACCCTACAAGACGCGCAGCAAACTTCTTGAAGAAACGGCGACCGGACTTGTTGACGCTGAATTCGATGAAGCCACGCAGCGCCGCTTTGCTGACGGCCACCGCTTCGAGAGACTGGCGCGCCCTCTTGCCGAAGAAATCGCCGGGCAAGACCTTTACCCGGCAACTGGTTCCGAAGGAAAGCACAGCGCCAGCTTCGACGGAATTACTATGTGCGAGTCGGTCATATTTGAACACAAAACCTTGTCTGACCGGATTCGCGCAGCCAAAAGCGCGTCTGAACTCCCCAAAGACCTGCGCATTCAGATGGAACACCAACTCCATGTATCAGGTGCAGAGAAATGCCTGTTCATGGCGTCCGTGTGGGATGAGGGCGACGAACTTGTTGAGGAAATCCACTACTGGTACATGCCCGACTTGGATAGCCGTTCTTGCATTCTAGACGGCTGGTCTCAATTCGAGAAAGACCTTGCCGCCTACGTTCCCCGAGAGATCGCCGAGAAGCCCCAAGCCGAATCAGTAATAGCCCTTCCCGCCCTTCTGATTACCGCCAAAGGTGAAGTGACCAGTACCAACATGCCGTCCTTCAAGGATGCCGCCAGAACGTTCCTCGCCAAGATCAACCGGACGCTGGAAACAGACCAGCAGTTTGCCGATGCCAAAGAATCCGCCAAGGTGTTGCGTGAAACCGCCGTCAAGCTCAAGGCGAAGAAAGAGGAAATGCTAGAGCAAACGGCCAGCATTGGCGAAGTGGCGCGGGAGATTGACCTGATTGTCGAAACATTCAACAAGACAGCCCTGGCGCTGGAAAAGGACGTGAAGGAAAAAGAGATTTCAATAAAGGTGGATATTGCAAACGCTGCAAAGGTGGCGTATGCGGCGCACGTTGCTGCGCTTGAAGCCGAAATAAGCCCTATTCGCTTGGTTTTGCCTGTTCCTGATTTCGCTGGCACCATGAAAAACCAGCGCACAATTGCCAGTTTGCACGACAAGGTTGATGGGGCGCTTGCGAATGGCAAGATTGAGGCTGATTCAGTCGCCAAGGACATCCGCGCCAAACTGGCGTGGTGCAAAGATAACGCTGACGGCATGTCGTTCCTGTTCCCTGACCTACAGCAGATCATCGTCAAGCCGATGGATGATTTTACGCTTCTCATCACCATCCGGATTAAGGATCACAAGGACGCCGAAGCGCTAAAAGCCGCTGAAATAATTGCCAAGGCAGATGCAGCAGCAGCCGCCAAACTGGAATCAGAGCGCGCCGCAATGCAAGCCGACGAAGAGCGCAAGTCCTGCGAGAAGGTTGCGGCGGAACAGGCAGCAGAGCGCGCAAATGTTGAGGCAGAAGCCAAGGCGCAAAAAGCGCTTGACGACCTTGAGGAAGAAACGCTACGGAAACAGGAAGCGGCAGAGTCCAAGAAAACGCCGGCGGAAGAGCCGCGGCCAGATCAGGTAGTGGTTGGCGTCGATCTGGACAATTCCGGCGCAGATCAAGCCGTTCGCAATATGTCGTCGGGCAAGCGTGTTCAACCTGTGCCGATCATCATTGACCGGCCTACAGATGCCGAGATTATCGGCGCGCTGGCGGTGCGTTTTGCGGTATCCGAGCAGACTGTGAAGAGCTGGCTGGCCGACATGAACCTGGAGGCCGCAGCATGATGTTCAAAAACGCAATGGTTTTCCTGATAGCGCCGGGCTTTCGCGTCGACGCAACCATGTTGACGCGCCAGATCGCCAGCGCATGCGGGAGCTTGGTGATGCCCGCTAACTCAACGGTAAATGGCGCCGCATGACCAAGCCAAACGAAACCACTGGCGCCGATTCGGCGCACGGTGGCGAGGGATTTCATGGGGTTTGGAAGCAACAGCCACAACAAGGCGGCGACTACCGCCACGTGGACTGTACCGGGATTGGCAGCGGATAGATCGCGCTGCAATGGCTGACGGCGCAAGGGCGATAACTGAAGTGCTTTGGCTTTCTCCGCGATGCCAAAGCGCTGATTTGTTTTAGGCGGCTAACGTGCGAATTCAGGGGACTGAGCGAAGCGAAGTTCCCGCTGGAATGAAAGGTTAGACATGAAAGTAGCCCCAAAATATGCAAACCAGAAATTCGGCGGTTTTAGCACGATGACCTTTACCAGACCATCGGCCTGCAAGCACAACGATGGTTGGTATGTGAATGTGATGTTTTGGATATTCAAGAAGCGCATATTTGTATGCTCTAAATGTGGTTCACACTTCGATGCCTAACGCCTGAGATAACCGGAGCGACGCGGCTTTATCGCGGCGCGTCCGGTTGAACGATGGGTTCGGCGGCAATTTACGGAGGACGAAAGAAATGAAAGAAATGACCGATGACCAGAAGGCTGCGGCCTACTACAAGTTTGGGGCGCTGCATGAAGCCCCGCCGTTTGTGCCGGCGACAGTTCGGACGACGCGCACGCTGTATGGGGATTTTCCATTCCGCGGCGCGGGCGTCCTGGCCGGGGACCACGAATGCAGAAGCAACAAGTGGGGCGCGGTGAGCGTGACGGACCGAGCCGGAAACCAACTTGGCTTGAGGCTGAATGAATTTGAGCCGCTGACATGGCGCGAGAACTTGCCGCCGAACGTGTAGCTAAGGGGCTGCGCCGCTTTTGCGCAGTCCCGCTTGAGCGTAGGGTTAGCCGCCTGCGCCCCGGTTTATTTTGAAACTATTTCAATAAAACGCTTGACGGAGTGAAATAGTTTCTATAATATAGCGACACGGTTGAGAGAAACCGGATAACCGAGGAGTAGCTAACATGAAACTACAATATCAACTGAGCAACGGGAATTGGGTCAACTGCAAAAAATCTGACACAGATGACCGCACCGATGAATTTTTAGCACAATGCGCAGAATACAAAAATATCAGCATTGATGAGGTTCTGGCGATTTTGGCGACCGGTAAATCAGTTGCGAACTGTAGTGGATGGTCGAATGAATGCCGTGACGGTGAGATTGTTGAGGCTAAAACAGCAGCATTTGCTGCGCAACGTGCCGCCGCCGAGGCTGCTGAGATACCCGCCAGACACTGCGCTGTAAATCATGCGGCCAAACCGGGCGTCGTGGCGCATACCAATTTTCTACTAACCCACCGTCTGGCCGTTGCGACGATTGCTGCTAATTTACAGGAGACACAGACATGAAAACCATAACCGTAGCCGCATCAAAAAATGACACACGCGCCTATGCTGTGCGTAAATTCAGCAACGCACCGGATTTAAAATACCTGCGCAAAATATCGCCGGACAGGAACGAACTGACAGAATTGGCAGCATTCCTGTTTGACAACTGCCCGCCAGTGGTGGATGGGTATTACCCGGCATTCGACCACGCCAGCCGCGTAGTTTGCTACAACGGCAAAACCGAGGCCTATATGATGCGTTTGGAGGGGCGCAAAAACGCCGAGGGATATATCCGCTGCTACGATCTGGAAAATGTACCGAGCAAAATTCAGGACTGGAAATTTGACGTGATTCGCCACGACCAGTCGGACACCGGATATTGGAATTTGCAGGCCGCGAAAATGCTGGGTGCCGGTGTTGTGCGGATCACTATCGGCAGCAGCGAATGGGCGGCACAATGACACCATCCGAACAGTGCAAAGCGGCAGGGCTGAAAAACCTTGCCGAACTTGCCGCGATCAGCAGTGCCAGTACACGAACGCTGATTAACTGGCACAGAGACAAGCCATCGCTGTTTGCGACCGTCGTTGCTGGGGCGGTCGTGATTAAGGCGGCTAACGTATAGGTAAGTGGCGGGAGCGATAGCGACCGTCCCGCTTGACCGCAGGGTTGGGCGGCGCATTTTGGAGTACACAAGATGATTGAAACTGGAGATGTGGTTTTGCACGAACCAAGCGGCGAAGAGTGGCTTGTTGCATTCGTGGAAGATGGAAGATTGAGCTGGCTTGGATGGACGGAGGGAACGGCGAACGTGGCGGATTGCAAGCTGGTAAAAAAGGGAACACAGGAATACCGAGATATTTGGCAGCGCGACATGCTCAGATTACCAGATAGCGATATTCGTGGACGGTGGGCAAGAAATCACGTGACGCCCAACGTAAAGGTAAGCGGGTGACCACGGCGCTACAAATGCAAGACGAAGCCACCAGCGGGGCTGCCGTGGGTGCTCCGCTTGACCGAGAGGTTAGGCCCCAGCCTGCCGCCGCAGTGCTGGCGTATGTGGAAGCACTGAGCCGCAAGCACTACGAGGAAATAGGATTCCTGCCGAAGCCACGGCTTGAGCAGTACCACCAAGCAGGCCGGCTCTGGATGCAGACCGAGAACGACGACCTGTGCGGCTTCTTGGTGTGGGGCAATGGCTGGCCGGCGCTGCGCGTGTACCAAGTTTGCATCCAGTACGACGCCCAACGCAGAATGCACGGCGCAGAGTTGGTGGGCAGGCTGATCCGCAAGGCCGAGGCGGAAGGATACGAACGAATCTCGGCCTGGGTGGCTGACGACATACCGGCAAACGACTTCTGGCATTCGATGGGCTTCCAGTTTCACGGGCAGCGTGCGGGAGGCTCGAAGCGAGGCAGGATGCACAACGCCTGGGTCTACTGGTGCTCATCCCCGGCGCAGATGTCGCTGATTGGGTAGAACGTAATTTAGGCATCAAAAGTGAAATATAATCCTGGCATAGCCAACAAACGCGGCGCGGAGGAATTGAAGCAATGAGCTTTGCAGACTGGAAAAAACGCTCCAAGGTTTATCAGATCTACAAGACCCATGCCGAACGATATGGGCACGATGTCGTAGCCCAGGCCGCATACAAAGCTGGCGAGCGCAAAGGCCGTAAAGATGCGGAAGCGGCAGCACAGCGGGCTATCGAGTTGCGGGCGCGATTGGTTGCGGAGTTGATGCCGTGAGCAAATTCATCACCCGCAACATCATCCTGCTTGACGATGATCGCCGGAATATCGCAATCGCTGCCATAACGAATGCGCCATCCGGTATCGAGTGCGTGTTGCGCGAGCAGGTGAAGGCAAGGAAGCTTGACCAGAACGCGCTGATGTGGGTCGGGCCATTGGCTGATATATCCGCGCAGGCGTGGGTAGCAAACCGGACATATAGCGACACGGTTTGGCATAAGCAATTCAAGGCCGAATATTTGCCGGAAGAGGATGCACCCGACTTACACGAACTGGTGAAAGACCCTTTCAAATACCGCAAATGGGATTGGACTCCGAAGGGAGAAAGGGTTTGCGTAGGCAGCACAACGGATCTGACGGTTAAGGGATTCTCGCAATATCTGGAACAGGTTTATGCGTTCGGCGCTAGCCTGGGCGTGTTGTTTAGCGCGGGGAGTAAATCATGACTGACCCCATAGCAACCATGAGCGCATACAACGAATGGCGGCGCGGCGACGATAGCCCGCAGCCAGACCCAAAGCCAATCGGGATTGCGATTGACGCGGTAATCGCAGAGTTGGAATCGCTACGTAAAAACGAATACATCTGCAAGAAATGCGGATTGCGGAAAAACGACAAGCATCCGAAGGGGGATTTTTGATGGGAGACGTGACGTTATTTGCTGTACTGAAAATGCCACCTGAGTTATGGGACAACGATAGCCCGATTGACGTTTATCAAAGGCATTCGCGGTATGTCTACGCAGCAGACGAGATAGAACGGTTGCGCATCAACGAAAAAGCCAGCCATGAAGTAATCAAGAAATGGCGCGCTGAGCGGATGGAGATGGTTGTAGAGATTGAGCGGCTTCGAAAACTGGCAACGTGCAGCTGTGGGGATGGGTTTGCAGAACATGATCCGGGCACATGCGGCAATTGTTTGGCCGCACTTTCGGCTGGGGTCGACCGGCTGCGCGAAATCGAGAAAGCCGCAATCAACGTGTGCGACTGCAAGGGACGTTATCACGCCGAACTGACAATGAATCGGCTGATGGAAGTGTGCGGAAGGGTGAAGAAGTGAGGCCGAAGAAATGCAAGGGATGTGGCGAGAAATTCCAGCCCGTCCGGCAATTCCAGAAAGCGTGCTCCGTCGAATGCAGCGTTTTGATGATTGTTGCCGCTAGGAAGAAGGCGAAGCGCACAGAGTACAAGGAAGCCAAGAAACGGGCCAAAACTCGTGCGGATTGGCTGCGAGAGGCACAGGCAGCCGTGAATAAGTATCGCCGCTTGCAAGACCTCGCTGCTGGCCACGGCTGCATATCCTGCGGCACTCACAACGGGAAGATGAACGGAGGGCATTACCGTTCGGTTGGAGCTAGCCCTGAAACGCGGTTTTTGCCTGAAAACATATCGCTCCAATGCGAACGCTGCAACTCACATTTAAGCGGCAACATCATCAATTACCGGCTGGGCCTGATAGCGCGTTACGGCGTGGGGTATGTGGAATTTCTGGAAGGCCCGCACCCGGCAACACATTACACCGTCGAGGATATCGAGGGCATTAAGCGGAAATATTCAGCATTGGCTAGGGGGTTGGAACGTGGGGAATAAAAACGTCAACGGGGATGTGCTAATAGACGCATATTGCTGCGTTTACGCTCAGACCGGCATTTACATCCCAACACGTGCCCATATCACGGTATGCGCAAGGACGTTGCTGAATTGCGAAAAAACAAAATCTTGCGGATTCGAGTTAACCAAGGGGACATACGATGTTGCAGCGTAATGGTGATACCAAGTTCTGTGGTGGATGTGGCGAATACAAGCCGGTAGATGGGCGCGAGAAGGAAGCTAACTCGCATTGCCACTGGTGCATGGACTGTATCGAAGCGCAGAAGGCGGAAGCCGATGGAAAGGCCGAGAGTGGCGCTCGATAAGCGTTTCTATCAAGACCCTTCCTTACATGCCCGGTACGAAGGTGAGATTAATCCATGCCTGAGATGCAAGCACATCGGCAAGGTATTCGACCTGCCGTTCTGCCAGCGCGGACTAGTGATGAAACCGAATTGCAAACAATGGAGGGGGAAATAATGGACATTGAAGATCGCGCATTGCAGATCCATACCAAAATTCAGCGGGATAAATCGCCGGTTGCGGTGTACCTGATAAACGGATCGTTCCGCACGAAAGGGAAAAACACTTCCTGGCTGACCGGTGCCACCATAGAAAACCTCGTGGGGGTCTATGACGAATGCGCCGACCTTGGTTATATCGAAGACGACATGATGGCGATGGCGAAATGAGCACGTTTTATTGCGCGTCGTGCAGGTCAGACAAATCAATCGAAGGGCGGCAGCGCATGATGAATAAAACGGGAAGGCCTGGAAGATGGCGCTGCGCCAATTGTAAGCAAAGGGCAAAAGATGCATTGGCGCAACGTAGACAAGCATCACCTTCAAGCTGACGGGTGGACGATAGCAAAGTGCTTTGTGGGTGACGATACAAAGTACGTTTTATGGCGCGGCGGCACATTAATTAATGTGTTCGATGATGCGGACTCGGCAAAAGAAGAAGCAGAAAAGGGAATGAAATGAGGCAATGCTTGGCTCGTGCTGTAAATTCTTCAAATTTGGAGATGGAGACATTCGAAACAGACGTAGACCGAGTAGCCGCAATGGCAGCCGGCACGCACCTAGGCAGTTATTTATTGAGGATCAGGGATGGTGGGCAGGTAGAATTTTCGCACCGTGCTATGCTGATATTGGCAAGGCGAATTCACAAGCGCCACAGGATCGTTAGGACACTGGCCGAGGCGATTGCAACCCAAGCGTTGATCGAATGGATTAAGCCATGGTGTAGAGCCTGCGGCGGGGCAAGAGAGTTGATGATTGATAGCAAGCCAACAACCTGCCCGAAGTGCGGAGGATCTGGTGTACATCGTCACTCAGACAGAGAACGGAGAAGCGCGATTGGGTCATGGGGTGGGAGAATCGAAACAGGATTCAATTATGCCGCGGCAGAAATATCATCAGCGGCTGCGGACATGGCTACAGGTGCAAGAGCGAGGATAGGGTGAGCCAAAGTGGTTTTTAGCTTTATGTTTATTCTGCTCGGCATTACTATATGGCTTTTTAAAGTGATGCCGTAATTATTAGGACACGAAATGGATAGGCGTGGATTTCTTGGGGTGATATTGGCTGCTGGAGTAGCCCCATTTGTCGTAAAAGAATAATTGGAGATTAATATGTATTACGGAAAAGACGTGTTTTTTGAAAAGGTAATGGAATGGATTGTAGAAAAACTTTTACTCCCGTTTTTTATCATCATTATAACGATTTTCTCATTTGGCGGATTGGCCTGGTTGATGTTTGAAATATTCCAATACATTAATAACCCCGTTAAATATATTGATCTTCCAGCAAACCAATTGGCGTGCAGTCAGACCATAGAACTATGTCGGCCTCCATATTCTTGTGGCTCAAAGATTCAGTGGACGAAACAAGTCAATGCTGACAAATAGCCATTAAAAGATCGTCGAACTCTGAATAGATTAGACCGCCGTACTTAGAAATTCAGTTAACCGAGAAAGGATTTTATATGTGGTGCTGGCACAAGTGGGGGAAGTGGAGTGACCCGACAAACGGAATTTACTCACCGTTCGGGCCTACCGGATACAGTGATGTCGGGTACTTCGCTGTGGCACAAATGAGGATTTGCGAGAAGTGCGGAGTAGCGCAGCACCGCACGCTTCCGAAGGTGAGAAGCCTGGCGTCGTTGAAGGATGAGACATGAGTTACGCACAATTGCCAAACAATACCGCCGATAGCCAACCAAACTTGATCGTTGTTGGCGCGCTAACTGGGGCATTCACCATGGGGATTGCAGCGCCGATGCGAACTGAAAAGACCACGCCGGATGCATACCGGCTTGCCAAGAAGCCTGATGGTACGCTGGTGCTCCAGGGATCTTACATGTGGTATGAGGGATGGAACGATTTTGTATATTTCAAAACCACTCCCATGCAAGGCGCAACGCCCGGTGCAGTCCTTTCCTTCGCGGGGCTTCGTAAGCTAAATTTCAAAGCCGACATCAAGCCCGTCAAGGTTCCTGTTAACGATGCGGCCAAGATTGACCGCATCAAGACACTGCTGGCAAAGATCGGGGGGCAATGGGAAGAGGGGCATAAAACTCCCACCATGACACATCCGCCCATTCGGGATGCCCTTTTCGCGCAGGTCGCGGAAGAAGAAGGGCTGGCTGGCGTCGAGGGAAATTGGAGATCCACTTTGACTTTTCATGGGGAGAATGGCTGATGGCAACCGGAGGCTTGGTCAGCGGTCGTTATTCTGGCCGTCATCCCGCTACTATTCCAATTTGGTCGCGTTCTTATCGGGGTGCTTTAGACGGTACAGCCTGTCATTAAGTTTTTTCATTTCTCCGGTTATTCGCATATCAATTAATTTGATACGCTCCTTTTCTGCGTCGTTCTCGATCAGGTGGCGCTTCTGCTTGCGCAGTTCTCCAACCTTACGCTCGGCCTGATTGGCAAACCAGAATAACCTGGCCTCCGGATTGTCACGCAGGTATTCCATTGCTTCTGCGCCTTTGCGATCCTTGCGCAGCCCTTTGATAGTGGCCTCATGCTCATTCAATTCCTTGAGGTTCGAATAGAAGGCGTTGCCTTCTGATGCTTGGCCTTCGGTGCTACCGTAAAATCTACCGATAAGCGGTATCTTGTGGCTTGGAAAATCCTCGCCGGTAAACATCGTTTCTGCCGTGGTCGTTGCCTTGCCAATCTCGCGCCCAACACCGCCGGTCACTTGTCCGATCAGGTATTCGATCTGGTCTGCGGTCGGGCTGGCGATACCTTGCTTGTACTTGGTTCCGCCGGATAACGTGTTGATGGCTTCTGCAATCCACTTGGCCGGTGCGCTAGACACGTCCTTGGAGCGAGTGAATCCTGGGGTTGGATTGAGGCTGTTGAAATCCTCGCGCGCGATAGGTTTCCCCGTCCAGTCCTTGTTCATTCCGAGCGCGACTATCGGGTCGGTAATCGTGGGGGAAATAATCTGCGCAATCGGGGAAGATCCGCCTAGCGGGTTGGTTGCGTCAACCAGCACGCCCATCATGCTTTCAATCTTCTTACTTGCCCCCTGTCCGCCAGACAGCATCAGCTCCATGCTCAAGCGCCCGATGTTCGGCAGCACGTTGAAGCCTAGAGGCATTGGCAGCGTCAGGTATTTCTTATCGCCAATTGGCAGGATCAGGTTGCGCTCGCGCACAAAGTCCGGCGGTTCGTCATCGTCAAACCAGGCTGCGGCCAGCAACAGCGCTTGCATTGCACCTATGGTAATGCCGCCGTAGATAATTTTCTTGCCTGCCGGCCCTTTCAGGGCTGACGCCATCCGTGTCATGCCCTGCACGGAAGCATTAAAGAATGCGTACAGAGCGCCGGCCTGCATCGCCATTTCGCCCTTACGATTGAAGTTAACTGTGAGATTCTTGGCGAGACTCGCGGACTGCTCTATCGACATGCCGGATGCCTTGGCCTCCTTGTAAGCGGCCAGCCGCACCGTGTTTTCCATGGTTTCGTTGTAATCTGATAGCCAATCCAGCAACGGCCTTGCTCCCTTGTCAATCAGCATGGTTGCCGGGTTCTCCAGATAACCATTTGCAGTGATAACCTTTCCCCATGCGGTCTTTGTCCACCAGTCATGGTCGAGCGCGTGCTGGATAGCTTCTGATCGGTCTGCGCCGGTCCTGAACATATCTCGGTATCCGGTCTTTCCTCCGGCTTCCGCGAACTCTTCCGCCAGTTTCGCCCAATCGACATCAAAGCCGCGCATCTTGTGCTTGATCGATCCGGCCAAAATCTTCCATACATCGGCCAGAATCTTGCCTTGCTTTCCGGACAATGGCGTGTCGGTCAAGTTAATCATGGCTCCCTGCACGTCGCGCACCAGGTTGACTACGCCAAATATCGGGTTGTATTGGGTGTTGATCGCAGAGAAGTAGCGCGTCACCTTGGCGGTCGTTCCAAGCAGTTCGCCTAATTGCGAGCCGTCCAGATTCTTGATGGAGGCCGCCATGCGCACGGCGCGCTCGTTGCGCTCGTTGAAGAGGATCGAATGTTCCTCGATCTTGCCGGTATCTGGATTAGGGATCTTCACCATCACCACGTTGTCTTTTGACTTGTAGAGCGAGTCCACACGCTCGACTACCTGATCCACGCCGCCGATGGTTTCTACAACGCGCATCACGGGCGGCTTGTCCACCTTCCAGAAATCGGGGTTTGGATTCTCCTGGGCCAGCCCGTACAGCGCCATTACCACCCGGTTCTTCTCGCCACGAACTACCGCCTTGTCGCGCTGATTGGCAATGTTGCCGAGAATGTCCACCACCTCGCGCTTTGATCCGGTACGCTTCTTGGACTCGCTTCCGCGAATTGAAAACCCCTGCCCGGCGCCGGTGCCGTGCGCCATCGTGTCCATATCCTCACGATTAAGCGGGACGTAGAACCGATAGGCGTTCTCCAAAGTATCCTTGTCGGACTGAGAAATCAGCCCGTATTCCAGTTGCTGCTGGCGAGTCTTGGCGGTCATGGCATAAACCCGCTTCGCCAGCGCTTCAAACGTCTTGCGCTGTTCCGGCGATAGAGCGTCCATGTAGTCGTCGGCCTCCCGATCCGTCATGCCGGAACCGCCGTCCCACATTTCTTCATTGTCCGGATTGATCGAAGCAATATGCGCGTTCGCCTCATTGGCGTGTTTCGCCCACAGGTATTTGCCGAGATCTTCCTGTGACACCTTGCTCATGCGCATCACGGTAATCAGCGGATTGAGTTCGTTGTTCAGGAATTCATCAATCCGAGTCGCCGCCCTGCCGTGGAATAACTCTTCCTTCAGATAGGCGTTGATTGCGTCCTTGATCTCGCCAGACGTTTCCTTGATGGCTTTCTGGACTTGTTTGAGGTCGATATGCTTGTTCTGGATGCGATAGACAAAGTTATCCAGCATGGATGGCTCTGGAGCATCCCATGCGGAACCATCCGTTGCGGTAATGTCGGGTGTTTTGCGGGAATAGAGAATGCCTTGCAGTGGAGTTCCGCTTAATCCCCCTGGTACGATCCTGCCAATCTGAGCCAGTAGATCTCCCCCTCTTTCGCCGCGCGCTGCGCGTGAAAAGGTATTTGTGGTAGCCGCTCTTTTAAGCGTTGCGCTTCCGATAATACGCCTGGATTGAACATCAGCAGGTGATCCAGTTCCTTGTCCTTCAGTTCGAGCGTTATTTCCGTTCCCGGCTTGAGCAGGATTTGCAGCATTTCTAGCTTGCTTTCCCGCGAGATATTCGTCAGTAGAGACTCGAAGCGCAGCCAATCCGCCTTCGTCCAATACGGATGATAATGCGCGCGCTCTCTCAAGAATTCCGCGCATGCCTCCGATTCGGTAGGCTTCGGCAACCGACTTTGATGCGCGGTCGAAATCGCCGGATGTGAATTCTTGCCCATCGGCGTACTCGAATCGCTGCTTATCGAAATTGTAGGTGACATTCTTGATTTCTGGCGCCAAGTTGATGGTATTAGTGTAGCTGGTTTTCAGCAGCTCGGACAGATTGTTTTCGTCATCGCCAGTTACCCAGGTGATCGGGCGCGCAATCCCGCCCAGCACTGTCCCTTGCTTGGCTTCCGGGTTCATCTGGTATTCGTGCGGCTCCATGAAATGAGTCCCGCCGTAGCGCAGCGCCAGGGAAAGCATGTTTTCAGTACGCCGCAACAGCGCCACATCGGACAGGCCGGCCGGATCTCCGATGAACACCTTGCCGTTGGCCTCGGCGTAGCTGCCTACCAGCAGATACAACTTTGTCCCGCCGCTCACGCCTTCGCCCAGGTTGGAAGCGTTAAGCCATACCTGGCCATTATCGTTCTCGTATACCCATGCATGAGTCTTGTCCGGCATGGTCACATACCACTTCTTGACCATACCCGATTTTTCTTCATCCAGGTCCGGCTTGTCATCGGCAACCTTCATGCCGGGGTCGATCTCGCGCGCAGATTCAACCATGTCGAAAGATTCTGGCGTAGGATTCTGGTAAAGATCCATGTCTCCGGCCATCATGCGCCAGAATGAAGTGGTTTTAACGTTTCCTCGGCTGGCAAGAATCCCGTTTTTCTCTCCAACAGAATAGGCGGAGCTTGTGATTTCGTTGCTATTCGCCAATGCACTATGGGTCATGTAAACTAAGTCATCCACGGAAAGTGCGTTTATCCCGTCCATAAACTTCATGCGCTGCATTACCGGCATTGACTTACCAATGGCGCGGATTGCTTGACGGAGCCATGCGACAAACTTCTGAGCGATGGACATGTCCCCGTTATTTTGCACGAGATAGGCCAAGGCTTCTTCCGGAACATTTTTGGCTGGAGTATCATCAGGAACGCGATTAAACGCATCCCGAACCTGCTTGTTGCCCGCCTTGCGCATCATTTCAACTTGGTTCAGGATGGATTGGAACTCTGCGCTGTCTTTTCCGAGGTGTATCGCATGGACCGCCAATTCGTGGAGGGCCAAACCGCGCAACTCTTTGCTGGTCGTGTCCTTGCTGATATTGTCGGCAATGAAGTAAGTGATTCCATCAGCGGGATTGAAGAAGGCGAGCGAGTTTCCGGTTTCGCCGTACTTGTTGTCTCGGCTGAATATGATATCAGAATTACCTGCGTCGAAATCGCCGTTGTTTCCAATAGCGGATTTAATTTGATTGGGTCGAAAAGCAATAAACACATCCATCGGCAAAGGGTCTGATGAATTTTTAATAATAACTCCGTCATAGCCGCCAGATATTGCCATATCGATTAAGTCGGAATATGTTTTATCTCTGTATCCTGTAATCTGTTCATGCACAAAAGGGTTCTGTAGCGAAAGAAATGCCGGGATGATGTTTGGCGCTATCGAATCCTTTTTCGCTTCCCATGTTTCCCCTTCTTGATCGCCTCCCGCCCAAGCCTGTTTACTCCATTGCATTTTATACGCGAAATCTCTACCTTCTATGGATGTCTTCTTTAATTCCTCTAGTTTTGGAAGTAGCTCTCTAGCGCCTTTTGATAGTAAAGAAAATTCAATCGATGGGGATTGCCCGATATTCGGATATTTTGTATCCAGCCAATGACTTATTAACGCACGTTCTTTTCTGTCTATTTTTCCATCAATATATGCGGCTTCAATAGCTGATCGAATTTCGTTTTCTGCAGCTATCGAACGCTGAATAATATTGTTGTTTTCGGCGTGATCTTTCGCGGAAAGCCTGTCATTCCGCATCGCAATATACGCGGATGAATTACGATGAGCAGACTCGGCTTCTGAAATATTTTTAAGAAGCGGATTTATTTCTTCTTCTTGAAGCTTGTTGGCTTTCGGCGTCGGCGCAGAATAAGAGCCAGCCCGCTCTTCTTCTTCAAGCGCACGACGTTGCTTTATGAGATCTTGAAGTCTGTTATTCATGGTTATTATTGGGAGTTTGGTTGGCGCGTTTCTTTCTGCTTTCGCCAATAATTCATTGTATTTTGGGATCATCCCGCCAAACTCATATAAAGCCATTTGGTCGTAAACCGGATAGACCGCTGCGGCTCTGGCGTTGGTTGTGAAAAAGAAGCCTTTTTTCGCGCTTTGCGCGTTAGTATTGAATCCAAGTTTTTCTTGGTCAAATGCTTCTATATCTTGGTCTGTACCATGATAAACCACCAGCGGATTACCATCGGCATCGACCACCTTGCTATCCCCAAACCAAGATTTAAATGCTGGGGTGCCGGTTTGGCCCGACTTCGCAAACAGCGCATCCTTCCCAATCACCATCGCCGCCAGATCTGCCGTCACCACACGCGCCTTACCTGCTTCAAACAGTGCGGATATAGCGTTGCGCATCTTGCCGGTGAATGCGTTGATTAGGGCGGGTTGCAGGGATTGGGTAGTATGGGGATTGGTGACGGGCTGATCGTTGCGGCTATACAGCGCCGTGCCTTGGTCGGTTTCCTTGGTTTCGATTGGTGCGGTTTCGCTCTTGGCTTCTTGCGCCGGTTTCGCTTCCACGTCCTTATTCACCAGCTTATCCACAGACTCAGCCAGCTTGGCGACTGATTCTGCCATCTGAGTCATAGGGTCTTTGGGTTTGTCGGTTTCTGTGGGATTGGGCGCTGCGCTGTACTCAACTGAGATAGGCGCGTCGGGATTGGTGATTTTGTCTGGCTGAAGTGGTCCAACTACGCGCTCACCACCATTGAAATAGCGAATCTCAACCGGCATTTCTTTCCAGCCAAGTTTTTTGGCTGCCATGATTCGGTGATTGCCCTCGCTGACAGATGGGTTGCCATCCTGGTCAACTTCGATGTAAGGTACGCCAACATCTTTACCGGCGGCCATCGCTTTCACCAGATAGTCAAGATCTTCATTACGGACGTTTCTTTGCTCGCCGCGCTGTCCTTTGATGATAGCCAAAACAGAAACAGGAACGGTCACATTGCCATCAAAACGGCCAGTGACTTTGCCCATGTGGCGATAAATTCCGTGCTCGTTTTTTCCATCATCAATGGTTTCTTGGCGCTTTTCGTTAAGCCAGTATTCATTTGGCACATCTGTTTTTAATTTTGGCGCTTCAGATTTACGCACATGGCTTGTGGTGCCGTAAACGTCTGTCGCTTTCGCAAGAGCGGGCGCAGGCAACGGTTCCGATGATGCGATTTCAGCGCCATTCGGCACAATAGCAAACTTCCCCGGCTGTGTAGGGTGCGGGATAACCGCTACCTGATCCGTTCCGTTGCGATTGTAGGCGGCGGCGTTGGACTCGGCTTCCTTCTGTGTGCGGGCTTTAATCGCCTGCGCAACAGTCTGCGCGGCGGGTGCTTCGATGGCCATTCCGGGTGCGGGCGATTCCTGTTTAACCGTGGATTTGGGTGGCGTGTCGGGTTGTGAAATGTCGCTATCTGCTATTTTCCCAAATGCAATAGATTCTGGCGTATTAAACGAATCGGCGCTTTTTACCCACTGAATGTTGCTTGGCTTGGGCCGCAATTCTTCAAGAGACCCAACTCTCATTGCATCTGGCGAGACCGTATTAAAACGATCTTTCGAAATTAAGCTGATATGCGTCACTTCCGGGTATCGTGTTTTATAATCAGAGAACGAGGGTTTACCATTGATATCGTCGCTATTGGTAGATGTCCTGGCGCCAGGATTTCCCATAGTGGGTTCGCCACTCTGCCCATTAACTGGTGTTACATCACTCCCCTCGTACGGGCTTCGTACAAGTTCATCCGTTCCGCCGAAGGGTGCAATATCTCCGGGAGTTGGCAATACTCCTGATTGGATAGGTAGGCCGTCTCCGCGAAGGCTTGCATCAGCCACGCCTCCTGGTAACTCATTATTCCCGTCTTGACGGCTCGCCGCAGGTATTTCTGCAATCTCTGATCCAATTGAGCCATTATTCACCTCCGATTGTCTGCGGGTTATTTCTGTGCGCGCCATCTCACCGGCTTTGCTATCGTACTTGGCGAGATTCGCAAGCGAGCTATCCTTGATTTCGTCTACGCGCTTTCCGAGAATGCGCGGCATGTCGTTTTTGAATGTGTCTGCGGTGGCCGGGGTGACGTTGCCTTGCGTGTCAACCGTCAATGTCGGGCCGGTAGCATCGCTGGCTGGCGGCAACGCAAGCAAACCCCTATCCAAGAAGCCGGTGGTGGGTTCCGTGCGGTCTATCTCGCGCTGGTTCGCGTTTGGCAATGCCAGTGATTCACGACGAGCGGTTACGTCGTCGAATTCTTGGCTTGCGAAGTCGGCCAGCTCTTGGGATGGCGTATAGGGCGAAGATGGGAATGGGATAGTGGGCGCGCTGGTACTGGTTACGCTTTCCTTGAATGCTTTGATTGCGGTGTCGGTATCGGGTTGAGCGAGGATGTCGGATGGTGTCGCCGGGGTTGGCGCCGATTTCCCGCCAAAGAATCCGCCGCCTACTCCGCCCATGACGCCGCCAGTAACCAGACCCATTGCGCCGGACTCTGGCACGCCTTCCATTATTGGCTTGTCCATGGCGACGTTCTGCCATAACTGCTCTTGCATGGATTGCGGCATTTCTTCAAATGCGCCTTCTGATATGCCCCCTTCTACCAGTTTGCGAGCAAATGCTTTATTGCTAAACTTCGCAGCGCCACCGGCAAGCATGGTGTCAACGTCTGCAATACCTAGCTTCTGCGACAGCTTGCCACCCACTCCGCCGAATGCTGCTGCGCCAAGCGCACTGGCCCCAGCAGCGCCTATTTGCTTCGGCGTCATCAGCCCGTCGTCAGTTTGTTGGCGAATTTGTTCAGCGGCCAAGCCTCCGCCGACCACGCCTTCACCTATAGCGCCGGCAGCCCATGGGGCAACCTTGGCAGACCCGGCGACCAACCCTCTCCCGACAAGCCCGCCCGCGCCCATGGCTGGGAGCGATTCGACAATTGCATGAGCAATTGTGCTCGGATTCTGAACAGCGGCAGACGCTTTTCCAAGAAATCCGGTTGCGTCATTCAGATTCTTATTTGCTTCTTTTTGAGAGTCAGAATAATACTCATCAAGAAATGATTTAGCTTCTTCCGGCCTGAATCCAAGTTGCTCAAGCGCCTTCCCTGCGTATCCTCCGCTGACCAGATCTGCTAAGCCAACAATGGCTTCTGGTACGCCAATGGCGCCTTTGATTGCGGTTAAACCATAATCCGCCGCTCTGCGCGCCATTCCTGTTGGTTTTTCTATGGGTTTTGAAAGCCCTTCGATAGGCGTATCGTTTTCACCGTACCCGCCATACTCAACCAAAGAATCGTTTTCCCCGTACCCGGCCATGGCTTACTTGCCCTTCTTGTATTGTTTGCCATCTGGCCCTGTATAGGTTGCGCCCACAGGAAGTTTGTCGTACTCGGCACGAGACGTGAATTTTGTTCCGCCGCCAGCCCCGCCTTTTACCCGATTCGTCACTGTTCGCTCAAGCACCATGCCGCTATCATCGGTTTTTACCGTTTCAGTTGACCCTTCACCGGATTTTCCAAGCAGGCCAGATCGCAATAATTCTTCAAGAGACATTGACGGCTTGCCCTCTCCGGATCGAGACTTGTTAATCTCATCAAGAGCAAACCTCATGGTCTGAACATCGGCGGGATCTTTGCTGCCATTCTGGAGTTTTGAATAAGCCGCTTCCATTTTGGCGACGGCGACTTGAGTTTGCATGTCCATCCGTTGCAGGCCAAGTGCATTCTGCATTTCCGCAATCTTCATTCTAGTCTCTAGCGCTGCATCTTTCCCTTCCAGCGCGGCCACGTCTTTCCACTTCGTGCTATCCAATTCGGCGGTTGCTCGAACCCTATCCTTCGTGGTGATATTCGTATCAGGCGTTGCGTTCCTGTCACTGTATTCAGTGATCGCATTGGCCGCGTTCGTGGCGTCTTGTTCGGTTATATCGCCCCGCTGCAAAGCGCCGTTGTAGGCGTTTGCTGCTGCCCCGGCCTGCGCGTCAACTTCCGGCGAAGTCACCTTTCTTTCGGCGGCAAGTAGGCCGGCGAGGTCGTTGACTTGCTTCGACATGGCGCTCCGCTGCTCGTTTTCTTTGGCGACTTTGTAATCAATCATGGCGCGTTCGCGGTTAGCCTGATTCTCTGCACGCAATGCCTCGATTCGGCCTATTTCGTCCTCTTTGTCCATGGACTGATTGCGGCGCATGACTTCACTGCTTCCGCCAGCCACACCCCCAAGCAATCCGTTTAGCAATCCTTCACCGATACCCATTACGCCACCTCTTGAGGTTGCTGCTGTTGTTGAGGTTGCTGCGCTTGCTGCGGTTGCGCGCCGATAGCCTGAGTGATCTTGGTTAGGAACACTTTTATGGCCTCGTTGTTCTCTTCTTCGCCAAACTGCTGGCCCTCTGTTTTCGACAGGAAATCCATGATATCCGCCACGACGATTACTCCGGCAGGGACAATGGTTCGCGGGTCCATCTTCCCGTTGGCCTGCTGCATCAGGATTGCCATCACCCCTGCCGCCGCAATGCCGGCCCGTTCGATCGGAGTCTTCCCGGCAGACTGTAGCTGCTGGATAAACATTTTACTCGTTTTTGGGTTGTACATGACTTGTTGCGCGGCCATGACAACCTTTTTAACTCGGCCCATGATCGACTCGTGGGAGTCTTTATTGCCACGTTGCGGAGGCGCAACCTGTGGCGCTTGCTGTGCTTGAAGTAATCCGGCCATGTTATTTCCTTTGGATGTTTGCGGAAAGCAGCCCAACAGAGCGGTTCCCTCTTGCGCTTATTTTCGGCATGGAAGAGGATGCGGCGATAAGCCTTTCTTCTTCCTGCTTTCGTTCAGAGACGCGATTGGATGACCGTTGCTGCTCAAGGTCTTTGTTCGCCTGGATGCCCTTGCTTTGATTCATTGACGACATAACTCCGTTTGCTGCGCCAAGAATCACGCTGGCAGCAAAACTCTGTTGCGCCCGTCCTTGGCCGTCTGTCGTTGGGGCGACCAGATCCTTGAATACCTTTATTGCATCAGCAATCATGCTGGACTGTTCTTCTGGAACGTAATCAACCCTGTCGGAAGACGATGAATCAGATAGATTCTGATAATCCATCGGAATGGTAAAATAGGGCTGAGTCGTGTCGAACAGTCCGCTATCTGTGGAAGGCGCATCCGGAATTGTATACGGCGCTGGTTCGTCGTATTGCAACCCAGGTATCACGTCGTTTTCATCGAAAGTGTCGTATGTTGGCATTATGCGCTCCTGTTCCTAATTGTGTTTACGCCGGTTCCAACCGTTCTGTTTGAAGCGATGTTTGGAACGATGATGGTCTGTTGAGGGGTGATTGGTTGAGACGTATCAATCGCTCGTGGCGTGGGCGTGTTGAGCGATGAATTTATGGCCGTGTTCACATACCCGGAAACAACACCGCCAGCGACACCGGGGATTGTTGTCCTGATCGCGCCGCCAGTTGCGCCGGTAATTGCGCCCGTTGCGGCATCTCCGTTAACCGCTCCGGTCAACGCTCCGGTTAATCCGCCTCTCAGACTGTTATCGACAATAGCATTACCCGTTGGAGAAATGTCTACCGTGCCCATGCCTCCGGTAATTCCGCCTGTCAGCGCTCCGGTCAATGGGTCTCTGCCTGTTACCGCGTTAGTCACGCTACCCCTGACAGCGCCATTAAGCACAGCGTCGCCGACTGCGTTACCCGTAGACCCAAGTAATCCAGTGTTCCCGACCAATGCACCGCCAGTTACTTGCGTTGCGCCTCCATATCCGGCAAGCTCTGCGGCAGAGAACCCGGCCTCTTGGGCCGCCAGCATGGAGGCTTGAGAAACACCCGTTGCTCCTTGTATGGCAGAGCTAACTAATGGCCCAAGGAAATACGCCGCCACCAGTGGAGCAATTGCGTTTCCGGCTTTAACTATTCCGCCACCATTGGGGTCCATGCCAAACAACTTATCTCCGTCGTCTCCCGGCAGAAGTTTCCTGCTGAAATCCCACATCCCGCCTCCGTTAGGGTCGAACCCCAAAACGTCGTCGAAAATAAGAGACATGAACCCATCGTCGTTTATTGGTTTGTAACCAGCATTTGCATAGTTAACCGGTTTGTTGCTCTCAGACGGCGGGGTAATAGCCCCTAGATTTTCATACCCACCTTCTGCGCCTACGCTCGCTAAGTCTCCATTCGCAGCATTCCTATGCGCCAACAGATCCGCTACAAAAGCTTGTGGGTTATTCTTTGCCCATGTTTGCATTTCTGGCGAATACAGTGACCACTCATTTGCGTCAAGTCCTTTGGTATCGCTATTTGGTTGTATAAGATGGGTAAACTCGCCGGGCGTTAGAGTGACTTTCCCTGATGCCACATCTTCATAAAGAGAATTTATCAGATTTCTATCGGCCTGTTTTTCAAAAACACCCGGGATTGCATCGCCCTGTGCTTCAATCATTTCCGGGGAAAATCCATTTCCTCTCGTGGCGATATACTGGTCATACGTCATTGGCGCAGGTTGGCTCTGTTGAGAGACTTGTGCAACAGGATCATTGGAAATTACCGGGCTATTGAGAAGCCCGGCCTGCCGGTTATAGTTTCGCGTGATAGCCATGATATCAAGGCGCGTAAGTAATCAAGCTGGAAAGATTAAGCCCGGTGATTCCATCCAGCCATTGGATACCCTCGTCAAGCCGGTTCAGTTCGCTATTAATCGCGTTCTGCTTTGCCTCCGGCGTCAGGGTGCTGGTCAGGATTGCGCTGATGCGCTGGTTCGTACCGTTCTGCATGGAAAGCATGTAGTTTGTGGCAAGCTGCTGAGTGTTCCCGCCCGTTGTCGCATCGGTGGCATATTTGCGCGTGTTTGCGTCCAGTTCTGCAAGGCGCATCCTTAGCCCCGCATCGAGGTTTGAAAGCTCGCGCTTCACGGTAGAGTCAAGATTAGCAAGCTGGATAGTAGTTAGATTCTGCTCACGTGCCTTTGTCAACGAATTGGCTTCTGATGCGTTGAACTCACCGCCTTTATTTTGCTGCGAGGCGTTGAACTGCCCAGCATTCGTTGCAAGCTCGGCATTGAACTGATTGGTCTGGTTGACTGCTGACGTGTTGTCTCGTGACGCTTGGTTGATTGCGCCAGCGCCAAATTCGGAAGCCCTTGACCTTGCCGCTGCGTTGGAAGCTGCGGAGCTTCCATACATCTGCGCATCAGACGTGGCAATTGGAAGGGCGGAATTATACAGCGCTTGCTGGCCGGACTGAACGGCCATGCTGCTATTCAGCAAGCCAGATCGGTTTGCCTCTTGCCGCGACCGGGTTTCAGCGGCCTGACTCAATGGGCTGTTGTCAGCGATTATCTTCTTGATCTGCCCTTGTACGGTCTGGTCTTCGTTCACCTTCCAATCAGTCGCGTCATACCCGCGACCGGAATAGGTAGAAGCGCCTGGAGCCTGCTCTTTCTGGGCGGTAGATACGGTATACCCAGATACACCTCCCGTTTGCATGACAGGCGATATTTGCCCGGTTTGAGTGCTGATCTGAGGGGCGGTAGATCCGACCTGAGTAGTCGGCTGAGTAGTTTGCTGTGTCACAGGAGGGACGTAACCGGGCCTTTGCTCAGGTGGAAGCGCCATGTAGTTCTGATAGTTCGTCGTTGACACGGATGGCGATTGATTCGTAGAAGGCGGAACCATGGGCAACGGGCCGATTTCCCACTGGTCAGGGTTGGTGTAATCAGGTGGGCGATCTGGCAGGCGTGTTGCGGCCTGCGATTCGGCAGAAGGCGGCGCGTAGGTTTTTCCAACTGATGCAAACGCCCTTGCCCATGGCGATGCGCTTTGCTCAGGGGATAGCGTAATCGGTGCTGCACTAGGCGTTTGCGATATTTCTGTCGGAAGAGCAATAGATGGTGCAGTGTATGGTTTTGTGGTGCTGTTCAGCAAGCCGATTTGCGGAGAGTGCGTGATTGTGGGTGTCGAAGCCAAAGGGTTGGGAGCCTCATAACGTAATTCGTCCTGTGTAGAGGAAGGATTAGGCGCCACATAATCAGGCCGCTGTTCCAATGGTGTCGCCATATAGGATTCATAGGTATAGCCAGCCGGATTAGGCCCGATTTCCCATTGCGCACGATTGGTATAATCCGGCTTGTTGTCAGGAGCGCGGTACGATGTCTCCGGCACCCATTCTTTCCCTATGCTTTCAAAAGCCGCTTTCCAGTTTGCCATTGTCGAACCTCTCGTAAATTATAACTATTCAGCCCACTGCTTTGCAGTATTTAGGTTGATTACTGCAACGTCGCCTTCTTCAACGATTCCCTGAACTCCCGCATCAAGCTGTTGTAGCGATAGCTCAAGCTTGGACCTGTCGAAACAGTATCTTTGAGGATTGATGGAACCGGCGGAGGCGGTGGGCAAGAAACTGATACTGGAATTGGCGTCGCGCAAGCGCTTGTTAGCAGCGCGCAGGTTAGCAACAGTAGTGGCGTTTTCATGATCTGCTTTCTCCTTCTTGAGTTTGTCTTCGGCTATTGCTTTATCTGCGGCTATTTTGGCTGCATCGCCAAGGGCTTTCGTCGTTGACACAAATCCATCGAACTTGCTTTGAACAGCGTCGATCCTCCACCCTTGGATTGTCCATGCCGCACTGCCACCAGACACAATGCCGATGACGAACGAAGCCATGGCTATCCAGAGTATCAGTGAGGGGTTGTTTAATACTTTTCCGAGTATCCAACTCATAGAGATTTCTCCTGCCATTCTCTGCCCAGCCAGATGGCCAGTATTAATGCAACGGCCGAGCCGAACTCACCGGCCCCCATCGGTGGCATGATGCCGAGCGGCCCGAGGTTAACCCCTGCAACCAGAAATTTCACGAGCACCACGGCCCAGGACACTGAGACGAACAATAGCGTAGTGGACTGCTTACCGCGAACGGACGGTAAGCAGATCATGCTTCACCTCGCATCATGTTCGCCAGTCGGATCGCGCGCTGCCCGACCTGGCCAGCCCACTTCGATTTCAACATCCCTTCGGCGGCAGCGTCTGTAAGTCTCATTACGAAATCCCGTCGTGTTCCAAGGAGTAGTGATTACCATCTTGGAATCTTCCTCCCCATACGCCGCCTTGGCCCTCCCACCACTCGCCTAGAACACGGTGGCTTTCGGTGTCGGCCATGTATTTCCCGTCGATGAATAGGTTAAGGTCAATCGCCAGACGCTGCTTATGGGCGCTCTTTGACTCTCCATAGCCCAGTCTGGTTCCAATAGGGCCAAACACTCTCGGATCACGGTAGGCGTCACCTAGCGTTATCTCATACCCAAGCGAGTGGGCGTAGTCGATTAAGCGCACGGACATCCGGGTGAATCGACGCTGCTTTTGCCCAAGTGTTTCACTGGTGGTTGCCATGCTCTACCTCCTTCTCCGTGTTCTTCGGGTCGCACTCCTGGCAGTAAGGCGAATCCGCCACTTTTGGCATGAACGGCTCTCCGCAATGCGCACAGTAACGAGTTAACGATAACGGTGGGAGCCTGTCAAAACCGTCTTCGATCATGTCAAACGTAGTCATTTCGCGCACCTTTCCGCAAAATCAGCATCTTCTTCCAGGCTTATTTCCTCAAGACTTCTCGCTTCTGCCTGCTCGCATTGATTGCATATTTCTTCATCCAGCACAGGCCGGTACACAGACGAACAGGCAGGGCACAAGAACCAGTCTTTGAAGCTCATTACATCCCCTTTAACCAGATTAGGAAACCGCCATAAGCAACGACTACAGGCGTAACCCATATGATGAAAGACCGTATCCAGTTGGCTCCTTTAGCGATAGCCAACAGGACTTTGAATAACTCGACAAGCTCGGCTGTGTTTTTGGCTATTTCAGTTGTCATCTTCACGTTATCGGCAAGCGCTTTCTCGAACTTGCTATGCTCACTGAGATGTTTTTCAATGGTTGTTGTTACATTCCCTATTTGCGCTTCTGCAACATCAAGCCGCTGGTGTGCCCTCCGGTCTTCCATCTCATCCCCCTTTCTTATTGATTATTCTTGCTGCGTAAATCCCTGGAATATAATCGAACCATGACTTGATCGCGTATTTACCGCCGATTTCTTTCAATACGGTCCTGAGCACGAACACGCATTTAATCCCCGCGCCACGCCTTTTGCCGACCAGCCCATCCAGTTTTTGGAGGATGGTTTCGTTTATCTCAACTCTGGTATTGACAGCGACGTGCTTGTCCCTCCACCGCTGCGAATATTCGGTTTTCTCGAACACCCCTGACTTGCTTCTGAACGACCACACATACCCATCAGCAAGAATGCAGATTGACGATATTGGCGTACCAAAAAACGCCTTGGAAAATTCTGCCAATGAATTCGGCTTGAGCAACAGGATGGTTATTTTGTGAGGGTTTACTTCTTCGCCGGAAACGTCGTAGTTGCGCATCAGCATGTAAACCATGGCGGCAGAGAACGACACGTAGATAGGTAATGACTCGTCTATGCGAGTATCGCTGACGATCCATGCGATGTAGGCGAACAGGTCAACCCATACCGCACAACAAAGCAGGGTAATCGCAGTTCTCAACAACAGCGATTCTTTTTCTGACGCACTCCACAAAGCCTGCATCAAGATTGCAACAGTCAGATATTTAGCTCCTAATGAAATTTGCCACGATACCGACGGGAATAGCGGAACGGTGATCCATTCAAGCGCCATTACAGCCAGTATCGCGGCAATGAATTTCACGGCTTTTCGCGCCCCGGTTTGCTGCGGCCTGGGGTTTTTGCTGGGGGTTTACCTTTTGGGTATGGGGAAGGCATTGTATTACTCCTTTGGTTAGAAAGCTCTGAACACGCACTTGCCATGACAGGTGTTGGAGATAGCCCCGTCCGGGGTTATCGTCGCGTTCCTGACGTTGAAATAGTAGGTCGTATTCGGCTCTAAAATACACTGCCAAATAGCCCCGCTACCGGTCCGGTAGTTAATCAGCGGCGGCCTCCCTTGCGCAGCGCATTGGTTATACCTCGGAACCATCCCGAAATCGCACTTATTTTTGCTGATTGTGATTAACTGAGTCGAGTTTGAATAGTTCGTTGACATTTGCCCAGATTCGGAAGGCCCGGTCTGGAACGAAAACGAATAAGCCTGCGTCGGGCCAATGGAGAATTCCTTACTCATATTTCCAACACGGGGCAGCGTGATGTTACTGGTGATGCCGTACTGGACGCACAGGTCAGCAGACTGCGGGGGGGCGGGTTGAGGAGTGGGCTGTGCCGGTGGTGTAGGTTGTGCAGGCGCAGCGATATCCGGGTTACAGGTGATCGCACCGGATGCGGCCATGGTGAAGGCCGCGCACTTGCTGTCGGTGTAGGTGAGCGTTGCTGAATGAGCGTACCCCGCGCAAACAAGGAACATTGCCGCAAGAAAAGTTTTCATGGTTGAATCTCCGTCAAAGTCGAGCTGTTTTGCAGCATAAAATCCACCGTTGCTGATGGGGTGTCCAGGCACGGTAGGTCAAGGATCGTGTTAACGAATTCGGCGCACGATATATCGCCGTCAGCCCGGTTGTTGTAGCCGAAGTACGCCTTGACCGCATCACCCCGGCTGTACTCGACGCCATCTTTCCCCACCAGCGCCAGGCCGGCCTCGACCTGTTCGTCAGTCATCCCCAGCCCGGTGAGGTGGTAGCACGGCAGCAGATTGGACAGCGGCACGAGGCGCACACGAGGCGTAACGGCTTCCAGCACCCATACGCGCCCACCCATCACCAAGACAATGCCGACATGGCAATATTCGGACATCGTAAATAGCCGTACCAGCATGACTTTAAAATCGTAGAGGCTGCGGATCTTCCTGTGGCTCCACGCAATAACGGCACCGGATTGAATTAGTGGCCGGGCATCAGCGTATTTCATCACAACCCCAATTGCGGTTTAATCACAGCAAGGAACCACGCCCACTGCGCTTGTACGGTTGCCAGCGCAGCAGCGTCAACCGCATTTCGTGCCGCCTCCTTGAGTGCCAGCCGGTTTGCACGGATAGCCACCTGCGCCGTTCTCCATGTTGCCGCAGCGGACAGAATGTCGTCGGTTGCCCAAGTCGCCGTCTGCACTTTTGCCGTGGACCATGCCTGCACGCTGGCTGGAACGGTGCCGGTATATCCCGCTGCCCGGTACGCTGTGGCCTCTTTTTCGGCCAGCGTGTATTCAGCTTCCCGGTTGCCTAGAAGTGCCGCGTAGATAGAATCTACATCGGCGTCTATTTTTGCTACCAGGGAGGTCTTTTGTTGAGCCAGCGGAATAGGCGTTGGCACGCCACCAGCAGCCAGAAACGCCTGATAGTGATCAAGCTCCACTCGGCATAGCAGCCCATCATCCCTGCGCACTATTTGCGGATCTTCGGTTAGCTGAAAAGATGTCATGGCAATCCTTATTGGTAGATGAACGAAAAGGTATCGTTCCAGCCGGTAAACACAGCACCAGTAGCGTCGTACTTTGCTACATTGATATAGTTGTTGTACCAGACGATGAGCTGTGTTCCGTTCACCGCGACCTCGCGCCCCGCGCCGGTATTATTGTTGCCGCTTGCCGGAAACGGCGCGGCAATAACCAGCGCGCCCGAACCCGTCCCCGCGTTGGTCATGGCTACGCTACCTATCACCATGCAGTTTCGCCAGAACATAGTGAAGGCCAATGTTGATGTTATGGTAGTAAATGTGCCAGTCGCTGGCACTGTTTGACCGATGTAAGCGAACTTTTCAGGGAAGCCTGCCGGGCTGCCGAAGGAGAATGCCGGAAGGGTGATCGCCGTTCCAGACGATAGCCCCATCTGGTAATCCGCATTGGCGATCAGCGTTACCGTAGTCAGCCCAGTTCCAGCCGAATACGAGGACGAGTTAACATACCCATATTTGACGGTGGTCTGAGTATACTTAACCCGAACACCACGGAAATAGGTCGTTGTCACGTCACCGAGAACCGTAAACACTGCCTCTACAGGCGTTACGTTGACAGTACCGTTAGCGTTCAGCGAACCAGCAACACCCGCTGTGGTACATGTCCACGCATCTGCTACTTTGGTCCACCCGTCTACGTGCAGGCCGGGGATGCTTACCGCCCCCGTTCCTTTCGTAACCTCGATGGGGGTCTTTGATCCTGTAATGTCTACGAGCGACCAGTTCCCTGCTGTGGCTGTAACATCACCTGTTAACCACAATTGAGAGGTGTTCGTGCTTTCCCATGACTGTATTGCTGCTGTGTTAGAAATATCCACCGATTTTGCGGATAAGGCGTTAACCGCGAAATTTTGCGTGGACGATCCGGCAAGAAGCGCATTGCCACCAGCGGTAAGTCCTGCCGCCGTGCCTGTGCAGTTCGTCAAAACGCCACTTGTTGGCGTTCCAAGCAATGGAGTGACAAGCGTAGGGGAAGTTGCGAATACAGCAGCACCTGAGCCGGTTTCATCGGTCAAAGCAGTTGCCAGTTGAGATGATGAGAACGATCCGAGAACTGCCGCGTTACCCGTAGAAGTGATATGCCCGGTGAGGTTTGCGTTCGTGGTGACGTTGCCAGCAGTCAACCCTGCGGCGGTCCCGGTTACATTGGTCATTACACCGCTCGCAGGTGTTCCAAGGGCTGGAGTGACCAATGTTGGTGAGGTGTTTAGAACAACCGACCCGGTTCCCGTCACTGCCACTGCTTCGAGAGCAGTTCCGCCAGCGTTGACAAGTACGGCCTTGCCTCCATTACCAGACAATGCTGGCCCCTTGCCGAATCCGGCCTCAATCAGTTCCAGCTCTGCACGTAACGCAGAGGAAGATCCCGGCGCTCCGGTCGATGGGTAAGTCGTGTGATCGTAATACTCGCTGCCAGCCATAGCAAACCTCTCTAGCGCATTGAACGCCGAGTTATGTAATGAATAATCATGCCATTCAGTGTGAACTGTTCGTACTCATCAGAGCTTCCACTGAATCGGATGGAAATGTTTTCTGCCGTGCCGGCCAAGTCGATTTCAGAAGGGGAGAGTGTTTGCCCGTCCCAAAAGAAACTGTCCCATGTGAACGAATCCCAAGCAGTCGCGGAAAGGGATGCGGTAATAGTGGAGTTTGGCGGAGAGTCGTATTCTGTTGACCCGTACCCGATGGTGTACCCTGCGGTCATCTCGGCGTAATTCCCGCCTGTGATTTCTACGACGCCCTTGGTGAAAGTCTTGAGTAACCTAGGTCCGCCAAAGTGGCTGAACGACAAGTCGAAATTCCAGCTAATATTGGCACCGTCGAAAGACGTTCCTTTCTCGGCTTGGTAGACATAACCATCGCTTGAACCGAAGTAAATCTCTTCCAGACCATTGGAAGCTTCGGCAGAGCAGCAGCACAACACCGGGTTAGGGTAGGAGATAGGCGTCATGCCCATCAGCTTCCCTTGCGATAGGGTCACGAAAACCCCGTCGCCACCGCTGAAAAACACCCGGTATTGGTTCTTCTTCCGCACAATGCAGCTTGATATTGCACTATCGGTCAGGTCGAGCAGAGTAGGACTGATCAATGCCGACATAACCGCACTCTGGAAATTCCCGTATGCCTGAGTTGCAGACAGAGAAAGTATCCCTTGGGTATCCAGCGAGAACTCTTGATTCAAGTATTGCAGCGTGTACGGAATAGCGCCGGTTTCCTCGCTGTATGGAACCAGGTTCCAATCGGTAGAGTCATTTCCGTACAGGATCAATTTGCGGTTTCTGGTGGATATCCCCATCGCCGCCCCTGCTTGAGTACCGATCATCTCGACAAACCCGGAAATCACATCGCCGCAAGCCAATTCCCCGGCCCCGGAAAGGATCGTAAACGAGTATGGATTCCCTATCCCGGAATGCTGAGCGGATCCAGAGAACGAGAAGAACAGATGATTTTTATGGGCAATAACATGGAGCGGAGTATCGGTTGTCATGCCGGTGGATATTTTTACAAACGTCGTGCCGTCGAACTCGAATCCCTGATTAACACCGTCAGCACCGTACATCTTTTTAGTGCCGACCCCGCCGCCAAAATTCCAGTTGTAGAATTCGTATCTTCCACTAGGAAGCAGAGTAATTGCCGTGCTGTTCCCGGCTATCGTGGCGACATTCAGAGATGCGCCTACATTCAAATTCTCCGCTTGGAAGGTTCCGGTCTGTGATGCGAAAAACAACCTTCCCGCCGCCGTCCCTGCCGCCCATGTCCCGCTAGTCAGGATCACTTTGACGATAACTGCCGTGGCGGCTGATGTAGCGCCTGTTATGGTGTTTCCTGCGACAACCTCGACCGTTCCGCCAGACGTAAATGAAATTTCTCGACCTAACGAGACTTCCGTCCACCCGGTAGCAGACTCAACGTGCATTACCGCCGCAGTACCGCCAGCATTGTTCCTGAACGCATAAACATGGCCGTTATACATCCACACGCCAAGGATGTTTCCAGACCCAGGTACAACTGCTATATCCGACCGGTATTGATCTGCGGCAAGGTTGTTATATGTGGCGCCAAGTTTCAGCGTTGGCGCGCCGCCAGAGGATTGCGCGGCAGAGCATGTGCCAACTACAGTAGCGCCAACCTTGATATTCCCAACCGCGAAAGTGCCGGTTACTTTGGTCAGGTACGCCGTTCCAGAGACAAGCGCAATTACCGTTCCGTAAGCCGCTGCTGTGTTGTCGGTCAGCACATCGTATAAAGAGACGGACCCGGTAATCGTGCAAGGCAATGACGAATATGTCGCAGAGGATGGCCTTGGCTTACCGCTATACCGCTCATACCCCGCGAGTGGTGAATATCCGCCGTTGATGCCGATTTCAATATTACTGGCGGCGCGCATCGTGCCCGGCCCGGTTTCCATTGGGGCGGTAACCTGATCCAATCCCCCGTTGAGCGGGAAGAACTTGGACGAGACGGTCGGCATTTTAATCATGCGAGCGGGCCGCCCAGCTTGATTTTAGGTAGCTGGCTTCGCGCCATTTCTCGAATCATCCGCTTGTATTCTTTTTCGCCATCCTGATATATTTCTGACGCTGCTGTATAGCGTCCGTATTTCATCATTGCCCGGTACACTGCGGCCATGTGGAACTCTGGCGGGTAGACCGGGGTATCGTCGTTGTCGGTCATGGTGGTGACGGACTTCTGATATTCCCCGGAAAGCACGTATATGTCGTTCGGCTTCGGGCCGAGTTTGATCGACTGGTCTGGCGCAATGGTGAAATGGATTGGAACGCCGTCAGTCTGAGCACCGGTATTGTAGAGTTGATACCACGTCTCATAATCTATGTAGAACAACTCTGTTTCGCCAGAAACACCGGAAGAAGAAAGGTAAATCTTGAATGTTCCAATCAGCCATTCGCGCAAGTCCGTAATCGAGCAATCAGTAGCTGTGTATGAACCGTCTGATGCAACGGTGTTGACCGTGAATGATCCGTTCATGAACAGCCAGTTATTGCACACGCGCTGAACGTCCTCGTCGGCAGTGGCCGCCCAGCTCACGATACGGCCAAGCTCACCGGTCTGGTTCGTAACTGTAGAAGGCCCGGTACCGGACCCTCCGACCTCTTGCCGTGTTCTGACCGCTATTTCGAGAAATGTCACAGGTCAACTCCAATAAAAAAGGCCCGCCGAAGCGAGCCATAAACGTGATTTTGCGTTAAAGCGATTCATGGCAGCCGCCACGTGGTAGCGGCTGCGGTTAAGCGCCTTATGAGAATGCCGGGGTGCTGTCGGAAATAACAGTACCGTTAACGAACCATTCCGTGCCGTTGCTGTAGATTTCAACTACAGTACCGGCAATAGGCGTGGAGACAGTCATCGTCAAATGCGATGTGCCGTTCCCATAAACGCCGACTGGTGAGGCCACAGCGTTTGTGTCGATCCACGAAATCCCACCGTTGTAGAAGGATGGCGTAGTTGCGACGATAACCCAGTTCTGCGCCTCAGTTGCGACTCCGCCCATGAAGAACTTGTAGCTCAACCCTGCGGCGATGACCGGAAGGTTGAGTGTAATGCTATTCGTCTGTTCGAGGATGATGTGGAGCTTGCCGCTATCTGCCGCCAAGACGGCGTAGGGGGTGGCATCAGCTATAAAAACTGGAGCCTGAACTACGGCACCGCCGATGGTGAGCGTGCTTCCCGCGCTACACGTTACGGCGCCGCCTGACTGAACCGTAAGCAACCCGCCTGTTGGCATTACCGTGTCAAGGTTCGCGTCAGAAGTCCATGTCTTGCTCGCCGCGAGCGTGCCCAAGGTGAAAATGTCGTTGTAATTCAGTTCGGCGGCGGATGCGGTAAGGCCGTCAAGGTCTTGCTCGGTAGGAGTGCCGACGATAGCCGCGTCACCGGTGACGTACCATTGCGTTGCGGATGTCGGGATAAACCACGCCGCGCGCGCCGGACCCATCGTGAAAACGCCTGTTCCTGCGGTCAACGAGTTGATCTGGTCGTTTCCGGCGTTGATCGGAGATACCTGAAGCACCAGTGTTTGGCTGGCGTTGACCACGTACACCGCGCGCCCAGCGGATGCTGCAGGAAGCGCAACGCCCTTGGCTGCACTATCGGTAGTTACGGCGTTGATCTGGTCGGAGATTTGGGTAAACGTCGATTGGCCTGAACCTGCCGCCGCGACAACCGCATTGGAGAAATCCACATAACCGCCATCGTTCATGCTGATGGTTGTAGCGGATAGCGTGGTGAACGCTTCGGTTGCCGCCACCCCGCCGACACGCAGGTAATCTCCGTCAACTTGACAGAAGTACAGCACGCCATCACCGGCAAGTTGCGTCACGCCGGTCGCCGTGGCAACGGAATCAATCGTTCCTGGAGTGGCTGCGTATACTTTCATGGCGTTTGTTACAGCAGAATTCTTGACGAAGTGGAACATGCCGATCTTGGGAAGCGGCAACGCCACGCCATCGCTTGCCGTGCCAACAGTAATGACGTTGTGAAACGAGCAGTCATCACGCAATACGGTAGCGCCGGCCTGTGTTTGCGTGGTTCCGGCAACAACCTCGGTGTCCTTGCCGGTAGGCAGCATCAAATCAAGGGCTTTTTGAATCTCCAGGGATGTGCGGTTGCTGGGAATGCTGTTGATAAAACGACGGATAGAGGATGACATTTTATTTTCCTTTTGAAAATTCGGGCAGAAAAGATTAACGACCCGTTTGCTGCAAAATGATTAGGCCGGATCGGCAAGCACTTTTTCCCGCCACGCCGTGGCCTTCGTGCTTTGATTCGAGTCCCGTAGACATTCAAACTGGTAAAAAAACGTGTGATGCTGGGTTTGTAAGATCGTCATCGGATCTCTAGGGTGGGGTGTTTGCTTGAGAGTCGTCACCTTCGAATGAGCGAGAGCTTCAAACACAAAACGCGGGATGGTGTATTTCTTGCCACGCTCGAAAATATACTGAACCAGTTTGCCGCCACGACTTGGTACTCCTGGGATCATGTTGCCGTAGTTGTCCTTGGTCATTGGGCCAGTGATTCCGCCCGTCTGAACCGCGATTTCAACAGCCTTTGGAGCATTGGGGTCGCTGGTTTCCAGACAACGGATTTCCATCGGTTCGTTCATGAATTTTTCATCTTCAAGAACGCTTTTAACCATCGCATCTGCGGGCGCCACCAGAATGTCCGGGCCGCCTTGTACCGTAGAATTAATATCGAACGGAACGGAAGATGGCAAATCAACATCATGAGACGCTTGATTCTTCATTCTCATTTGTTTTTTCTCCTTGAATTGCCGGGGACGAATCCCCGGCTGTTTGGTTACGCGAACGCGGTAACGGGTTGCTGAGGCAGAGTGGCGCAGTTAACCACCGTGCCGACGGTGACGCCGGTTTGATCCCAATTGCCAGTACCGAATAGGAACGCAGTTGCGTTTGCGTGGCGGATCGGAACATATGCGAAGGGACAGGCGTCGTACGGAATGGCAGGGAAGTCCAGCGCTGCGGCACCGTTAACCACGTCGGCATACTTCACAACCTTACCCTGGGATACATGCCAGGTGCCGTCAGAATTCCAGGTAAAGACGAACATGCTGCATTCGCCGTTTGCCAGGGAAACATAGGCATCGCCGGTCGTATCATCGGCGGTCAGCAGAGCTCCACCAGAGCAGGTGTCGCCGGTATAGAACTTGCCATCCAGGATGAAAGCCGGGTTGCTGGTGTAAGAGATAGTCTTTGCGGTTCCAGACAAGCCGGTAAGAACCGCGCTGGCCTGGGTGAATGTCATGCCGCGCATGTCGAGATTTTCCATATTTGTAGCTCCTTGAATAAAAAAACCGGGGATTTCCCCGGCATTGGATTGAGTTGCTTGTTGCTACTTGCTGTTTGGTTCCGGCCAAACATCGCCATGTATCGGCGGCTTCCCGTGGTGCATAAGCTGGTGTGATCTGCACGTACAAGCCAATAGGTTTTTGCGCCCATTGTTTTCCTTGTCTTCGTCTACATGGTGGACGTGAATTTCTTTCCGCAGGCATTTTTCCCCACCCACATCAATCAAAAACTTGTGGTTTGGGGCTTCTTCCCGCATCCATTCTTCCATCACCAACCGATGCTCAAACACGTACTTACCGGCCACCCTTCTGTACAGATAGCCACGGCTATGCTTCGACTCCCCACCTTTCCAGTTGCTGTTATCAGCGCCAGATTTACCGGACGAGAAACCCCCTAGCTTCCATGCGCACTCACGAGAGCAAGTTTTCCTGCGCTCACTGTGCGCCGGATAGAACGAGAACGGCTTTCCGCAAACATGGCATTTCATTTGCGGAAGCGCTCCCGTTCGCTCCTTTGTCCAAAGCTTACCCTTGCAAGCCATCGAACACGTTTTTGCAGTCTTTTCCCTGCAAGGTGGGACGCTAAACACGGAACCGCAAACAGCACAAATCTTTTCCATACAACCCCCATAAATAATTACTGAATGAGAATTGTACCACAAATGGCTCCACGCGCAGGGCAGACAATAAGCGCTAAGTGTGTGTTTTCGTTACAATGATGTAGCTGCGTGCTCTATCCTTCTTAACCAGAATTCATTAAGCCGCATGCAAAGGGTGTAGAAATCCACGCCGACATACCCGAACTGGGCCGCGAAGTTCATATGGTTACGCTCGCTGGCTGGGATCACGAACGGAGTCATTGCGTCACGCCCTTTCAGAGGGACATGCCCATAAGCGCCATCAGCAACGATAACAGCGGCGTAAACGTCCGCATTCGCGGTGGTGTAGCGCATCCCATTGAGAGTTGCAGATCCGGCACCAAGCCACGGCTTCAGCATCGGGGTAAGAATGATGCGGAACCCTGGAACAGAACCGATTTCCATAGGGTGATACGGGGTAGCAGAGCCGTAGTCAATCACGTCCTTGAACCCCGGAAGGGCGCGGTAATCGTGCTCGCAATCGGTGTGGTCATAGCAAAGGAACGCACGGCCAACGGCTTGGCTACCATACTCAACCCCGGCCTTGGATGCATTCACCACATTGGATGCGTGAGCAGCATTCAGAGCAGCTTTAGCGCTTTCCAGCGCATTCAGGCTGATAGGGCTATTGATGCCGGCGCGGGTCGAGCCGTTGGTGTAGCCAACACCGGTGCCGCCCTTGATCTGGTTCCAGACGATCATTTCCTTGATGGAACCGACACCCTCTGCCGCGGTTGCGCGCATGTCTTCAGGGATGTTGCGCTCGTTCATCAGTTCCGTTTTTTCGGTCGTCTTGTAGTAGACGCCGTACTTCGCCATGGTGCCGGTCACATCCTGGTATGAAATGGTGATAGGGGCCGGGTTGACGCCTTCCGACAGTTGGTAGCTGGTAGGAGTGACATTTATTCCGCCAGTGGTAGAGTCGTAACCAATTGGCAGCACACGGCTAAACAGGATGGTATCCGTTTTGTTTTGTGGCTGCGGGCGGGTTTTGCCGAACTTCGACACGGCCAGAATCGGCTCCGCGTGTTCGATCAATTCCTGAACGACGTTGTACTGGTTGAGGGTTGATGCGTTTGCATCATTATAATATTGCATGATGAATCTCCTTGTAGATTATGTATAGGCTCGCTTTGCGCGATCCTTTTTGACTTTTTCCCACGCAGCGTCCACGGATAGATCAATATTTCCGACCGAGCTTCCTCGCCCCTGGATGCTGCTTCCTCTTGCTAGGCGTTCTTTGCGTTCGTTTTCAACTTGAGAAATTTGCGCCGCAGCCTTTTTATGATCGTCGAACCCGGCGAACACTGAAGCCAGATCTCCAACATCGCGCGTATTCTCTGCCATTTCCCGAAACTCTGCCGGCTGCTCAGAAACCCACTTCTTGAATTCAGGCAATTCCCTCGTACTCCACCAGCCAGGGACTTTTTGCGACATCGCAAGCAGCAGCTTTGCCTCTTCAAGCTCTTCCTTATCGGGGTTTACCGCTGGAGCCTGAGCTTCTTGCGCAGGTTTAACCCGCACATCGTCAACCGCCATCTCGACAAACTCGGCAAACTCTGGCGAGATATCGGATACCGCCTCGCGCACCTCAATACGACGCTGCTCCCGTTCTCTGGCTGCCGATTCTGCTGCCGCTCGTCTTGCGGTTTCTGCTGCCGAAATAATCGGTTCTACCTCTTTCAACTTGGCATGGCTCTCGTCAAGCCGTTGCTTTAGGTTCCCGATAACTCCGTTTGCTGTGCCGAATTTCCTGTCCAGGATTGCAAGTTGCTCGTTTGATTTCCTGACCTGCTCGTCAAGCCCTTGAATCAACTTGCGGGTAGGCTCTGGCAATGACGCCAGCGGATCATCCGCATTCGCCTCTTGAGGTTCGTTGTCGCTGCCCGATGCGGCTCTCGTCGCGCGGTCTTGCTCCACCTGTGCCCACAATTCATCTTCCGGCGTTGCTGCTACTTGTTCGGCGGTTTCTGCCATTTCTCGTTGCTCCTTGCTAAATGCCGGCTCTCGTCAGCATAAAAAAAGCACCCGAAGGTGCCAGTTAAAACTTGTTATTTACGGGATAACCGGCCCGTCGTAGTCCCGTTTTCTAATCTCTCTGCACGGCTTGTCCATTTCCAGCATGTCGCGCAAGGTCTTGGCACGCGCTCGCAAGAATGCCGCCTTATCGCCTACCGCCGCTTCTAGACCGAGATGCACGGATATCAACTCGCTCGCGCACCACCTCGACACGGCAGCCCACGTCAGCGACGATCTATCGACGGCACCAGGCTGTTTTGCCATTGATAGAAGATCTTCAGCGTCTTCGGATGGCGACTTGATCTTAGGAGGGGAAAACTCATCGCCGCCATCGTTTTGCAGCCACGGGACCTTTCCGCGCAAGCTTTTCAGTGCCTCTGCCATACTCATTTACTAAAGCTCTCCCCTATAGGCGCTTTCCCGGCAGGTTCGATAGTTGGAGCCGTTGCCTGATTGCGCGCATTTACCAAATGGTTGGTTGCAGATAATTCTTTCGTGACATTCAGTTTCATGCTGGTTTCAGCCAATCTCGCCTTGATGGCTTCCAACGACCGCCGTTCTGTGCTCGAAAGCTCTGCGCCAGCAAGCTGCTGGTCGATCATCGCCAGTATGATGGCGTTCTGGCGGTCTTTATCTGCCTCTTCGGCATCGAATTGATGCTGGGCAAGGGTCTTCTCGGCTTCAAACTGATGCTGGGCTTGCGTCATCTCGCCTTTATGAACCGCTTGTTCGGCGGCCTCCTGCGCCTGCATTTGCTCTATCTGCCCACGACTTTGTGCCATAATCTTCGCGGCAGTAATGCGGGGATCTTCTGGTTGGAGCTGCTTCTTGCGCTCTTCCTCAATGGCGGCAATCTCTTCGTCTGTTTTCACAAACTCGTCTGGATCAAACCTGCCGGCGCGAATCATCCGGCGCAGTAAGTCCCATTTCTTTATTCCGTGCGCGTATTCAGGGTTGTTCGCAACATTAATCAGACCGCCGACCATGCGATTTTGAATCTCGGTATCCATCAGCGCAGACGATGCGCGCGCCTGAACCTCGAAATCGCCCTTTATCTCAGACTTCTCGTTGTACTGCATGTTCCAGTCCACATAGCGCCCGATGTGCTGGATCGTCACCTGATCGTCAAAGCACTTAAGCTTTCGGCGCTGCATGATGGTTGCCTGGGTAATCAGGATGTTCATGCCGCCCAGTACGTCGGTTGCGCTGCCCTGCTCTCCCTGCATAATCTGCGGGATGGCCGTCTCGGCGTCCAGAAAATCCATGCCCATTTTGATGACGTTCTGAAACTCGCCCTGATGCGCGGAAATCTCGTAGACCTGGAATGCCTTTTGAACATCGTCACCGTCGCCCATGTCATACCAGAGTTTCGTCCCGCGAATCTCATCAACACCATCGGCTGCTTGAAGCGCGCCGTATTTCATCACTACCTGCGGCCCGCTGAATAGGCCCATGTTATCTAGCATGGTGCGCCAGCCTGAGGTAATAACCCGTTGCATAGATAGCGCCAGCCACGCCGTTCCAACCCCGCACCACGAACCGGAAAGCTTGTTTGTCACAAAAAAGTCGTAGGGCATTTCCTCCGTGTCGAGGGATTCGATTTCTGCCTTAATTACCGTGTCGTTTATCATCACCACTACTGCGCTGTAGGATGTAAACAGGTCGTCGTCACTCGTGCCGCACTTGCAGCCAGCAGCTTCAAGCTCTTCCTTGGTCAGCTCTCCGTGATATTCCCACGCTTCATACACCGTTTCTTCGGTGACAACTGGCGCGGCTCCTGGTTTTTCTGCCGGACTTTCTGGCGACTTCGGCCCCTCTGTCAACACCTTGCGAATCTGGCTTTTCAGATAGCCATCAACCTGCGCATATCCGCGAATGTCCGCAGCCGTCACGCCAGGTATGCGCTCCCATATGGGGAATTTCTTGGGGTGTTCTCCGCACTCCGGGTGAGGGTAGATGTCCCATGGGTTGATACGTGCGCTTGTCGGCTTTGAGTCTGATAGCCGTTGCAGCACATGTACGGTGCGTTTCCCGTCGGAAATCGGCATCCACACCTTTTTTGTCCTGGTGGTGATTGCCGGCCCTTTGATGATCCCGACCCCAAGCAATTCCTGGTCGAACATCACCTCGCGCACAACACCCTCATAACCGCATCCGCCAACCGATACATCGAGCTGGTCATCAATCTCGTCACGCATGGACTTGGCGCGCTTCTTGGCCTCTTCCATGTCCGTCTTTGCCACGTCGGCCACGGTAGCTTGGCGCTGATGTCCGTTATCGCCCATCATGACCGGCTGGCCGTTGCGGGTC
>Ga0307377_10000788_pt1 | contig 41883 bp, 32 predicted proteins | sample TR3MG_FD_202535 | JGI IMG/M metagenome (GOLD analysis project Ga0307377, IMG submission 202535) | Soil microbial communities from Risofladan, Vaasa, Finland - TR-3 | ecosystem: Environmental > Terrestrial > Soil > Coastal area > Acid sulfate soil | place: Finland: Risofladan, Vaasa | collected...
CGCGCGAGGTGATCGCCGACTGCATCGAGACCGCCGTCAACGGCCAGGCCATGGACGGTGTGCTGGTCTGCGGCGGCTGCGACAAGAACATGCCCGGCGGCATGATGGCCATGGCGCGCATGAACGTGCCCGGCATCTTCGTCTATGCCGGAACCATCAAGCCGGGCAAATGGAAGGGACAGGACCTGACCATCGTGAGCGCGTTCGAAGCCGTCGGCGCCTATAACGCAGGGAAGATGAGCAAGGAGGATTTCGTCGGCATCGAGAAGAACGCCTGTCCCACGGTAGGCGCCTGCGGCGGCATGTTCACCGCCAATACCATGTCGTCCTCGTTCGAGGCGCTGGGGATGAGCCTGCTCGGCTCCTCGCAGATGGCCTCGCCCGACGCGGAAAAAGCCGTATCGGCCGCCGACTCGGCCGCGGTGCTGGTCAACGCCATTCGCAAGCAGATCCTGCCGCGGCAGATCATCACGCGCAAGTCGATCGAGAATGCGATCAGCCTGGTGATGGCCACAGGCGGATCCACCAATGCCGTGCTGCATTATCTGGCAATCGCGTCGGCGGCCGGCGTAAAGTGGACCATCGACGACTTCGAACGCGTGCGGCGCAAAGTACCCGTGCTGTGCGACCTCAAGCCCTCGGGGCGCTATGTCGCAGTGGATTTCCACCGCGCCGGCGGCGTGCCGCAGGTGCTCAAGATGCTGCTCGTGCACGGCTTGTTGCACGGCGAGTGCCTGACTGTCACCGGCCGCACCATGGCGAAGGAACTGGCCGCGGTACCGGATGCACCGCGCAGCGACCAGGACGTGATCCGTCCCTGGGATAAGCCGATGTACGCGCAGGGCCATCTCGCCATCCTCAAGGGCAACCTCGCCCCCGAAGGTTGCGTGGCCAAGATCACCGGGCTTAAAAAGACGTCCATCACCGGCCCTGCGCGCGTGTTCGACTCCGAGCCCAAGTGCATGGACGCGATCATGGCGAAACGCATCAAGCCCGGCGACGTGCTGGTGATCCGTTACGAGGGTCCGAAAGGCGGACCGGGCATGCAGGAAATGCTGGCGCCGACCTCTGCGCTGACCGGCCAGGGGCTGGGCGAATCGGTGGGCCTGATCACCGACGGTCGTTTTTCCGGCGGCACCTGGGGTATGGTGGTGGGCCACGTCGCGCCCGAAGCCTATGTCGGCGGGCCGATCGCACTGATCAAGGAAGGCGACTCCATTACCATCGACGCGAAAAAGCACTTGATTCAGCTTAACGTCACGGCCAAGGAACTCGCAGCGCGGCGCAAGAAATGGAAAGCGCCCAAGCCGCGTTATACCCGCGGCGTGATGGCCAAGTACATGAAGCTGGTTTCGACGGCGAGTCTGGGCGCCGTCACTGACGGCGATCTGTAACGGCGCCCGGCTGCGCCACCATGCTTTACTATGAGGGGATACCTCCCCTCATGCTCCCCTAAATTGGTCGCTGCAAAAATCATTTTGCCGCGGGTTCCTGGATACCATGCCCAACCGCCTCGCCAACGAGACCAGCCCTTATCTGCAGCAGCACGCCGGCAATCCTGTCGATTGGTACGCTTGGGGCGCGGAGGCGCTGCAGGCCGCGCGCGCGCGGGATAAGCCCATCCTGCTTTCGATCGGCTATTCCGCCTGCCATTGGTGCCACGTGATGGCGCACGAGTCTTTCGAGGATCCGGAAATCGCAGCGCTGATGAACCGGAATTTCGTCAACATCAAGGTTGATCGGGAAGAGCGTCCCGACCTGGATCAGATCTACCAGCTCGCGCACCAGATGATGAGCCAACGTTCGGGCGGCTGGCCGCTCACCATGTTCCTCACCCCCGAACAGGAGCCGTTCTTCGGTGGCACCTATTTCCCCAAAACGCCGCGCTACGGCCTGCCGGGCTTCGCCGATCTGCTGGAGCGCGTGGCGCAGTTCTACCACGCCGAACGAACGCAGATCGCGCGGCAGGGCGAGGCCATAATTTCCGGCTTCGAGCGCTTGCAGCCGGCGCAGCCGGCACAGCACTCGGATTTCTCCGGCGAGCCCCTGGCCCTGGCGCTGAAAAATTTGGCGGCGAGTTACGACGCGCGTTTCGGCGGTTTCGGCGCAGCACCCAAATTTCCTCATCCGACCGACCTCGAACTCTGCCTGCGGCGACACGCGGCGAGCGTGGCCGCCGAGGGCGCCGGCAGCAGCGGCAGGCCCGAGGACGGCGACCCGCTGAAGATGGCGGTATATACCCTGGGCCGCATGGCGGTGGGTGGAATCTTCGATCAGCTTGGGGGCGGTTTCTGCCGCTATAGCGTGGATGCACACTGGCTGATCCCGCACTTCGAGAAGATGCTCTACGACAACGGGCCGCTGCTCGCGCGCTACAGCGACGCCTGGGCCCTAACCAGCGATCCGTTGTTCGCCGAAGTAGTGGAGGAAACCGTCGCCTGGACCCTGCGCGAGATGCAGTCGCCGCAAGGCGGCTATTACTCCAGCCTGGACGCCGATTCGGAGCACGAAGAAGGAAAATTCTATGTGTGGACGCCGCAGCAGGCACGCGCGCTGCTAAGCGACGAAGAATACGCGGTGTGCGCGCCGTTCTACGGCTTGGACCGACCGGCCAATTTCGAGGGCACGCAGTGGCATCTGCACGTGGCGCGGGGATTGGAAGAAATCGCCGAGACCGTAGGGCAGCCGGCGCAGCAATGCAGCGTGCTGCTCGCGCGCGCGCGCGCCAAACTGTTCGCGGCGCGCGAGCGCCGCATCCGGCCAGGGCGCGACGAGAAGATCCTGACCAGCTGGAATGCGCTGATGATAGCCGGCATGGCGCGTGCCGCGCGCGTATTCGGCCGGCCCGAGTGGCTGGTCTCGGCGCGCGCCGCGCTCGATTTCATCCGCAGCACGCTGTGGCGCGCAGAAGACGGTCCGGCGCGCGCGCGTCTGCTCGCCACCTACAAGGACGGCCGCGCGCATGTAAACGCCTATCTGGACGATTATGCTTTCCTGCTGGCCGCGCTGATCGAGCTCATGCAGACAGAGTTCGACCACCGCGATCTCGCATTCGCCGAGGATCTCGCCGAGGTGCTGCTGGAGCAGTTCTACGATCCGGCGCTGGGCGGGTTCTTTTTCACCAGCCACGACCACGAAAAACTGATCTACACGCCAAAACCGGGCTACGACAGCGCCACGCCCTCGGGCAACGGCGTGGCGGCGCTGGCACTGCAACGTCTGGGGCATATCACGGGCGAGTCGCGCTACCTCGATGCCGCGGAGCGCACGCTGCAGCTGTTCTATGCGGCGCTCGCGCAGCATCCGAATGGCTACACCAGCCTGCTGCTGGCACTGGAGGAGGCGATCGAGCCGCCGCGGGTGGTCGTATTGCGCGGGGCGCCGGAGCAAATGCACCAATGGCGGCGGTCGCTGGATTGCGCCTATCTTCCGACCACGGTAATCCTCGCTGTTGCACCGGAGACGACAGGCCTGCCGCCGCTGCTCGCCAAGCCTTTGGTGTCCGACGCTGTCAACGCCTGGGTATGTCAAGGCGTTACTTGCCTGCCGCCCGTGGATAAGCTGGAAACGTTGCTCGAAGTGCTTAAGATAGCTGAAACCGGTTAGAATGCCGCGCCGTGGTGTCCCGAAGCTTTCGCTTTCCCGAGGAGAAGCAATGAAGACCCTGCTCGCCTGCGCAGTCGTTTCGGTCGTAGTGCTGGCCGGCGCCGGCAATGCACTCGCTTCGGAGGCCATGGCAAAAAAATACGGCTGCTTTGCCTGCCACTCGATGGACAAAAAGTCGGTCGGCCCTGCCTTTAAGGATGTCGCCGCAAAATACAGGGGCGACGCAGGCGCCGAGGCCAAGCTGGTCGCCAGGATCAAGAACGGCGGCGGAGGCGTCTGGGGCCCGAATCCGATGCCGTCGAATTCGGCCGTGCCAGATGCAGACGTCAGGGCTCTGGTAAAGTGGGTGCTGTCCCTCAGGTAGTAGACAGCGCCGATTTTCGAAACCGTACGCGCCGTGGCGAAGGAAGGCGTCACCATACTTTTGGTGGAGCAGAACGCCCGGTTGGCGCTGGAAGTCAGCAGTCGCGGCCACGTGATGGAACCCGGGCTGATTACCCTGTCGGGGCCGGCGCGCGAGCTGCTCACCGACCCCCAAGTGCGTGCCGCCTATCTCGGCGAAGCCGATCGAATGCCGCGACGGCCTGATGCCGCTGTGGCAGCGGTCGCGGCGCCGCGGGGCTCGCCCGCGTTCATTTCACCTTTGCCAAGTCGGCCTCGGTGGTGAACGCGTCGGCGTAGAACTCTTCCGGCGGCAGCCTGCACAGGGCGCTGAAGTCCCGCCGCGCCGCCTCGATCACCACCGGCGCGCCGCAGGCATAGACCTGGTGGCCGGAGAGATCGGGAAAATCCTCCATCACCGCGCGATGGACGAATCCGCCGCGCCCGGTCCATGCATCCTCCGGCAGCGCGTCGGACACCACCGGCACGTACTTGAAATTTGCGTGTTTCTCCGCCCAGCCCCGGGCGAGCTCATCCAGGTACAGATCGCGCGGTCGGCGGCCGCCCCAATAGAGCGTCATGGGCCGCGTTATGCCCATGTACAGAGCGTGCTCGACGATCGCCTTGATCGGCGCAAAACCGGTGCCGCTGGCGAGCAATACGATCGGCTTTTCGCTGTCTTCGCGCAGAAAGAAAGTGCCGTGCGGCCCCTCGAAGCGCAGGATGTCGCGCACTTTCATTTTTTCGAACAGGTGGTCGGTGAACAGGCCGCCCGGCATGTGGCGCACGTGGATTTGCAGCAGTTCGTCGTCATGCGGAGCGTTGGCCATGGAGTAGCTGCGCCGCTTGCCGTCCTTGAGCAGAAACTCGATATACTGGCCGGCCAGGTATTGCAGGCGCTCGTTCGCGGGAAGCTTGAGGGAAATCACCGCCACGTCCGGCGCGGGCTTGCTTATGGCCTGCACGCGGCACGGCAGGATCTTGATCTGCTGATCCTTGATCGCGCCGACCTCGCGGCATTCGATGACGATGTCGCCCAGCGGGCGGGCGACGCAGAACAGCGCCAGACCGCTCGCCTGTTCGGCGGGGGTGAGTGCGGTATCCGAATGTTTGCCGTAATCGATTTTGCCCTCCAGCAGCTTGCCTTTGCAGCTGCCGCAGGCGCCGTTGCGGCAGCCGTAAGCGAGGCTGAAGCCCTCGCGCAGAGCGGCGACTAGCACCGTTTCCTCGGGCTGGACGTGGAAGCTGTGGCCGCTGGGCCGGATGGTGACTAAGTGAGACATGGGCAATTCCTGCTTCGATTGGGGGAGGCTGATGCAAGGGCCGGGGCCTTTCCCATGCCGCCACGTTCCTCGTGCTTCGTTGGAATGGTCCGCCGAGACCGGACTGTGCAACGCGCTTTACTACTAATGTGACGATAGCGGGTACAATTTTACTATGAAGCGGCTGCTCATCGTTGGATGCGGCGATATCGCGCTGCGCGCATTGCCGCAGCTCGCGCGCAGTTACCAGGTTTTCGGCTTGGTGCGCGCGGATGACCAGGCCGAGCGCATTGCCGCCCTTGGCGCGAAGCCGATCGCGGGTGATCTCGATGCCCCGGCAACGCTGGCGCCCCTGGCCGGGATGGCCGAGCTGGTACTGCATCTGGCGCCGCCGGGCGACAGCGGTGAACGCGACCAGCGCAGTGCCAATCTGATCGCTGCGTTTTCGGCGCGGCCGCCGGAGCGCCTGGTCTACATCAGCACCAGCGGCGTCTACGGCGATTGCGGCGGCGCTTGGGTGAACGAGGACCGGCCGCTGGCGCCGCAGAGCCCGCGCGGAGCGCGGCGCGCCGACGCGGAGCGCGCGCTGCTCGCCTGGGGTGAGCACAGCGGCGTCGCGGTAGCGGTGCTGCGCGTGCCCGGGATCTATGCGGCGCAGCGACTGCCGCTGGCGCAGTTGCAGCGCGGCGCGCCGGTATTGCGCGCGGAGGACGACGTCTATACCAACCACATTCACGCCGACGACCTTGCCGCCATTTGCGCGACGGCGCTCGAAAGCGCTGCGCCGGGTCGCGCATACAATGCGAGCGACGACAGCGAAATCAAAATGGGCGATTACTTCGATCTGGTCGCCGACCGCGCAGGTCTGCCGCGTCCGCCGCGCGTGTCGCGCGCAGCGGCCGAGGCGGGCGCAATTTCCCCGGGACTGCTGTCGTTCATGCGCGAGTCGCGCCGACTGGTCAATAAGCGCATGAAAGCCGAGCTCGGCGTGCGCCTGCGCTATCCCACCGTCTACGACGGCGTGCCCAAGCTCGCGGCGACCTGAATCGCAACCGAACCCATGGACAGCCTGCTCGTCATCACCAACCTGCCGGATCGTGCAAGCGCGGAAAAGCTCGCGGCGCTGCTAATCGAGCGGCGGTTGGCCGCCTGCGTCAACATTCTCGCCCCCTGCAGCTCGGTCTATCGCTGGCAGGGGGCAATCCAGCGCGACGAGGAGCATCCGCTGCTGATCAAAACCGCGCGGGATCGCTATGCTGACCTGGAAGCGCTGATCCGCGCCAACCATCCGTATGAACTTCCCGAGATTGTTGCGGTCAGTATCGTTCATGGCCTGCCGGCCTATTTGCAGTGGATCACATCCGAAACGCGTGCCGGCGCCCCGGTCTGACCTCACATTCTGCGTATGAAATCAAACCTGCTTCGAATTGTCGCGTTGTTGCTCGCCTTGTCGCTGAGCGGATTTGCCTCCGCCCAGAATCTGCTTCAGCCCGAGATGGCGTTCAGGTTTTCGGCGCGTGCGCTCGACGCGAACACGCTCGAGGTGCGCTACAACATCGCCGACGGATACTATTTGTACCGCAGCCGGTTCAAATTCGCGGCCGAGCCCGCAACGGTAAAGCTGGGCCAGGCACAGTTCCCCCGGGGAGATGTCCACAACGACGAATTTTTCGGCAAGGTCGAAACCTATCGCAACGTGTTGCGCATCCGCCTGCCGTTCACACACGACGCGGCTACTAACCGAATCAAGCTGGCGGTCACTGCGCAGGGTTGCGCCGACGTGGGCGTGTGTTACCCGCCGCAAACGCAGACGACTGAAATAGTACTCCCCGCCGCCGCCCCGACCGCGTCACCGTCCGCCGGCGCGGGCGCTGGGGCGGGCGCGAGCACAGCCGCCGCAATCGGCGACGAGGCGCGATTTCAACATTTGCTTGCATCGGGCAGTCTTTGGCTTATCGTCGCGGCGTTTTTCGGCGCCGGCGTTCTGCTGACATTCACGCCCTGCGTCTTGCCGATGATACCGATCCTCTCAGGTATCATCGTGGGTGAAGGCCGCAAGGCGACCCGCACGCGCGCGTTCGTACTGTCCAGCGCCTATGTGCTGGGCATGTCGGTTACCTATACTGCGATCGGCATTGCCGCGGCGCTGTCCGGCAACCTCCTCTCGGCAGCCTTGCAGAATGCCTGGGTCTTGTCCGCATTCGCGGCCGTATTCGTCCTGCTGTCGCTGTCGATGTTCGGCTTCTACGAACTGCAGCTGCCCTCCGGATTCCACGCGAAAATCACCGAAACCAGCAACCGGCTCAAGGGCGGACATCTGGGCGCGGTGGTGCTGATGGGCATATTTTCCGCAGCCATCGTCAGCCCATGCGTGGCCGCGCCGCTGGCCGGTGCGCTGCTCTACATCAGTCAGTCCCATGACGTGATGCTGGGCGGCCTCGCCCTGTTCGCGATGTCCATCGGCATGGGCGTGCCGTTGATACTCGTCGGCGTGTTCGAGGGGGCGTTTCTGCCGAAGTCCGGTCATTGGATGCGCTCGGTGAAGCATTTCTTCGGTGTGCTGCTGCTCGCAGTGGCGATCTGGATCGTGTCTCCGGTGCTTCCGCCGGCGGTGCAGATGCTTGCGTGGGCGGCGCTGCTGATCGGGTCGGCCATGGTGCTGCGCGCGATCGACCCGCTGCCGCCGGAGGCCGGTGCCGCCACGCGCCTGTGGAAAGGCGCGGGTTTTCTCGCGCTGCTAGCCGGCACGGCGCTGGCGGTCGGCGCGTTTGCCGGCAGCCGCGACGTGTTGCGGCCGCTCGCCGGACTCACCGCAGGCGGGCAGAGTGAAGCGCAGGGTGTGCGCTTCACCCGTGTCAAAAACCTGGACGAACTCGGAGCGAGGCTTCACGCCGCCGCACAACCGGTGATGCTCGATTTCTACGCCGACTGGTGCGTGTCGTGCAAGGAAATGGAAACCTTTACGTTCACCGACGCGCGGGTGAAAGCGAAGATGGGGCAGATGTTGTTGTTGCAGGCGGACGTCACCGGCAATACGTCGGAAGACAAAGCCTTGCTCAAGCGCTTCAGCCTGTTCGGGCCGCCGGGCATCATTTTTTTCGACCGGCAAGGCAAGGAAGTGCCGGCGTTGCGGGTAATCGGTTACCAGCCGGCAGACGTCTTCCTTGCGACGCTCGACCGCGCTGTGCGGCAGTGACCGCCTGAAATTCCCCGCCGAGCGCGAACCGGCGGACTGCGCAAAATAATCATCTTTTGCCCGCTATCGAGCTTTAGCCGCGGGGTGGGATTGCGCAAAAAGGTGCGCGGGCTAGCCCTTCACTTCCAGCATGATCTTGCCGATGTGCTTGCTCGACTCCATGAGTTCGTGCGCGCGCCTCGCGTCGTTCAAGGCGAAGGTGGCGTGGATCACCGGTTTTACCTCGCCCGCTTCGAGCAACGGCCACACCTGTCGGTGCAAGTCCTGCGCGATCGCCGCCTTCTGGGCCACGGTGCGCGGCCGCAGGGTAGAGCCGGTGAAGGTGATGCGCTTGATCATGATCGGCAGGAAATCCAGCGTGGCATTGCTGCCCTGCAGAAATGCGATCTGAACCAGCCGTCCGTCCGGCGCCAGCGATTTAAGGTTCTTCTCTATGTATGGGCCGCCCACCATGTCCAATATCAGGTCCACCCCTTTCCTGTTGGTAAGCTGCGCGATTTCCGCGACGAAATCCTGCTCGCGGTAGTTGATCGCGGCATCCGCCCCGATGCTGCGGCAGAACCCCGCCTTCTCGCCGTTGCCCACGGTGGTGTAGACGATTGCGCCGAAGGCCTTGGCGAGCTGGATCGCGGTAAGGCCGATGCCGCTGGAGCCGCCGTGCACGAGGAAGCTTTCTCCCGCTTTCAGCCGGCCGCGGTCGAATACGTTGGTCCAGACGGTGAAGAAATTCTCCGGCAGGGCTGCCGCCTCCTGCAGGGACAGGCCCTTGGGAATGGGCAGGCAGTGCGGTGCCGGCGCCGCGCAATATTCGGCGTACCCGCCACCCGGCGTCAGCGCGCACACCATGTCGCCGGTTTTCCACTGCTTCACGTCCGGAGCGACGGCGCAGACGCGCCCGGCGACTTCGAGTCCGAGGATCGGGGAGGCGCCCGGCGGCGGCGGATAACTGCCGGCACGCTGCAATAAGTCCGGGCGGTTGACGCCGGCGTAGTGCACGTCGATGAGAACTTCGCCTGCCTGCGGCTGCGGAGTGGGCCCTTCGGCCGGTTGCATAACGGCGGCAGGACCGCCTTTTCCGTGGTCGATGTAAAGCATCAATCGTGCTCCTTTGGGCCTGCTGCGGTATGAGGAAATCGGGCTCTTGGACCCGGCCCTTAGGCACGCGCGGCAAGTATGTGTTCTACCAGATTTGCCCAGTAGCTCGCGCCCAGCGGCAGAACTTCGTCGTTGAAATCGTAATGCGGGTTGTGCAACATGCAGCCGCCTTCGCCCGGTCCGTTGCCGATGAAGACATAGCAACCGGCCTTGGCCTGCAGCATGAAGGCGAAATCCTCCGAGCCCATCACCGGCGGCGTGCGCAGCACGTTGTCTGCTCCCACCATCGCCTGCATGACCTCTGCGCAGATTTCGGTTTCGGCTTCCGCATTGAAAAGCGGCGGGTAGCGGCGCTCGTAGCGCACTTTGACCTCGGTGCCGTAGGCGGCGGCGATGCCGGCGCAGACCTCGCGCACGCGTCGCTCGAGCAGCTCACGCACCGCAGGCTTGAAGGCGCGCGTCGTGCCGCGCAGGATAGCCGCGTTCGGTATCACGTTCCAGGTATCCCCGGCGTGAATCTGCGTTACCGTGACGACCGCAGGCTCGACCGGATCGACGTTGCGGCTGGCGATGGTCTGCAGCGCCTGCACCAGCGCCGAAGCGGCGACTATCGGGTCGATGCCCGTATGCGGCAGGGCGGCATGGGAGCCGCGGCCGGTCAGTTCGATCTCGAAGATGTCGAACGACGCCATCGTCGGGCCGGCGCGCACGCCAAACTGTCCGACCGGTATGCCCGGCCAGTTGTGCATGCCGTACACCGAATCGCACGGGAATTTTTCGAACAGGCCCTGCTCCACCATTTCCCGCGCGCCGCCTTCGTTTTCTTCGGCAGGTTGGAAAATGAAGTGCACCGTGCCGTCGAAATTCCTGGTTTCGGACAGATATTTTGCCGCGCCCAGAAGCATGGCGGTATGGCCGTCGTGTCCGCAGGCGTGCATTTTTCCCTCATGCTGCGAACGGTGGCCGAAGGCGTTCTTTTCGTGGATGTGCAACGCGTCCATGTCCGCGCGCAGACCGATGGCGCGAGTTCCAGGGCCTGCCGAGAGCGTACCCACTACGCCCGTGCGGCCCAAGCCGCGGTGCACGCTCAGGCCGAAAGCCTCGAGCTTTTGCGCCACCATGGCGGAAGTGCGCACCTCCTCGAAAGCGGTCTCCGGGTGCGCGTGCACGTCGTGGCGCCATTCGGTCATCATCGGATGCATCTGCAATATCTTCTCTACAACCGCCATTTTGCTCGCCCCTTCATGATAGGGAGTGCTCACTAATTCGTCTCAAGTTACGGGGATTCCCCCTTTCATCCAGCTTTAGACCGGCCCGTTGCCGTTTCCTGTCGCTGCGAGTTGCACCTGTGGGCGAATCCGCAACCGAATATCAGTGGCGGCAAGCGCATGCCATGCTCGGCAACAGTCGTAAGCACAATTATAATGTGGCGCGTCCGCAGAACAAGGGTACAACCGTGAGAAAACATATTAAGGGCATAGACCACGTGGTCATCGCGGTGCGCGACCTGGATTCGACTCAGGATACGTTCAGGCGCATGGGGTTCACGCTCACTCCCCGCGGTCATCATACGCTGGGCTCAAAGAACCACTGCATCATGTTCGGCCGGGATTATGTCGAGCTGCTGATGGTCCCGCAACGCCTGCCAGACCGCGAGTACTACTATGATTTTGCCTGTATCGGCGACGGTCTGGCCGCGATTGCGCTAAACACCGATAACGCGCGCGGCGCTTTCGGCGAACTCACCGCCGCAGCGCTCGCACCGTCAGAACCGGTGGATTTTTCGCGCCCGGTGCAACTGGCGCAGGGCACGGCGACTGCATCGTTTCGCATCATTCGGCTGGGTTTGGAGCAGACCCCGGGTGGACAGGTATTCCTGTGTCAGCATTTCACCCGTGATGTGGTGTGGCGCCCGGAATACCAGACGCACGCGAATACGGCGACGGATTTGGCGGCCGTGGCAATCGTCAGCACCGACGTAACCGCGACCGCTGCCGCCTACGAGCGCCTGTTCGATGTTAAGGCCGAGCCCATTAACGAGGGACTGCTGATCGATACCGGGGGCGCGCCGATTGCGGTTGTCAGCGAGCCCGCACTCGCGAAAAGGCTGCCCGGCGTGTGGATCAGCGCACGCCACCAGCCATGCATAGCGGCGTTATTTGTCCGCGTGAGCGATCGCGACGAGGCCGAGCGCACTCTGCGCGCGGGAGGGCTGCATCCGACGCGTATGCCCGATGGATCGGTCGCGATCGGTGCTGCCGAGGCGCACGGCGCGGCGATTGTCTTCGGCTAGCGGATTGCGGGATAAGTTTCCACAGGAGTCGGCGGAAGGCAAACCAGAACTTCGGTTTCTATCCTGTCCTCCGCAATTCGGGGATCTCAGGCCTCGTTTATCCACTGAGCGGCATCGAGCGCGTAATACGTAAGTATGCCGTCGGCGCCGGCGCGCTTGAACGCAAGCAACGCTTCCATGGCACAGGTCTTCTCGTTGATCCAGCCGTTCATGCCCGCCGCCTTGAGCATGGCGTACTCGCCGCTCACCTGATAGACGAAAGTGGGCGCCTTGAATTCGTCTTTGACCCGCCGCAGGATGTCCAGATAGGGCATGCCCGGCTTCACCATCACCATGTCAGCGCCTTCCTGCAGATCCATGCCGACCTCCCATAAGGCCTCATCGGTATTTGCGGGGTCCATCTGGTAGGTGAATTTATTTCCTTTGCCCAGGTTGGCGGCGGAACCGACTGCGTCGCGAAACGGGCCGTAATAGCCGGACGCATATTTCGCCGAATAAGCCATGATGCGCGTGTGGATAAATTGCTTCTGGTCCAAGGCGGAGCGTATGCGACCTATGCGCCCGTCCATCATGTCCGAGGGTGCGACAATGTCGACGCCGGCGGCGGCCTGGGCGAGCGCCTGCTTTTCCAATATCGCGAGCGTGGTGTCGTTGAGGATATAGCCGTTCGCATCGATTACGCCGTCCTGGCCATGGCTGGTGTAAGGGTCCAGCGCTACGTCGCACATGACACCCAATTCGGGAAATTCTTTCTTGAGCCGCGCGACAACGCGCGGGATCAGACCATTGGCCTTGGTTGCTTCCTTGCCGTCTGGTGTCTTGAGCCTGGCATCGATCACAGGGAACAGCGCCAGCACCGGGACCTTCAGCTTCAGACAGCGCTCCGCCACCGGCAACAGCTTGTCCAGAGTCATGCGTTCCACGCCGGGCATGGAAGGCACCGCCTGGGTTTTCTTCGAGCCTTCCATCACGAAGACCGGATAGATAAGGTCATTCGCGGTGAGCACATGCTCGCGCATCAAGCGCCGCGTGAAGTCGTCGTGCCGCATGCGCCGCATGCGCACGGAGGGAAAATTGCCATAGATGTTCATGATCGTCTCTTATTTTCTATAATATTCAATGTGTTAAAAATACTTTCCATTACATTCTTTTTAGGGAAACTTTTTCCCCGGTTCGAAATCTTACTAGTAGATGGCAACGGCCATCTCCCGCTTCCCCTCCCTGAGCGGGTGCCTTAACCCTGTTTAAGGCGTTGCAGCCCCCGGTTTTATTCCCCTTTGGCCGGGGGCTTCTTTTTGTCCTCGCGCCGGACACCCAACCAAGCCCCGATTACCTCCTCGGCCTCTTCCATGCCCTGCTTCTTCAGGCTGGAAAAAAGCTGCGCCGTGTAATTATCCGCGTATTCGCGCAGTCTCGCCTGCACGGCGTGCAGCGTCTTTCGCCCGTCCTGCCTCGAAAGCTTGTCCGACTTGGACAACAGCACGTGTACCGGCTTGCCGGTTGACGCGAACCAGTCGAGCATTTGACAATCGAGCGCCGTGAGCGGATGGCGTGCGTCCATGATCAGCACCATGCCGAACAGCGAACTCCGCGTCTGGAGATAGGTCGAAAGCAACTGTTCCCAATGCGCGCGCAGTTCACGGTGTACCTTGGCGTAGCCGTAGCCCGGCAGGTCGACCAGGAAGACGCCGCCGGGGAGGCTGAAGAAATTGATCTGTTGCGTGCGTCCAGGCGTCTTGCTGACGAAGGCCAGACGGTTATGGTCCACCAGGGTGTTGATCGCGCTGGACTTGCCCGCGTTGGAACGCCCGGCGAAGGCAATCTCCGGCCCCAGCGGTGCGGGCAGGTCGGTGAGATGGTGCGCGGTGATGTAAAAACGTGCGCCGCGGAACAAGGACATCGCAGAAGAGACCATGATTTATGGGAACTCGGCTAGAATATCAGCTTTTTAAACATACCCTGCTTCGAGGAGCCTTCGCATGAAATTTATCCTGGCGCTCGCCGTTATGCTGTCGGCGATGTCCGCGCGCGCCGCCGAATTGCCGTTCAAGGGGGATCCGGCCAAAGCGCAGGGCATTGTCAATCAGGTCTGCGCAGCCTGCCACGCAGCTGACGGCAACAGCCAGATTGCGGCAAACCCCAAGCTTGCCGGACAGATTCCGGAGTATTTGTACAAGCAACTCGAGAATTTCAAGGCGGCGCCGGGCAAGAAGGCGGAACGCGAAAACCCGATCATGGCAGCCATGGTGGCCAGCCTGTCGCCCGACGACATGCGCAACCTCGCCGCCTATTTCGCCAGCCAGACGCCCAAACCGGGCGCAGCGAAGAGCAGGGATCTGGTGGTACTGGGACAGCTCGTATACCGAGGGGGAATCGCCAGCGAGAAAATTGCAGCCTGCGCCTCTTGCCACGGTCCGAGCGGAGCCGGGATGCCGGCGCAGTATCCGCGCCTGTCCGGTCAGCATGCCGAATACATCGTGGCGCAGCTGAAAGCCTTTCGTTCCGGCGCGCGTGCAAACGATCTCAACGGTGTCATGCGCGGGGTCGCGGCAAGGCTCTCCGACCACGAAATCGACGCTGTCGCAGACTACATCGACGGGCTGCACTAAGCGCGTCTGGCAATACGAAGGAATGCTTCTTCGCGCGCTGTCCTAAGTCAGGCATCCGGCGCTAATCCTGCCGCGCACCAAAAAACTGTTTCAGAGCGAGGGGAAACGGCCACGCTTCCCCGGATTTGCGTGCTCCAATATTGTTGATTGCATGCCGGGTGATACGCATCAATCCCGGGAGATAGGGCGAGCCGCCGTCTGCTCGCCGGCACCGTGCCGCCGATTCCAGCTGAATTTCGCTGGTCATGGAATAAATGCGGCTGCCGCGCTGTTTAGCAAGCTCGACAACCCTGTTCTTATAGGAGAACGCCATGAGAAACGTGTTTGTGGCAGCATTGCTGACAGTGTTCCTGACCGCCTGCGCCAGTATGGGCGGGGCGCCGATGGCGGCGAAGTTCGAAAACGGAATGCTGGTGAATTCCGCGGGCATGACGCTTTACACTTTTGCCAAAGATGTCGCCGGCAGCGGTAAAAGCGCGTGCAACGGCGTTTGCGCCGAGAACTGGCCGCCGTTGCGCGTGAGCGGATCCGAGCAGGCCTCGGGCGATTGGTCCGTGATCACGCGCGATGACGGTACCAAGCAATGGGCCTACAAGGGCAAGCCGCTCTATCTCTTTATCAAGGACCATAAGCCTGGCGACAAGACTGGCGACGGCTTCAAAAACGTCTGGCACGTCGCAACGCAATAGCTTTGGTGTTGCTATGATGCGCTGATGGACAGCACGGAGATCGCGGCGCATATCCCCCGCCTGCGGCGCTACGCGCGCGCGCTGGCCGGGGACAGCGACCGGGCCGACGACCTGGTGCAGGATACGCTCGAACGCGCGCTCGCCAAGTTTCATCTTTGGCGCGGCGGCAGCGATATGCGCGCCTGGATGTTCGCGATCATGCACAATGTGTTCATCAACCAACTGAAGCAACGGCGCGAACTTGCGCTGGACGAAGCGGCCGAGGCGAGACTGGAAGGCGCACCACGCGCCGATTCCCTGGAGCTGCGCGACCTTGATGCGGCGCTAAAGCGCCTGCCCACGGAGCAGCGCGAAGTGTTGCTGCTGGTGGGGCTGGAGCAGCTCAGTTATTCCGAGGCGAGTCAGGCCCTGAACGTTCCGGTCGGCACGGTAATGTCGCGCCTGTCGCGCGGGCGCGAGCGACTGCGCGCCCTGATGTCCGGTGCAATGCCGGCGGCCAACCTCAAGCTAGTGAAATGAACGATATTACTGAAACCGATCTGCATGCGTTTGCGGACGGGCAACTCGAAGAGGCGCGCCGCCTCCGGGTAGAAGCCCATTTGGCGACCGACGCGGCGGCGGCCGAAAGCGTGCGCATCTGGCGCGAACAGGGCGAGGCACTGCGCGCCCTGTACAACCGGGTGCTCAACGAACCGGTGCCGCAGCGGCTGCTCGCCGCCGGTGCGCGGAGGAGGCGCTGGCCGTATTACGCACTTGCCGCAGGGGCTTTGGGGCTGAGTTTCGGCCTAGGCTGGATGACGCGCGCTTATCGGGCCGACGCGTCGGTGGAGACCGCAGCTTTGCCGCGCCGGGCCGCGGTTGCCTACGCTGTATATGCGCCGGAGGTGCGGCACCCGGTGGAGGTAGGCGCGGACCACCAGGACCAACTGGTGAAATGGCTGTCCAAGCGCCTGGGGCACGAACTCAGAGTACCGATACTGACGCGGCAAGGGTTCCAACTTGTGGGCGGGCGGCTGTTGCCCGGAAGGACAGGACCCGTTGCGCAGTTCATGTATCAGAATGCCAAGGGGAAGCGTATCACGCTGTACGTGTCCCGCCACCAAGCGGGGCCGCGCGATACCGCCTTCCGCTTCAGCCAGGAAGACAAAATTTCCGTGTTCTATTGGATCGACGGCACACTCGGTTACGCGCTGTCGGCGGAGATGCCCCGCGCGCACCTCTTGGACGTGGCCACCGCCGTTTATAGCCAGCTCAGCCCTTAGGAATAGCGCGCCTAGTATTGTTTGTTATTATTGGACTGCTGCTGCTTATCGGTTTTCTGTTTTTGCGGCATGATGAGTGCGCCCTTGGAACCGCAGGCTTGCAGCAGCACACTTAACAGGATGGCGGTTGCAATTGCGCGCATGTGGGAATTTTAGCATGGCAGTACCGGACACGAAACCGATGGACGAGAACGAATTCATACGCCTGGCCGAGCAGACGCTGCAACAACTCGATCGGCGCATCGAAGCGAGTGGCATCGACGCCGATTGTGAATTCAAGGGCACGGGCGTGCTCGAGATCGAATTCGGGGGCGGCAGCAAGATCATCGTCAACAGCCAGGCAGCGGCGCGCGAAATCTGGGTGGCGGCGAAATCGGGGGGGTACCACTTTCACCGCGACGGCCAGCGTTGGGTCAATACCCGCGACGGCGGCGAGTTGTTTGAGGCGCTGTCGGCCTATGTTAGCCAGCAGGCGGGCGAGGCGGTGAATCTGACAATGGGCAGCGATTAGCGTTGGCGAGCCGGAGAGCACGCTAGCGTTGTTTCGGAATTACCGAAAGGATCTCTCGACTTGGGGGGCGCGGGTAGCCGCGGCAGGGGCTAAGGTCTTCTTTTCGACCCCGATAGCTCCATTTCGCGGCGCGCCTGCGCTGCCCGGCTGGGCCTGCGCCGGCGAGTTTCCACCTTCCTCCGGACTGCTCGTGTTGGCTGCGGGCGTATCGTTAGCTTGCGCGCGCGGGACGTTTTCGCGATAGAAGTACTCGCTGAGCGTGCCATCGCTGGCCGGCAGGCCGGTGTTGGGATCTACCCTGACGCTGACCACCCCGTCCGGGATCCGCTGGAACATCTCGTCCACCCCCTTGAGCTCTTTGCCCATGTAGTCCATCCAGATGGGGAGCGCGGCCACCGCGCCGGTTTCATGATTGCCCAGCTTGTGCGGTTCGTCGTAGCCGACCCAAACGACGGTTGTCAGGGTCGGCTGATAGCCGGCGAACCATGCGTCGACGAGGTCGTTGGTGGTGCCGGTCTTGCCCGCTAAGTCCATGCGTCCGAGCGACATTGCACGCGCGCCGGTGCCATAACGCACTACGTCGTGCAGCATGCTGTCGATGACAAAGGCGTTGCGCACGTCGATCACGCGCAGGCTTTCGTCACCCGCGCGCGGCGGCTGCGCCTGGGCAAGGACGTTGCCGCGATCGTCGACGATCCGTTGCACCAAATAGGGTTCGATCAGGTAGCCGCCATTGGCAAATACCGAATAGGCACGCGCCATCTGCCACGGCGTGACCGAGCCTGCGCCCAGCGCCAGGGTGAGGTAAGGCGGGTGCTTGTCTGCGTCGAAGCCGAAGCGGGTGATGTAGTCCTGCGCATATTGCGGTCCTATCGCCTGCAACACCCGGATGGCCACCATGTTCTTCGACTTTGCCAATGCAACGCGCAGGCGCATCGGGCCGTCGTATGTGCCTTCATAATTGTGCGGCTCCCAGGTCTGACCGCCGGTCTGGGCGGCGTCGATCACTATCGGGGCGTCGTCGACGATACTGGCCGGGGTGAAGCCCTTCTCCAATGCCGCCGAATAGATGAACGGTTTGAAGCTGGAGCCAGGCTGGCGCCAGGCCTGGGTGACATGGTTGAACTTGTTGCGATTGAAGTCGAATCCGCCCACCAGCGCGCGCACCCTGCCGTCGCTCGGACTGATCGCAACCAGTGCGGCTTCTACGTCTGGCAACTGCAATATCTGCCAGTTGTGCCTTTCGTCCTGTTCGACGCGAATAATGGCGCCGCGCCTGATCCTTTTGTTCGGGGCGACCTTGTTATCGAGCATTCTCTGCGCGAATCTGAGACCCGCGCCAGTTATGGTCACGATCTCACCGCCGCGGAGGTAGGCGCGCACCTGCTTCGTGCTGGCTTCCAGTACTACTGCCGGTTGGAGGCTGCCGCTGTTGGATTTTTCCGCCAGCGCCTCCTCGAGGATCTCGTCCGGCTCGCCTTCAGGCGGAAGCTCGATGTAGCCTTCTGGGCCGCGGTAGCCATGGCGCTTGTCATACTCCATCACGCCACGGCGCACCGCAGTGTAGGCTGCGTCCTGGTCCGCTTTGGTGATGGTGGTATAAACGCGATAACCTTTTGTATACGCATCGTCGCCGAAACGCTGGTAGAGCATCTGCCGCACCATTTCGGCCACGTATTGGGCGTGCACGGCGTATTCGTCCGTTTGGTGCTTGACCACAATCGGCACCTTCCGGGCTTCGGCGAACTGAGCGTCCGTAATGTAGCCCAGCGCGCGCATACGCCGCAGTACGTACATCTGCCGTTCCTTAGCGCGCTTTGGATTGACCACCGGATTGAAGCTGGAGGGGGCCTTAGGCAGGCCTGCCAGCATCGCCGCCTCGGCCACGTTGAGATCCTTCAGCGCCTTACCGAAGTAGATCTGCGCCGCTTCGGCGAATCCGTAAGCGCGCTGTCCCAGGTAGATTTGGTTGATGTAGAGTTGAAGAATCTCATCCTTGGACAGGCTCGCCTCGATCTTGAAGGCCAGCAGCGCCTCGTACAGCTTGCGCGTAAGCGTTTTTTGCTTGGACAGGAAAAAATTCCTTGCCACCTGCATGGTAATGGTGGACGCTCCCTGGCGCCGGCCACCCTCGGTCAGGTTGGCATAGGCAGCGCGGAGGACGCCCTGATAGTCCACTCCGGTGTGCTGATAGAAGCGCTCGTCTTCGGCCGCAAGGATGGCCTGTTTCATGATTTCGGGGACGTCGCCGATGGCGACTACGGAGCGACGTTCCTCGCCGAACTCGCCGATCAGGGTGCCTTCTGCCGTGTACACACGCAGCGGTATCTTGGGTCGGTAATCGGTAAGCGCCCCGAGGGAAGGCAGATTGGGGTAGGCGAGCAGTATCACCAGACCCAGGAGCGCACCGGCGATGATGCCCAGTCCAGCGAGCAGCAGCACCGGAAAGGCAATAAGACGTAACCACATGAAGGATTTATCGGCCAATTGTCGGGTTCAGGGCGCCGGGCGCGTGATTAAGTACTGGATTCCAAAACGGACTAGGCGCCTGTTTTGGCCAAAGCCTTGGCAGGCCAGCGCGCGAGACGCCTCGAAAGCGGACCATTATAGAATATCCGTGACCGCAGGGCATATCGGATGCCTGTGAAGAAGTTCAAGGCCGCCTCCTATTATTTGCTTTACATCGCCTAGACTTGTTGCTAGCATTTAACGTAAATTATATGTATCGCGCCTAACCGGGGATAGTTCAAAGGGAAATTCAGCTTGGACCTTGACATATTCAAGCCTAAAGCGCCGCCCCTTTTCGGGATGGACATCAGTTCGTCCGCCGTGAAGATGGTAGAGATCGTCGATGCGGGCAAGGGCGCGTTGCGCGTCGAGCGCTATGTGATAGAGCCTCTGCCGAAGGATGCGGTGGTGGACGGCAACATCACCAACCTCGAAGCAGTGGTGGAAACGGTGAAGCGTGCCTGGAAGAAACTGGCGACGCGCACAAAGAACGTGGCCATGGCCCTGCCGACCGCGGCGGTGATCACCAAGAAGATTGTGGTGCCGGCCGGCTTGCGCGACGACGAGTTGGGTATCCAGGTCGAGACCGAGGCCAATCAGTACATCCCCTTCGCCCTCGAAGAGGTCAATCTCGACTATCAAGTGGTCGGCCCCGCGCCCTCGAATGCCGAGGAGATCGAGGTGCTGATCGCCGCCTCGCGCAAGGAAAAGGTGGAGGACCGCGTGGCGGTCGCTGAGGCCGCCGGGCTGAAGTCGCTGGTCATGGACGTGGAATCCTATGCCGTGCAGACCGCCTTCGATTTGATCAAGAAGCAGTTTCCCGATGAGGGCAAGGAACAGAACATCGCTCTGGTCGATATCGGCGCCAACGTCATGAACGTCACCGTGCTTCGCAATGATCAGACCGTGTACACGCGCGAGCAGGCGTTTGGCGGCAACCAACTCACCCAGGACATCATGCGCCAGTACGGCATGAGCCAGGAGGAGGCCGAGAACGCTAAGCGCTCCGGCGGCCTGCCTGATTCGTACGAAGTCGAAATCCTGCGCCCGTTCCTGGAAAACCTTGCACTCGAAGTGCAGCGCGCCATGCAGTTCTTCTTCACCTCGACGCAATACACGAGCGTCGAACATATCCTGCTCACCGGCGGTACAGCCGTGATCCCCGGGCTGGAGGATATCGTGGGCTCGCGCTCTCAAGTCAATACCCGGGTGGCCAACCCGTTTGCGAGTATGCAGGTATCGCCGCGCATTCAGCCGAAGAAACTGCTTGTCGACGCGCCTTCGATGATGGTCGCATGCGGCTTGGCACTGCGGAGGTTCGACTCGTGATCCGCATTAACCTGCTGCCTTGGCGCGAAGCGCGGCGCAAGGCGCTTAATTTGCAGTTTTTCGTTCTGATCGGGATGGTGGCCGGGTTGGCCGCATCTATCGTCCTGTTGGTTCACGGATATTACGCCGCGCGCATTTCGACACAGGCGGAACGCAACCGCTTTCTCACGCAAGAGAACTCCAAGCTCGACAAGCAAATAGGGGAAATCAAGAAACTGAAGGAAGAGATCCAGGCGCTGTTATCGCGCAAGCAGGTGATCGAGACCCTGCAGGGCGACCGCGCACAGACGGTCTACCTGCTCGAACAGTTGGTGCGCCAGACGCCGGACGGCGTATATCTGAAGTCGATCAAACAGACCGGTCCCAAGATCAACTTGACGGGCTATGCGCAATCCAATGCGCGGGTATCGACTCTGATGCGCAACATCGAGGCTTCGCCCTATCTGGAGAAGCCGGACTTGGTCGAGATCAAAGTGGCCAACGTCAACAATAGACGGCTATCCGAATTTACCATGAACGTCACCCTCAAACGGCAGCAATCCGAGGCTGACGCCGCCAAGGAAGGGGCGGAGAAGGCCGCGCCGCGCCGCGGCGCGAAAAAGTAGGACCGGCTGATGAATAAGCTGATCGAGCAATTCAGACATCTCAACCCGAAGGATCCGGGGCTATGGCCGGCGCTGCCCAAGCTGCTCGCCCTGATTGCGGTCCTGGTGGCCTTGGTTGCCGTCGGCTATGTCGCCGACTGGCAGGGTCAGGTGGACCAACTCGCGGCCGGTGCCTCGCAGGAATCGAAACTCAAGCAAGAATACAAGAGCAAGATGGGACTGGCGGTCAACCTCGACCTTTATCGCCAGCAGTTGCGCGAGATCAACACTTCTTTCGGCGCGCTGCTAAAGCAGTTGCCCAACAAGTCGCAGATGGACGCGTTGCTGGTGGATATCAACCAGGCGGGTTTGGGCCGGGGCCTGCAGTTCGAATTGTTCAAGCCGGCACAGCATGAAATCATGAAAGATTTCTACGCCGAGCTCCCGATCAGTATCCAGGTCACGGGCAGCTACCATGACATGGGGCGGTTTGCGAGCGACATTGCGCAGCTGTCGCGCATCGTCACGCTCAACGACATTTCCATCAAGCCCGTTTCCGACAAGGATAGCAGCGTGCTCGTGATGGACACGGTCGCAAAGACGTTCCGTTACCTGGATGAGGAAGAGGTGGCGAAACAAAGGAAGGCCGCCCAACAGGCGGCGCATCGCAGAAAATGAGAAAACTAGTCATCATCACAGCCCTGCTGTTTCTCGCCGCCTGCGGTACCGACCAGCATCAGGATCTGAAGGCGCAGCTGAAGAATATGACCAAGGACCTGCGCGGCCACATCCCGCCGCTGCCCGTGGTGAAGCCCTACGAACCGGTGCCGTATCAGGCATACGATCTGCCCGACCCGTTCGGCCCGGCCAAGATCCAGCTAGCGATCGGGGCGTCGGCCAAGGGCAAAGGCGGAGCCAATGCCCCCGACACCAGGCGGCCGAGAGAACCGCTCGAGGCCTTTCCGCTCGAATCGCTGAAAATGGTCGGTACGCTGTCGCAGAAGGGCGTCAATTACGCATTGGTGCGGGCGGACAACAACCTGTACAGGGTAAAGGTAGGCAACTACATGGGGCAGAATTTCGGCGTTATTACCGGAATCACCGACGATCAGATTAATCTCAAAGAGCTGGTGCAGGATGCATCTGGCGACTGGACCGAGCGCAAGGTTTCGCTGCAGTTGCTCGAAGCGGGCGCGGCAAACGGAAGGTGAGGAACCCTATGGCTAAAATTTTCGGCGTAATCGGCTTGTTAACCGCATCCCTATGGGCTGTCATGGCGCTGGCGCAGACGCCGCCAAACAGCGTCGAGGCCTTTGGCGTATCGCAACAAGGCGGGAAGGTGATCGTCAAGCTGACACTGAAGGAAGCGCTTAGGACGCAGCCTGGGAGCTTTACCATTGCCAACCCGGCGCGCATCGCGATCGACCTGCCCAATACCGTGAACGGCCTCGGACGCAGCAGCCAGAGCATCGGCGAAGGTCAACTCATGAGCATGAACATGGTGCAGGCGGGGGGCCGCACACGCATGGTGCTCAACCTGAACCAGCTGGTCGGCTACGATACTCAAATCGACGGCAAGAATCTGTTGGTTATCCTCGCCGGCGCGCCGGTCACGAGCGGCAGCGGCGGGGGGGCGGTCACCCATTTCGTCGAAGCCAAGCAGAACGATACGCATGCGGTGCGCGACATCGATTTCCGCCGCGGAAAATCGGGTGACGGCCGCATCGTAGTCGATCTCTCCGACAACTCGACCGGCATAGACATTCGCACGCAGGGACAGAATCTGGTGGTCGATTTCTTCAAGACGTCGCTGCCGGACAAGCTGCGCCGGCGCCTGGATGTGACCGACTTCGGCACGCCGGTGCAGTCGATCAACACCTTTACCCAGGGCGACAATGTCCGCATGGTGATCTCGCCCACAGGCCAGTGGGAGAACAGCGCCTATCAGACCGACAACCGGTTCGTGATCGACGTGAAAAAAGTGGTCCCCAGTCCAAACAAGCTGACGCCAACCGGCTTTACCGGCGAGAAATTGTCGCTCAATTTCCAGAATGTAGAAGTGCGCAGCGTGCTCAACGTGATTGCCGATTTCACCAACCTCAATATCATTACCAGCGACTCGGTCCGTGGCAACCTGACCTTGCGTTTGAAGGACGTGCCGTGGGACCAGGCTTTGCATATCATCCTCGACGCGCGCGGCCTGGACATGCGCAAGAACGGCAACGTAATTTGGATCGCGCCGCGCGACGAGCTGGCGACCAAGGAAAAGCTGGCGCTGGAAGCGCAGCAGCAGATCGGCGAGTTGGAACCGGTGCGCACCGAGAGCTTCGTACTCAATTATGAGAAGGCGAAGGACGTACAGGCGCTGCTTACCTCCCCCAATCAACGAGTACTATCCAAGCGCGGCAGCGCGGTAGTCGACGAGCGCACCAACACCCTGTTCGTGCAGGATGTGCCTTCCCGGCTGGAGGAGGTGCGCAAGCTGATCACCCAGGTCGACGTGCCGGTACGCCAGGTGATGATCGAGGCGCGCATCGTCGAGGCAAACGATACCTGGAGCAAAAATCTCGGCGCGAGGCTTGGCTACAACCAGGCCGTTCCGGGCGGCGACTACCTGGGCGGCCCGGCGTTGCGCACAAATATTGGCGGGACTTTGCAAAACACCGCCGCAAACACTGCAAATGCCACGAACACCCAGGTTGCGTCGACAATAGTCGGGACGCCGGCGCTGGACACGTCGGGCTTGCTCAACAATAACGTCAACCTGCCGGCCTCGGGCTTGAACGGCTTCAACGCCGGCTCGATTGCCGCGGTTCTGTACAACCGGAATTTCACGCGCTTTATCAGCCTGGAACTGAGCGCGCTGGAAGCGGACGGCAAAGGCAAGATCATCTCCAGTCCGCGGGTGCTGACCGGAGACAAGGTCGAAGCCTTGATCGAGCAGGGCACCCAAATTCCCTATCAAATGGCGACGTCGAGCGGGGCCACCGCCGTGTCTTTCGTCAAAGCGAACCTGAGCCTGAGGGTGAAGCCCCAAATCACGCCCGATGGCAACATCATCATGGATTTGGAAATCAACAACGATTCGGTGGGCGCAACGACTGCGTCGGGTATCGCCATCAACACCAAGCACGTCAAGACCTCGGTGCTGGTCGAAAACGGCGGGACGGTGGTGATCGGCGGCATCTACATACAGACCCTGAGCAAGACGACCACCAAGGTACCGCTGTTCGGCGACCTGCCGGTAGTGGGAAATCTGTTCAAGAACACCGCCGACACCGATAACAAGAGCGAACTGCTGGTATTCATCACGCCGCGCATCGTGGACGACCGTCTCACGGTGCGCTGAGAAGCTCCGGCGGACGAAGGGAGCCGAGCGCCGGCTTTTGTTCGGCGTCGGCACAATGCGCCACCCCTAACGCCCCGCGCCGGTCCTCCAGCGCGGGCGCGAAAGCAGGTGCGTGCTGCTAGAATAGCCGCGTGAAAACCTCGGATAACATATTTCTCGTCGGCCTCATGGGGGCGGGAAAAACCACGGCGGGAAGGCAGCTCGCCGCCGCGCTTGACAAGGTCTTCCACGATACCGACCACGAGATCGAGCGCCGCACCGGGGTAAGGATCTCGCTTATATTCGAAATCGAGGGCGAGACCGGTTTTCGCACGCGCGAGAAGCAAGTGGTCGACCAGTTGACGCAGCTCCCCAACGTTGTGTTGGCCACCGGCGGCGGCGCGGTGCTCGATGCCGAAAATCGCCGGCATCTCGCCGAGCGCGGCGTCGTGGTGTATCTGCACGGCCAGCCGAAGGATCTGTGGTATCGCACCCGCCACGACAGGTCACGGCCGCTGCTGCAGGGTGCCGATCCGCTGGAAAAGCTGCAAAGCCTCTACCTGCAGCGCGATCCGTTGTACCGCGAGATCGCCGACATCGTGATCGATACCGGCCGTCAAAGCGTGCGCGCCCTGCTGCACCAACTGCTGCCTCAATTGCGCGAACGATGCAAACTCTCCGCGTAGAGCTGGGCACGCGCGCTTACCCTATCCACATCGGCGAGCATTTGCTCACCGACGCCACGCTGGTCGCGCCGCACCTGGAGTTGCCGAAGGTCGCCGTCGTCACCAACACCACGGTTGCGCCCCTGTATCTGCAGCAATTTAGCGAAGCATTGCGCGCGCTCGGGGTAGAGGTGATCAGCATCGTGCTCGAGGACGGCGAGCGCTACAAGGACTGGGCTACCCTCAATCGCATCTACGACGTATTGCTCGAGCGCCGCTGCGAGCGCAAAACCACACTTATCGCCCTGGGCGGCGGCGTCATCGGGGATCTCGCCGGTTTCGCGGCCGCGACCTACATGCGCGGCGTGCCCTTTGTCCAGGTTCCGACTACCCTGCTCGCCCAGGTGGACTCTTCCATAGGCGGCAAAACCGGGATCAATCACCCGCTGGGCAAGAACATGATCGGCGCGTTCTACCAGCCGCGTCTGGTGCTGGCCGATACGACAGTGCTGCGATCGCTGCCGCCACGGGAACTCTCGGCCGGTCTGGCGGAGGTGATCAAGCACGGTCTCGTGAGCGACGAGGGCTTCGTCGCCTGGCTGGAACAGAACGTCGAGAAATTGCTGGCCTGCGATCCGCAGGCCCTGACCCACGCGGTGCGCCGCTGCTGCGAGATCAAGGCCGCCGTGGTGGCCGAGGACGAGCGCGAGGCCGGCGTGCGCGCGCTGCTCAATTTCGGCCACACTTTCGGCCATGCCATCGAATCCGGCCTGGGTTACGGCAAGTGGCTGCATGGCGAGGCGGTGGCCGCGGGCATGGTCATGGCCGCGGATCTGTCGCGCCGCATGGGCTTTGTCGCGCAGGCGGACGTGGATCGCATCGTCGCCCTGCTCAAGCGCGCAAAGTTGCCTGTCGCCCAACCCGGCATCGCGCCCGGGCGCCTGCTGGAGCTGATGGCGGTGGACAAGAAGAACGAAGCAGGCAAGCTGCGCTTGATCCTGCTCGATCGAATCGGCGCCGCCGCGGTCCGCGCCGAAGTGCCCTCGGGTCTGCTGCAACAGGCACTGGCTCCGCCACCGGCGGAGGCCGGTCGCGCTGCAGCGCAGCGACCGGCCTAAACGCTTGAAGTAACAAGAGTCCGCAGGTAGAATTACCAGTTCCGCCGGAAAAAGTTGCGGGCGTGTGCGCGACCTTTCCGGAGCCGATTTGCAGCGAAAGGTGCGCACGTGACTTATTCGGCCTCACCCCTAATTAATCGTCCCGCAGCCCCGGCCTTGTCCCGCCGGGGGTTGTACGACCCCGCCAACGAACACGACGCTTGCGGCGTCGGCTTTGTCGCCAACATCAAGGGCGCCAAAAGCCATACCATCATCGACCAGGGGCTGTTGATCCTCAAGAACCTCGCTCACCGCGGCGCGGTCGGGGCCGATCCCTTGGCGAGCGACGGCGCCGGCATCCTGATCCAGATACCGGACCGGTTTCTGCGCGAGGAAATGGCGGCGCAGGGGGTGCAGCTTCCGCCGGTGGGCCAATACGGCGTGGGCATGGTGTTCCTGCCGCAGGAGCCGGCGTCGCGTTTCGCCTGCGAATACGAGATCGAGCGCGCGATCAAGGACGAAGGGCAGGTGGTGCTCGGCTGGCGCGATGTGCCGCGCGACAATTCGGGGCTGGGAAAATCCGGGAAAAAGATAGAGCCGGTGGTGCGCCAGGTGTTTATCGGCCGCGGCGGTGACGTGACAGTGACGGACGCGCTGGAGCGCAAGCTCTACATCATTCGCAAGTCCTCCGGCCACGCCATCCAGGCGCTGCACCTCAAGCACGGCAAGGAGTTTTACGTGCCGTCGATGTCTGCGCGCACGCTGGTCTACAAGGGTTTGCTGCTCGCCGACCAGGTCGGCCGGTATTTCAAGGACCTGCAGGATCCGCGCCTGGTGTCGGCCCTGGCGCTGGTGCACCAGCGGTTTTCCACCAATACTTTTCCCACCTGGGATCTCGCGCATCCGTTCCGCATGATCGCCCATAACGGCGAGATCAATACCCTGCGCGGCAACGTCAACTGGATCCGCGCGCGGCAGCAGGCCATTTCCAGCCCGATACTCGAGGCCGATCTGAACAAGGTCTGGCCGCTGATCTACGACGGCCAGTCCGACTCGGCCTCGTTCGACAACGCGCTGGAACTCCTGGTGATGTCGGGCTACTCGCTCGCGCACGCGATGATGATGCTGATCCCCGAGGCCTGGGAAAAGCACAACACCATGGACGACAACCGGCGCGCCTTCTACGAATATCACGCGGCGATGATGGAGCCCTGGGACGGTCCCGCGGCGGTCGCCTTCAGCGACGGGCGCCAGATCGGTGCCACGCTGGACCGCAACGGCCTGCGGCCGGCGCGCTACGTCGTCACCGACGACGACCTCGTAATCATGGCGTCCGAAGCCGGTGTGTTGCCGATCCCCGAAGAAAAGATCGTCAAGAAATGGCGCCTTCAGCCGGGCAAGATGTTCCTAATCGACGTCGAACGCGGGCGCATCATCGACGACAAGGAGCTGAAGGACACCCTCGCCGCGGCGAAACCCTACCGCGAGTGGATAGAGCGCATTCGCATCCGCCTCGACGACGTCGAAAGCGACAAACAGCAGCCCGAGCGCTCGGAGGTGCCGCTGCTCGATCGCCAGCAGGCATTCGGCTATACGCAGGAAGAGCTCAAGTTCCTGATGCTGCCGATGGCTGCGGCCGGGGAAGAGGCCATCGGCTCCATGGGCAACGACTCGCCCCTGGCGGTGCTGTCGAACAAGAACAAGACCCTGTACCACTACTTCAAGCAGTTGTTCGCACAGGTGACCAACCCGCCGATCGATCCGATTCGCGAGGACCTGGTGATGAGCCTGGTGAGCTTTATCGGGCCGAAGCCGAACCTGCTCGGCATCGACGAGATCAATCCGCCGATCCGGCTCGAGGTGCGGCAGCCGGTGCTGGACTTCTACGAAATGGAGAAGATCCGGCACATCGACCGCAACACCGAAGGGAAGTTCAAGTCCTTCGAACTCGACATCACCTATCCGGTGGCCTGGGGCTGCGAAGCAGTCGAGGCGCGTCTGGCCAGTCTTTGCGCCCAGGCGGAGGACGCGGTTCGCGCCGGCTACAGCGTCATCATCATTTCCGACCGCCGCATCGACCGCGCCAACGTCTCGATCCCGGCGCTGCTGGCGCTCTCGGCCGTGCATCAGCATCTGGTGACCAAGGGCCTGCGCACCAGCGCAGGCCTGGTCGTGGAAACCGGCTCGGCGCGCGAAGTGCACCACTTCGCGCTGCTGGCGGGCTATGGCGCGGAAGCGATCCATCCCTATCTCGCGCTCGAGTCGCTGCTCAACATGCAGGACCTGTTGCCGCCAGGCGTCGACGGCGGCAAGGCGGTCAGGAATTTCGTCAAGGCGATCGGCAAGGGGCTGCTGAAGGTCATGTCCAAGATGGGCATTTCGACCTACATGTCTTACACCGGCGCGCAGATATTCGAAGCGGTGGGCCTGTCGCGCGAACTGGTCGGCAAATATTTTACCGGCACGGCGTCCAACGTCGAGGGGATTGGCCTGTTCGAGGTGGCTGAAGAGAAAATACGTTTGCACCGGCAGGCATTCGGCGCCGACCCGGTGCTGGCTAATGCGCTGGACGCGGGCGGCGAATACGCATTCCGCATCCGCGGCGAAGAGCACATGTGGACGCCGGATGCGATCGCCAAGCTGCAGCACGCTGCGCGCCAGTCGAGCTACGCCACCTACAAGGAATACGCGCAGATCATCAACGACCAGTCCAGGCGCCACATGACCTTCCGCGGCCTGTTCGAGTTCAAGTTCGGCGAAGCGCCGCCGATTCCGCTGGAGGAGGTCGAGCCGGCGAAGGAGATCGTCAAGCGCTTTGCCACCGGCGCCATGTCGCACGGTTCGATCTCGATCGAGGCGCATACCACGCTCGCGCTTGCGATGAATCGCATCGGCGGCAAGTCCAACACCGGCGAGGGCGGCGAGGATCCACTGCGCTATGCGCCGGCGAAGTCCGGCGAAACGCTGGCCTCGCGTCTCGGACGGCACAACGTCGAGCGCGACCTCGCCCTCAACGAGGGTGATTCGCTGCGTTCGAGAATCAAGCAGGTCGCCTCGGGCCGCTTTGGCGTCACCGCGGAGTATCTGGCGAGCGCCGATCAGATCCAGATCAAAATGGCGCAGGGCGCCAAACCCGGCGAGGGTGGACAGCTGCCCGGCCACAAGGTGTCGGAGTACATCGCGCAAATCCGCTACTCGGTGCCGGGCGTGGGCCTGATTTCACCGCCGCCGCATCACGACATCTACTCGATCGAGGATCTGGCGCAGCTGATTCACGACCTCAAGAACGCGAATCCCAAGGCCTCGATCAGCGTCAAGCTCGTGTCCGAGGTCGGCGTCGGCACGGTGGCCGCGGGCGTGTCCAAGGCCAAGGCCGACCACGTCACCATCTCCGGCCACGATGGCGGCACCGGTGCTTCGCCCTGGTCTTCGATCAAGCACGCCGGCACGCCGTGGGAACTGGGCCTCGCCGAGACGCAGCAGACGCTGGTGCTGAACCGGCTGCGCGGCCGCATCGCGGTGCAGGTCGACGGCCAGATCAAGACCGGGCGCGACGTGGTCATCGGCGCCATGCTCGGTGCCGATGAATTCGGTTTTGCCACCGCCCCGCTGGTGGCCGAGGGCTGCATCATGATGCGCAAATGCCATCTCAACACCTGTCCGGTGGGCGTGGCCACGCAGGATCCGGTGCTGCGCCGAAAATTCCAGGGCAAGCCCGAGCACGTGGTCAACTTCTTCTTCTTCGTCGCCGAAGAGGCGCGCGAGATCATGGCCAGTCTGGGCGTGCGCAGCATCAACGAACTGATCGGCCGCACCGACCTGCTCGAAATGAAGAAGGGCATCGCGCACTGGAAGGCAAGGGGGCTGGATTTCTCGCGCATATTCCAGCAGCCGCAGATCAGTGAGGAGGCGGCGCGCTACAAGTGCGAGGAGCAGGACCACGGCCTCGCGGGCGCGCTCGATCACCGCCTGATCGAACTCGCCAGGCCTGCGCTGGAAAATGGGCAGAAGGTCGCGATCGACATGCCGATACGCAACATCAACCGCACCGTCGGCACCATGCTGTCGTGGGAAGTCGCGCGGCGCCATGGCCACGCCGGTCTGCCCGAGGACAGCATACGCATCAAGTTCGCCGGCAGCGCCGGGCAGAGCTTCGGCGCGTTTCTGGCGCGGGGAATCACGCTCGACCTGATCGGCGATACCAACGATTACTGCGGCAAAGGCCTCTCCGGCGGGCGCGTCACGGTGCAGCCCTCGGCCAAGTTCCGCGGCGACCCGGCGCAGAACATCATCGTCGGCAACACCGTGATGTACGGCGCGATTGCGGGCGAGGCCTATTTCCGCGGCGTTGCCGGCGAGCGCTTTGCCGTGCGCAACTCCGGTGCCAACGCGGTAGTGGAAGGCACGGGCGACCATGGTTGCGAGTACATGACCGGCGGTACGGTGGTGGTGCTGGGAATGACCGGGCGCAATTTCGCCGCGGGCATGTCCGGCGGCATCGCCTACGTGCTGGACGAAGACGGAACCTTCGTCCAGCGTTGCAACGCATCCATGGTGCAGATCGAGCCGGTGCTTGCCGAAGCGGAGCAGGAGGGTAAGCTCGCGCGCGCCCTGTGGCATATGGGGAGATCCGACGAAGCGGTGCTCAAACACCTGGTGGAGAACCACGCCAAATACACCGGCAGCACGCGGGCGAAGAAGGTGATCAGCGGTTGGGCGCAATACCGCAGCAAGTTCGTCAAGATATTCCCGCACGAATACCGGCGCGCGCTCGGCGATCTGGCCGCCAAGGGCGGCAAGCTCGCGGCCTAGAGCGGCAACTGCCGACGACACAAAGCGAGACCGTGTTCCTTCGCACGCGTCGCGTGCTGGATGGTGAACGATTTACGATTTAAGGGTTGAATGCAATGGGCAAGATCACGGGGTTCATGGAGTTCCAGCGGCTGCAGGAGGCAAGCGAAGCCCCGGCTGCGCGCAAGAAGCATTTCCATGAATTCGTGCACCATCTGTCCGATCAGGAGGCCGGGGTGCAGGGCGCGCGCTGCATGGACTGCGGCACGCCGTTCTGCATGAGCGGCTGCCCGGTCAACAACATCATTCCCGACTGGAACGACCTGGTCTATAAGCAGAACTGGCGCGCAGCGCTGGAAACGCTGCACTCGACCAACAACTTTCCAGAATTCACCGGCCGCGTCTGTCCCGCGCCGTGCGAAGCGGCGTGCACGCTCAACATCAACAACGATCCGGTGGGGATCAAGTCGATCGAGCATGCCATCGTCGACAAGGGCTGGGAAATGGGCTGGATATCGCCGCTGCCGCCTGCGCGCAACACCGGCAAGCGGGTGGCGATAGTCGGTTCGGGCCCTGCGGGGCTCGCCTGCGCACAGCAGCTGGCGCGCGCCGGGCACGCCGTGGTGGTGTACGAGAAGAGCGACCGCATCGGCGGTTTGCTGCGTTATGGCATTCCCGACTTCAAGTTGGAAAAGCAGCTGATCGACCGGCGCATGGCGCAGATGAGCGCTGAGGGCGTGGAGTTCAGAGTGAACCAGGCGGTCGGCGGCAGCGCCGGGAATGCGCTGCCGGCGAAACAACTGCTGCAGGAATTCGACGCCGTGGTCGTGTCGGGCGGCGCGGAGCATCCGCGCGATCTGCCGGTCCCGGGACGGGAACTCGACGGCGTGCATTTCGCGATGGAATTCCTGCCGCAGCAAAACAAGGTCGTGGCCGGCGACAAGGTGTCCGGGCAGATCACGGCGGCGGGCAAGCACGTGGTGGTGATCGGCGGCGGCGACACCGGCTCCGATTGCGTCGGCACTTCCAATCGCCAGGGCGCGCTCTCGGTGACCCAGTTCGAACTGCTGCCGCAGCCGCCGGCGCAGGAAAACAAGTTCCTGGTCTGGCCCGACTGGCCGCTCAAGCTGCGCTCCTCCAGTTCGCACGAGGAAGGCTGCGCGCGCGACTGGTCGGTGGCGACCAAGCGCTTCGAGGGCGCGAACGGCAAGGTAAAAAAACTGATCGCGGTGCGCGTCGAGTGGAAAGACGGCAAGATGGCCGAGGTCCCGGGCTCCGAATTCGAACTGAAAGCGGACTTGGTGCTGCTCGCCATGGGTTTTCTCGGCCCGGTGCGAACCGGACTGCTCGCCGAGCTCGGCTTGGAGCAGGACGCACGCGGTAACGTCAAGGCGACGACCGACGGCGCGCTGTGCTACCAGACTTCGGACACCAAAGTATTCGCTGCGGGCGACATGCGCCGCGGACAGTCGCTGGTGGTCTGGGCGATCCGCGAGGGGCGTCAATGCGCCCGTTCGGTGGACGAGTTCCTGATGGGGATGTCCGAACTACCGCGTTAGGCGCGACACCTCTCCTGTACGCCCCTGCCAGGGGCCGTTTCATGATTACCGAAAGGGCCTCCGATTCAGGAAAGAATGAGGGGACGCCGCCCCCTCATTCTTCTTTAATGCGCCCTTAGTTTGTATCCGTACAGGCGGTGCTGGCCCCGGCTCCATACGGGCTGGTCTGCCCCGGGGGCGCAACGTTGATGCTTTGGTAGTCGGCGGCCAGGCCGGGCAGGAAGAACGTGGTCGTCGTCGGCGGATCGTTGCCGATTACTCCAGTCTGGGCCTGCAGCGTCATTTCGGCCCAGGTCGAATAATTTTTCGCGTAGGTGACGACCGCAGTGGCATTGCCGTTTTGGTCCGTGGTGGCGGTGGGGTTGACCGTGGCCACGCCTCCCGGGTCCAGCCTTCCGTTTCCGTTGATATCCTCGCCCGTGTCGATAATGCTGTTGAAATTGACGTCCTCGTTGGGGCAGGTCGCTTTTATCACTTGGACCCAGACGGAGTTGACGGTGTCTATGGCGTAGTAACCTTTACGGAAGCTCCCCGGGAGCAGGGAGAACCGCACCGTGGCGCCGACGACCGGATTTCCCGCGGTATCGGTTACGGTGGCGATGTAGGTCTTCGTGTTCACCGGAGCGGTTCCTCCGACGAGGTTATCGGTGCCCAGGCGCACCAGGCTCGCCTGGCCGGCGACCGTCAACGACGTGGTGGCGGTTACCGGAGCGCCCAGCGCGACGCCGTTGACGGCGGTCACGGTCGCTAGGATCTTCACGCCGTTCGCCGGGCTGCTGGTGCCGCCCGCGATGTAAGTCACCGAAGTGCTGCCCGAAACGTCCGTGATCCCGTTGCTCGACGTAAGCCGGCCGTTGCTGGGGTCGTCGGTGATGCTGAAGCTTACGGCGGCATTCTTCACCAGGTTGTTGGAGGCGTCGCGCACCACTACCGAAATCGTCGAGCTGTTGTTCGTCTGGGCTGCAGATCCGCTGGTAAACGCGACCACCCCCGGGACCGCCTGCGCCGTGGCGCTGGTGGCGGTCGTGGAGACGAAAGTGACATTGAGGGTGGCCGCGGGTGTGCCGCCGGGACCCGAGGCGGTGATGATTGCGGGGCCGGCCGTGTTCGCCGATGAAGCCGAGACGCCTGCAGTCCCCGTCGCGTCTGTAGTCGCCGTAGTCGTCGTGCTACCGGCAACCGAGCCGCGGCTGATGCTAAAAGTGACGGTCTTGCCAGCCTGGGCCGTCCCGGTCTTGGTCCAAGTGATCGAGACCGCTTGTGCCGTACCCAGGGGTATGTCCGTATTGGCGAGCGACGCGAACGCGAAGGAGTCGGGGCTGATGATGAGCGCCTGCGTGGTGACCACCCCTGACGCGCTCGCGGTAATGGTGTCGTTGCCGGGCTGATCGGCTGTGACCGCGGCGGTGATTTGGCCCGCGCCGTCGGTCACGCCGGTGGTCGGGTTGAGGACCAGAGTGTTTCCGGTCGCCGAGGTGACAGTCACAGTTGCGCCCGGTATTGCATTGCCGGCCGAATCCTTCACGCTGAAGGTGAGCGTCGTAGAGGCGTTGAACGCGAGCGAACTGTTGCCGCTGACGCTGATCGTGGTGCCGGTGACGTCGATGGAGTTGGTCGCGCTAATAGTGCCGGTGGTCGCGCTGACGTCGATGGTGCGATTCGCCTTGCTCGAGCCGAGATTGAGCTGGGCCGTGACTATGCCGTTGGCATCGGACACGCCGCTGGCGCTGACGTTGTTGATGAACGCGCTGGGGTCGGTACCCGTTGAAAATGCCACTGTCTGGCCGCTGATCGCCTGCCTGTTTGAGTCCAGCACAATCGCGGTCAAGGTGACCGGGCTTGCCCCGGAACTGGGCATTTGCGTGTCGCTCGCCAGAAGCTCGACTGACGCTACCGTTGGTCCGGTCGGCGTAGGTGTCGTCGAACCGCCGCTCGGCGCGGGGGTTCCGCCTGCCCCCCCTGAGCCGCAGCCGGCCAGGGCGGCGACGGTCACTGCCAGGAAGAGCCATGCCGAGAATCTTGAAATTTCCCGGCTCAACAAACTCTGGGTGACAAGAAATAATTTTTGCACGCAAGCCCCCTTTTATGCAATCCGCATCGATATTGTCCTACTCGTGTAACGGTACAACATTTTTATTATAAACACAACAAGTTAAACCAGATATTTAATGTTGAATCGTTCATAGTTCCAGGCCGATGGATCACCGCCGCGATCGGATCAGCCGTCGCTGCCGCGCTCCAGATACGCCGCGATGCGCTCGTTCTGGATTTCGGTACTGCCGTCGGCGTAATGGGCCGTGCGCGCCGCGGCGAGATGGCGCCCGATAGGGTGCGCCTCCATCAGCCCTTCGGCGCCGAACACCTGCATGCACTGCGGCAGACGCTGCTCGGCCATGCGCGCGGCGAACTTCTTCGCATGCGCCGCCGCCAGCACCGCGTCCTGCCCCGCTTCGAGCAGGCGCGCCGCGCGGTAGACGAGCAGGCGCGCCGCATCGAGGTCGGTGGCGACGTCGGCCAGCATCCAGCGCAAGCCCTGGCGCTCGATCAGCGGCCGGCCGAAGGTGCTGCGCGCCCGCGCGCGGGCGAGTGCCAGCTGCAGCGCCTCTTCGAGCATGCCGCAGCACATCGCGGCGACGTAGATGCGCGCGCCGGTGATGCTGCCGAGCGCGCTCTTGAACGCCGCGCCCGGCGCATAGAACAGGTCATCGTCGGCGGCGAAATAGTCGGCCAGTCTGAAGCCTGCGGCGCCGATCGCATGCGCTCCGGCCAGCCCGTACGCGGCGCCGCGCTCGAAGCCCTTGCGCCGCGCATCGACGACGAACGCCGCGATGCCCCTGCCGCCGGCGGCGGGATCGGTCTGCGCATAGACCAGGACCACGTCGACCGCGCTGCCGTTGGTGAGCCAGGCCTTCTCGCCGTTCAGCCGCCAGCCGCCTGCGACGCGCTCGGCGCGGGTGCGGATCGCCGGAAAATCGCTGCCGGCCGAGGGTTCGGTGAGCGAAACCGCGCCGATCAGTTCGCCGCGCAGCAGGCCGTCCAGATAGCGCGCGCGCTGGCTGTCGTTGCCGTCGCGCGCGAGCCGCGAAGCCGAGTTGTGGGTATTGACCAGGGCGAAGGCGAAGCCGAAGTCGTCGCGCGCGATTTCCTCGACGATGCGCAGCTTGGCGCGAAAGCGCAGCTCGAGTCCGCCCAGCGCCGCCGGAATCTGGATCCGCGTCAGGCCGAGCGCGGCCGCTGCGCGGATGGTCTCGCGCGGATAGACGCGCTCGCGCTCCCAGCGCGCCGCGTTCGGTCCGACCTCGCGCCGCGAGAATTCGCGCGCCTGCTCGAGCAGCCGCGATTCGGCGTCGGACAGCGGTAGTTCATCGGCGAGCAGCATGCGGTCCATCTCCCCATGTCTTTGCGCACGCAATATATACCGCCGCGGCGCGGCCCGCACAAGGCGGGCGCGCGAGGCAGCGTGGTATCATTTCCGCCACCGCCAGACACAAGAATTCATGAACGTCGTCATCCTCGCCGCCGGCCAGGGCAAGCGCATGCACTCGGACCTGCCCAAGGTACTGCACCTGCTGGCGGGCAGGCCGCTGCTCGCGCACGTGATCGCCACCGCGCGCAGCCTCGATCCCGGCGTGATCTGCGTCGTCTACGGCCACGGCGGCGATCACGTGCGCGAAGCGATCGCCGAGCCCGGCATCGTCTGGGTGAAACAGGAGCCGCAACTCGGCACCGGCCATGCGCTGGCGCAGGCGCTGCCGCACCTGAACACCAAGGCGCCGACGCTGGTGCTCTACGGCGACGTGCCGCTCACGCGCGCGCAGACCCTGCGCGATCTGTATCGCGCCGCGGGCAAGGGCATGGCCCTGCTCACGGTGCTGCTCGACGACCCGCACGGCTACGGCCGCATCGTGCGCAGCCTGGGCAAGATCAAGCGCATCGTCGAGGAAAAGGACGCGACCCCGGCCCAGCGTACGCTGCGTGAAACCAACACCGGCATCATGGTGCTGCCGACCGCGCGGCTCAAGGGCTGGCTCGCCGGCCTGAAGAACGAGAACGCGCAGAAGGAGTATTACCTCACCGACGTGGTCGCGGCCGCGGTGGCGGACAAGGTGCCGGTCCACTGGGCGAACCCCGCGGCGGCCTGGGAAACCCTGGGCGTGAACAGCAAGGCGCAGCTGGCCGAACTCGAGCGCAGATTCCAGCGGCAGAGCGCCGAAGCCCTGATGCGCGACGGCGTCACGCTCGCCGATCCGGCGCGCATCGACGTGCGCGGCAGCCTCGCCTGCGCGCGCGACGTGTCGATCGACGTCAACTGCGTATTCGAAGGCGAAGTCGTACTCGGCGAAGGCGTCAGCGTCGGCGCGAACTGCGTGCTGCGCAACGTCAAGGTCGGCGCAGGCAGCCGCATCGAACCCTTCTGCCATATGGACAATGCGGACATCGGCGCGCGCTGCCGCATCGGCCCGTACGCGCGCCTGCGCCCCGGCACCGCGCTCGCCGAGGAAGTGCACATCGGCAATTTCGTCGAAGTGAAGGCGAGCCAGATCGCGGCGCGCTCCAAGGCCAACCACCTCGCCTACGTCGGAGACACCACGGTGGGAAGCGACGTCAACATCGGCGCGGGCACCATCACCTGCAATTACGACGGCGCGAACAAGCACCGAACGATCATCGAGGACGACGTGCACATCGGCTCCGACACCCAGCTGGTGGCGCCGGTGCGCGTGGGCAAGGGCGCGACGCTGGGCGCGGGCACCACGCTTACCCGGGACGCGCCCGCGGGCGCGCTCACCATATCGCGCGCGAAACAGCTCACTGTCCCGGGCTGGAAGCGGCCGGTGAAAAAGCATAAGGAATAGTCAGGCATGTGCGGCATAGTCGGCGCGGTGGCGAGGCGGAACATCGTTCCCGTTTTGATCGAAGGTCTGCGCCGTTTGGAATACCGCGGCTACGATTCCTGCGGCGTGGCGGTGTTCGACCCCGCCGGCGGTGGACAGCTGCGGCGCGCGCGCACCGTGTCGCGGGTGGCCGACCTGGATGCGCAGGTGCGCGCATCCCATCTCACCGGCTCCACCGGCATCTGCCACACGCGCTGGGCCACCCACGGCGCGCCGGTTACGGTCAACGCGCATCCGATATTCAGCCGCGACGAAATCGCGGTGGTGCATAACGGCATCATCGAGAACTACGAAGCGCTGCGCGAGCGCCTGAAGGCCGGCGGTTACGTGTTCGAGTCGCAGACCGACACCGAAGTCATCGCGCATCTGATCCACAGCCATTACGCGGGCGACCTGTTTCTCGCCGTGCAGCGCGCGGCGGCGGAACTCGAGGGCGCCTACGCCATCGCCGTGTTCTGCAAGGCGGAGCCGCAGCGTGTCGTCGGCGCGCGCCAGGGGAACCCGCTGGTGCTCGGTGTCGGCGCGAATGCGAGCGCGGGCGAGAATTACCTGGCGTCCGACGCATTGGCGCTGGCGGGGACGACCGACCAGATCATTTATCTCGAGGACGGCGACGTCGCCGATATCGGGCTCGGCCGCTATTCGATCGTCGATCGCGAGGGCAAGCCGGTGGAGCGCGAACTGCGCACGGTCAGCGCCTACGCCGGCGCGGTCGAACTCGGACCCTACCGGCATTTCATGCAGAAGGAGATCTTCGAGCAGCCGCAGGCCATCGGCGATACGCTCGAAGGCGTCGTCGGCATCGCGCCCGACATATTCGGCGCCGCAGCGAAAGATATCTTCAGCGCAGTCGATGCGGTGCAGATCTACGCCTGCGGCACCAGCTACTATTCAGGACTCACCGCCAAGTTCTGGCTGGAGTCCATCGCCGGACTGCCGACCCAGGTCGAAGTCGCGAGCGAATACCGCTATCGCGTCAGCGTGCCCAACCCGCGCGCGCTGGTGGTGGTGATTTCGCAGTCGGGCGAGACCGCCGACACCCTGGCCGCGCTCAAGCACGCGCAGTCGCTCGGCCACAGACATACCCTGGCGATCTGCAACGTCGCCACCAGCGCCATGGTGCGCCAGACCGAACTCAAGTACCTCACGCGCGCCGGGGTCGAAATCGGCGTGGCCTCGACCAAGGCCTTCACCACCCAGCTCGCCGCGCTGTTCCTGCTCACGCTTGCGCTGGCCAAGTCGCGCGGGCGGCTTTCCGCCGAGGACGAGGCGCGGTACCTGAAGAACCTGCGCCATCTGCCGGCCGCGCTCGCGAGCGTGCTCGCGCTCGAGCCGCAGATCATCGCCTGGTCCGAAAAGTTCGCGCAGCGCGAGCACGCGCTGTTTCTCGGGCGCGGCCTGCACTACCCGATCGCGCTCGAGGGCGCGCTCAAGCTGAAGGAAATCTCCTACATCCACGCCGAGGCCTATCCGGCGGGCGAACTGAAACACGGGCCGCTCGCGCTGGTGACCAAGGAAATGCCCGTGGTCACCGTCGCGCCCAACGACACGCTGCTGGAAAAGCTCAAGTCCAACATGCAGGAAGTGCGCGCGCGCGGCGGCGAACTCTACGTCTTCGCCGACGCCGACAGCCGTATCGCGCCTTCCGAGGGCGTGCACGTGATCCGCATGCCGGAGCATTACGGCGCGTTGTCGCCTATCCTGCACGTGGTGCCGCTGCAACTGCTCGCATACCACACGGCGCTCGCGCGCGGCACCGACGTCGACAAGCCGCGCAACCTGGCCAAGTCGGTGACGGTCGAGTAAGAACCCGTTGCAAATTCAACTTTTGGTAACGAATATGTACTTATGTTCATTGCCGCCCCTTTCTTGCAGCAAATCGCCGGGATTTCGCGCGGCATTAGTGGTCAAGAACGCCGCCCGCGGGCGGCGTCTTCGAACCCTCGCCTCGCTAGGGCTGCAGAATCACCGAGCCGGTCGTTTTGCGCGATTCCAGGTCGCGGTGCGCCTGCGCGGCATCGGTGAGCTTGTAGCGGGCCGTGGTCTCGATCTTCACCTTGCCGGACAGCACCACGTCGAACAGCGCTTTCGAACGCTCGAGGAGATCGGCACGGGTGGCGATGTACGAGGCGAGCGTCGGGCGCGTGACATAGAGCGAGCCTTTGGCCGAGAGTATTCCCAGGTTCACCGGAGCTACCGGGCCCGAGGCGTTGCCGAAGGTCACCATCAGCCCGCGCGGACACAGGCAATCGAGCGATCCTTCCCAGGTCGCCTTGCCGACACCGTCGTAGACCACCGGCACGCCCTTGCCGCCGGTGATCGCCTTGACTTTCTCAACGAAATTTTCCGTGCTGTAATTGATCACGTGATCGGCGCCGTGCGCCTTGGCGAGCGCCATTTTCTCCGGCGAGCCCGCGGTCGCGATGGTGGTGACGCCGAGCGCTTTCAGCCATTGGCAGGCAATCAGGCCGACACCACCCGCGGCCGCATGCCACAGCACCGTGTCACCCTTCTTCACCGGGTAGGTGCTGAAAATGAGGTAATGGACCGTAAGCCCCTTGAGCAGCATCGAGGCCGCCTGATCTTCGCTAATGCCCTGCGGCAGCTTCACCATGCGATCGGCCGGCACCAGGCGCTGCTCGCAGTAAGAGCCCGGCAGGCCGGTGTAGGTCACCCGGTCGCCCGCTTTCAGATCCGTCACGCCCGGCCCGACCGCCTCGATGACGCCCGCGCCCTCGTTGCCCCCGGTCTGCGGCAGCTGCATCGGGTACAGCCCGGAGCGCTGGTAGGTATCGACGAAATTGACGCCGATTGCCGTATGCCGGATGCGCACCTGCCCCTGCGCCGGATCACCAACCTCCACGTCATCTAACTGCAAAACCTCTGGACCGCCCTGCTTGTGGTACCGGATTGCTTTTGCCATCTGTCCGTCTCCTGGTTAAGTTTTATTGCCCTTGCCGTCCTGCGAAGCGATAGATTCTATGTAGGGCCGCGTGGGTTAAGCTCCGATGGCTTTCTCAACCATAGAAGGAGACCAGAAGATAACCCGGCAGCCCATAGGATTGAAGATAGCGCATCAGGGCCGGTGTTGTATATGGCGCTGGAACTGAGCAACAAAAGCTGGAGGCTGACATTCGGCGGCGATGGCAAATGGCCGAGAGTGTGAGTTCGCCGTCGCAAAGCGAATGACCATTATCGCTGCGTTGCAGCCGCCCAAACGATAATTCAGTGAGGTAAACCCCCGGCTTTGCCGGGGGACTCCGAAAGGTTTGACCTATACGTCGGTCAAATGGAATCTCCGAATCTCGACCAAGAGAGAAGGAGAGTTCCATGAAGGAGTGCCAAAGTCTCGCGCATACGCGATGGGACTGCAAATACCGCGTGGTATTTATCCCGAAGCGGCGCAAGAAGAAATTGTTTGGGGCGTTGCGGCGGCATTTGGGCGAAGTGTTCCGAGAGTTAGCAAGGCACAACGAATCGGAGGTTGTGGAGGGGCACCTGAAGCCGGACCACGTGCACGTGTGTCTGAGTATTCCACCGAAGTATGCGGTATCGAACGTTGTGGGGTACCTCAAGGGCAAGAGCGCAATAGTGATAGCTCGGTAGTTCGGTGGTAGGACAAGGAATTTCACCGGAGAGGTGTTTTGGGCCAGAGGTTACTTTGTGTCGACGGTGGGTTTGGATAAAGAAGTGGTCAAGGCGTACATTCGCAATCAGGAGCAAGAGGATGAGCGCTACGACCAGCTGAAACTGGGCGTGCAGCCGCCTCGGGCCGCTCACGGTTTTAGGGCGCCTTTGAGGCGCTCACCAAATAAACTCCCGGCTCTGCCGGGGGTCATTTAATTTAGGGGGAGTACGAGGGGACGTGTCCCCTCGTCGTGCAGCGTACGCTCAGGCCACGCGGTCGCGCGGCTCCTTCCCGGCGAACACCGCATCCAGATTGTCCAGGGCGCGGTATCCCATCGCAATCCGCGTTTCCTTGGTGGCGCTGCCGATGTGCGGCATCAGGAACGCATTGGGCAGCTCGCGGTAGCCGGGGTGGATATTCGGCTCGTTGTTGTACACGTCCAATCCGGCGGCGGTGAGTTTGCCCGACTTGAGCGCCGCGATCAGCGCGTCGTCGTCGACGACCACGCCGCGGCTGGCGTTGACCACGATCGCGCCGTCGGGCAGCAGCGCGATGAGCTTCGCGTTCAGCAGCTTGATGGTCTGCGGCGAAGCGA
>Ga0307377_10000791_pt1 | contig 41855 bp, 33 predicted proteins | sample TR3MG_FD_202535 | JGI IMG/M metagenome (GOLD analysis project Ga0307377, IMG submission 202535) | Soil microbial communities from Risofladan, Vaasa, Finland - TR-3 | ecosystem: Environmental > Terrestrial > Soil > Coastal area > Acid sulfate soil | place: Finland: Risofladan, Vaasa | collected...
AGATTTTGCAAAGGTTACTACAGTTAGCAGTTTAATGGATTTAATAGGGAAAGAGTATTTTGAATAAGAATTAAATAATTTAAAAGGGAGTTAGTTAATGAATTCAGCTTTTGGCTTGAGTAATAAGAATATTATTATAACTGGAGCATCTTCGGGAATTGGTAGAGAATGTGCTATAACTTTTAGCCAATTAGGAGCTAATGTAATTTTAATTGGGAGAAACAAAGAAAGGCTTAATAAAACTTTTAATAAATTAAAAAAAGGGAATCATCTAATTATTTCTCAGGATATTGCAAAATATGCTAAATTGGAAGAAATTGTCAATACTGCCGTGGATAAAATAGGTAAAATATCAGGATTTGTCCACTCAGCTGGAACAGAAATGACTTTACCTTTAAGAAGTATGCAACCTTCTTATTATGAAGATATATTTGCAATAAATGTGATTGCAGGATTTGAATTAGCGAGAATTGTTTCTAAAAAGAAATATTTAGATAAAAACGGTGCAAGTTTTGTATTTATTTCTTCTATTATGGGCATATTGGGGCAAGCAGGGAAAGTTGGCTATTGTAGTTCGAAAGGAGCCTTAATTTCTGGTACAAAGGCAATGGCTTTGGAATTAGCAAAGAAAAACATTAGAGTTAATTGTGTTCTTCCTGGTGTAGTGGAAACAGAGATGACAGATAGGATGTTTGAAAATCTTTCTGAAGACTCTAAGAAAGCAATCGTAGAGATGCATCCCTTAGGTCTGGGAAAACCGAATGATATTGCTTATGCTTGTGCTTATTTACTTTCAGATGTTGCAAGGTGGGTTACCGGGACTAATTTAGTTATAGATGGTGGATATAGTGCACAATAAAAACTTAATATTGATTAGAATCTGAGGTGGAAATCATAATGTATGATATTATAATCATAGGTGCAGGGGGATTTGGTCGAGAGGTTTATTTGTGGGCAAAAGATTCGTTTCCCAAAGACCAATATACAATAAAAGGATTGATTGATGATAATCCAACAATATTAGATGATTATAATATGGATATAAATGTAATTGGAAATTTAGATAATTATAAGATTAAAAAACAGGATAGATTTCTCTTTGCTATAGGTGATATTAATGGAAAAAAAAGTTTAATTATAAAAATGAAGAAAAGAGGGGCAAAATTTCTTACTTTAATTCATCCAACTGCAATTATGGCAAATACGACAAAAATTGGAGAAGGAGTCATTATTTGTCCGTTTTGTTTAGTTAGCGATAATGTTTTATTAGAAGATTTTGTGATGTTGAATATTTATTCATCATGCGGACACGATGCAAAAGTTGGTAGTTATTGTATCTTATCTCCGTATGCTACACTAAATGGATTTGTTATTTTAGAAGATGAGGTATTTTTAGGTACTCATTCAACAATAATATCATATAAAAAAGTTGGTTATAAATCAAAAGTAAGTGCTAATTCGGTAGTTATGCGTGATGTTCCACCGAATAAAATTGTTTTTGGAGTTCCAGGAAAACCCATTTAAAAAGAAGAGAAAATGAAAAGGATTTTAATTGAAGAATATGTCAAAACTTGCTTTTGTCTTCCCTGGTCAGGGCTCGCAAGAGGTTGGAATGGGGAAAGATTTAATAAAAAATTATAAAGAGGCTATTGAATTATTTGATGAGGCGAATATAGCTCTTAAAGATGAAGGATTTGATCTAAAAAAGTTATGTTTAGAAGGTTCAAAAGAAGAGCTAACTAAAACTATAAATGCTCAGCCAGCAGTGTTAGTGATTAGCATAATTTTATACAAGTTACTTCAAAAGAATAATATTAATCCTGATGTAGTAGCTGGCCATAGTTTAGGAGAATATTCTGCATTAGTAGTGGCATCATCAATTGAATTTAAAGAAGCAATTAGATTAGTCAGAAAAAGAGGGCAATACATGCAAACTGCTACCCCTTTTGGTACTGGCTCTATGGCTGCAATTATAAGTTTACAGAAAGATAAGGTAGAAGAATTAATTAAAAAGGTTTCTAAGTTTGGAACCATAGAGGTAGCAAATTATAATTCTCCTTATCAGATTGTGGTTTCTGGTAAAAATAAGGTAATCGAAAAATTATTAGTATTAGGAGAAGAGGAAGAAGAGATAAATATAATTCCCTTAAAAGTAAGTGCTCCTTTTCACTCCTCTTTAATGAGAAAAGCAAAAGAAAATTTAGCCAGCTATATAAAGAATGTAAACATACAAGATCCGCAAATACCAGTAATTTGTAATGTAACGGCTGATTATGTAAAGACTAAAGAAGAGATAAAGAATGCCTTAATAGAACAAGTAACCCATCCTATAAAATGGGTAGAAATTATTAAAAAGATGAACTCAGAAGGGATTAATTATTTTATAGAAGTCGGTCCGGGGGATGTATTAAAAAAATTAATCAAACAGATATTGCCAAAGGCAAAAGTATATAATGTAAGTGATTCAGAATCTTTGGAAAAATTAATAAGAAAATTTAATGGTTAGGAGAAAAAAGGGACAGGGTACTTTTTTTCTATGGGCTGCTTTTAATTTCTTAAAAAAGTAGCCTGTCCCCTTTTTCTGAGAGGAGTTAAATATTATGCAAGTGCCGTTATCCAGTCCGGATATTATTGAAAAAGATATTGAAGCAGTTGTAGGTGTGATGAAGACTAGATTTTTAAGTATTGGACCGAAAGTAGTGGAGTTTGAGAAGAGGATGGGTAGTTTTGCCGGGACCAAGTATGCGGTGGCAGTAAATAGTGGAACCAGTGCGCTTCATTTGATAATTAGAGGTATGGGGATTGGAGAAAGGGATGTGGTAGTTACTACTCCTTTTAGTTTTATTGCATCTGCTAATTGTATATTGTTTGAGAGAGCCAGGCCTTTATTTGTAGATATCGAGGAAGATAGTTTGAATCTGGATGCTGATAAGGTCGAGAAAAAGTTGGAGAGTTTGAGTAGGGAGGAATTAGCGAAGGTAAAGGCTTTGTTGGTGGTAGATGCCTTTGGACAGCCGGCTGATTGGGATCGCTTTACGGAAATTGCCCGAAGATATAATTTGCTTTTGATTGAAGATTCAGCAGAGGCTTTAGGCTCTGAATATAAGGGAAGAAAATGTGGATCTTTTGGCGAAGCGGGTGTTTTTGCTTTTTATCCTAATAAACAAATTTGCACCGGAGAAGGGGGTATTTTAGTTACCGATGATGCGGAATTGGCAAGATTGGCGAGGAGTATGCGGAATCAAGGCAGAGGAGAAGGGGGCGGATGGCTGGACCATGAGAGATTAGGCTATAATTTTCGGATGGATGAATTGAGTGCAGCTTTGGGATGTTCCCAGATGGAGAGGATTGAGGAGATTTTAGATAAGAGAGCAAAGGTTGCGAGAATGTATAGGGAAAAATTGGCGGAAGTGGAGGAAGTAGAAGTTCCTTATATTGCTCCCTATGTAAGCAGGATGAGTTGGTTTGTTTATGTTATTAGGTTGGAGAGGGGAATAAATAGAAATAAAGTAATTAAGTATCTGAATGAAGAAGGGGTTCAATGTAAGCCCTATTTTACCCCCATTCATTTGCAGCCGTTTTATAGGAAGATGTTTGGATATAAGGAAGGGGATTTTCCAGTTACAGAAGATGTGACAGGAAGGACAATTGCTTTACCGTTTTTTAATAATTTGAAGGAAGAGCAGATAGATTATGTGGTGGAGAAGTTGAAAGAGGGAATTAAAAATAGTGTATAGTCGTTAGTAGATATTATATAGTAAAAACAAAAACAATAAAATAACCATCAATCAGAAAATTGACCGATCCAGAAAGTATATAGTCGTTGGTGAAGAGTATATATTGAGGAAAAAACAAAGAAGGAAAGAGATGCAAGATGTAAGGAGGAGGAGACGAATGTGATTTAATTAACCAATGTATACAATAAGCATTGAGCTTAAAGAATTAAATTTTATCTAAGAAGGTGAGTAGATGATATTTAAAATTATTGTAGAAAAGGACGAATCTGGTTATTATGTGGGAGAAATACCTGCTTTGCCCGGATGTATTAGTCAAGGTAAAACCATTGAAGAATTAAAGGTAAATATTACCGAGGCTATTGAGGGTTGGTTAGAGGTAATGAACGATAAAGCGAAAAAAGGTAATGCTCAAGTATTTGAGGTTACTGTATGACTCCTTCAATTAAGCTTTGCTCAGGGACTGAAGCTGTTAAAAAGTTTAAGAGAGCAGGATGGAGAATAGATCGGCAGAAAGGTTCTCATATGATGATGGTTAAAGCTGATTATTAATATACTTTATCAATTCCTTTACAAAGAGAACTTGGTATAGGTATTTTAAAGAAGTTAATCAGACAGGCTGGTTTGAATATAGATGAATTTAATAGACTATAAGGGAAAAAGGGGACAGATTACTTTAAATAATAAAGTGCTTATTCCCTTTTGTTAATGGTTCTATTCAATTTTACCACGTACAAATAAATATTAATGTGGCGAGCCCCGTGTAAATAAAAGTATTTAATTCAACGGGGTGAACTTAATTCTGCTTTCATTCCTATCAATTCTTTCTGCACCTCCGAAAAGCGCAGGGAATAATATTCCCGATTCTGCTGATTTTAAGATGAAAATTTGACACTTCTATTAATGTTTGCTATCTTATATTAAGAAGGAAAAACGCAGATAATATAAGGGTTTCTGCGTTTTTGTTATTATAAACCAAAATGTTCACTAATCACTTTGTTTATTTTGTTTATAATTTCCTTGTCTTCAATATTTCCTATTTTATTTATTAACCTTTTCTTATCTATGCTTCTAAGTTGTATAATCATTATTTTGGAATTTTCGTGTAAGTCTGCCGTGGTCTTTGGAATATATATTTCGAAAGGGTATACCTTATTTGTTTTGGAAGATAAGGGAGCAACAGTAATTAAGGGTGAATATTGGTTGTGAATGTCGTTAGATAAAATTAAAGCAGGTCTTTTTTTATTTACTTCGTGCCCAACAGTGGGGTCGAAATTTACTAGATATATTTCTCCTTTTTTAGGATATCCCATCATTTATAGTCCCTTCAAATTCTTGATTTTCTGTTTTTATTTCAGTGTAAGCATCTTTATAAGCTTTTATTAGGGCTTGTTCTTTTTGCTTTTGGAATTGTTTTTTTAATAAATCAGCAATAAATTTACTTCTCTTTCTATCAGGAATTATTTCTCTTAGGGTATTGACTAAATCTTTGGGTAATGAAATAGTTACTTTTTCTTGAGTAGTCATAATGTACCTCCGTCTAATTAGGACATCTATTTATTACATAATAACATTATTATCTTTATTGTCAAGGGAAAAATCGAAATGATAAGTTTTGTGCCTGGCACCTTTTGGCTCATAAATTTGTAAATTTGTTTGCTTGACAAGTGGCTAAGATAAAATAGTCTTTATGATATCTGTTGATAATCGCCAAAATGCTTACTGATAATTAATTGAGAGAAGGAGAGGATTAAGCCATTCTTTTATTCCATATTTTCCCCACTAATTAAAGTTTTTTTAATAATTATTTTAAAAAAAGAGGATTTTTGAATAGTTTTGTAGAATATAAATAGAGAATAAATAATTGCCAATAGGAAAGCTAAGAGATGTTATTAGTAAAGTAAAGTTAAGGTGAGGAAGCAGTCTCATAAGGGGCGAGATTGCCATGTCCTGATAAAACAGGGTTCGTAATGATAGAGCCATGGATTCCTGCTTTCGCAGGAATGACAGAAAGGACGTAAAAATACTATCGCTGAAGTGAGGAAGGGAATCTATGAAGAATATTATTATAAGGTTTTCCTGGATTATTTTAGATATAGTTTTTATAAATGTTTCTTTGATTCTTTCTCTGATATTAAGATTTGGGGAAGGCTGGAGAACTTATTTCTATGTTTATCGGGAATTAATTATCTATCTTACCGGATTCTTTCTTTTATTTGCTGTAGTTTTTAGATTATATAAGAGGATTTGGAGATATTTAAGTATCGGTGACCTTTTTCTGATAGCGGAAGTTGTTACCGGTGGAATATTTGTTACGGTTTTGTGCTTGAATTGGGTAAAAGGTATTGCTTTTCCGCGAACTGTCGTTGCTCTAACCTGGTTTTTCAGTCTAGCCCTGGTAGGGGGAAGCAGATTAATCTGGAGGGTATATTGTGAGAGGAAGGGTGCTTTAAACAGAGGACAAGAACGAATATTAATTGTGGGCGCAGGAGATGCGGGAGAGGTTATTTCCCGGGAAATAATCAGGCGACCGGATTTGGGTAAATTAGTCGGTTTTATGGATGATGACAAGGAGAAGGTTGGAAAGAGAATTCACAATGTAAAGGTATTGGGGAATATTGAGGTGATAAATGATATTTTAGAAAAAGAGCAGGTCAGCACAGTTATTATTGCTATCCCTTCAGCAAGTGGTAAAGAGATCAGGAGAATTATAGATAATATAAAAAGTAAGGAAGTGAAGATAAAGACTTTACCCGGATTGTATGAGTTAGTTGATGGCAAGGTGAGTGTTTCTCGGATCAGGAATATTAGGATTGAAGATTTATTGGGAAGAGAACCGGTGGATTTAAATTTGGAAGAAATTTCAGGATATTTAAAAGATAAGAGAGTGATGGTGACCGGAGGGGGAGGCTCGATCGGAGGAGAGCTGGCCAGACAGATTTGCAGATTTGGGCCGAAGAGCTTGATTTTGTTAGACCATAGTGAAAATGGTCTTTTCCATATAAATCTTGAACTTGAGGGAAAATGGCTTGGAGTGGAGATTGAGTTAGTAGTGGCTGATATTAGAGATAGAAATAAGATGGAAAGGGTATTTGTAAAGTATAAGCCGGAAGTTGTTTTTCATGCAGCAGCTCATAAACATGTCCCCATAATGGAATTCCACCCTGATGAAGCAGTGATGAATAATATTATCGGAACCAAGAATGTGGCTGAGTTGGCAGAGAGGTATGGTGCGGAAAGGGTGGTAATGATTTCTACTGATAAAGCCATTAATCCTACCAGTGTGATGGGTGCAAGTAAGAGAGTGGCGGAGATGGTGGTGAAGGATCTGGGAAGCAGGAAAGCCGGGGTAGTGGAGAGGATAGGAGAAAGCAAAGGCAAAACTAAATTTGTAGCGGTTCGCTTTGGAAATGTATTAGAGAGCAATGGCAGTGTAGTTCCCATGTTTAAGCAGCAGATTACTGAGGGCGGACCGGTTACGGTGACCGATAGAGAGGTAAAGAGATATTTTATGACTTTACCTGAGGCAAGTCAGTTGGTGATTCAGGCCGGAGCGTTGGGGAGAGGCGGAGAAGTGTTTGTGCTGGATATGGGAGAGCCGATAAAGGTGCTAGATTTAGCTGAAGAATTGATTCGTCTGTCCGGATTCGAAGTTAGCGAGGACATAGAGATAAAGATTGTAGGGCTAAGACCGGGAGAGAAATTGTTTGAAGAATTACTGACTGAAGAGGAGAGAAGCGGGGTGCTGGGAAACAGCGGGCACGAAAAGATTTTTATTGCGAAGGTTGAAGAAGTTGATGGAGAGAAGCTGGAGAAGGATATTGGGGAATTGGAGAGGTTGGCGAAGGAGATGGATTCGGAAGGAATTATTCGGAAGCTGCAGGAGATGGTGCCCAATTACCAGCCCAATAGGGAGATGTTAAAATAGTCGTTAGTATTTAGTGAAGATGAAGAAGGTTACAAAATACAAGGTACAATACCCCCTCTCCCGTAGGACAGGCGTCCCCCGTTTTCACGAGGTCAGGCTCGCCTGTCTATTTATCAAGTTAAAAAATAAGGATAAAATTAGACAAAAAAGCCGAAATTAACTTTAATGTGTTATAATTAAATCAAAAGAAGAAGTTATATTCCTAAAGTTGGTGATTTTAATGATTGGTAATGATAAGATTAAAATTATAAAAAAAGTTTTAGTGGATGCATTGGCTCCTTATTTTATATATATTTTTGGTTCTACTGTAAAAGGCAGTGGCAGGAAGGAAAGTGATATAGATATTGCTTTTTTAAGAGATAAGAAAATTGATGAATACGAATTATTTATTCTATCCCAGAAATTGGCTGATATTTTAAAAAAAGAAGTTGATCTTATAGACTTAAGCAAAATTTCTACTGTTTTTAAAATCCAGATTATAAAAACTGGAAAACTTATCTATAATTCGGATAATAAGCGTAAGATGTATTTTAAGATGAGAACAATGAAGGATTATGCGTTATTAAATGAGGAAAGACAGGAGGTAATAAATAAAATTAAATCAAGTGGTGCTCGAATATGATTGATGATATAGTTTTGAATAAAACAGAAATTATAAAAAGATGTATAAGAAGAGTAACGGAAGAATATGCTCATAATCCACAAAATTTAGAAAATTTTACAAAACAAGATTCCATTACTTTAAATATTCAGAGGGCATGTGAGGCAGTAATTGATTTAGGGATACATGTTATTGCAGAAAGGAATTTGGGAATTCCGCAGGCAAGTAGAGATACATTTGATATTTTACAAAGTAATAAGATTATTGGTTCAGAAATGTCCGAACGGCTTAAGGCGATGACTGGCTTTAGAAATATTGCAGTACATGATTATCAGAAATTAAATTTGAAAATAGTTCAGGCGATAATAGAGAATCATCTGGAAGATTTGATACGTTTTTCAGAAATCATTTTAAAACTGTAAAAAATGAAAAAAAAGAAACAAAAGTGGCAGGCACTAAACTTTACCAAAATGTATAGAAAGGTGCCTGGCACCAAATTCGTCATTTTGTAAAATTTCGTGGCAGGATTCCGAATTATTAAATTTATTTTATTCTGTGCGTGGGACAGGCATCCCCCGTTTTCGCGAGGACGGGCGTTTCGCCTGTCTTTTTTGTTAAAAAAGTTTCCCAAAGGTGCCAGGCACCTTTGGTTAACTTTTTGACAAGTTTGGGTTAGAAAGGGGAGTTTGTGGTATAATGAATAAAATATTATCGGTTTTGGAGTAGGTTTTTTAAAATGGTAATAACCAGAACAAGAGAGGAAGTTTTAAGTTCTCCGAGATTAAGTGATAGCCAAGGGAGATTTGGCGGGGTAGTGGTGATAGGGGGAGCTAATATTGATTTGAGGGGTAGACCTGCTGGGGAGGTATTGGAAAGACATACCTCCAACCCGGGCAAAATAAATGTCGGTTCGGGAGGAGTGGGAAGGAATATTGCGCACAATCTGGCTTTGCTTAATGTGCCGGTTACTCTGTTAAGTGCAGTGGGAGATGATGGAGAAGGGATAAGGATTTTGGAGGAGACCGGAAAGGTCGGAGTTATGATGGGGCAGATGATCATATCGGGAGAGCAGCCTACCGGAATTTATCTGGCTATACTGGATGATAGGGGCGAGCTGGAAGTAGCGGTTTCGGATATGCGGATTTTAGAAGAGATTACAGTGGAGTACCTGAGGTCGAAGGCTTATTTAATTAAAGATAGCAAGATAGTGGTGATGGATACTAATATCCCTGAGCAGAGCATCGAATATGTGGTGGATTTGTGTAATAAAGCTAAGGTTCCTCTTTTAGTTGAGCCAGTATCGATGGAGAAGGCAAAGAAGTTAAGGAAGATACTGGACGGAAGCGGGAGATGGACTATTGATTATATAACCCCGAGTGAGGATGAGCTGGTATCAATCTTGGGGGCGGGAACAGAGAGAGGTAATAATGAAGATATAGATATAGATGTGGTGAAGGCGGCAGAGGAACTGAAAAGTAAAGGGGCTAAAAATGTGATTGTCACTTTAGGAGAAAGAGGAATTTATGCCTCTTACGGTGCGGTTGGTAAAGGAGAGCAGGAGGAACCGGGGAGAGGTAAATTTATGGCGTCCTACAAGGGTGAGGTAGTGGATGTAACCGGGGCCGGAGATGCGCTGGTAGCGGGTCTGGTTTATGGAATTTATAAGGGATATTTGCTGGAAGTGGCGGCAAGATTTGGTTTGGCAGCGGCGGCTCTAACTATTTCCACCAAAGAGGCGGTAAGGATAGATTTGAGAGAAGGGTTATTGAGAAGTAGGATAGAAGAGGAGAAAGAGAGAGGCGGGTTATTATAAGGTGGTTGTGAGTGAGAGCGGAAAAAGATTTTTTAATTTTAAAGATGAAGTAAAAGAAGCTTTAGAAGAAGGCAGGCCGGTAGTGGCCTTAGAATCAACTTTAATATCTCATGGGTTTCCTTATCCGGAAAATTTAGAGGTGGCCGGAGAAATGGAAGAGATTATACGAGGATTTGGCGTTGTGCCAGCTACTATCGCCGTGATTAAGGGAAAGATAAAGGTAGGTCTGACGAGGGACGAATTGGAATTTATGGCAACTTCTAAAGATATTTTAAAGGCCAGTAGGAGGGACTTGGCAGTAATAATGGCAAAAGGTTTAAATGGAGCTACTACGGTGGCGGCAACTATGATGGTGGCGGAGAGGGCTGGGATAAAGGTTTTTGCAACCGGCGGAATAGGTGGAGTGCATCGGGGAGCAGAGAAGACTTTTGATATATCGGCAGATTTGCAGGAACTGGCGCGTACATCGGTAGCGGTGGTATGCAGCGGGGCAAAGGCGATACTTGATTTGGCTTTAACTAAGGAATATTTGGAAACTATGGGAGTGCCGGTGATCGGATTTGGGAGTGAAGAGCTGCCTGCTTTTTATTGTCGGGAAAGCGGACTAAAGGTTGATTATGTGGTAAATGATGAGAAGGAAGCAGCGGGGATAATAAGAACTATGCAGGATTTAGAATTAGGAGGGGGAATAATTATTGCTAATCCCGTTCCTGAGGAATATGCCCTTTCAATGGAGTATATGAATGAAAAGATAGAAGAGGCTGTTAGGGCAGCAGAGAAGGAAGGGGTCAAAGGAAAGAGATTAACCCCCTATTTATTGAACAAGATAAAAGAATTAACCGGAGGCAAAAGCCTGAAAGCGAATATTGAGCTGGTAAAAAATAATGCTCGGGTAGCCGCAAAGATAGCGAAAGAACTTTGACAACTTTTGTGCCAGGCACCAAAGTTGTCAAAATGTAAACTTTAGTGCCGGGATCCTAATTTTAGGAAGTATTTTTCTGAAAAAGAAGGATTTTAAATTTATTTGAAGAATAATTAAATAGTGCATAGTGCAAAGTTTAACTTATAATTGTACATATAATTAAATAATAGGAGTATATATGGAAATAGTTATTGTCGGTGCTGGACCGGTGGGATGTTATACAGCTCAGTTGTTGAAGAATTATGGTATTAAAACCAGGATACTTGAAGAACATCAAGAAGTAGGAAAGCCGATTAGATGTGCCGGGCTGGTGGGAAGGCAGGTTTTTGAGAAAACTTTATTGCCCCTTTCTGAAAGTTCTATTATAAATCGGATTGACGGTGCGTCATTTTTTTATGGAAATGACAATTTTCAAATCAAGAGAGAAAGCGTAGCTTATGTAATTGACCGTGAGAAGTTTGATAAAAATTTAAGCCAAGGATTGGAGGTAGAATGCGGAAAGAAGTTAATAGAGATAAAGAAGGAAGGGTCTGGTTATATACTTAAGACTGATCTTGAGGATATTTATGCCGATTTAGTGATTGGAGCTGATGGACCAAGCTCTCAGGTGAGAAAATTTATAAATATCAATAAAAATAACGGGAAAGATGATGAGAAAGATAAGAAGAGAGACAGAGTAAAATTGTATGTAGGGGTCCAGTATAGAATAAAATCAGATAAGGAATTAACCTCTCCATCAATTGCTCAGGTACATCTTCGTGAAGGTATTCCTTTTTTTATCTGGATTATTCCGGAAGGTGATAATATCATCCGTTTAGGGGTTATTTCGAAAAATTGCCGCAAAGATTTAGAGCAGTTTATAGAAGACTTTAGAATTAAAGGTGAGATCATTGAAAAATTAGCCGGAATATTTTTGATAGGATTGACCCAAAATTTTTACCAGAATATTGCTTTGGTAGGAGACGCAGCTTGCCAGATAAAGCCTTTAACCGGGGGCGGGATATATTATGGATTGAAATCAGCAGAGCTTTTGGCAGAATGTATTAGGGATGATAGATTAGATGAATATAATAGACGGTTGAAGAGGAAATTTGGGAAAGAGATTAAGTTTGGATTAAAGGCTCGAAAATTATATGAAGAGATAAACGAAAAAGAATTAAAAAATATATTTATGTTGTTTAAGAAAAATGCTGGCTTTATTGAGAAGGTAGCTAATTTCGAAAATCATTCTGTGATTTTTATAGAAACGCTTAAGAATCCCAAGATATTTATAGAAGTAGGTAAGATTCTTGGCCGAAATATTGGGAAGATATTATTTTAAGAGGAATAAGAGTAAGAGGAATAAGAGGAGGGGAAAGTTAATTGAAATCAATTATTCTTTGTGCGGGAAAAGGAACTCGCCTTAGACCGCTAACTCACACCAGTGCCAAACATTTAATTCCCATTGCTAATAAACCGGTATTATTTTACGCAATAGAGGCAATTAGGGATTGTGGAATAAAAGACATCGGCGTAATAATTGGAGAGACCGGAGAAGATATAAAGAGTGAGCTTAGAGAAGGTAGTAGGTGGGGAGTAAATATTTCTTATATCGAACAGAAAGAAGCCCTGGGGTTGGCTCATGCGGTATCAGTAGCTAAGGATTTTTTAGGGGAAGAAAAATTTTTAATGTATTTGGGAGATAATCTTCTGAAAAATGGAGTAGAAAACTATGCTGATAAATTTATTGAAGGAAATTACAATGCCTTTGTGTTATTGACTGAAGTAGATAATCCGAAGCAATTTGGCGTTGCTGAGCTGGAAAGGGGGAGAGTCGTACGGGTAGTGGAAAAACCTAAAGAGCCAGTCAGTAATTTAGCTTTAATAGGAGTCTATTTTTTTGATAAAAATGTTCATCAGGCTATTAAGAGTATAAAACCTTCTGCCCGGGGGGAATTAGAGATTACCGATGCCATTCAGTGGATGATTGATAAAGGTTATAAAGTTGGAGCTGAAGTTATTGGGGGCTGGTGGAAAGATACAGGCAAGCCAGACGATATTTTAGAAGCTAATCGCTTAATTTTAGAAGATATTGAGAGAGATGTTGGTGGGGCGAAAGTGGATGAGAAGTCTCAGATTTCAGGAAGGGTAAAAATCGGGAAAGGGTCAGAGATTATAAATTCTAAGATATTAGGTCCGGTGATAATAGGAGAAAAGGTCAGGATAGTAGATTCCTATATCGGCCCTTTTAGTTCCTTATCTCATGGAGTAGAGATAATAAAGAGTGAAATCGAGTGTAGTGTAGTTTTAGAAGAGAGTAAACTAGAGAATATAAAGGGACGAATGCAAAGATGCCTGATCGGAAAAGGCGTGAAAATTTACCATTCTAAAGACCTGCCCCGGGTATACGAGTTCACCTTAGGCGACCATAGCAAAGTCGGCCTCCTCTAAAAAGTTTACCTTTATTATAATTCCTAGAAGGAAGTGCCAAAGGTGATGTAGATATCATATCCTTTGGGGTCAGAAAGGGCTTTGGCTGCCCCTAATCTTAGGGTAAAAGGGGAATCATATTTTTGATTAAAATCTGCTTTTAGTTCTGCTCCGATACTCGATTTAAAATCCTGCCAAAAAGAATTAATTTCATTTTCTTCATTGGTTTTATTTACGCTGGCGCTTTCCCAGGCATTTCCAATATCGACAAAGAAGGCACCGGAAAGTTTTTCTAAGAAGATAGAGAGGGGGCCAAGTTTAAGGCTGTGCTCGATGTTGGCCAGAGGAAAGCGGTATTCCAAGCTGGTTAAGAGGAGATTGTTTCCTTCGAGAGTGGCAGGCTTATATCCCCGTAGAGAAAAAGTGCTCACCTCAGTATTACTAAGATTATCCGCTGAATAATTACCTCCCAGTTTAAATTTTTCCCCATCTAAACCTGATTCTAATATGCTTGAAGAGCTGGTACCGGCTAACAGGCGAAAGGCCAAGACCTGATGAAGGGGAGGCAGAGGAATAAATTTCCTGCCATCAAAGATTAATTTATCAAAAGTATAATCACTACCCAGGGCTTTATCGGCATGTTCATAGGCTAAGGAGAAGGATTGGCCCTGTTCGGGGCTGATAGAGAATCCATATTTTTCTGCATCAGAATAAGAGTAGCCTAATTTTAGACTGGTGATTTTTTGCGTGTCGGGGTCGGTATCTGAGAGAGATGATGCATTGGAAGTGGCAGAAGAGAATTTTTCATATTGATAACCGAGAGAAAAGACATGTCTAAAAGAGCGCGAATTTGTAGTGGAGGCAGTATATCCTTTAAATGGGAAATGAATATTTATTCCGGTCTTACCTTCTTCCCACCAGGAGGTTGGGGTTTGTGAAGCTAAAACAGTATTACCAGAAAGATAAAAATTAATAATAGGAAAGTTACTGTAATTATAATAATTAAGATTGTAATTTAGGCTATTATTGAGTATTCCATAAGTAATACTTAATGGAAGAGAATAAAATCCCAGCACATCTTTTAATTCAGTGGAAAAACCAATTCCCAGGTCGTTTTCGGTAAGCTGGGCAGCGGGAATCCAATAGGTAGGTGGCCAGAAGGAGGTTAAAGGATGGTAAGGATGAATCGGGTAATTATTTTTAGAATTAGAAGAGGCATTTAGGTCTTTATTGAATTGTTGTGCTGCTACAGCCATAATTGGGGGCTCGAAACATTTTATCTCTACTTCCGTCCACTGGTTGGGGTCTGTATTCGGGTTAGACTTCGATTTCGAGTCCACTTTCATAAGATGCAGTTCGTATCCGGTGACGTGATAGGAAATAAAGGCTAGCTGGGTGCCATCGTGAGAGATGGCGGGCTGAAATGCTCCACCCAAGACATTTGTTACCTGATAAAGTTTTTTATCGGGGAGCGAGAAGGTAAAAATATTATAAATACCGGTGCGGTCAGAGGAGAAGAAGAGATATTGGCCATCGGGAGACCAGTAAGGGCTAAGGTCAATAGATTTATCTTGAAAGATGGGCTGGAGAGTAGAATTAGCGATATTGTTGGGGTTAAGATTGTTAGTGCTAAGATTGTCGGGTTCAAGATTTAAAATATATATATCCTGACAACCCTGACGCCAGGCAGAAAAGGCTATCATGTCACCCTTAGGAGACCAGGATGGTTGATATAATTGAGTACCATCTCGAAAGTCGGTTAGATAAAAAATGTCTTCTTTAGTAACTAATTTATAGGTGGGTTGGTTTTCATTAATCGATGAGTTTGGGGAAGGTAAATTAATTAGAGCTAAATTATTTGTTCCTGATTGATTAATTACTGCCACGATTTGAGGATTTTCCGGGTCAGGTGACCAGCTGGGATCGCGAGCCCGCAGCCCTTCAGAAAGGCGGGTCTCTTTTTTTGTTTTTAAATCGAATAAATACAGGTCATAAAAATTATAAAATTGTTTATAGTCGTCTAATTTAGCATAAATTATTTTAGAACCGTCCGCAGATATGCTAAAAGAAGAATCTCGGCCATAAGTTCTTTTAATTAAAGACTTGTTTTGAATAGAGCGAGGAGTTAAGGGAAGAGAAGGGCTCAAAGGGTCGATAATTTGAATGAACGGATAGGAATGAGGAGTAGAAACTCTGACTGTTATTTTATCTCCTTCGGGAGTGGAAAGCCAGTGAGGATAATCGACCCAATAATGGTATTTAGTTAATTGCTGAGAAGGAGTGAGTTTTTTTTGAGAAAGAATTTTTTGCGCCTGGAGCTGATATTTTTCTTTTAAATTATCTTTCCAGCTTTGATACAGTTCCTCCAGGTTCAGGCCTATCGCCCTTTTTAAGGCAAAGTTAAACCCTAAATATGGATATTCACAAAATACTTCACTTAAAGCAATTACTTTATCTTCCCCGTATCTTTGAGCTATAAAATGGACAAGAGATTGGCCATAGATATAGGGTGCAGTGCCGTCGGGCCAGGAAGTAAGGTAATAACCACTTATCTGATCCAGGGTGTTAAATTGGTCTTCCAGGGCAGCCATGCGAAGATACATATCATAGCGCGTATCTATTCCTCGGCCTCCGGTGGTAAATTTTGTTTCATTATAAACTGCTAATCCTTCGATTGACCACATGGGCTGGAGCGCATTAGGCGTTAGTATCTGACCGAAAAGAGCGCGTAGAGCAGTAGTAGGTCCTGAAGTCATCTCAAAATGAGCTATATGGGTATATTCGTGAGCAATTACCATTTTGAGCCAGCTTTTAAATTTCATATCAAAGGATTTAGCTGTGAGGGCAGTCAGGGAAAGGCGAATCACCCGATGAGGAAAAGAAGAGGCAAAACCCAGGGCATAATCAGAAAAATCTTCAATAATTATAGCTATCTTTTGCAGGTGATAATGCTTGTTGGGCGAGCCGAGCTGGGCATTAACCTGGCGGTAGGTTTCCTCGGCAATATCAGCTACCTGTTGGGCTAATTGTTCATTATTGTAACTGAAATCTTCGTCATTTTGTTCTTTGTTTTGCAATTTAGAAAAATAGACTGAAAAATGAGGGCTCTCCAAAACCTGCCAATTTAAGCGAGGATTAAAACGAGCCTCCACCATAACTACAGCCTGAAGAATAATTAGTGAGATTATTATAATAAAAAAAATTATATTTTTTTTCATATTTCCTCAAAGGTAAACTTTAGTGCCTGGCACCAAAGTTTACCTTTTTATGATAATACTCGAGATTTTATAGTTTCTAACCAAAAAGCATATATGGGATCGGTATTTAAATCTTTTTCTGTTTTCTTGCATATTTTAAGTACAGCTTGTTTGGTAAGGTTTAGAAAATTGGATACTTCTTTTATTCTATAACCTTCTTTTACTAATAAATAAATTAGTAAATTTCTTAAATTTTTATTTGTTTTAATATCTTCCAAATGTAAATTCATTTTTTCTAATATAGTTTCTATATTTTTGGGAAATTTATTTTTTGCTTGAAATAGTTCGTTGAGGGATTTTTCTACGTCTTTATTGCGCATATTTTCTTTCACAAAAAGGATAAATTCGTCTGCGCTTGTATCGCAAAATTTTAAAAATTCTTCAACTTTTAACCAAGGGGGAGGAGAATAATTTAGTAGACGCGAAGGAGAAGGTGAAGATAGGGAAGCATAATATTTAAAGCTGCTCCATTTATATTCTTCAGGAGAATCTACTATCCCAGCTTCTACCGGATTTAGACTAATATAAGAAGCTACGTTATATAAATAAAGAGGACTCAAGATAAGGTGGCTTTTATAGCGGTCTTGAAATAAATGTCCTTTCCTAATATGCTTAAAATTAAACCAATGGGCATAAGAAGAATTTAAAAATTGCATAGCCTGAGAGAGATTCGCTTCTTCTGTTTTTAAAAGCAAGTGGAAGTGAGTATTCATTAATACATAAGAGAGGAATTGAATTTTGTGGGAGGTAACCATTTTTTGTAGAAGTTGTAGAAATTTATTTCTATCCACATTATCAGTAAAGATGTTTATTCCTTCCACACCTTTAACAATGATATGATAAATAGCATTTTTATATTCTATCTCTGTCCTATTTCTTCTTCCCATAATGTGATTATTATATCTTTTAAAAATAAATAGTTCAAGGGGATTCCGGCACAAAAATTGCCTAAAAGGTAAACTTTAGTGCCTGGCACTAAAGTTTACCTTTTTTAAATAAATATTTTGTTGGATTTTTTCAAAAAATAAGTTATAATCATTTTTAGTTATTTGTCCTAAAGGAAAGTTGGAGAGAATGACTCAAAAACAGGTGAATATAAAAAGCAAAACCACAACGATGGCAAAAAAAAGTAAAAAAAGTGATTTGTGGTTTTATATCATAATCATCATATTATTGGTGACGATGTTTTTATGGTACATCAGGCAGATGGGATACCTACCCTTATGGATAGATAAGCAGCCTTCGACTCTTATTGCAGAAATAGACCCTGCAACCAGAGAGAGAAGGGCGGCTTTTAAAATTATAAATGCCCACGAACATGTCCAATCCTTCAGTAATATTCCTCTTCTCCTTAAGGTGATGGAAGATTGCCAGATGGAAAAAATGATTCTGCTGGGAACCTCAAAATTTACTTTTTACTTAAATCCTAAATATGGATTTAGTGAATATGATAAGAATAATGAAGAAATAATAAACATAAGCAAGAAATATCCCGATAAATTTATAGCATTATGCACGATTGATCCTCGCGATGAAGATAAGCTGGAGAAATTAAAGAAATTTATCGCTGACGGAGCCAAAGGCTTGAAATTATATAATGGTCATGGCTATTTCTATGATAATTTTTTTCATCTTCCCTTGGATGATTCCGGAATGATGGAGGTATATCAATACTGTAAAGACCAAGGAATACCCATTCTTTATCATATAAATAGTGGTCGTTTTTTAGATCAAATGGAAAGAGTTTTACAGGCTTTTCCTGATTTAGTAGTTATCGCTCCTCACTTTATTTTGACTTCCAGAAATCTTACACTCTTAAGTAGGCTCCTTGATACTTATCCCAATTTATACACTGATATAAGTTTTGGTCATCCCGATTTTCAAGTTGCCGGGTTTAAAAGGATTTCTTATAATGCTGTGGCTTTTCGGGAATTTATGCAGAAATATCGTAACCGGATAAACTTCGGAACAGATATAGTGATTACCTCTTACCGGGCGAAAAGCAGAAGCTATATTGATGATGTTACATTAAGTTATTTCGATATGTTAGAAAAAGAGGAATTTACTTTACCGGATTCGATTTATAAGATGATGGGCAAAAAAGCCCGAGAACAAACTGATCCCAACACTGTATATAGAGGGCTTAATCTCGATGATGAGACTTTAAGAATGATTTACCATGATAATGCAGAAAGGATTTTCGGAAAATGAAATGAATAAAATAAAAAAAATAGAATAAGTCAGAACCATCAGAACTAGAGGTATTCCATATTTACATTATTATTTGTAGCAAGACACCCACCAAATGATACCAAAAGTAAATTTTAATTACTTTATAAAAAATTGAAAAATATTTAAAGAAAGGAACGTATTAAGAGATGAAGAAATTTTTTACATTATTATTGGGATTAGTTGTTGTAATATTAATGATGGGGGGCTGTTTAAATTTAGAGGGTACCCTTTCCTTTTTAAATAAACCACCAGTTATAATTTCTGAACCTGTTATTACTGCTACAGAAGATCAACTATATTCATATCAGGCAGAGGCTAGCGATCCTAATGGGGATACTCTGACTTATTCTTTTATTATTAAACCAGATGGGATGAACATTAATAGCGAAAATGGTTTAATAATTTGGACACCAACTAATAACCAGGTAGGAATTCACCGGGTAGTGGTTGAAATTTCTGATGGTAAACACAGCGTAACTCAGAGTTTTGAAATTGAAGTTTCCAATGTGAATAATCCTCCACAGATCTTCTCCTATTTCCCCGCCAATCTTAATTTTGAAATTAATGAGGGAGACTCAATAAAATTTGAAGTCCAAGCCCACGATATTGACTTAAATACTACATTAAGTTTCCAATGTTTTTTAAATGGGAAATTAGTGTTAGATTCTACCGTTTCAGGAGATGGTTCAAAAAGTAGCTGGATTTATTCTGCCACCTATGGAGATTACAGTAAAAAAATAGTAAAAATTGCAGTAAGTGACGGAGAATCGGAAGATTATGTACAGTGGAATATCACAATAAATGACATTGCCCCTCCTACCCAACCTACCTTAAATACGGTAACTTCGCCAACCAACATATCGCCTCAGATTTTATCCGGCACTAAAGAAACTAATTCTTCAATCTTAATTAATGGTGCAGAAGTTATTTCTCTTAATTCATCCACAGAATGGTCTTATTCTTATAATCTTTCCGAGGGTAATAACAATATCTCGGTTACTTCCCGCGATGCCGTCGGTAATGAAAGCTCCGCAGTACTCACGACAATAGAATATGACCCCAATATTTACGTAGATATAGGGAACACCAGCGGAATAGAAGATGGAACCCAAACTCATCCATTTAATTCTATAATCGAAGGAATAGATGCAGTTATCCCTGGAAAATCAGTTATGGTGGCCGCAGGAACTTATAACGAACAGCTGATAATAAATAAAAGTATTGCTCTTCAGGGGACAAGTCGGGATAATACTTTTATAACCGGGAGCAGCTTAACTGGAAATTTAATTATTTTTGAAGCTAATCATGTAACTATAACTGGTTTTACTATTGATGGTGATAGCAGTACTAGCGTTGGAATTTATTTTGATAATTATTCCTTTATAAATATAAGCAATAACTTAATAAAAAATAATATAGATTATGGTCTAAATTATAGCAATTCTAACCCCACCATTGAAAATAATAATATTAAAAACAACAATTATAGTGGAATAGATATTGCTGCAGGAGGGGAAGGAACTATAAGAGATAATTCTCTAATTAATAATTTATATGGAATACGCACCTATGGGAATTCTTCTCCCGAGATTACCAGAAACAATATCAGTAATAATAATACGGGAATCTATTGTCGAGAAAGCGCCACTCCCGTTATTTCTTATAATACAATTAGCAATAATACTGGTTATGGAATTCTTATTGATAATTTATTAGGTAATTCAGTTAATCCGGATATTGGTGGCGGAGATGGGGAAAGTGATGGTCAGAATAAAATAACAGGAAACTTTATTCACGGGATTAACAATAAAACTACTCATAACATTTACGCGAAATATAACTGGTGGGGAGATGCCGCTGGCCCAAAATATCCAGGGAATCCCAATAATTCCACTATTTCAAGTGATTGGGCTTATTGGGACACTACCAAAAAACAAGGTCCGATAGATTTTTCATCTTACCTTTCTGTAGAACCCTAAATAGAAGGTAAACTTTCGTGCCAGGCACCAAAGTTGTCGTTTTGGTAACTTTGGTGCCTGGCACGAAAGTTTACCTTTTTATGCTTGCTTGAATAAAGGTTGTGTGGTATGTTATAAAATATAAAAAGATAGACTAAAATACTGGAGAGAATGAGCTATGGATGAGACAAGAAAAAATAAAAATGATAATATAGATATATTAGATGGAGATTTTTCCGAGTTGGATCAGGCTAATATGATAGAATTGTTAGAGGAATTTCCGCAGAAGATGAGAGATGCACTACGTTTGGGAGAAGAATTTACTATTCCTAACAACCTTTTACCTAATCCTGCCACCTCCTCCGCCTCTACCTTTACCCCTACCAAGAATTTTAAAAATATCGTGGTATTGGGAATGGGTGGTTCAGCTATCGGCGGGGATTTATTATCCGATTATTTAGCTGATGAGTTATCAATTCCCATAGTAGTCATTCGCAGTTATAATATACCTAAATTTATAGATAAAAATTCTTTGGTTTTCGCAGTCAGTTATTCGGGAAACACCGAAGAGACTCTCTCTGCTCTAAATAAATGCCTGGATGCCAAAGCCAGAGTTATCGCTTTAACTTCAGGGGGCAAATTAGCGGTACTTGCCCGAAAGAATAACTTTCCGGTGATTAAAGTGCCCGCAGGGATTCAGCCTCGAGCCGCCATATCCTATTTATTTTTTCCTATATTAAAAGCTTTAGAAAGAATGGGCATAGCAAAAGAAAGAAACGAAGAAATAGAGGAAACACTCAATATTTTACAGAGACTTTCTAAAGAGTATTGTGCTAAATCTCCGCTTAAAAACAATTTTGCTAAAGAAGTAGCCTTGAGTCTATATCAGCATCTGCCCCTGGTCTACGGTTCTGAAGGATTATTAGAGGCAGTGGCTATGCGCTGGAAGACCCAGATAAACGAAAATAGTAAATGGCCCTGTTTTTGGAATGTATTTCCTGAACTCGACCATAACGAAATAGTGGGCTATGAAATAGAAAATAACATAAACCGACAGGTCAAAATTATTTATCTTCAAGACAAAGAAGGGCTTTTGAGGGTAGAGCAGAGACGGAAAATTACCCGCAAGATTATCGAAGACAAAGTAGCAGAATTTATAGTTTGTCCTACCAAAGGCAAAGGGAAGATGGCCCGTATGTTTTCACTAATTTTTTTAGGCGATCTGGCGAGCTATTATCTAGCAATATTAAATCAGGTTGACTCTTCGCCAGTAGCCTGCATAGAAGATTTAAAGAAAGAATTAGCCAAATAAATTAACAAATTAGTAAATTAACGAATCAATGAATTGATTAAATTGATTGATTGGTAAATTGGTAAATTGGCACATAGGCAAATTGGTGAATTAATAATAAACAGGAGAATATCTATTTGAAATATATAGAAATTGGCGTTATTGCCTTTATAGTTTCTTATATTTTAACTCCCTATATGGCTCGGGTAGGGGAAAAACAAAATATGATGGACATGCCCGGTTATCGTAAAATACATGAGGAAGCTATCCCCAATTTGGGAGGGATAGTTATTTTTTTTGGATTTTTACTGAGTCTGCTCTTTGTGGTGCCAATAGAAGGACAGGTTAAAGCCCTCTTGATAGGCGGGATAATCATTTTGTTATTAGGGGTAGTAGATGACATAGTAGACCTTTCTCCTAAGCATAAATTCATTATTCAAATGCTTCCTGCCTTAATTGTGATTATATATAACAGTGACTTAATAAATAGTTTTATAGTTAATCAATTAAAAATTTTTGATCTATTAGGTTATCTTCTTTATCCCGTCTTAATTTTTTGGATAGTCGGAGTTACCAATTCCATTAACATAATAGATGGATTGGATGGACTGGCCTGCGGAGTTTCCATTATTGCCCTAATAACTTTTCTTATTTTAGGATTAAGGCAGAATTTTGAAACTCTTAATTTTATATCAATCGCCCTGGCGGGGAGTATGTTGGCTTTTTTAAGATTTAATTTTTATCCGGCCAAAATCTTTCTAGGAGATTCCGGCAGTACTTTTGCGGGTTTTATGTTATCCTCTGTAGGGGCTCTGTGGGTATTAAACATAAACAGTGGGAATGTCTTTTTTATTTTTATTCCTGTTATTATTCTGGCTCTACCTATTGTTGATACCCTGTTTGCTATCTGGAGGAGATACCGGGGGCATCATCCTATATTTCAGGCCGATAAAGGGCATCTCCACCATCGACTTTTAGCCCGAGGGATATCGCATAAAAATGTCGTGTTTATCTTATGGGGGATAAGTGCCATCTGTAGCGTAATTGCCCTTGTTTTAGTGCTCTAGTGTAAAAAGTTAACCAAAGGTGCCTGGCACCTTTGGTTAACTTTTTGTGGCAGAAAGGAAAAGAAACATGAAATTAAAAAAGAGAAAAAAACAAATAAGTGAAAATGAAAAGACCATCGTTTTAGTTACCGGCGGGGCGGGCTTTATCGGTTCGCACATTGTTGATTTACTCATCAAAAATAATTATAAAGTTGTGATAGTTGACGATTTATCTTCCGGTAGAGAGCAGAATGTCAACAAAAAAGCCCGGTTTTATAAATTAGATATTACCGACCAAAAAGATTTGGCTGAGGTGTTCAAACAGGAAAAGCCTGATTATGTATGCCATGAAGCCGCCCAGATCAGTGTTTCTTTTTCCGTGAGAGACCCTCTACTTGATGCGCAGACCAACATTTTAGGTTCCTTGAATTTATTGCAATGCTGCGTTAATTACCAGGTTAAGGGAATAGTTTTTGCCTCCAGTGGAGGGACTATTTATGGAGAACCAGAGCATTTTCCCATTTACGAAGATTATCCTTTCATGCCCCAATCACCCTATGGAATCAGTAAAGTTGCTGTCGAACATTATCTTGATTTCTATCAGAAAAATTATCATCTCCCATATGTAGCACTAAGATATGGAAATGTCTATGGCCCCCGTCAGGATCCTTATGGTGAGGCCGGGGTTATCGCTATCTTTATAGAAAAAATGCTAAAAGGCGAGATTCCTACTATAAATGGTGATGGAGAATATATCAGAGATTATATTTATGTAGAAGATGTGGCCCATGCCAATTTACTCGCTCTTCAAAATATGGTAAAATTATCTAAAGTTGTTCGGGAAATAGAGGAAGCTAAAGAAAAAGAAAAAGAAGCCAAAACTGAAACCGAAACTAAAACCGAACCTGAACCTAAAATTAAATTTAATGGCTTCAACCTGGGGACCGGCAGAGGGGTTTCGGTAAATGAAATCTTCTCCCTTTTAAGGAAGATTATAAAGTTCCCTCATCCGGCAAACTATGGTCCTCCCAGAGCAGGGGATTTAAGAAAGAATATTCTGAATTGCTGCTTAATTAAAGATGTTTTAGGATGGCAGTCACAGTTTGACTTTTCAGCGGGTTTAGAAAAGACAGTTAACTGGTTTAAAGAGAATATTTAATAATTAGTTTTAATTTTAAAAATTTATCCCAAAAAGAAGGAATTTAAAATGCTTTTGTCGTAATAAGATAATTGGATTAAGTATAAAAAAGGTTAAAAACAGAAAAACAGAAAGATAAGGCAAAAATAAGGATAAAAAAGAAATAAATGAAATAGTAGAGGAAAATAAATTTATATGTTTGAAACCGGAATGATGTTTAAAATTGCAGGTATCTTTATATGTAGTGTGCTGATGGTCATCCTGGGGAGAGCAGATAGAAAGAGAAAGCTTCCCACAGGGGTCAAATTGATATTTCAAGTTTTAATTTCATTAATTATAATTTATTCTGGAGTTAAAATAGAATTTTTACGAGCTCCTTCCTCCTTATCGGGAGGGTATCTTTATCTTAGCTATTTATCTATCCCCCTAACCATAATCTGGCTGATAAGTATTACTAATTCTATCGGTCAGGCAGATGAACTGGGAGACATCACTCCCTATATTGTCTTTATCGCTTCCCTAACTTTTTTAGTGGTATCCCTTATCCAGAGGCAGGGATTAATTTTGGCCGAAGCACTATCTCTGATTATGGCGGCAATTTCATTTATTTTTATCAAATATCTTCCTCGGGGGAAATTTTCTTCCTACTATATGTCTTTTGGATTCATATTAGCAGTGATTGCTATTGTGGGAGTATCCAAGAGTACAGCAGCTTTAACTTTATTGATTCCTCTTTTAATTTTAGGCGTACCGATTATAGACAGCTCTTATTCTATTGTGGCTAATTATGCCAGTCAGGAAAGCCCAGGCCCGGGTATAGGAGGAAAGTTGCCATTATTTTCGGAGAGCGTGAGCAGGAGCAGGTTACGACAGAAACTGCAATCTTATGGATTTTCAGCTCAAGGAGCGAATCTAACTATTATCGGGGTCTCTCTCTACTTAAGTTTATCAGCTTTTATTATTTCTATATACCAGAACTTCTATCTATTGTTAACCCTGACCGCTTTTGGCTGGGTGGTTTTTGAATTACTGAAGAATGAGGTTCGGTCAGAGGAATTGATTATCGGAAGAGATATTTTGACCAACCGTATAAAACTTTTTCAGGTGGGAATTGACCAGGTAGATAATCAAAAAACTATTCAAAAAATAGAAGAATTTATAGTTTCTAAAAAGCCTCATCAGATAGTTACTCCGGATACTTTGGCTGTATTGCGGGCAAGGAAAGACCCTGAATATCATGCCATATTAAAATCTGCAGTTTTAGTTACCCCTGATGGAGCAGGTATTTTATGGGCTGCCACAACTCTAAATTATCCTTTACCTGAAAGGGTAACTGGCATAGACATAATACACAACATATGCCGATTGGCCACCAAGAAAGGTTATTCCTTATATTTATTAGGCTCTTATCCTGGTGTTGCCGGGGAAGCTGCCCTAAATTTAACCAAGAAATATCCAGGAATAAAAATAACCGGAAGCCATCATGGTTATTTTAATTGTAGAGATCATGAAAATAGCGAAAATTGTGAAAATGTTAAAAATGGTAACAGCGATAAGAATAAAGAGGAAGAAGAGATTATTGCCGAGATTAGAGAAAATAGACCGGATATATTGCTGGTGGGTATGGGTGTGCCTAAGCAAGAAAAGTGGATTAGTAAAAATTTAGATAAATTAGATGTTCCGGTCTGTATGGGGGTAGGCGGAAGCTTTGATGTCCTTTCCGGCAGGATACCGCGGGCACCATTGTGGATGCAAAGACACGGGATGGAATGGATTTATAGATCGATTAAGCAGCCAAACAGAGCTTTCCGAACTTTAGCCCTTTTTTACTTTATCTGGTTGGTGATTTTAGGGAAAATAGTTTCTTCTCTAAAAGAAGTAGATTAATAATCGATAATAGATAATGCTTAATAAGTATATGATAATTAGTTAAAATAGCCCAAAATAATTGAAGTATAAAATATTAATTAATTTAGTATTTTAGTGTTAATGCATTATCTTAATGGCGATAGATAATAGACTTATAATATTGCCGATCACTCTATTTACTTATTCTTAAAGTCTTAAAGCCTTAAAGTTAAAATAATTAAATCCCCTTCAATATATCTTAGACAAGCATCACCCTTTATTTTATGTCAATATCCGTTTTTCTAATTAATCAATTAAATAAGGAGATAGCTGATGAAAATTTTACTTAAAGGTGCAATAATTGTAGTTGCCTTACTAATTCAACTTACTCTTATTAATTTAATTACCGTTCTGGGATTAAAGCCTGATTTGATAATGGTAGTAGTAGTAGTTTTTTCCTTGCTGAAGGGAGAAAAAGAAGGGACTATCTCCGGATTTGCCTCCGGCCTTTTGCAGGATATCTTTTCTACCGGCCTCTTAGGAATAAATGCCCTAGCAAAGACGGTTATAGGTTTTACCTGTGGAATATTAAAAGAAAAAATATTTCATGAACATATATTATTTATGATTCCGGTAATAACTTTTATTGCATCATTTATGCAAAGCATTTTAATATTCTTGCTATTACGTGCTTTTGGAATCGAATATAACCTAGCCTGGAGCTTAAAACAGGTAGCCCTTCCCGAGGCTTTATATAGCAGTCTGCTATCACCCTTTATTTTTTTGGCAATAAATAAACTTTTCCAATTATTGGAAAGGTAAACTTTGGTGCCAGGCACCAAAGTTTACCTTTATTCTTTTTCGTATTTAAAGTTTGAAATTGAGGAGTAATTATGAGGGAATCTTCTACAGTTCCAGAAAATGTGAAACAACGGCTAAATTGGTTATTGATATTTATAGCCATCTGTTTTTCAATATTAGTTATCAGTTTGTGGTATTTGCAGATGATTAAAGGAGAGGAATTTAAGGAAAGAGCGGTAGAGAATTGTATTCGTTCCCTGGTAGAAGATGCCCCGCGGGGTAGGATTTATGACCGCCAGGAAGAACTATTGGTTACTAATCGTCCGGCAGTAGTAGTTTCTATAATCCCTGCAGAGGTTGATGATTTAGAAAAACTGAGTGAAAGGCTAAGTAGAATAATTGGTATTTCTCCGGAAGAAATTTCCCAGACAGTAAAAAATTACCGGGAAAACCCTTTTAAGCCAGTAAAAATTCTGGATGATTGTAAGACAAATATGATAGTGGAGATTGAAGAGAGAAAAGACGAATTAAAGGGAGTAGTTTTAGAGGTTAAACCTCGGAGGGATTATCTTTACCATGATTTTGCAGCTCACAGTTTAGGATATGTGGGAGAAATAGACAAAGAAGAGTTGGAGCAATTTGGCAATCCAAAATTCCAGGGAGGAGACATCATAGGAAAAGCTGGACTGGAAAAATATTATGATGATATTTTGAGAGGAGAAAAAGGAGGGAAGGAAGTCGAAGTTGATGCCTTGGGTCAGGAGATAGCTACTTTATTGTATCAGAAACCGGTTCCGGGCAAAGATTTGGTATTAACTATCGATAGAGATTTGCAGCTTTGCGGAGAAAATTTACTCTTTGATAAAAAAGGTTCTATTGTGGTAAGTGATTCTAACAGCGGCGAAATATTAGCCTTAGTTAACAGACCTTCTTTTAGCCCCAACTTATTTGCTAATGGAATTTCCAGTCCTGATTGGCAAAGACTTTCTTTTGATACCGATTACCCTTTGACTAACCGAAGTGTTCAGGGTCTTTATTCTCCTGGTTCGATATTTAAAGTAGTTCCAGCGGTAGCTGCTCTGGAAGAAGGGGTTACTGATAGAAAAAGAAAGATTTATTGCTCGGGCACTTTTGAATTAGCTGACCGGGTCTGCACTTGCTGGAAGGAGACCGGACACGGAAGTTTAGGTATTATTGATGGAATTGCTCATTCCTGTAATGTCTATTTTTATACCTTAGGAAATGACCTGGGGATTGAAAGATTTAATAAATATATGCAGACATTTGGATTAGGAGAAAAAACAGGTATTGATCTGCCCGAAGAAGCTATAGGGACAATTCCTTCTCCCCAATGGAAGGAGAGAGAAGTTAAAGAGATTTGGTTCCCCGGTGATACTATAAATCTTTCTATCGGTCAGGGATATCTTTTGTTAACCCCTTTACAGGTGCATCATATTATTACTACTATCGCTGCAGAAGGAGAAGTATACAAGTTGCATTTGGTAAAAAAAATAATTTCTGCCGACGGTAACACAGTAGAAGAAATTAAGCCGGAAATTTATAAAAAAGTAAACTTTTCTTCAGATACCTTTAAAATTATTAAAGAAGGATTGAGACAGACCATATTAGAAGGAACAGGTTGGAGGGCAAATATCCAAGAATTAGCGGTAGCCGGGAAGACCGGAACAGCTCAAAACCCCCAGGGGGAAACCCATGCCTGGTTTATCGGGTTCGCCCCTTATGAAGATCCAGAAATTTGCATCACTGTTTTTCTGGAAAACGGGGGAGAAGGGGGAGAAGCAGCTGCCCCCATAGCCCGAGCTATGCTGGAAAAATATTTTAATATTAAAAATTAAAAAGTTAATCAAAGGTGCTAGGAACCTTTAGTTAACTTTTGGTAAACTTTTGTGCCAGGAACTGCTGGTGGAGGATAGAAGTTGAAAGAAAAATTAGATAGACTGACTGAAAATTTAGATTTTACTCTTCTTTTTGCGGTAGTGTTTCTCTGTTTTTATGGACTTTTAGTATTATACAGTTCAACACGTTTGGCGGTTATAGCGGGAAGCGACCCCTATTTTTTCGTAAAGCAGCAATCCTTATGGGCGTTGTTAGGATTCATATTTTTAACTATAATAATTTTTATTGATTATCATAACCTGGAAAGATATTCTAAAGTAATCTATTTTGGGGCTATTGTTTTACTGATAATGGTTATAATCTCTGGTAGATCAACTTATGGAGCAAGGCGTTGGCTGGCTATAGGACCTTTTGATTTTCAGCCCTCCGAGTTTGCTAAAATCGCTTTGATAGTGTTTTTAGCGGATTTTTTATCTAAAAACAAACCAAAATTGGATAATTTTTTCTATTATTTACTGCCATTTGCTTACACCGGGTTGTTAATTTTATTGGTGTTTATGCAGCCAGATTTGGGCACTTCTTTAGTATACTTAGCCATTCTTATAATAATGTTGTTTGCAGTAGGGGTTAAGATAAAATATTTAGTTTTTACTTTTTTAGCGGCTCTATCTTCTGTTCCGGTTTTGTGGATTTTTCTAAAAGATTATCAGAAAAATAGGTTAATTTTATTTTTAAATCCTAACCTGGATCCTTTAGGGGGCGGCTATAATGTTATCCAGTCGAGGATTGCCATCGGTTCAGGAGGTTTCTTAGGGAACGGAATCTTTAGCGGTCTACAAAGTCAGTTAAATTTTCTACCTGCTCAACACACTGATTTTATATTTTCAGTAGTAGGAGAAGAGTTAGGCTTTGTCGGAACCATCTTATTGTTAGGATTATATACCATTATTTTATGGCGGGGAATAAAGATTGCTTTAGAAGCCAGAGATTTGTCAGGAAGTTTATTGGCTGCCGGTGCTGTGTCGTTTTTATTTTTTCATATAGTAGTGAATATTGGAATGGCTATGGGGATGTTGCCAGCCACCGGATTACCCCTGCCCTTTTTAAGTTATGGGGGAAGTTTTATGATATCTAACTTAATGTCGATAGGAATATTGCTAAATGTGGAATTGCATAAGGTAAAGTGGTAAAAAACGAATCCTGGTTCATTTATGACTAACCGAGGAGAGAAGAGATTGAATATAAAAAAAATATTATTTGAAGAATTATTGGCTAAGGTTGAAAAGCCGGGGAGGTATACCGGTAAAGAATTTAATGAGATAGTAAAAGAAGAGAATGCATCCATCGTTAAAATAGCCTTTGCCTTTCCTGATTTATATGAGATCGGGATGAGTTATTTGGGATTTAAAATTCTGTACGAGATTATAAATAGGAGAGACGACGCTCTGGCTGAGCGAGTCTTTTCACCTGCGGTGGATATGGAAAAACTACTGAGAGAACGACAGATACCCGCTTTTTCTTTAGAGACCTATAGACCTTTAAATTCTTTTAACATAGTTGGATTTACGATTCAACATGAATTATGTTATTCCAATATCTTAAATCTTCTCGAACTTGGGCACATACCTTTAAGGTCGGAAGAGAGAAAAGAAGATGACCCCCTGATAATTGCCGGCGGGCCAGGGGCCTTTAACCCGGAACCCTTATCCCGTTTTATCGATTTATTTGTAATCGGAGAAGGGGAAGAGATTGTCGGTGAAATTATAGAAGTTTATAAAAGATGCAAAGAAAAAAAACAGGGCCGAGCTAAACTTTTAGAAAAATTAGCCCGAATAGAAGGGATTTATGTCCCGTCTTTCTATGAAATAACTTATTTTAAAGACGGGAGGGTTAAATCGGTTACTCCTAAAAAAGAAACCCATTATTCGCTAATCAAAAAACGGATTATTTCTGATTTTGATAAAGTGGCATATCCTCTTTTTCCCATTGTTCCCAATATCGATGTAGTTCACGATAGGATTACCCTGGAAATTTTTCGGGGGTGTACCCGGGGATGCCGCTTTTGTCAGGCAGGGATGATTTACCGCCCGGTAAGGGAAAAATCAGTCGATACTTTAATTGGATTGGCTGATGAAATTCTTGCTCATACCGGATACGAGGAGATATCCTTGTCCTCTTTAAGTTCGAGCGATTATAGTGAAATAAAGAGCTTGATTACTAAATTGGTAGATCGATTTGAAGAAAAGGGCGTGGGGGTTTCTCTGCCTTCTTTAAGGATAGATTCTTTTTCCGTCACTTTAGCCCAGCAGGTTCAAAGAGTAAGAAAAACCGGTATTACCCTTGCACCGGAGGTAGGAACTCAAAGGTTAAGGGATGTGATAAATAAAAATGTTTTGGAAGATGACCTGTATTCTTCGATAAGCGCAGTTTTTGAGGGAGGATGGAGGAAGATAAAACTTTATTTTATGGTCGGTTTGCCCACCGAAACCGAAGAAGATGTGGAAGGAATAGTCAGGCTGATTAGTAAGGTTGACCGCATGGGAAGAGAAATAACCAAAAGGAAGATAAATATAAATATTAGCGTATCTGCTTTTGTGCCCAAACCCCATACTCCTTTTCAATGGGAAGCCCAGGAAGAGAGGGAGATATTGTCTAAAAAAATAAGATATTTAAAGAATAGATTAAATTGGAGGAATATTTCTTTCAGTTATCCGGATATTAATCGAATTTATCTGGAAGCAGTCTTTGCCCGAGGAGATAGAAGGTTAGGTGAAGTATTAGAAAAAGCTCACTATCTGGGATGTAAATTTGATGCCTGGAGAGAACAGTTTAATTTTGAAGCCTGGCAGCAGTCCTTTAATGATTGCGGGCTTAATATGGAATTTTATGCTAACAGAGTGAGGGAGGAAGATGAGATTCTGCCCTGGGACCATATCTCCTGTGGAGTTAAAAAAGAATATCTGCTTGAGGAGAAGGAGAAGGCTTTAAGAAGAGAAACAACTCCCGATTGCCGCTTCGAGAATTGTACAGGGTGTGGAGCGTGTTAAGCAATTGGCTAATTAGCCAATTGCTTAAGTTAGTTAGTTAGCTAGTTAACTGGTTGAAAATACAGATGCAAGATGCTTATAATTAGCTAATTTACCAATTAACCGATTGAACAATTAAGCTCGTTAGTATTAATACAAGTTATTTGTTTATAGAAAAGAAAAATCGGCTTACGGATAATTCATTAGGTAATTGGTTGGTGTAATATTAATTTCTTAACTAACTAACTAACTAACTAACTAACTAACCAGGTAATCAATTAACCAAAGAAGAGATACAAATTTATAAACGATAAATGTAAATAAAAGGAGAGTTTTTTTGGAACAATTAGTGAGAATAAAATATTGTAAAGATGGACCTATTGCCTATATCTCCCATTTAAACCTGGCCCAGATTTTTACCCGTGCTCTAAGAAGAGCCGATATTCCTGTGGTTATTTCCAGTGGCTTTAATCCCCGGTTTAGAATATCTTTCGGTCCCCCCTTACCTCTGGGTATCAGCAGTTCCTCTGAATATTTAGATATCAGACTAAAAGAGGAGGTAAAAGCCGAGGAGTTAACAGAAAGATTAAATCTGGTTTTACCTCAGGGATTGAAGATATTACGGGCTAAAACAATTCCTCCCTCTGCCGATTCTTTAGTAAAGGTAATCGATAGAGCTTCTTACGTTATCACCCTAAAGATAAAGGAAAAGCTATTAGATTCAGCAGTTAAAAATCAAGAAAATCAATTAAAAGAGCTGGAGCAGGAAGTAGAGAAAAATAATAAAAGATTTTTAAATTTGGATGAAATCACCGTAGAAAAGCAGACGAAGAATGGGATTAAAATGGTTGATATAAGACCTTCGATTTTAACTATATCAGTAAAAAAAATTAAAAAGCAGATTTTAGAGCTTGGTTTGGACCTTAAAATAGGACAGCAGGGGAATCTGAACCCCTGCTATGTAGCCAGAGCCTGGATTTCCAATTTTGCAAATAATTTTGATATCATCCAGATTTGCCGTGATGGTTTATATGTAAAAGGTGAAGAGGTTATTTAAGTATCAGATAAAAATCTATACAAAAAATTTTTATTAAATTTTTAAGGTACTGTTTTAAATATTAAGTTTAAATTTTGTTGTCTTTACTAATGAGATTATTTAGAGTAAAATATATGAGGACAAATTTAGTATCGAGTATCGTGTATTGCGTTAAGAAAGAAGAAACTAGGAATCAGAAGACTGATAACTGAAAATCGTTTTTTCTATCTAAAAACTATAAACTAAAAACTATAAACTAAAAACAGGAGTTTTTGATGAATAAAAGAGTAATTATTGATGTGGGTCTAACCGAAGAGAGAGTGGCCGTAATCGAAGCTGGCCGGTTGGTGGAAATCCATATTGAGAGAATTGAAGATGATAAGATTGTAGGTAATATATATAAAGGTAAAGTAACCAATGTTTTACCTGGGATAGAGGCAGCATTTGTAGATATTGGAATTGAGAAAAACGCTTTTTTGCATATCGATAAAGCTACAGATGGACAGGATAAAGATATTGAAGCGGTTACAGAAGCCGATTCTAATTCTGCTTCCAAAACTGTTTTGGAAGAAATTAAAGTTTACCGGGAGATAATGGTGCAAGTAGTAAAAGAGGCTATACTCCCTAAAGGAGCACGGGTAACAACTAATATTAGTCTTCCGGGCAGATATTTAGTTCTAATGCCCAATAGCACAAATCTTGGCATTTCTCATCGGGTCGAAGAAGAAAAAGAAAGAGAAAGGTTAAAAAAAATCGTTCAAAAGATAAAACCCAAGAATACAGGATTAATTATTCGAACTGCTGGGTGGGGTAAAGAGTTGGAGGATTTTTTGCCCGATCTGGATTTTTTGACCAGATTATGGAATAAGATTAAAAACAGAGGAAGGAAAGCCAAAGCTCCCCTGTTGTTACATGAAGACCTGACTCTTACTTATCGGATTATCCGAGATCTGCTTACAGAAGAAGTAGAAGAAATTTTAATAAATTCTAATAATGAATATAAAAATATGCTGAAGTTTTTAAAGACTTTATCTTTATCAGAATTAGAGCCCAGAGTATCTCTCTATAATGGAGAAAAGCCTATATTTGAGGAATATAATATTGAAAAAGAAATCAACAAAGGTTTACAAAAAAAGATATGGCTTAAATGTGGAGGGTATTTGGTTTTTGACCAGGCGGAGGCTTTAACGGTAATCGATGTAAACACCGGTAAATTTGTTGGTAAAAAGGATATGAGAAAAACCATCTTAAAGACCAATTTGCAGGCGGCTGAGGAGATAGGACTTCAGTTAAGGTTGCGGGATATTGGAGGGATTATCATCATCGATTTTATTGACATGGATAATCAGGAAGATATAGAAAAGGTAGTAAAGAAATTAGAGGAAAGTTTAAAAAAAGATAAAACCAAAACCAATATTATCCAGAATACTGAATTAGGTCTGGTCGAACTTACCCGAAAGAGATCCAGGAGAGATTTGGAAAACATGCTAAGAACCACTTGTCCTTATTGTTCCGGAACGGGCCGGGTTTTGTCTGCCGAAACAGTAGGCAATATGGTTCTACGCAAGTTAGAAGAGTTGTGTACTACTTCAAGAGCAGAAGCTGTTCTATTAGGAGTACATCCTAAAGTAGAGGAAAATTTATCCGGGGCAAAGATGCTGTTGATTAAACAATTAGAGAAAACAGGAAGAAAAACTATTTATATCAAGTCTTCAAAAAATATTCACATAGAGAAGATAGATGTAGTTGCTGTCGGCAGACTAAAAGAGATAAAGAAAATTAAGCAGATGTTTATTTAGCTACTTGGTTAATTAGTTAGCTGGTTACTTTGTTAGTTAGTTAAATCTGGTGTAGGGGTCGGATTTATCCGACCCGAGTTTTGCGCACTTGATGCATCAAGCCCCTACCTTGAAAGACGCGGGGCCTGTCCTCGTGAAAACGGGGAACGCCTGTCCTGCGGTTTTATATAGATTATTGAGGGAGTATAGCAATACGCCCTTTCTTCTAAATTTTAATTCCTGTTCTGTCTTCCTTTTCTTTACTATATATTATATACTCGATACTAGATACTATCTTAATCTTCTGGCTCCTAAATTCTATTTCCTAACGATATACGATATACGACATACTATATACGAATAAATTTGACAACCATATAAATATATGCTAAATTTTATAAGCGTCGGTTTCATATCCGCACAGGTTGGGTCTAAAAGTAGTCGGTTTATCTGATTACTACCTAATCATGGCGAGTTTAGAAGGCAAGGAGGATTGCTAAAAATGCAAGCTGTTATCGCAACTGGAGGGAAACAGTATCTAGTAAAAGAAGGAGATATTATCAGGGTTGAAAAATTAGACCAGGAAAAGGGGAAGAAAGTAGAATTTGACCAGATACTAATGATTGATAAAGATGGAGAACATATTATTGGCCGACCACTGGTAGAAAAAGCTAAGGTTGTTGGAAAAGTTCTAACTCAGGATAAAGCTAAAAAAATTATAGTTTTTAAATATAAATCCAAAAAAAGATATCGCAAAAAAACCGGGCACAGACAACCTTTTACTGAAATTTTAATTGAAAAAATAAAAATTTGAAGGTATAATATAAAGTATCAGGATAGTTAAATATTTATAATATAATTTAATTGGAAGCAGGTTTAAGAGGGTGAGGTGAGAATTTATGGCACATAAAAAAGGTCAGGGATCAATTAAAAACGGTAGAGATAGTAATGCCAAGCGGTTAGGAGTAAAACGATTTGCCGGTCAATTTGTAACAGCAGGTAGTATCTTAATAAGACAGAGGGGAACTAAAATTCTTCCCGGAGAAAATGTGGGAAGAGGTAATGATGATACCCTGTTTGCTTTGACTGAAGGATTTGTAACTTTTGAAAGAAAGGGAAAAGATAGAAAGCAAGTTTGTGTTTATGCTGAAAGATCTTAAAATAAGAAAATAATTTTATTAAACTAACCCTGAGTTTTTTTGTAAAACTCAGGGTTTTTTAGTATTATTAACTAAAATAATAAAAAAAAGTGCCAGGTTCCGGCACTAAATTTTCATTTTAACAGGAGAAGAGTATGTTTGTGGATAGAGTAAAAATAGAAGTGAGATCAGGAAAAGGGGGAAATGGAGCTGTAAGCTTCAGAAGAGAGAAATTTATCCCCAAAGGTGGTCCTAACGGGGGAGATGGAGGGAAAGGCGGAGATATAATTATTGAAGCAGATGATAAGGCTAGGACATTAATAGACCTTTATAATCACCCTCATCAAAGGGCAAAAAATGGAGAAAGCGGACAGGGAAGCAACAAGACAGGGAAAAACGGAGAAGATTTAATCATAAAAGTTCCTTTGGGAACTGTGGTAGAGGATATGAACAGCTCCATAATTTTAGGTGATTTGACCGAAAATGGGCAGAGGATTACCGTAGCCCGGGGAGGACGGGGTGGACAGGGAAATTTTCGCTTTAAAAGCTCTATTAGAAAGAGCCCCAAGTTTGCCCAAAAAGGAGAACCAGGAGAAGAAAAGAAGTTATATTTAAGTCTAAAAATAATTGCCGATGTAGGATTGGTTGGCTACCCTAATGCCGGAAAATCTACTCTGCTTTCTCGGATTTCAGCAGCTAAACCCAAGATTGCCGATTATCCCTTTACCACCCTCAGCCCTAATTTAGGAGTAGTTAGTGTAGATGAAGTAAAAAGTTTTATGGCAGCAGATATTCCCGGTCTGATCGAAGGTGCCCATCAGGGTACTGGTTTGGGAGATAAGTTTTTAAAACACATTGAAAGAACTAAAATAATCTTACATATTATCGATGGTTCTATAATAAAAAAAGAGGATCCATTATATAGTTTTAGGACTATAAACAAAGAATTAAATAGTTTTAGTGAAAAACTGACCAAGAAACCACAGATTATTGCCATAAACAAATGTGACCTTGGTTCTGTTAAAGAAAATATGACCTACCTTAAAGATGCTTTCCAGAAGGAAGGTTATCAAATATTTCCCATTTCTGCTTTAACCGGAGAAGGATTAAATAAACTAATCTATGGCCTTTCTTCTTTGTTGGATGAATTAAAATTAAAAGAAAAAGAAACGATTGCTGAGGTTTTACCCAAAAAAGAAGCAATTTATAAATTTACCCCCCGATTTGTAATTAATAAAAAGGGAGACATTTATGAAGTTATCGGTTCAGAGATTGAACGGATAGCAGCAATGACCAATTTTAATAATGAGGAAGCAATAGATTATTTCCAGAAAATTATAAAAAAAATGGGTTTAGAGAAGGCTTTAATTAAAAAAGGAATTAAAGAGGGAGAGCAGGTAAAAATCAAGGAAATCGTTTTTACTTTTTCAAATAAATAAGGTATAATTTTATTAATTAATTTGGTTAATTAATTAGTTAGCTGGTTACCTAGTTAGCTAGTTAAAAAAAAGAAGAAAGAAGCCAAATTCATACATGGTATGCACTATATAGTATGTAGTAAAGAAAAAAACGTAAAGCGTGTAGGATTACAATTCAAATATATTAACAGAATCTTTTAACTATACGCTAAATGCTACACAGGTTTTGAGTTTTAAATTATGGTTTTTCGCTTTTAGTTTTAAGTTTTTAGTTTACAAAGGTGAATTAATGACTAAAATAGCCAATTATCTTTTAAAAGAAAAACTTTCATTGAAACTTTTTTGCATCATTATTGTCTTCACAATAATGATTAGTTTTTTTTGTAATATACAGATTGTTCAGGCCTCTGACAAGAAGATAAGCGTTTTATATTTTAATAATCGTACCGGTCAGTCAGGCTGGGATTGGCTAAGCAAAGGTTTGACCGGCATACTGTTAGATGATCTTTCTCAAGTTGATACTCTTATCTATTCTTCTCGCCAAGAGATAGAAGACTTATACTTCAAATATGGATTGTCCCCCACTTCAGCTGAGATAGATGAATCTCTATTAATCCAGTTTAGTGAGAATCTAAATGCCGAGGTAATATTTTTTGGCGATTTCTATCTTTCTTCTCCTTCTAATTTAAATTTAAGTCTTAAAAAGTACAATAACTCCACCGGAGAAATTACCACTTTTCGAGATTTCATAGTGGAAAATACAGATATTTTTAACTTAAAAGATAAGGTGGTTTTATTTATCTTAAAAGAGTTAAATGTTGAATTATCAATTCAAGATAAAGATAGATTGAAAAAAACTCCTACCACTTCCCTTGAAGCTCTGAGTAATTATTACAAATGTCTTGATTTAATGTACAAAGCCATTGTTGAATATGAAGGTGTTGATTATCCCAGTAAAAAGTTATGGGCTGAGGCCATAGAATACGGAGAAAGAGCAGTAGCAGTAGACCCTAAGTATGCCGAAGCTTATTATCTTTTAGCGGAGATTTATAACAGAACCCGTTGGACTATTAGGGAAGTAAACAGTCTAAATAGTTTTATCCAACTGGTAGAAGATAATCAATTGAAAAGTAAGGATATTTATAAAAAAGCTTCTCAGGCTTATTTTAGATTAGGATATGCCTTTTATTCTAAAGGCGAACATGAGCAAGCGATCGAATACTTTATTTCTTCTACAAAATATGACCCTGATTTATTAGAGTCCCACCTCTATTTGGTTCAGATTTATTATGATATGGGTGAGATAGGACTTTCTCTTGATGAATGTGAAGAAGTTTTAAGGATAGACCCCCAAAATAAAGAGATTTCCTGGTTTATTAAAAAGAACGAACAGTCCCAAAAATACGGCCGGAAAGCCTATGAAAACTACGAAAAAGGTTATTTATCTTATAAAAATGGCAATTTTGAAGAAGCAGTAAGTTATTTTAAATCATCTATTTTAGCAAATCCTGATTTTAAGGAACCTCATTACTATTTGGCCTTAAGCTATTACGAGATAGGGGATCTGGATAATTCTATTTTTCAATGGGAAGAAGTTATCAGGATTGATTCTTTCGACAATACAGCCAAACATTTTTTAAATAATTACCTGGAAGAGAAAGAATACGGGAGAGAGACTTTAAAGCATTTTAACACCGGTTATGATTATTATTTGAAAGGTGAATATGATAAAGCCATCGAAGAATTTAATAGATCTTTAGATTATAATCCTGAATTTGAAAAAGCCCGTCAATTTCTTTCCCGCTCATATTATCAGCTTAATCAGATGGACGAATACCGCGAAGAAAGAAAAAAAGCGACCGAATTAAAGTCCAGCGGTGAGGAAGAAAAAGCTGAAGAATATTATAAATTAGGCTATGAATTTTATTCTTTAAAGGATTATACCGTGGCTGTTGAAGAAATAAAAAAAGCCCTGGATATAAAGAGTGATTATCCCCATGCCCGCTATCTTTTAGCTGAGTGTTATTTCCAGCAGAAGGAATATAAGTTGGCTCAGGTAGAGTATGAGAGAGTAGTAACCGATTCGGAGAAAAACGAGTATACTGATGATGCCCTCTGGGGCAGCGGGTGGTGTTATTATCTGTTAGAAGAATATGAGGAAGCGGCCAAGAGGTTTTCGAAATTATTAAATGATTTTCCCGATAGTGATTTAGACTTACAAGCCAGACATAAGTTGGGTAAATCCTATTTTCAGGGGAATAATTACCTGGAGACAATTAAAGTATACCGGGAATTTTTGGAGAAATATTCCGAATATCAGGGAGAAGAGATAGAAGAGGTGTATTACTTATTGGGTCAGGCTTACTTCAGATCTGGGGAATATGCAGAAGCAGAAGAAGCATTTAATAATTTATTATTTTTCTTTCCAGGATTTGAATTGGCTTCCGAAGTAAGATATTATAACAGTTTGAGTTTATTTAAAGAAAATAAATATGAAGAAGCAATAATACAATTAAAGGACTTAATCTCAGAAGCAGAAATAGAAGACAAGAGGAAAGAAGAGGCCCAATATTTACTGGCTCGTTGCCGGCTTAATTTACAAGAATATAGTAAAGCCATTGAAATTCTGGAGAGCTTAAAGCAGTTCGGAGCGGAAGATTCTATATTAGAAAAAGTCAGTTTTGATTTAGGTTTGGCTTATTCCCGGCAAAGTGATAAGGAAAAGGCAATTTTAGAATTTCAAGAATTTATAGAGAAATATCCGCAAAGTGAATTTATTAACTCAGCCCATTTCGAATTGGGCAAGAATTTGTATGATTTAAAAAAATATAAATTAGCTTTATCAGAATTAAAGAAAACATCCACCAATGAAGCACTTTATTTAAGAGGGAAGGCCTCTAAAGAATTGGGGGACCAAGAAGGAGAAATTACAGCATTTGAAGAATTAAGAGAAAAATACCCCCAGAGTGTTTTTTCTCAGGAGGCATATTTTAGGTTAGGCAATTATTATTATAATCAGAAGAGATACAAAGAAGCAATTGAGGAATTTAATAAAATTATTCAATTTTTCCCTCAATCCCCCTTGCTCTCGGAAAGCTATTACTGGATGGGGTGGAGTTATTTTAAATTAACTGATTATAAGCAAGCGGGCGAATATTTTAAACAAGTGGAAGAAGATGAAGAAAATTTAGATTTGGGGCAAAGAGCAAAGTTTATGGCGGCAGAATCATGGTATAATCTTAAAGATTATCAGAAGGCCAGAGAAGCATACGAAAAATTTATCGAAATATACCCTAAAGGGGATTTCTCAGCTAATGCCCAATATGCTATCGCCTGGACTTATTTGGAGAACAAAGAGTATGAACCCTCGGTTGAGGAATTTAAAAAACTTATAAGCACCTATCCCGATAGTAAATTCACTGAAGAAGCACAGTTTAGAGTTGGCAAGAACTATTTTCTTTCAGAGAATAAGAATATAGCTAAGGCAGAACTGGGAAAGTTTATAGATTCTTACAGTAAGAGTAGTTTCAGGGCAGAAGCTATGTATTTATTAAGCCAGATCTATTTACAGGAAGAGGACTGGATGGATAATATTATCAATTTGGAAAGTCTGCTGAGAGAATATCCTGATAGTCAATATCTGTCAGAGGCTTTGTACGGCCTGTGCCTTTCTTATTTTAAAAAAGATGAATATGAAAAGGCCATTAAGGTGGGAGAAAGATATTTAAAAGATTATTCCAATCTAGAATATGGTGATGATATCTTGTATACCAAAGCAGTCTGTTGGGAAAAGTTAGAAAATCAGGAAAAAGCTATTTCTGATTATCAGGACTTAATCTCTAAATATCCCCAGAGCCTATATTTGGGAAAAGCCCAGGAAAGATTGGAAGTATTCAAGAAGGAAAGTGAATAGGATAATTATATATAGTATCGAGTATATAGTATTATATAGTAGAGAAGAAAGAAGACAAAAGCTAAATTTGTATATCGTTAAGAATTAGTTATGTGGTTGCTTGGTTAGTTAGTTAAATGGTTGTTGCTAAATAAATTTTTAAACCAGTTAACTAAGTAACCACCTAACTAGCTAACAATAAAAAAAAGAGGGGGCAGATATTTAATGTTAGAAGTTTTTGAAAAAGGTGGGTTCTTAATGTATCCCATCTTTATATGTTCATTAATTGCAATGACTATTTTTTTTGAGAGGATGTTCTATTTAAAGAGCATTAAAATTAAAAGTAAAAGATTTGTTTTACGAGTTAAGAATTTGGTTAAAAAGGGGAGCATTGAACTGGCTATTTCTGCCTGTCGTAAAAGCCCAACTCCCATTTCAAAGATTATGTTGGCCGGTTTAATGAAATTTGGCCGGGGACGGGATGAGATGAAAGAGGCGGTTGAAGATAGCGCCAACCAGGAAATTCCTATATTAGAGAGAAACTTATCTACGCTTTCCACCATCGGTAATATTACTCCATTATTGGGGCTTTTGGGAACAGTGTTTGGTATGGTTAAGGCTTTCAATGTAATAGCAGTTATGGGAGTAGGTAAACCGGAAGCACTGGCAGGAGGAATTTCTGAAGCACTGCTTACCACTGCCTTTGGATTGTCGATAGCTATACCGACTAT
>Ga0307377_10000792_pt1 | contig 41854 bp, 34 predicted proteins | sample TR3MG_FD_202535 | JGI IMG/M metagenome (GOLD analysis project Ga0307377, IMG submission 202535) | Soil microbial communities from Risofladan, Vaasa, Finland - TR-3 | ecosystem: Environmental > Terrestrial > Soil > Coastal area > Acid sulfate soil | place: Finland: Risofladan, Vaasa | collected...
AGTTGCATAAACATCTTCAACAGCACCTTTGGCGCAGATGATGCTTACTTTTTTTATTGGTAAGTCTTTTTCTGTGGTCATTTTATCAGATTTAGATATTTGGGAATTATAATCAGATACAACTTGCAGGCTTTGGAATTCCTGCAATTTTTGTTGCTTTTTTCAGAGGAGCCCCCGGGAAAAGCTGGTAGAATGTCTTAACATCAAGAACGCCTGAATGGTTAATGCTTCTGATTGATAACGCATCACCTGCATTGTACCTGTTCCTTAGCCACTCGATAATTGCAAAATGCTGATCAGTAAGCACTATATCAAGTTCTTTTGCTATTTCAATACCTATTTCTTTTGTCCATTGAGAAGGAGTTGTAAAATATCCTTCTTCATTGACATCAACGGTTATTCCTGCATAAGTTTTTTGTGCCATTTCATTTTAGTTTAGATTATTTTTTCTATTTGATTTTTATTTTTCTCATTAATCAATTCAAGGAAAGCCATCATAAATCCCAGACTCTTTTTAAATTCCGGTTTATTAAAATCTTTGATTATCCGCCAGATTGAAAACTCCTCTACATCTTCAGTCTTTATGTCCCGTAGAGTAGAGAATATTGCGTCTATCTTTTCAAGAACTTTCTTATCTGATACTATTGACAGGGTGTCAAAAACCTGAACAAGGTTCTCTGACAATTTATTCAAATCTTCTCTTGAGTACCTGGAAACAATAGTATCCATGGCAATTCCGATCTGATTCAATATCTCAAAATATCCTTTTTGTTCAAACTCATGGAACTTCTTCACCCCATCCAGACCTATCTGTCTGACAATTGGGGTAGCATCTTTTGCCAGGTCTGAAAGGCTCTCCAGCATTTCAAGAACCATGCCCATGTTGTTGACATTCCTGATCAGACGGAAGCCAAGGTCTCGAAGATTTTCACCGTCAAGTTCCACTCCGGCATTGTCGAGCTGAGTTACAGCATTCCTGAAAACATCTTTTCCAATTACTGCTACATCGTCAACGAGATCATTTATAGCCTCCCGGTTTTGTTTCTGGATAATGCTGTCATCAAGAAGCAGATCAAGTTTGCGGTTAATTTCCCTTATTTGTTCCTCAATAATTTTGTCTGACATACTCTTAAATTTGAATTAGTCAATTTTTTTACCTGCCATTGTCATGTTTGTATCAATAGGCATTTCTTTTCCTTTAAGGAGAATGTGCCAATAAATCCAGCGAAATATAAGTTTGCCATAGTGATTTAGACGACTCTCTTTAAGCAGGCTGAAGGGGCCAATCCCAGGAAATGGGAAATAACCCGGCAGTGGTTCTGTTTCGTAGTTAAAATCAATCAGTGCACCCATACCATGACCTGTTTCAATATAGCAATTGGAATGTCCGTCAAATTTTCCGGTAAATGGTCTCTTTTCTATATAGCACATCAGGTTTTCCGTAAGAATATCTGCCTGGAAATGTACTACTGAACCAGCTTTTGAAGTAGGAAAATTACCTGCATCACCAAGTACAAATACATTCTCTTTTATCTGTGACTGAAGTGTATATTTATCAGCTCTTACAAAACCGAATTCATCACCCAGTCCACTTGATTCAATAACAGAGTCTCCACTGTGTAAAGGGATTGTTACAAGACAGTCGAACTCAACTTCCCTGCCGCCAAAATCCTTGATAACTTTTGTCTTATTATCAACTTCAGAAAGAAAAAAGTCTGTAACAAGTTCGATATTCTTGTTTTCAAGCAAGGAACCTAACAGCTTAGCTGATCTTGGCTTGGTGAAAGCACCGGATAAAGGTGTTACATAACTTATTGCAACTTTATCTCTCATCCCTCTTTCGGTAAAGAAAGCATCGGCAAAGAATGCGAATTCAAGGGGTGCCACCGGGCACTTAATCGGATTGTCTGCAATATTAATAACAAGTCTGCCACCCTCCCATGTTTTGAAGAATCTGGCAAGGGCCTCAGTCCCCTCAATAGTGTAGAAATCAAATATGCTTTTATGCCATAATTCACCCTTCAGTCCGGGAGTCTCCTGTGGAATAATCCTCGTACCGGTCGCAATTATCAGTATGTCATATTTAAGCACTTCCCCGTTGGCAAGGACTACTTTGTTATTATCTGTATCAATCAGTTCTATGTTCTGATAAACAGAATTAACGCCGACAGGCAAAAAGTTCTGTTTTGGCTTTATAACATCAGCCTTTTTATAATGGCCGAAAGGAATAAACAGAAATCCCGGCTGATAATAATGAGTCTTGTCCCTGTCGACGACTGTTATAGTCCATTCATCCCTGGGAAGTTCTTTCCTCATCTTGTTAGCCATTATGGTTCCCCCGGTTCCTGATCCTAGAATGAGTATTTTTTTCATCTTCTTATTTATATTGTTAATTTATTAACAGTGCAAATATATATCTACTTATATAGTTATTTGCATGTTTATGATAATTATGAGGTTTCATTTATCCTAAGAGTACTTCCGCCGCTTCTTTTTAAGGTGAAATACATTTCTCAAAGAGGCAATCTAAATATTGTGATATCTGACTAATAAAGATGTGATATAAATCGCAAAATACAATTATTACAAATAATACTTCCTCATACGGTCGGGTCGCTGATATACTTCTCTATTTCTCAAAGGTTGTATTTTCAGGGACGTATTTTACTACGTCCCTTTGCTTTTGTTTGAGCAATTTTTTATGTTAAATATTAACCTTTGGCACTTTATTTTTTACCTTCATCCTAAATTATTTGCATATGAAAGGAACTGTAACATTAATCCTGGTTTCAATATTCAGTCTGCATTGCGTTATGTCTCAGATTGTTAACAAGGAATCGCTAAGCGTAAGAGAGACCTACTATAAGATTAATGCCACACTCGATCCGGAAGCTAAAACGATTATTGGAGAAATGGAGGCATACTGGGTGAATAAATCAACTGATGTTGTACCTGATATTCAGCTTCACCTGTATATGAATGCTTTTAAAAGTAACAAATCAACATTTAGCAAAGGTAGTAGTTTATCAATGGTTGACAAAAAGAGTGATTTTGGATGGATTGATCTGAAAAGCTTTGAAGATGAAAAAGGGAATAATCTGATGAATCATTTTTCATATATCAGTCCGGATGATAATAATCCTGATGATCAGACTGTTATCAGAGTAATGCCTTTTGAACCTGCAAAGCCAGGTGATACTGTGTTTATAAAAATAAAGTTTGAGACAAAACTGCCAAAGGGAAGGGCAAGGACCGGTTTTGCTGATGACTTTTTCTATGTTGCCCAGTGGTTTCCCAAATTTGGAGTATATGAATCAGCCGGAATGCGTTATGCTGTAAAAGGAGGCTGGAATTGCCACCAGTTTCACAGGAATTCCGAGTTTTATTCAAATCACAGTGTCTATGATGTGAAAATAACTGTACCTGAAGAATATATTACCGGATCAGGGGGGGATGCTGATAAGTGAGGAGAATAAAGGTGATGGTAAAAATAAAACACTTATATACAGGGCCGAAGATATATGCGATTTTGCCTGGACTGCATGGCCGGGATATGATGTTTATAATGATGAATGGAGGCACGTAAAGATCACTCTGCTTATACCGCATATAAGGAAGGAACAGGTTGAAAGACAGTTCAGGGCAGTGAAAAATGCTCTTGAATATCTGTCAGAAAATGTTGGCCCGTTTCCATGGCCCCATCTTACCTTCGTTGATCCTCCTACAAAAAGAGCATTTGCAGGTGGGATGGAGTATACAACGATTTTTACCTCAACTTCGGCTGATAGGATGCCCGAGTCCCTTCATCTGCCGGAGATGGTGACTGTTCATGAATTTGGTCATGGTTACTTCATGGGTATTCTGGCAAGTAATGAATTTGAGGAGCCCTGGTTAGATGAAGGTGTTAACTCATTCTGGGAGGAAAGGATAATGGATCATTACTGGGGAGAGAACTCAGGCATTATTGATCATCCACTGTTTAAAATGTCGGATAAATCAATGTCCCGTATTTCATATTTATTATCATTGGGCCGACAGGTAACTACAAACAGGGAATATTCCTGGAATTATCCTCATGGTACATATTCAATGATGTCGTATAACAAGGCAGCAACGATATTATATACTTTGATGGGTATTATTGGTGAGGATACAATGAATGAAATCTTCAGGGAATATTACCGGCAGTGGGCTTTCAGGCATCCTTCAGGCAAAGATTTCATTGCGGTTGTGAATGAAGTGGTAAAAAAGGTTCATGGTGATAAATATGGTCCTGATATGAACTGGTTCTTTGACCAGACACTTTATGGAACAGGCCTTGTTGATTACAGAGTAAGCAGGTATACAAACAGCAAGATCCGCGATTTCAAAGGAATTATATCTGAGGCAGACTCCCAGCGTTTTGTCCCAAGTGTTACAAAAGATGATTCTGTATATAAATCTGTTGTTGAACTTGACAGGCTTGGTGAAATCACACTTCCCCTGGATGTTATGATCCATTTTAATAATGGCGATACCATTATGGAAACATGGGATGGCAGGGAGAGATTTAAAGATTTTAATTATTCAGGTACAAGCCAGATCGACTGGGTTAAAATCGATCCGGAGTATAAACTGAGAATGGATGTGAATTTTACAAATAACTCAAAGACTGATAAAACAGATATGGTACCAGTAAGGCGCTATATAAATAAATTTATCATTTTCACTCAGTATTTTCTGAATATCATTTCACTGTAAACAGATTATTATGAAGATATTATCACATTTGAAGAGTGGTGCTCTACGTTCCGTTAAATCATGGAAAGGTATTCTGATCATATGGTTTCTGATCTTTGTCATGATTGGTATTCTGGCTGCTTCTGCCAAGTCAGGATTAAAGAGCATGATCGGGTCGAGTATGATAACCGAATTGCTTAGAGATACTGTAAATGCAGATGTTCTGACCGACCTGAAGGAGGGATTATCTGTACTTATAGCATCTGTCACAAAAGGTTTTATTCTTTTAATCCTGTTCACATTCATAGCCAACGCATTTTTTTCCGGCGGTCTCTTTAATATTCTTAGCAAAAAATGCAGTAGAAAATCGCTGAGTTGTTTTTTATCAGGTGGTGCATCAAATTTCTGGTCCGTTCTGGTTATTAACCTTATTGTTTCATTAATTTTCATAGCAGTCGCCTCAATTATCGGAGGCATACTGGCATTAATTGTTTCAAAATCCGGTGGGGGGAATCCTGAACCCGGTGCCATGAGCAAAGCAATCAGATTTTCAATCATAATAGTGGCTCTTCTGCTGCCTGTATTGTTGTTAGTCGCTGATTATGCAAGAGCCTGGCTGATAGGAAATGATTCAAAGAAACCATTCAGTGCCATAGGGGCCGGTTTCGTCATGACTTTCAAAAAGTGTGTGCTATCATATCTGGTGATGATAATTCTTATCATAATTCAGGCTGGCTTTGGGGTGCTTGTTGTATCAAAACTGATGGGATCCAAACCCTCAACCGGAGGAGGAGTCTTTCTTCTGTTCCTTATTTCACAGATACTCTTTATCATCAGATTATTTCTGAGAACATGGAGGTACGGGAGTGTTACTTCACTGCTGGAAGAGACTCAGACTACAGCGGTCTCTCAGGGTCAATCGGAACCGGTCGCTGAACCTCTTTCAGATCAGGTTTGATATTGATCTCATAAGGTTGCCTGACATAAAAGTAAGTTGTTAATCCGTAATTTATTACAGCTGGTAACCAGTGCCATAATTCAATATTTGAGCTTATAGAAGAGCGAAAAGGAATTGCATCAAGGTTTCTGTAACGCATGTTTATTGAAAGACCCGGATGAAAATTCCCGCTACCACTAGGCTGTGCTATGAAGGGATGCGTAAAAAGCTCTGGCCTGCACCATGCATAACCATAATAATCTTCTGTTCCGGTTCCGATACTTGACGGAAATGCTTCACTGTCAACAAATATTTTCTCATCACCTTCGCCCCACCATGAATCAACTGTATTGAAAACAGTCACAGCATCCCCTGCATAAACGCCATTGCCTTTTATATCTGAATAGTTGATATCACGATGCATACCGGTACCTCCTGCAACTTTTGCACCGGCTGTAAGTATCTGGTGATACTCATGCCATGATGCCCCGAAATACATGCTGTTTTCATTCCAGTTATAGCCGGAAGCGATTGCTTTAAGTTCCGCTTTAATCTCCCGGTCACCATGATTGAGTATCGAGATTGTACATTTTTCCCTGAATGGCATTACCCAGTATGATTCCATTATGTTTTTACCATCAACCATACTGTACCAGGTTGATGAAAAGCTCTCTTTTGATCCGGTCCCGAAGAAGTAACCGGAAGGTACCCAAACTGTACCATGACCATCAAAATCAATCGACAGAACAGTGGATCTTAAAGCCTGATCAGTATCAAATGCTGAGATTTTTAAGGATATCAACCTTATTGCAGAGTTTTTTGAATCGATAACAAGACTTGCCGAATCACCTGCATTAAGTGTCTTTTCCAGGGTGTATTTCTTATTTTTTAGCGCGACAGCCGTAGAGTCTGCTTTTAGTAAAATATTGTTTGTGGCAGCAATAAGCTCCGATGCATGCTTAAGTTCTTCCATTGAAAAGGAAACAACCTTTGTGCCTGGTTCATAAGCACGGTAACAGATATTATAATAAATATTAGGTTTTCTTGAGTTTTCAGTGATCGATATTGCATCACACTCATAAGTAATTCTGCAATGTACCTTATAAGGAATCGGCAGATAAAGGTTCTGCCCACGTCTTTCTATTTCAGTTTCAGGAGAGACAGACGTAGCCAGTGGCGCTCCAGCCAGAATATTTCCATTGAAGAGTTTCAGAGGATCGCTTTCAAATACGGGTGAAGCTTCATTATCAACGTATAGTCTGATAGTTCCTTTAAGCCCGCCTTCACCCGCGAATGTCATCCACCAGCGTACTATTGACCCCGGTCCATCAGTGTCAAATAAGATATATTCCTTTCTGCCTTTTGAAGAATCGATTCCAATGAACTGAGTATAATCGTCGTTTGCAAACCATCCCGAATCAGACGGTGTAACAGATTTTCTGTCATAACTACTGAACTGCTTAAGGTTATAATAGGGCTGAGGAAAGCGGGTTATGGCATTTCTGTCGGTCATTTCCATCAGCAATGTTTTTATTGTTACAACTTTATTTTTTTTACAGGAAGGAAGTATTAGAATCATTGGCATTATCAGAACCAATAATGTCGTCCTGCATATCAGTCTGTGTTTCATTTTTCCGTTAGTTAATTGATTGTTATTCAAAGTTAGAAATTAAAAATTAAAGCTGTACAATAATTTATGCCATCATAATTTTGTATCTTGAATAAAAAAAATATTATGTCAGAATTATTGAAACCAACACTGGCAGATCCAACTAAAGAGCCTGATGATGAGCTTATTGCTTCACTAGTTGGCAAAAAAATAGATTTATGGAGGCTGATACTTAAGCATGCAGAGAACAGTTACAATGATGTTTCAGGAAGATGGAATTACTATAAAGATGGTAAGCAATGGTTGTTTAAATTTGTCCGGAAGAAGAAAACATTATTTTGGGCAGGGATCTTCAACAATACATTCAGGATAACATTTTATTTTGGAGACAAAGCTGAATCGAATGTTTTATCAAGTGACCTCCCTTCGGAAATAAGAGAAGGGTTCAAAACTGCTAGACGTTTTGGATCAATAAGGCCGATCTCAATTGTACTATCCGAACAATCAGATGTTGAAAACGTTTATAAACTGATTGAAATGAAGAATAGAATCAGGTAGATATCTAATTAATTAATTTATTAATGGAACAAAATTTTTATAATTTTTCAGCTGTCTCGCTGCAGGGAAAACAAATCAATATGGATAGCTGCAGAGGAAAGGCTGTCATTGTTGTAAATACTGCAAGTAAATGTGGATTCACTCCGCAGTATGAAGGATTGGAAAAGCTTCACAAAAAATATAGTCAACAGGGTCTTGTGATCCTTGGTTTCCCATGCAACCAGTTTGGGAATCAGGAACCGGGGTCTGAGAAGGAAATTGCTGAAGGATGTCTGATAAACTATGGAGTAACTTTTCAGATGTTCTCGAAAGTTGAAGTTAATGGTGAAAATGCTCACCCGGTATTTAAATATCTGAAAAAGAAACTCCCGGGTTTTGCATTCTCAAAAAGGATTAAATGGAATTTTACCAAGTTTCTCATCGACCGGAAAGGCAATCCCGTAAAACGGTTTGCTCCATCTTTCAAACCCGAAGATATGGTAGCAGAGATAGAGAGACTTCTTGCAGAGAAAGCCTGATGAAAAATTTAATATTGAGGGTTCTGTTTTCCAGGTGATGTAAAGAAATATTTAAAACTCTGATTATTTCTACTTTAACATATTCGAAAAATCTACCTGTTTTTGCCCTTAATCCCTAAAGGGAACAGGTAGATTTTTCTCCTTTCTCCCTTTAGGGCAGGGGCAAAAAAGGAGAAAAATCAGGCTTTCCTCCAATCTGTCAAAGTAGAATTATTATGCCTGAGTTTTCCATGTTTCTTAAACCTATAGCCCAGTGCCTTTCGCCAATAGGTATAAATACCCCATAGTAAATAGGTTTTAAGCCTCTTTCTCCCTCTGTAATGAAGGCTTATTTTTGTGTTAAATAATTAACATTACTGAATCTCAGCCTGATGGAAAATTTGTACGAGGTACTGATGGAAGATGTTCGTTTTGAGGAGGGACTTAAAGCATGTATGAACTGCGGAGTTTGCACCGCTATCTGTCCGGCTGCTGAATTCTATGACTATGACCCGAGAAAAATTGTAGACCTTGTCCAATCGCGAGATAATGATGAGATAATCAGCCTTTTAAAATCTGATTCAATCTGGTATTGCGGAGAATGTATGTCATGCAAGACCCGCTGTCCCCGTGGTAACACTCCAGGATTTGTGATAATGGCTCTACGTACACTTTCACAGAAGATGGGTTATTTTGTTGAATCTGAGAAGGGACGTCAGCAACTTGCGATAAAAAGGACGGTTGGAGAAAATATTTTTAAATATGGTTATTGTGCTGCTACCTATGCAGTAAATCCAAAACTACATCCCGAGCAGGGTCCTATTTGGGAATATATAATCGAAAATACGGATGATGTTTTTGAAAGACTGGGGGGACAGATAAATGGTATAGGAACAGGCCCTTTGAGGAAGATTCCCCAGGAGGCTCTTGATGAGTTGAAAAAAATATTTGATGTAACCGGAGGGACAGAATTCTTCAATACAATTGAGGAACATTCAAAGAGAAAAGCTTCTGAACTGGGAATCGAATATACGGGAAAAGGAACTGAAGATGAGTATTTTATAGAAGTATACACAGCAAATAACGGTAATCATACTGTATGCGAAACCCATACTGATAAAGATGAATAATGAGGGTAAAAAGAGGATATGGTCAGATTATCAGAAAGAGATTGCTGATGATCATTTTTTCTATGTCAGATCCTGTATAAGACAGAGCTTTTTTCCGGGCTCGGAACAGTTTTTTCTGAACCTGATGCGTAATGTTATGAAGAAGGATATTTATGAAAATCCTGCTCATACAACATGTACTGGTATAGGGTATCATAGTGATATTGTCCCTTCTGCCACAATAATGACTGTTATTGCCCGGCATTTCGCTTTAATGAAAGAGTCTGGTTATAAGAATATTGCTATTTCCTGTGTAACATCATTCGGGCTTTATACTGAGATACTTGAGACATGGAAGCATTTTCCGGCGGAGCTTGAGAAAACACGTGAATATCTCTTTAAGGCAACAGGCAGGGAATTTGATATTCCTGAAAATGTGGCACATACGAGTGATATTATTTATAAATTAAGAGATGAGATATCTGAAAGAGCTAAAGTCAGGCTTATAAATAAAGAAACCGGTGAACCTCTGAATGTAGTTGAACATATCGGGTGTCATTATGCCAAAATGTTTCCCAAATCAGGCATTGGAGGAGCGGAGTTTCCTCATGTTTTAAGTGGAATGGTTGATGCATGGGGCGGAGCAGTGATTGATTATCCTGAGAGAAGACACTGTTGCGGATTTGGATTCCGCCAGTATCTGGTTCAGGCAAACAGAGGTTATTCTGTTGCCAATACAGCCAAGAAATTTTCGTCAATGAAACCATATAATCCCGACCTTGTTCTTACGAACTGCCCGGGCTGTAATATGTTTATGGACAGATGGCAGTACACCATTAAAGAGATTGATGGTTCAACATATGGACATAACGGTGAATCAATTCCTGTGCTCACATATGAAGAACTTGCCGGCCTGGTGTTAGGTTTCGATCCATGGGAACTTGGACTGCAATATCATATGGTGCAGCCGGAACCTCTGCTGAGGAAGCTGGGAGTAGAGTTTGACCCTGAAGGAAAATTCAAAACAAAAGATGGTCGGCAAATGCCGATACCTCAAAATCTTATCAATATCTGATCATGAATAGTGATGTTTTGGTGATAGGAGGAGGAACAGCAGGGATTGAGGTCGCAGGTCAGCTTGCACAGGCCGGGTTATCAGTTACACTCATTGAAAAGGACAAGGAGCTGGGAGGCCATGTACGTAACTGGTACCATCTCTTTCCTGACCGCAGGAACAGCAAGGATGTTATATCATATCTGAATGGTATTTCTGAGAATAAAAATGTAAGGATTCTGAAGAATACTAATTTGGAAAAGGTAGACAGAAAACAGAGAAAATTTGTCATAAGAACATCTGGCGGAGACGAGATTAATACCGAAGCTATCGTTGTGGCTACAGGTTTTGACCTGTTTAGAAGCGAAAAGAAAGAGGAATATGGTTATGGGATCTATGAGAATGTAATTACATCTGCAGATCTTGAGAAAATGTTCAGCAGAGGTGAAATTAAACTGAAAAACGGTAATTCTCCTTCTAAAATTGGTCTTGTACACTGCGTAGGATCACGAGATGAAAAATCCGGTAATCTTTACTGTTCAAAACTATGCTGTGTCACTGCAGTTAAGCAGGCTATTGAGCTCAGGCAGAAGCTTCCGGAATCTAAAGTGTTTTGTTTTTACATGGATATGCGTATGGGTGGTGCATATTATGAGGAGCTTTATCTGGAGGCCCAGGAGAAACATGCAGTTAGTTTTATCAGGGGTAAAGTATCTGAGGTTGGAGAGGCCCATAACGGAAAACTTGTAATCAAAGCAGAGGATACACTTGCAGGTCGCCCGCTAAGGATGGAAGTAGATATGCTGGTTCTGATGGCAGGCATGGAGATTTCTGAAGGAGGCAAGTTTGTTTCTGCTGCTCTTAAGCTGGAAAGAGGTGTTAACAGATTCTTCAGGAGTAGTGATAATCTCACCGGCAGTAACCTTAGCAATGTTGCAGGTGTATTCTATGCCGGAACTTGTATTGCACCCATGAGTATACCAGAAACAATATCGCACGCAAGGGGAGCTGTTTCAGAAGTGATCCATTATCTTAAAAATGGTAATCAATAGAATGAACAAATTTGGATTCACAATATCGAAAGCACGATTTATCGATTACGAATCGAATGATAGGACAATTGCAGAGTATATTGCTGAAAAAGAGCCTTCTTTTCTGAGGTGTATCGAATGCGGCTGCTGCGCCGCAACATGCACAGCTGCCAAATACACAAAATTAAGTCTGCGCGAAATTCATATTCTTATCAAAAGGGGAGAAAACGGACAGGTTTACAGAACAATTAGAAAATGCATGCTCTGCGGTAAGTGCACACTTGTCTGCCCCAGAGGTGTAAACACCAGAAATATTATAACACTTATAAAGGAAGAATATAAGAAATTAGAGAACCATGCAGTTTGACCCATTTGTCATACCTTTTAATATAGGACTTTACTTCATTATTTTATATGCGGTTGGACGATCTGTCATCTGGTTTCTTGAACTCTCCAGGGCTGACAAACTAAGGTTGCAGAGAGGATTCTTCGGAAGCGCTTTTGCCCTTAGCCTCAAGGAAATATTCATGGAAAGCCTGATTCATAGAAAGATACTTAAAACAAACTTCAGGCTTGGATATATGCATATGAGCCTTGCGTTCGGTTGGTTCCTTCTCATAGTGATTGGAACAATTGAGGCCGATGTATTTGGATCCAGCCACCTGAATGCTCCATATAAGTCAATTTTCTTCAGGTTCTTTAATCCTGAGCATGGGAGATTTGGATTTGAGGCAGTCTATGGTTTCCTGATGGATTTTATCCTGGCTTTTATTTTGTCCGGGTTGCTCCTTGCAATCATTAAGAGATTCTGGTCGCGGGCCGTGGGAATGAAGAAGACAACGAAACTCAGGATTACTGACAGGGTAGCACTTATATCGCTCTGGATGATATTTCCCAGCAGGCTTCTGGCTGAAAGCTTTACAAGCGGTGTTTATGGTACTGGCAGCTTTCTTACAGGATCACTTGGAAAATTTCTTGCCTCTTTTCTTCCGGCTCATGAGATGGCATACCTTTTCTGGTGGCTTTATTCACTTTCACTGGGTATTTTTTTTATACTGCTTCCTGTTACAAGGTATATGCATATTCCTGCCGAGATATTTCTGATTTTCATGAGAAACTCCGGCATCAGGACAGGTGACAGGGAAGGAGCATATTCTGAAGTGGAAATTCATTCCTGCTCTTCCTGTGGTCTCTGCATCGATACTTGTCAGCTTAACTATTCAGTTGGCATTACAACTATCCAGTCAGCTTACCTGCTGAAGGGAATAAAAAACAATATTGATGTTAAGGATATTTCTGACAACTGCCTTATGTGCGGCAGATGCGATCAGGTATGTCCTGTTGGTATCGAGCTCTACCCGATGAGGATGATTCAACGTAGAAGGCAAAGTGCTGAGAGTGAATACCGGAATCTTTACGGAGGCTACTTTAGAAGTCGTATTGCGCATTCTCCTTCAATAGTTAATGGTTCTCCATCCTACAGTTACCTGGAAACAGAGGAGACAAAAAAAGCTGATGTTTTATATTTTGCAGGATGCATGTCACACCTTACACCTGCAATAAAGAACTCAATGATTCAAATTCTCGAAGCTTCCGGGCTCGATTATCTTTTTCTAGATGAAGATGGAGGAGCATGCTGCGGAAGACCCCTTATGTTGGCAGGACAGGACAGGGAAGCTAGGGAACTGATTCACTTCAATTCAGACATTATATTGAAATCAGGAGCAGGTACACTTGTAACCTCCTGCCCGATTTGTTACAAGGTTTTCAGGGAAAGCTATCATCTTGATATAGAAGTGCTACATCATTCACAGTTTATAAAGAGACTGATTGATGATAACACAATATCCTTAAAATTCCTGAGGAAAAAGGTTGTATACCATTCTCCATGTGATCTTGGAAGAGGATCAGGTGTTTATGATGAACCCAAGGATGTACTTCGGTATGTATCACGACTTGAGAAGAGCAGATTTGAAGATGCCGGTTCACTCTGTTGCGGAGGAAGCCTTGGTAATCTGAAACTTAGTTCTGAACAGAGAAGGAAGATTGCCTGTGATGCAGCATCTGATATGACTGAATCGAATCCGGATATACTAGCAACAGCTTGCCCCCTTTGTAAAAAGACATTTTCATCAGCAACTTCAACAAGAGTGGCTGATATTTCTGAGATCGTGGCGGAGGCTCTTGAAAAACCTGCAATTTCCAGGAGCAACATGCGAAAATCCCTTCCAAAGCGTGAATTGATGATAGTTTAGAAGTTATTGTGGAAAAATGTTTGCTTATTGTGCATAAGTTAGGTGTATTTAGATTTACTTTGCCGGTAATTTTGTAATTACATACTAATTTAAAGTCCGATTCGTTTATAATGTACTGACTGAATAATTCAATTAAATTAAAAATGAGAAGATTTAATGCAGTGTTGATGATATTGATAGGGATCTCCTTTTTATACTCATGTAGCAATTCAGAAAACAAAATAATAAATAATAATCTGCTTTCTGTCAATAAGGTAGATCAAAAAGCTGATGGAAGCATAGAACTTCATGTAAAGAAAGCGGAGTGCTACAGCGATAAGGTCAATCCTTCCACCAATACTGCAGAATGGAATGTATTTGTTTCAAAATCGGGTCGTTTCAATGTATGGCTTTCAAGCGCCACAATAGATACAACAAACCTGGAGTACAAGAATAAAGTACTTTTTAGTGTCCAGGATAACCGGCTTGAAGCACAACCTTCAATTGACAAAGTCATAAGAAATTCATCTGATGTGAATTATCCTTATTTCAGGGCAGACTCATTCATGGGATCACTCTATATACAGGATACAGGTTTATTCGCCGTACAGATAATAAGTGATAAGATCATTCCTGAAGACATAACAGATGTTTCAGGTAGTGCAAAAACGAAACTTCTTTCTGTATTTCTTACTCCGGTAGTGAGGTAAAACCAACTTCAGGAAATTTTCTCAATCCATTTCCTTGCATTGACAAACGCCATTATCCATGGGGTTATTTCGTCATTTTTTCTTTCGGCGGGGTATGTGCCGCACTGCCATGGGAAATATGCCCGTTCAAGATGGGGCATCATTACAAGATGACGGCCATCCTTCGAACAGAGTCCGGCAACATCATGATCCGAACCATTTGGATTGGCAGGGTAAGTATGGCTGCTGAACTTCATGGGAATAAGGTACTTTTCCTCGGCATAGGGAAGATTGAATCTTCCTTCACCATGAGCAACCCAGATGCCAAGCTCCATACCTGCCATATTACCAAGCATGACAGAGTTATTCTGAAGGATTTTTACACCAAGAAATGCGGATTCAAATTTGTTTGAACTGTTATGATTTAGCTTCGGAGTCTTCCCGTGATCAGGATAAATAAGACCAAGTTCAGCCATAAGCTGGCATCCGTTACAGACTCCAAGTGAAAGAGTGTCTTTTCTCTTGTAGAACTTTTCAAGCGCAATCCTTGCCATTTCATTATACCTGAATGCTCCGGCCCATCCTTTAGCAGAACCAAGTACATCGGAATTAGAGAATCCTCCGACAAAGACTATCATGCTTATCTCTTCAAGGGTTTCCCTTCCTGAGATAAGATCGGTCATATGTACATCTTTAACATCAAATCCGGCAAGATAAAGTGCATACGCCATTTCACGGTCGCCATTTACCCCTTTTTCCCTGATTATAGCTGCCCTGATTCCGGATTTTCTTCTTCTTTCAGGGGTAATCCCAAGTGATTTGAATGTTCCTTCAAAATCTCCCAGGTTAATCTTCAGACCATGATTTTTGTAATTTTCAAAACGTTCCATGGCAAGTTTTGTTCCTGACTGTTTTCTGTCAAGGAGATAGGAGGTTCTGAACCATTTGTCCCTGAGGCTGTCAATATCGAGTTCCAGTCTTCTGCTAATGTTTTTTATGAAAAGTCTTCTTTCATGTACAGGATGCCCTATGGAAAAATAGGATACCCCACTTTCCAGTAAAATTTCAGCAACCAGATCTTCATCTTTAACCTGTATTATAATCCCCGGGTTCTGACTGAAAAGCAGTTTAACAGTATCTTCCTGCTCCATTGCTGAAAGGTCAACTGTAATTCCACCTTCTGTATTGGAAAAAGACATCTCAAGAAGAGTTGTCAGCATCCCACCTGCTGAAATATCATGACCTGACAGTATTAAACCTTTTTTAATAAGATTCTGGATAGTATTGAAGACCTCCCTGAAATATATGGGATCCTGCACTGTCGGAGCTTCATTCCCGAGTTTGTTAAGTATCTGTGCAAATGCACTGCCTCCTGTTTTAAGCCTGTCATGGCTCATGTCGATATAAAGCAGGCTTGTATAAGGATCGTTCACAATAACAGGTTCGACAATATTTCGAATATCACTTACTTCACCTGATGCTGAAATTATTACAGTTCCCGGGGAATATACCACGTCATCGCTGTATTTCTGCGTCATAGATAGACTATCCTTTCCGGTGGGTATATTTATGCCCAGTGCAACTGAAAACTCACTGGCTGCCTTTACTGCTTCATATAATCTTGAATCTTCGCCCGGATTTCTGCAGGGCCACATCCAGTTGGCTGAAAGTGAAATACTTCTTAGGTTGTCTGATAAAGGGGCCCATATTATGTTTGTCAGAGCCTCTGCAATAGACAATACTGATCCCGCTGCCGGGTCTATCAGTCCTGCAGCAGGAGCATGTCCAAGGGATGTTGCTAATCCCTTTTTCCCTCTGTAATCCAGAGCAATTGCTCCGAGGTTATTCAATGGAAGCTGTAACGGTCCGGCGCATTGCTGCTTAGCAATACGGCCGGTAACTGACCGGTCAACTTTGTTCGTGAGCCAGTCTTTGCATGCAACCTCCTCAATCTGAAGAACCTGCTCAACATATTCTGTTATTTTTTCCTGAGTGTAATCAGGCTCTGAATAGAGCTCTGTCACACAGTTGTCCTTCATTATTGTTTTTGGAGGATCCCCGAAAAGAGATGCAAGTGCTATATCTATTGGTCTTTCTCCTGTTGCCGGATTCTCAAGTGTAAACTGCATGTCACCAGTAACCTCACCTATAACATAAAAAGGTGCCCGTTCTCTTTCGGCAATCCGGTGAAGTGTCTCGAGGTTAATTTTCTTTACGACCAGCCCCATGCGTTCCTGTGATTCATTACCAATCAGTTCTTTAGCAGAAAGGGTTGGGTCACCTACAGGGAGCTTGCTTAAATCAATCTTTCCCCCGGTAGCTTCCACCAGTTCTGAAAGACAGTTCAGATGTCCTCCGGCACCATGATCATGTATTGAAACTACAGGGTTATTTTCCGATTCGCTTAAAGCCCTGATGGCATTATAAACTCTTTTCTGCATCTCCGGATTAGCACGCTGAACAGCATTTAGTTCTATTGAACTGTCATACTTTCCTGTGTCGACAGATGACACAGCTCCACCACCCATTCCTATTCTGTAATTATCTCCTCCAAGCAGTACTATTTTATCACCCTTTTCAGGTATGTTCTTTTCACTGTCTTTTTTCTTTCCGATACCGATACCGCCTGCAAGCATTATTACCTTATCGTATCCGAATTTTTTAAGATTCTCGAAGTGCTCAAATGTGAATACAGATCCGCAGATCAGAGGCTGACCAAATTTATTCCCGAAATCGCTGGCCCCATTCGAAGCCTTGATAAGAATATCTTCAGGTGTCTGGTACAACCATTTTCTCTCTCTGGTCGACTTCTCCCATGGTCTTGGTCCGTCAGGACGGGGGTATGAAGTCATATAGACTGCAGTGCCGGCAATGGGAAAAGCCCCTTTCCCGCCTGCAATCCTGTCCCTGATCTCTCCCCCTGTTCCTGTCGATGCTCCGTTAAATGGCTCGACGGTTGTAGGAAAGTTGTGAGTTTCAGCTTTCAGAGAAAGAACAGATTCAAAGTCTGTTATTTTAAAAAAATCGGATTTGTCCTGCGTTGCAGGGGCAAACTGTTCCACTTCAGGTCCATCCAGAAATGCACAGTTATCCTTATATGCTGAGACTACATGATTGGGGTTTGCCTTTGTTGTATCCTTAATCATCTGGAAAAGAGTGTTTTCCTTCTCTTTTCCGTCAATTATGAATTTGCCATTAAAGATTTTATGACGGCAGTGTTCTGAATTTACCTGTGAGAAACCAAATACTTCACTATCGGTCAGCTTTCTTCCAAGTGACACGCTTAGTCTGTCCAGGTAGTCTATTTCATCAGAGTTCAGTGCAAGACCCTCCTTCAGATTATATTCAGCTATGTCGTCAATAAAAAAAACTGGTTCAGGCTTCTTGTCAATTGTAAAAATGTTCTGATCCAATGATTTGTATAGTGACTGAAGCATTGGGTCATAGTGTGGTTTCCCGGACGAAACTGCATGGAACTCTTCGATTCTGAGTATACCTGTTATTCCCATGTTCTGAGTTATTTCCACAGCATTTGTGCTCCAGGGGGTAATCATCTCTTTCCTCGGTCCGATATACATTCCATCAAGATGATCCTTGTCAATCAGTGAAGCATCTCCAAAAAGCCAGGTAAGTTTGCCTATATCACTTTTTGCCAACCTGGTTGTTGTTCCTGCAGCTATGATGTTTTTTGAATCGCACTCGAAAAAGAAAATCATGTCTTAATGGTGTAATTGGTTGATATATAGATTAATATCTTTGACATAAAGAGGATACAGAAGAGTTGTAAATATAATTGAAGTTTAAGGAAAATCCTATTTCTTCTTTCTTCATAAATCTGCGAATTCAGCGGGAAAAATTTTGTTCTACTGATCGCGCTGATGAGCGCAGATATATGTTTTATTTCAGGCCACTTCTTTTTAATAACGGTTCAATTGATGGTTCCTTTTCCCTGAACTTTATATATAATTCCATCGGTTTTTCCGAGCCGCCTCTTTCAAGAATATTTCTGCGGAATGAGGATGCAACCTCACCGTTAAAGATCCCTCTTTCAGTAAAATAACTGTAGGCGTCAGCATCCAGAACTTCTGCCCATTTATACCCATAGTAGCCTGCTGCATAACCGCCTGCGAAAATATGGCTGAATGAACAGCTTACATTGGATCCGTTTACTTCAGGGAAAAGATCAGTCTTTTTTACTGCAGCCTCCTCGAACGAGCTAACATCAGTTTCAACAGGAGATGTAATGGAATGCCAATCCATATCCAGAAAACCAAATCCCAACTGCCTGTAGCAGGAATACCCTTCATTAAAAAGGGATGCTTCCTTAATCTTCCTTATAATCTGCTCAGGTATCGGTTCTCCTGTCTGGTAATGTATTGCCCAGGTATCGAGCCATTCTTTTTCATAGGCATAGTTCTCCATAAATTGTGATGGAAGTTCAACAAAATCACGGGCTACATTTGTTCCTGAAAGACTCTCATAAGTGCATCGGGATAGCATACCATGGAAGGCATGTCCGAATTCGTGCAGAAAAGTTCTAACTTCATTGAAGGAGAGTAATGAAGGTTTTGATTTTGTTGGTTTTGTGAAGTTTGTGACAATTGAGATCAGGGGTCTTACATCGGAACCGTTAACTATTCGCTGATCACGGTAGCTTGTCATCCAGGCACCTCCGTTTTTACCCGTCCTGGGATGATAATCGATGTAGAGAACCGAAAGAAATTTTTCGTCGGTGTCATAAACTTCATAGGTTTTTACTTCAGGATGATAAACAGGAAGAGAAAAATTCTGCCTGAAAGTAATTCCATATAGTCTCATGGCCAGGTCAAATATTGCCTTTTCTGCATTCTCAAGACTAAAATATGGTTTAAGTAGTTCATCATTAAAATCATATAACTCCTTCTTGAGTATTTCTGAATAATAAAACCAATCCCATTTTTCGACCGGCCCTGTATGTCCTTTCTTTAAGGCGGATTTTCTTATTTTTGCAAGATCCCTTAAGGCTGCAGGTTTTGATGCTTCATATAGTTTATTCAGCAATTCGTTCACCTTATCAGGAGTATCAGCCATCCTTTCGGTCAATACCATTTCAACATAATTCGGATAACCCAGAATATTGGCCAGTTCGAGCCTGAGGTTAGCAATTTTAATAACCAGAGTCCTGTTGTCATGATCATTTCCCCTGAATGCTCTTGAGGTGTTTGCCCGGAGCATTTTCTCCCTTAGTTCTCTTTTAGCTGAATATTGCATGAAGGGTACGTAACTTGGGGCATGAAGGGTAAAAACCCATCCATCTTTGTTCCTGGATACGGCTTCTGCTGCTGCGGCCTCAATAAGATTTTCCGGAAGACCATCCAGTTCTCTTCTGTCAGTAAGATGCAGTTCCCACGAATTAGTCTCAGCAAGCAGATTCCTATCAAATGTAAGCGCCAGTATTCCCAGTTTTTCAGATATCTCCCTAAATCTTTGTTTCTGATCATCCCTTAATGCAGCTCCTCCCTGAATGAAGTTCCTGTATGTTTTCTCGAGAAGTAACAATTGCTCTGTATTCAGCTGGAGTTCTGTTTTTTTTTCGAATATTTCATTAACTCGTTCGAAAAGTTTTTTATTAAGAGTGATATCATTTGAGAATTTTGTGAGAACAGGTGATATCTCCTCTGCCACTTCCTGCAGTTCATCGCTGGTTTCAGCACTGTTCAGGTTAAAAAGGAGAGAGGTGATCATATTTAGTTTTACTCCTGATCGTTCAAGAGCTTCAACGGTATTTTCAAAAGTAGCTGGCTCAATTAAGCTTGTTATCCGTTCAATTTCTGCTTCAGCTATTTTTATAGCCTCTTCGATACCCTCCCTGAAATGATTTGTTTTTATCAGGTTGAAAGGTGGTGTTCCGAAAGGAGTATTCCAGGGTATTAATAAAGGATTAGTCATTTGGCTCCTCCTCATCATAATCAATATCAGCGCCGGCATATTTTGACGGGTAAGGAATATGACCTTTTGCGTCGAACCAAAGTATCCTGTTCAGCAGATCATCTTTACCGGAATCGATTCCATCAAATACAGGGAGCATGCTTTTCCTTGCAAAATGGAGTTCCCTTCCATTAAGTGAACTGATTTCAGGATTCATTTCGTCGATGGGTATCCTGTTGGGTATTGCAGCATATGGAGTCAGATCGGGTTCAGACAAGAAGCAGTCTGACATAGGATTTGCAATAGCATCCTGAATATTCATAGGTAGCATGCCAAGTATTTGTTCGATAGTCCTTACCATTGATGGCTGGGTATAATATGTATGGTTGACATTCTTCAGCCTTGAATAGGGGCTTATTACATAACTGACTGTCCGGTAAGGAGATACATGATCCCATCCTCCCTGCGAATCATCTTCCACAACAAAAATTACACTGTTCTTCCAGAACCTGCTTTTTGAAAAAGCTTCAACAATCCGTCCCAGGGCAAGGTCGTTATCGGCAACCATGGCTCTTGGTGTCGGGTAGCCTGGCCGGGTGCCGGCAGTATGATCATTTGGCAGGGCAATTATCATCAGTTCAGGCAACTGGTCGCCCTCCTTACTCTCATATTCATGCAATTCATTTATAAGAGCATCAGCACGCATTACGTCTGAAAATTCATGATTCCCGTAAGAGGGATATGTCTGGCTGAGTATACCTTTGACAGGTTCAATTGTTGTATAATTATAGAAATCAACCTTTTCCCTGTTAAGGTATTTTTTGTAAATCTCGCTCCATTTCTGGTTGCTCTGAAGAACAGGTACAGATGCCTCACCATATATCCTTACTGACCTGTTGTTTTTCAACGCATTATCCCAGAGGAAGCCAGTTGGGGCATAAACCAGAGCATCGTTCTGAACATGTGCATAGCTTCTGAACCAGGCTCTCATATTTTTCTCAATATAGTCTGTAACTATTGAAGCATCTGTCCACTGATGGCCTTCAGCTGAACTTTTTCCGGATGCGTGGAAATTGTCAATAAGAATAAATTCCTCGGCAAGCTTATGATGGTTAGGAGTAACCTCATCTCCGTAGATACACAGGCCGGGATCGCCGTTTCCTTTTTCCATGTCGCCAAGTATCTGATCGTAAGTCCTGTTTTCCTTTATTATATAAACAACATGTTTGAAGACGGAAGGCTCGCCTATCCGTTCAGGAACAGGTTTGGGCTGAATATCTTCCCTGGGTTTTTCCCTGGCCATTGTTGCTCTTGCAAGGTTATTTACAGCTATAACTGTATCGGTATATGCTTTCAGGCTTTTCTTTTTTGGCAAAGGAAATACCGATAATGTAGCTGGCATATAATGAGCATTATATATAGTATTTTCAGTATTCTTATCGGAAAAACCATACATAATCCCTGCTCCTTCGAGGTTACATACATACATCAGAGATTTGTTTAAAGCAATAGCCGAAGGGTAGACACCAACAGGGATAAATCCTGTCAATTTGCTTTCTGGTAGTTTTGATTTGACTATTGACTTTTTCCCAAGAGAGACAACTGCTATTGCGTTATCCAATCCGTTTGCCACATAAAGGGTTTTATTGTCAGCAGAAAGTGCCAACCCGTTTGGTGAATCACCGAAGAAGGGGTTTATTTCAGGTTGTAGCCTTACACTGATGGTCTCTGATATCGCATCATCTGAGGTTCTTATTACTGATATATTATCGCTGTTGGAATTTGTGACATATACAAAATTTCCATCCTTGCTGCTTATAATCTCATTAGGATGAAGTCCTGTAACAATATCCTTTAAAATTTTTCCGGTTGCAGGGTCAACCACTGCCACGCTTCCTTCACGGGTGGCACCTCCTGCATTTTCGTTATCAACCTTTGCCTTTCCCCAGGGTACACCTGCCACATTGCTGTCATCAGAGCCGGGATGTCTGCCTGCCCAGTTTGTTACATAGAGTTTACCAGCAGCATACGTTATCCCATAAGGTGCAACTCCGGTACTGGTAGTCCAGATGGTATCCCCTGTGGCCAGATCATGCTTAATAAGATCATTGTTACCATTCAGGACAACATAAATAAAACTCTTTCCGTCTTCCCTTATTATGACAAATTCGTTAGGCAGGGCTGTACTGACACGTGGTGCCGGTTTATATTCAATTTTTCTGTTGAACTCTGCCTTAATACCATCCCATTTTGCTGATACCAAATATGATAAATAGTTCCTTCCTGAAAGGCTCCAGAATACCTCAGGACCATTTTCTCCAGTGTACCATGTTATACCTGAATATGTATTCATTGCACCCGTGAAGTCAGGATTATCATCATTCTCCAGGGTGAACTTAACAGTATTGTCGGAGGTACTTATAATAACTATACTGTATCTTTCCTCCACAGCAAGCCATTTCCGGTCGGGCGAAAGGCTTACATCCAGGGCATGATTCTCCCGTGAGTCATCACCAAAAAATATTTGAAAGCCTGCAGGTTGTATCAACCTGTTATAAGGAAGCTGAACCTGCCTGTGAACAACAGCTTCCTGTAAATATGCGTTTTGAGCAAAACTACAAAGCGTAATCGCTGAAGTCAGAAATAATATTAGCAATTTCTTCATATTATATAATTTAAAAAGGCTGCCCGGTAAAAGACAGCCTCAATAAGATTAGAATTCAGAATGGCAGGTCACTTAGTTCATCTATCTCTGGTGGTATATCTTCAATTGCAGGACGTGTTTGTGTAGTCTGATCTCCTGTCTGTGAAGATACCTTTTCAATCTTCCAAGCATCAAGATTGGTAAAATAATTCACCTTCCCGTCTTTCTCCCACCTGTTACCTTTCAGGTTAAACCATATCCTGATCTCTTCATTCATGAATGATTCATTAATGAGATCACATTTATCCTGGACAAGCTGGAATTTAATATAGTCGATAAATACTGCAGCTCCTCCGGTCTCTTTCTTTTCTATGACAAATTCTCTTTTCCTGAACTTGTCGCTGACCTGATTTACAGGAGCAATATCAATTACCTTTCCTGTGATTTCAAATGCCATTTCAGTTTACTCTTCTGTTTCGTTAATAATAATCTTTTCAATTTTGTCACCCTGTTGTATCATATCTACCACATCAAGTCCTTCATATACTTTGCCAAAGCATGTATGCTGTCTGTCAAGGTGCTTGGTGTTGTTCCTGCTGTGACAGATAAAGAATTGTGAACCACCTGTATTTTTTCCGGCGTGAGCCATCGAAAGAACGCCCCTGTCGTGGTACTGGTTACCACCTGTGAGTTCACATTCTATTGTATAGCCAGGACCTCCGGTGCCTGCTCTCGGATCATTAGGGTTTTTTGAATGAGGACAACCGCCCTGGATTACAAAATCGGGGATGACCCTGTGAAATGCCAGACCATCATAATAACCCTTTTTAGCAAGTGCTATAAAGTTCTCAACTGTCTTCGGAGCATCATTTTCAAAGAAGTTAACCATCATAACACCCTTTGGCGTATGGATTTCTGCGCTAGTCATTATTATTTAAGTATTTTAAGAAGCTCAACATCAAATATAAGGGTGGAGTACGGTTTGATAACATCACCTGCTCCGTTTTCGCCATAAGCAAGGTCCTGGGGAATATATAACCTGAATTTGGAACCTACAGGCATAAGCTGCAGAGCCTCGGTCCATCCTGTAATTACTCCTGAAACAGGAAACTCGGCAGGCTGATTTCTTTTTACTGAAGAATCGAACTCGGTTCCATCAATAAGAGTACCTGTATAATGTACCTGAACCATACTTTCAGTAGTCGGTTTTTCACCTGTTCCCATCTTAACAACTTCATACTGGAGTCCGCTTGCAGTTGTATTAACACCTGCTTTACTTTTGTTGTCGGCAAGGAATTTTTCATTCTGCTCAATATATTCCTTGAAATTAACTTTATTCTCTTCTGCTCTTTGAGTTGTTCTTGATTTCTCGCGTTCATTTATGAAAGCCATAATAAATGTTCTTGCCTCCTCATCTGACATAACAGGTTTCCCTTCCTCTCCGTCAGCCATAGCTTTTGCAACTATCATCGGGTTAAGGTTAAGGCTGTCGGCCACAAGCGCATTATAATTTACAATTCCGAAAGCATATGATAATGAATCGACTTTATTTTTTAATTTTTGACCCTGTACAGAACCTGTTCCGCATGAGCCAAACATTAAAGCTGCAACAACTGTCACTACAACAAATAACTTGATTTTCATACTGTTTATTTTTAATTTTAAAATTTCCGCTAAGATAATACTTTAGGTAAAGCAAAACAGAGGCGTCTGAAATTTAATTTGCTTTTTTGTCAGCCCTGATTATCTGGCGTTTCCCGGGTGGTCCGGGAAGCATTGTAACAATAAATCCGTTACTTCTGAGTTTCCTTTTTACCTCGCCTTTCGCCGAATATGTAATGAAAACTCCATCTTCCCTGGTAGAATCGGCTATCTTTTTAAAGATCTCACTGTTCCACATTTCAGGTTGTTTATCGGGTCCAAATGCATCAAAATAGATAAGATCAAAAGATCCATCCGGAAACGAGTTTGTTATGTCAGACTCAATCTTTTTAAGTATGAAATTATCACATATAGTGACTTCTGAATTCCAGGGGGAGGAGTGTAAGTTATAAAATATCTTCCTGGTGTCTTCACCTTTAAAAATATGATAATTAAGCGAATCAGTTATTTCTTCAGGCAAAGGATACTTTTCGACTGATGTGTAATGAACTTTGCGAGTTCCGGCACAGCTCTTTAAAGCTGTAAGAAAAGCATTTAGTCCTGTCCCGAATCCTATCTCAAGGATATTAACCGGATCGGCTTTGCATGCAACAAAACCATTATTAATAAAAATGAACTCTGATTCCTGGATTGCCCCGTGAACTGAATGATAGTGTTCATTTAATTCAGGAACAAAAAGGGTATGAGAACCATCTGCGGTAAGTATAATTTCTGTCATTTCCATTGCGAAATTACAATTATTTGAATGAAATTTCTGACTATTTACCGGATATTGAGAGTAATGTGTTAATTTTAATGCCTCTGATTTCAGCATGAATTTTGGCTATTATTAATATTTAACATAAAACAAGACAGATATGAAAACGACTCGTTCAAGAAGAGATTTTTTGAAAGTGTCGGCAGCAGGTGCTCTGGGGGCATTTGTTCTGACACAGCATTCATGTAAATCAGGAGGCAAGCCTGCTCCAGCAGCAGTAGCAGCTGATCCGAAAACATTTGGAATTGGTCTGCAGCTATATACGATCCGTGATGCCATGGCAACCGATGTGCCAGGATCACTTAAGAAAGTATCAGATGCAGGTTACAAGTACCTTGAGCTGGCCGGTTATGCTGATGGCAGGTTCTATAATATGGAGCCGATAGAATTTAAAAAACTTGTTAATGATCTTGGTATGGAGATACTCAGCAGCCATACGCAGGTTGAAGCGCAGGGCATTACACTCGATAATGCAAAGAAGATGGCGGAAGATCATGCAAAACTTGGAGTTAAGTATTGTATTCAGCCGTGGGTGGTTGAAGAAGCAAGGAAGACAATATCCAGTTTCCAGAAAATGGCTGCTGACTGGAACCAGGTTGGAGGCATAATGAAAGAGAATGGGATTATGTTCGGTTATCATAATCATAACTTCGAATTTAATACAGTTGAAGGCAAAATACCATATTTTGATGTTTTCATGGCGGAACTTGAAAAGGATCTGGTTACTATGGAACTTGATTTGTTCTGGGCCAGTAAGGCTGGCCAAAATCCTGTAGAACTTATTAAAAGATATCCGGGCAGGTTCCAGCTTTTCCATATGAAAGATATGTATACAAACGAAGCTCCGTTCTACACTACAACAGATGTTAAGGACTTTGCACCGGTGGGAGAGGGAGTAATCAATTTTAAAGAGATACTTGCTGTTAAGGATATTGCGGGTATGAAATATATGATTGTCGAACAGGATTTATCAAGAGACGGGGATCCGTTTGGTGATATTCAGAAAAGCATTACAAATCTGACAACCAAAATTCTGGTTTAGAATAAGTTGCCAGTTGTGTATCATACTAATGAGGTACAGATAATTGAATCTGTACCTTTTTTATTATTTCTTCCGAATATCAAATGCTATCAGTACATCACCATGTCGCTGGTAAAGGATCCCTTTATTGGTCACCGGGTGTGTAAAATGCTGATTTGTACCTTTTGTTATCCTGAAAGAACTGACTTTCTGTATCTTTCCTTCATTATAAGCCAGAAGAAAAATTTCGAAAATGCAAATTACAATGCATTCAGTAATTAAATAACATTCAAAAAATGTGTCCAGCTTCTAATGACAGGTGTTGGATATTTTATTTTTTAAGATGATAACATGATTAATAGCATCAATTTATTTATGTTAATTATCGTTTACATTACACCTGTTAATTATTATTGCTTTACTTTGTGAAAAAAATAACAGTGTTGCCATTCGGATCAATATTAACCCAGTTACCACTTATTGTAATAGGTGCATTATACATGCTATACCTGGGTTTGTGTGCTGTGAACCGATCAAAGGAGGCACCTTTAACAGAAATCTCAGAAACAAAGGAGCATTTTGTTGACTTAGCACCTACAGAAAATACCATTGATTATTTTTCACTTGCAGCGTTTTCGAAGGAAAAAAGTGATGCTCATGCTGAAACGGTGAGCAATAGTTGTTGTAGTATAAGTTATTTCGATGTAACATTTCATATTCCTGAACAGGGTGTCTTTTCTCGCGATCCTGATTATTGTCTCCTCACGAGGCCTCCTCCGTTTATCGGTTAAAGAAAATCTGATTTTTTGTTTTTCAGACTAACCTGATAGCAGCAAGTTATTTCACTGACTTCAGCTGAATAATTTAGCTTCCATGGATTTTGTTCATCCCTGGTAAAACATATACATAAACGGGATTATAATATCCTGGTAATTAAAAGAATAATAAGATATGATAAAAAGATATATTAAGCTGTTTGTTATCATTCTTGCTGCAATTCCTTTTAAAACAGCAGCCCAGGAGGTAACTCCGGTGATCGACAGTGCAGTTATAAAAATGGTTGAGCTTGGAGAGATTGTTATCAAAGCATCCAAGGATAATGTCACCTATAAATCTATCCCTGCTTCGGTATCAGTAATTTCTTCAGTAACTGTTTCTGAAAATGAGATCCACTCCCTGAATGATATTTCAGCTGTGGCTCCGAACTTTTTTATGCCTGACTATGGATCAAAGCTCACTTCACCGGTTTACATCAGGGGAATTGGATCAAGAATTAATTCACCCTCAGTCGGACTTTATGTAGACTATGTTCCCTACTTCGAAAAAGCATCATTTGATTTTGATTTCTTTGATATCAAACGAATAGAAGTCCTTCGGGGGCCACAGGGGACTCTCTTCGGGAGAAATACAATGGGTGGAATAGTAAATATTGTTACAATTTCACCTATGGATTATACAGGTACCAGTTTTAATCTTTCTGCAGGTAATTATGGTACTTACTCTGTTAATGGCGGACATTATGGAAAAATTGGAGAAAAGTTTGCCTATTCGGTTTCAATGAATTACCTCCATAATGATGGTTTTTATACCAATCTTTATACAGGATCACCGGTTGATAAACTTAATTCATACGGAATGAGATCCAGGCTTATCTATGAGGTTTCCAAAAAACTTACGGTTGAGAATATTGCAGGATTAGAGATGAGCACACAGGGGGGGTATCCATATGCCATCTATAACGATTCGCTTGGTGTTGCAGAAAAGATAAACTATAACCAGTACAGCTCGTATGACAGGAATCTGTTTTCTGATGCGCTTCTTGTAAAATGGGCTGGTGATAAATTCGATGTTGTGGCAACTACTTCATTTCAGTATTTAAATGATTTACAGGGTATAGATCAGGATTTTACTCCCGATTCGCTTTATTATATAATCCAGGAACAAAAGCAGAATATGTTTTCGCAGGAGATTGTAATGAGGTCAAAAGAGAATAGAAAATACAAGTGGCTTTTCGGCGCATATGGATTTCACCAGCGTTTTGACAATTCTGTTGATGTGGATGTATACAAATCGAGCCTGAGTTATATAAAAACTTATGATCATACAATTGAAGGCTATGCATTTTTTCATCAGTCAACTCTCTCAGATTTCCTGATAAAAAACCTTTCAATAACTGCAGGTCTGCGGATTGATTCAGAAAAAGATTTTCTTCATTACACTTATGACCGCACTTTGAGAGGTATTTATGCAAATCTTGCTGATACTCTTTATCCGGCACTGGAATCACTCGAATTACTTCCCCGTTTTGCTCTTAATTACAAGTTAAAGAACAGCAATCTTTACGGAGTAATAGCAAGGGGATACAAAACAGGTGGATTTAACTCTACTTTCGAACGCCCGGAGGATCTGACTTTTAAACCGGAATTCAGCTGGAACTATGAAGTAGGTGTGAAGACTCCTCTGTTTAAGAACTTTATCTATACTGATCTGGCGTTCTATTATATTGACTGGAAAGACCAGCAAATTTACCAGACTGTTCCAAGTGGCAGGGGATCAATGCTTAAAAATGCAGGACATTCAGTTAGCAAGGGAGGGGAACTTTCACTAAAGAGTGCTCCGATTAAAGGGTATGAATTTTCTGTGTCGTACGGATATACTCATGCCACTTTTATTTCGAACATTGTTAATTCCACAACCGATTATAACGGAAATTATCTGCCATATGTCCCTCGCCATACCATGTCGATACAGGCTTCAAAATCATTCACGGTTAAAGGGTCCGATATTATTGATCATATAAGAATCAACGCATTATACAGGGGGAATGGAGAGATTTTCTGGGATGAGGAAAATAATGTTAAACAACCATTTTACGGACTATTCGACGCAAAAGTCTCATTCATGAGAAAATCTCTTCAATTTGATATATGGGCCAAAAATATCCTTAACGCGGAGTATTCTTCCTTCTATTTCGAAGCACTTGGTAATAAATATGTTCAGACAGGAAAGCCTGCTCAGATCGGTGTAAATCTGTCGTTAAAATTTTAACAGATGAAGGAAAAAAACTGGGTTAAATTCCCTGTTCTGTTCAGCTTGTATATTGCTCAGTCAATACCTATGAGCTTTTTTTCAACTGTGATACCGGTTATAATGAGGCAGGAAAAGTACTCCCTTGAATCAATAGGACTCCTTCAGCTTGTCAAGCTTCCCTGGATATTCAAGTTTTTATGGGCACCGCTTGTAGATAACCAGGCACGGTCAACAAGACAGATAAAGTCAATGATTATATTATCTGAAATATTCTATGCGATAGTTATTTTGAGTATCGGGTTATTTGATCTTCAGACCGATTTCAGGCTTATTGTGATTCTTATGATTGTGGCATTCATTGCATCAGCAACCCAGGACATTGCAGTCGATATTTATGCAATACTACAGCTGAAGCCATCGGAGCGTAGTCTTGGTAACAGTATGCAATCTGCCGGAAGCTTTGTAGGTTCACTTTTCGGAACCGGAGTTCTTCTCATTGCCTATCATTATTTCGGATGGACAAATCTTCTGGTTTTATTAGCAGCATTTGTACTTTTTGCAATTATTCCGCTTCTCATTTACCGTAAACCTGTGGCAAGTGAAGGTGAACCAAAAATAAGAGTCAGTCTGGCCGATATTTACTGCTTCTTTTCTGAAAAAGGAAAGCACAAAAGAGTCCTTATCCTGGTGTTCTATTATTCGGGAATAATAGGCATCCTTACGATGCTTAAGCCCTTTCTTGTCGATCATGGATACAATGTAAAAGAGATCGGCTTCATGTCGGGTATCTTCGGAACATCAGTCGGGGCACTTTCAGCCCTTGCAGGAGGATTCATTGTTAAAAGACTGGGGAGAAAAATTTCAATGTATTTATTCCTGCTTACAAGCATAATGGCCGCCTCATGGTTCTGGTTCATGAGCTTTTCTACACCCGCATTGCCGGCAATATATGCAGGGATTGCACTTTTATGGGGTTCTTACGGATTGTCAACAGTTGCGATTTATACAACCTCAATGGATATAGTCCGTAAGGGGCGCGAAGGAACAGATTTTACAATACAGATAGTAATAACCCATCTGAGCAGCCTTATAATAGCGGTATTAAGTGGTAAACTGGGCGACCTTCTTGGCTACAGGGGGCTTTTCGGTGTTGAAATATTATTAGGCATGTTTACCGTTGCCATACTTTTTTATTCATTTCATAAAGAACATTTAAATGAAGATATCTGATGAACTTCTGAATAAATATAATGTTCCGGTGCCTCGGTACACAAGCTATCCGCCGGCAAATCATTTCAGTGAATCTTTAACTTCAGATGATTTTGCAGAGATGCTTGAAAATTCAAATACAAGGGAACCACAAAACATAGCCCTATATATTCATATTCCATTTTGTGAGAAAATATGCTTCTATTGCGGCTGCAATGCCTGTTCTATAGGAAATGGCAACCTGGTTGTACCTTATATGGAAGCTATCAGCAAGGAGATTGAGCTGGTATCAAAATTTATTGATAAAAAAAGGCTTGTTTCGCAGATACATTATGGAGGAGGGACACCAAATTCAATTGATGTGTCATTTATCAGGAAGCTTAATGAATACCTTTTTTCTGAATTTTCATTTATCGATGAACCTGAAATTGCTATTGAATGTAATCCGGCATATATAGACTTTAAATATATAGATAATCTCATCCAGGCAGGATTCAACCGCATCAGTTTAGGGATTCAGGATTTCGATAAAAATATCCTTGATAAGGTAAACCGTGCACCCTCAGCAATTCCTCCGGATGAACTCTTCAGGTATATTAAGTCAGCAGACAGAAAAATAGGTGTGAATTTTGATTTTATCTATGGTTTGCCTGGCCAGAGTGTCTCGTCATTTTCCAGGACTATGCAGATGGCAGCCGATATCAGACCAGACAGGCTGGTTACATTTTCATATGCTCATGTTCCATGGATAAAAAAGCATCAGCTGATACTCGAAAAAAGAGGACTGCCAACGGCTGGCGACAAAACAAAAATGTTTTTGTCGGCTTATGACCTGATGGAAAAATCAGGTTATCAACCTGTTGGTCTTGACCATTTCGTACTTCCTTCAGATGATCTCTATAAATCGTTAAATGAAGGAACTCTTCACCGTAATTTTCAGGGTTATTGTACAAGACGGACAACCGGTCAGGTATATGCATTCGGAGTTACTGCCATAAGCCAGCTCGATGAGGGATATTCCCAGAATCACAAGGAGATAAAAGATTATATTTCAGATATATCCAGCGGGAAGCTACCTGTTGAAAGAGGTTATAGACTTTCACAAAATCAGATAATTGTACGAAAAGTAATTACTGACCTGATGTGCAATAAAACGGTCAGCTTTTCAACAGTTGCGAATTATATGGGAATTACTCCGGCAAAGGTTGAAAGTGCTGTAAGGTTAGAGAGGGATTCTCTGGATGATCTTATGGCTGACGGACTTATTTCTTATCATTCAGATACAATTGATGTAACAGAAACAGGCTCATTCTTTATAAGGAATATAGCAGCCTCACTTGACAGGGAATATATTGAAAAAGCGCAGACATATTCAAAACCAGTATAAGCAGATGGAAACAAAAAATGCAGGTGTGATTATAATAGGGGCCGGGCTGACAGGGCTTTCAATGGCTTATTTTCTTAAAAGAGGCGGATTAACCCCCTTGGTTATTGAAACATCCGACAGGCCGGGAGGAGTGATAAAAACTCTGAATGAAGATGGTTTTATTTATGAGGCAGGCCCTAATACAGGAGTATTATCTACGGCTGAACTCGCTGCACTGTTCGATGAATTAAGTGATAAATGTACTCTTGATACTGCTAATAAGGATTCAAAAAAAAGATATATAATGAAAGGGGGGAGATGGACAGCAATTCCTTCAGGTTTGTTTTCGGCTGTTTTCACCCCTCTTTTTACTTTAAAAGACAAATTCAGGATCCTTGGTGAACCTTTCAGGAAACCGGGTGCCGATCCTGATGAAACAGTTGCCGATATGGTTGTCAGAAGATTAGGCAGGAGTTATCTCGATTACGCAGTGGACCCGTTTATCTCAGGTGTTTATGCAGGTGATCCTTCAATACTTGTCACAAGATATGCCCTACCCAAACTCTATGCACTGGAACATAATTATGGAAGCTTTATCAGGGGAACAATAAAAAAGAGCAGAGAGAAAAAAAGTGAAGCTGAGAAAAAAGCAACCCGCGAAGTATTTTCATCTGTAGGAGGTTTAGGTGGTCTGATAAATGCACTGGCAGATGCAACAGGAGATGAAAATATTTTTTGCGGTGCAACTGGAATAAGGGTTGAACCACAAGGGAAGAGTTTTAAAGTAATTTTTACCGGAAGTGATGGTAATGTTTTTATTGCAGAAGCACAGACTGTAATCTCCACAGCCGGTAGCTATAATCTTCCATCCCTGCTTCCTTTCTTGTCTGAAGACTATCTATCTCCAATAACAAACCTTAAATATGCCAGGGTAGTACAGGTTGCTGCCGGGTACAAAAAATGGAACGGATCAAAGCTCGATGCTTTTGGAGGACTTGTTCCATCAAAGGAGAACAGGAATATCCTTGGCATTTTGTTTCCATCTGCAATCTTCGGAGGACGGTCTCCTGAGGGAGGTGCACTGCTCTCGGTGTTCCTGGGAGGCATGAGGAAACCTGATATTATGAGCAAAAGTGACGATGAAATTTTCAATATTGTCCTGGATGAAATAGCCAATACTCTTAACAATTCACATAAGCCAGATCTTCTCAAGATTTTCAGATATGAACACGCAATACCTCAATATGAAAAGTCATCAGGTGAAAGGCTGGAGGCAATAAAAAAAATAGAGGAACAATACCCGGGACTGATTCTTGCCGGCAACATAAGGGACGGTATCGGTATGGCCGACAGGGTGAAGCAGGCAAAACAGGTTGCAGACGCTGTGATTAATAGTAGATCATGAACGGCAAAGTATTAATAATAGTAAATACCGGAACACCCGATAGTCCTGATTTAAGGAACGTCAGACGGTATTTATCAGAATTCCTGAATGACAGGAGGGTTATTGATTTACCTTGGCTCCTGCGTAAATTTCTGGTTAATTTAATTATAGTTCCTTTCAGAGCACCGAGATCAACAAAAAAATACCGGAAGCTATGGACTGACAAGGGTTCTCCCTTGCTTAACAATATGCATAAGCTCGTCAGCAAATTGAGTGATCGTCTTAAAAATGAATATGTTGTTATTGGTGTAATGCGTTATGGAAATCCATCATTGGAAAAGGTTTTTGATGAGATGATTATATCATCACCCGATAGTGTGGTGGTGTTTCCTATGTATCCTCATTATTCTTCTTCTACAACAGGTTCTGTGAATGAATTATTTATGAGGAAGTTGATGGTTTATGAAACAATTCCCGAGCTTAAACTGACAGGGCAATTCTATAATCATCCTTCATATATTGAATCAGTAGCATATATGGTCAGAAAATTTGACCTGGATAACTATGATCATATTCTTTTTTCTTATCATGGATTACCTGTCAGGCAGATTCAGAAGGTCCACCCTGAGATCAATATTGATAACTGTAATTGCGAAACCAGGTTCCCTCCGCATGGTAATTTATGCTATAAAGCAACATGCTTTGAAACGACACGATTGCTGGCAGAAAAGCTTAATCTAAACACAGCTGATTATTCAACATCATTTCAGTCAAGGTTTTCACGTAACTGGCTCGGACCATTCACTGACAGCGTGTTGAAAAAGCTTGCTTCATCGGGAAAGAAGCGGGTCCTTGTTGTTGCACCATCATTTACGGCAGACTGCCTCGAGACCATTTCGGAAGTTGGTGAAGATTATGCTGAACTATTTAAGTCAGCAGGTGGTTCTCAGCTAGATCTTGTGCCCAGCCTCAATGATGAAGATAATTGGGTTGAAGCAATAATTAAAATTGCAGAACTGTAGTTAGTTACCAGTTGGAGTCGTACCAGGACCTGACATCTGTGACCATCATGCCGGCTTCATAAGCAGCTTCAATACCCAGGTCGCCGTCTTCAAAAACTTCTATGTATTTTGGTTCTACATTCATCAGTTCTGCACATCTAAGAAAAGTCTCGGGGTGAGGTTTAAAGTTCTTTACATCGTTAGCAGTTACAATAATGTCGAAATATTGTCTCAGTGATGTTACTTCAAGAGTCCTCTCTACTGCATACCTGTGTCCGCCAGTACCTACTGCCATGGGAAGCACACCGTGATATTTTTTAGCAATATTTGCTACTGCTTCTATTGGTTTAACACGATGCTGAATTTTGTAAAACTCTTTCAGCTTTTCCTCAATAATCTGGTCGGCTGTCACACTGCCATTCAGGTTATTCTCCTTAATAATTTCGTCAGCAATTATCCACCCGGGACTACCAGTGTGCTTGCGGAGAAATGCCGTGTCGATAGTTGCACCAAATTTCTGACAGGCTTTTTTCCATCCCTGGAAATGGTATGGCATGGTATCAGCAAGTGTTCCATCCAGATCAAAGATCAAACCCTTTGCACCCGGTTTAATATCGTATTGCATTTATGAAAATTTGCGCAAATGTATGAAAGAAAATCAATTAATTGACTTAAGATATTCAGTAACCTGTTTATACACATTTTCAGCTGTAAACCCGAACTTTTCATCGAGTACTTTATAAGGACCTGAATAACCGAAGCTGTTCATTCCCCATACCTTTCCGGAAGGGCCAACAAGGCCCATAAGAGTAACAGGAAGTCCGGCTGTAAGTCCGAAAACAGGAATATTTTCAGGTATAACAGATTTTCTGTATTCCTCACTCTGGTTTCTGAATAATCCTTCTGAAGGAGCTGATACAATTCTGATTTTAAGGTTGTCTTTCCTCAAGATTACAGCTCCCTCCACAAGTGTTGATACTTCAGATCCGCTGGCTATCAGAATAATATCTGGTTTTCCACTGCAATCCTGAACTATATATGCACCTTTATCTGAATTGATGGCATCGCCATACCTGTTATTTGAATCGGAAGGAAGATCCTTGATATTCTGCCTTGAAAGTATCAGAGCTGTTGGAGAATTTCTGTTTTCCATTGCCATTTTCCATGCGACAGTTGTTTCAGTGGCATCGGCAGGTCTGAGTACAAGCATACTATTCTCACCGTGGTGATTCTTAAGATGTTCCATAAGCCTTATCTGGGCTTCCTGTTCAACAGGCTGATGGGTAGGACCATCCTCTCCAACCCGGAAAGCATCATGCGTCCAGATATATTTAACGGGTAGTCTCATAAGGCATGCAAGTCTTACCGCAGGTTTCATATAATCGGAAAAGACAAAAAATGTACCACATGCGGCAATAACTCCTCCATGGAGAGCGATCCCGTTCATTATTGCAGCCATCGTCAATTCTGAAACACCAGCATGAAGAAATGCTCCGTTGAAGTCACCTCTGGCAAAAGGGTGGGTGTTTTTCAGAAAACCATCTGTCTTATCTGAATTTGCCAGGTCAGCTGAGGCAACAATCATATTTTCAACCTTTGATGCATATAAGCCAAGTATTGCAGAAGAAGCTGCACGTGTAGCAGAACCCTCTTTCTGCTGTATAGTGCTATAATCTATCTCAGGGAGATTTCCTGCATAAAAATCCTGAAGTTTTTTGTCGAGTTCACCATTCTCTGCAGCCCATAGATTTTTTTTCTCCTTCCATTCTACAGCAGACTTGTTTTTGGCTTTTAAAATATTGGTGTAAAGCTCCCTGACATCCCCGAAAATGATAAACGGATCAGTAATATTGCCTCCCAGATTTTCAAGTGATTTTTCGAATGACCCTCCTGCTTCACTGACAGGCATTCCGTGTGTCGATGTTTTTCTTTCAAAGCTCTTGCTGTCATTGTCGAGCAGCCCTTTCCCCATAACAGTCTTTCCTATGATCAGTGTTGGTTTCTCTTTTTCCGAGCTGGCATCTTTAAGCACCTTTCTGATCTGATCGTGATCATTACCATCTATTGTCATAACCCTCCATCCCCACGAGGAATATTTCATGGCTGTATCCTCTTTGGTAACGGCTTTTGTTTCAGTAGAGAGCTGAATATCGTTTGAGTCATAAAACATTATAAGGTTGTTTAATCCAAGAAATCCTGCCAGGCGTCCTGCCCCCTGGGATATCTCTTCCTGCACACCACCGTCTGAAATAAAAGCGTATGTTTTATGTGAAAAGAGTTCACCAAACCTTGCAACCAGGAATCTTTCAGCAAGAGCAGCACCTACCGCCATTGTATGTCCCTGACCTAAAGGGCCGGAAGTATTTTCCACCCCTCTCATTATATCCAGTTCGGGATGACCGGGTGTAGGACTTCCCCATTGGCGAAAGTTTTTTAGTTCATCAGGAGTATAGTGACCTGTAAGAGTCAGGATGGAATAAAGCATAGGAGACATATGTCCGGGATCGAGGAAAAACCTGTCACGGTTTATCCATTGTGGATCTGAAGGGTCAAAATTAAGGAATTCCGAAAACAAAATATGAATAAAGTCTGCACCTCCCATTGCCCCCCCGGGATGGCCTGATTTTGCTTTTTCAACCATTGCCATTGAAAGTATCCGGATATTGTCAGCTGCCCTATGGTTTATGTCAGTTTTCATCTCTTGGATTTTATAGGTTCTTCTAATGTCAGCAAAAATATGATTATTACATGATAAAAAAACATTCTGCAGGATTTCATTGTTACAACTTTTTGTACATTTGGTATTCGAAAGTCGAAATTACTTGTATGGATTCTAAACTGAAGGCACTCATTGTTGATGATGAAGAGGATGCAAGAAAGCTTCTCAAAAAGCTTCTTGATGAAACCCATATGTTCAGCGATCTTAAACTTGCTGACTCGGCATGCTCTGCAACCTCGGAATTGAAAAATTATGACCCTGATATGATTTTTCTGGATATAAGGATGCCTGAAAAGGATGGATTCGATTTTCTCATGGATATGAATCACAGGAACGGGCGACCCGGAATAGTATTTGTCTCAGCCTATGAACAACATGCGCTTAAAGCGATCAAACACCAGGCATTCGATTACCTTCTTAAGCCTGTGAACAGAAAAGAACTGAAACAGTGTATCAATAAATATATCTCTTCAAGGAATGAGTCTTTCTCACCCTTAACACAGATAGTTCAAAAAGTTATACCAGATAAAATTAAGAGGGTTAAGGTGTCAACCAGGACAGGAACCCTGTTCATAAATCCTGCAAATATTCTCTATTGTAAAGCCGACGGAAATTATACAATTATTTTTACCGGAGGCAAAGAACTTCTGTGTTCAATGAATATTGGAAAAATGAGGGAGATGCTTCCTGAAAACATTTTTCTCAGGATTGGCCGTTCGCTGATAATCAATTTAGAGTTCATAACTCACTTAGACAGAAAACAAAGCGTTTTAAAACTGGTTAGTTACGATGAAACTGTCTCAGTTAAGGTTCCCCGTAATCATCTTAAGGAGCTTGATACGATCTGAAAAATGTCTGTAAATTTCTTCTCTAGAAGGATCCTTAATTCTCCATGGTTTCTGGCCTTGCTCCCGGCATTATTGATTATGTATTTTCTCCCCCCGCTAGGTTCAAAATATAAACTTGTTGTTGAAGAGAGGTTAGCCGATCAATCTTCAAGTTATTATTTTGACCTTAATTCAGACGGTGTATCTGAATATATTATTACAGGTAAGGGGCTCCCTTATTATCATGTTCTGGTTCAGGATGACAATGGCCGTGTATACGATCAGTGGAATCTGAAGGAGAATCTATATCCTGGTATTTCAGAATGCTTCTTTGGAAACTTTGATAATGATAATTATGCTGAGATATATATATTCTCGTTTAAAGGAGATTCTCTATTCCTTAATATTAATGAGTTTTTCGACCCTAACGGATTGGTGATTGAGAGTATGTATTTAACAAAGATTGGAATTGTTGACGGGGTTATTACAACTAATGCTGTTCCTGCAGGATTTTACGACCGTAATGGTGACGGATTCTGTGAACTCTATTTCCTTCTGCAGACAGGATTTGCCCTGGAACCGAGAAGAGTGTACTCTCTTGATTTTATCAATAGAAACCTGAATTCAAGTCAGTTTACAGGATGCATGTTTTATAGCCCTTTTTTTACTGATTCTGACGGGGATAATAAACCGGAAATCTTTGGTAAGTCACGGGCTGCAGGAAATTACAACATGCCTGTTCCTTTTACAGACTGGAGCACCTGGTTTATGGTTTTCAACGAAAACCTCAGATTTGAATTTCCCCCGGTAGAATTTCCGGGACTTACAAATGAACTGGAAGTCTATCCTTATAAACATGATAAATTCAGGGGATACATTCTGTCTCATAATACTTCTTCCGCCGATTCAACGGTGATCAAACCACGGATAATGGTTTTTTCCCTGGATGGGAAACTGATAAGGGAAAGAGCATACAGCGATTTTGGATTTAAAAACGCTACCTCTCTTTTAGTAATGGGGGGATATCTATCTGACCGTATATACATTTTCGGAAATGAATTGATTGAGCTGAACAGCGAGCTTGAAGTTTTAAACAGAGTAAATTCTCCTTTCAGAGATTCATATTTTAGTTACAAAGCAGATATTGATAATGACGGTTTAAATGAGTTCGTTTTTTATTCATACCTGAAGCAGAAATTATCAATATATAACGCTTCATTGAAATTAGTTGCTGAAACCAGCCTTAAAGGTGCCACGTTTCCTTTCAGATTTTCCCATTACTTTTCAGCAGATAAGGTGCATAAGCTTTTGCTCTCAGATCCCGGTCATTCCTGTTTTATTATGTTAAACAGTAATGATTTATTTTATCTTACTTATTTGGCATATCCGTTCGTTTATTTATTACTTGTCTTATTTATATATATTATAAACAGAATCAATACCACTCAGGTGCTTAAAAGGGAGGATCTGAAACAAAGGTTGCTTACACTTCAGCTTCAGGGCATTAAATCACAGTTCGATCCTCATTTTACATTTAACTCGCTTAATTCAATTGCTTCCCTTATCTATCTTGAAGAAAGGCAAACTGCATATGATTACCTTAATAAATTCACAACCCTTATGCGCCGAATGCTTAATGATGCAGACAGAATTTACCGGAGTATTGGTGAAGAGATAGATTTTGTTACAACATACCTTGATCTTGAGAAGATGAGATTTGGCAATAAGCTTGATTACAGTGTTAAATTGGATGAAGAAGTCACCGGTGAAGAATCTGTCCCTAAACTTGTACTGCATACTTTTGCAGAAAATGCTATCAAGCATGGTATTACTCCAGGTGAAGGGAGAGGCATGCTTCAGATCATAGTAGCCAGGGAATCAGACTATTTGAAGATTATTATAGAAGACAACGGAATAGGCAGAGCAAGGTCTGCAGGTAAGAGCCATTCAACTGGAAAAGGGCTGAAATTGACAGGTGAGTTCTATGATATTCTTAATCAACTCAATAAGAGGCCCGTCACTCACTCAATTATTGATCTTTATGATGATTCAGGTGATCCGGCTGGTACCCGGGTAGAGGTATTTGTCCCGCTTGACCTGGATGGTGATCGGTAATGGGTAATGAGTAATGAGTAATCGGTAATCAGTATGTCTGATTCCTCCTTCTCACTCATGAATCCTTGAGCTCTCCATCCTGCGCCCTGAGCCTTACGCCTCCTACAAATACTTTCTGTCTTCTTCCGGAATGTCAAAATATTTATTGTAAAGTTTGACATCAGATCCTGTAGCCTCAATTCCTCCCTTTCCAAGTTTATAAGTACACTTTTCTCCGGCAATCTCAGAGAAATAAATATCATATTCCTTTTTATTATCATCAATCATGATTATTCTTACCAGGTGAGCATACTTTGCGCTGTTAAGAAGTGAGTGACAGATAGGACAGGTATAAATATATTCATCTCCCTCATTTATATTGAACGTAGGATGAGTAGTTTTTGTATAGTTTCCAAGCTCAGAATCCAGTAAAACCAATCCTCTTTCAGTGCTTCCTTTTTTTTGTGCTGAAAGGACGATGGAGGTCTTAACTTTAAGATGCCCCCTGCAAGCTTTGCATAAATATTCCATAATATACCTCCTTTTTTATTATTTTTTCACCTCTGAATCAATATGCATAAAGTTACAAAAAAAATTAATTTCTGCTACTTTTTCCATGGAGGAGTATAAGGTAATGATTTCAGGAATTTTTTTATGAGCGATTCTTCATACTCTCCTTTAAATGTACCGTTAAGGAATCTACTAATACCTTCATTAAGAAACAACCTCCAGGAATTATCCTCATTTCCTGGAATGATGGGATAAAACAGAACATCATTACTGTGTGCCGCATCCAGATCTCCCCTCGCATCCCCGATCATCAGTATTTTTTCGTCAGAGTATTTAATTTTTGCTGCAAGTGCAATATGTTCAGCTTTTGTCCCATGTTCCTGGGCAGCTATAAGTCTTGCATATTTTTTAATATTACTTGCATCCCATTCATATTCAAGTGCTTCGAGAGGGGTTTGCGATATGACAAGGATATCTGCAACCGATGAAATATTTTCGATTGCCTTCTTGGCATAATTGAATGGTGGTATATTATGTAGCCATTCACCTATCTCCCTGTTTAAGTTTTCGCTCCAAAGAAGTACCTTCTCAAGCCTTTTATCCCCTGTTGATTCATAGTGTCTCCTGAGAGTGGCATTGCCAAGTTTCGTTTCATTAATTGTCCACTCTTTCAGTGTTGACAAATCCGGTAGTACTATTCCTGATTCTTTTATCTCACTTCGTTCCTCAAGAAGCTCAAAAACCTTCAGCAGAGCGACGAATCTGTTATTTCCCCTGTAAACAGAATAGAGGTTTACAAACTCCCAGGTTTCCCTGACGGTTTTTGAAACAGGAAAAAGATTGAAATATTTAAGGGCGTTAGGAATGAAAAACTCCTTTTGTTTCACCTCCATCGAATCAAATACACAGCCATCTGAATCAATGCCTATGAAAAAATCATGTGTCGGTGCAAACTGTTTTAATTCTTCCTGGTAGTCCATAATTAACAATAAGGACAAATATAATGATCATTCCGGAAGAAGTAAGTTCAGAATCTGAAACCAAATTTAATCTCGAGCCTGTTCATAATATTATTGTATGTTGCAGGTGTCTGATAATATTCCTTCTGCTCATAGCTTGTATGTGCATATCTGTAACCAAAGCTAAGGTATGTTTCGTAATCTTCCCTGTCCCAGGATATACCAGTCCCCATTCCAAATGATAATCCTCCCTTGTAATTATACGGCTCATACTGGTTGTAAATATCATAGGTTTCCGAATCAGATCCACCCAGGTGCATAAGAGCA
>Ga0307377_10000793_pt1 | contig 41853 bp, 44 predicted proteins | sample TR3MG_FD_202535 | JGI IMG/M metagenome (GOLD analysis project Ga0307377, IMG submission 202535) | Soil microbial communities from Risofladan, Vaasa, Finland - TR-3 | ecosystem: Environmental > Terrestrial > Soil > Coastal area > Acid sulfate soil | place: Finland: Risofladan, Vaasa | collected...
CATACGATCCTCGCTTAATTATCGAAGCTGGGACGCCGTTCATTAAAAGAGAAGGAATTGCAGGGATAAGGTTGATTCGAAGACTTTGGCGAGGATTGCTTGTTGCGGATTTAAAGGTTACAGATGGAGCATACGAGGAAGTAGGATTCGCATATAGCGCCGAAGCTAATGCAGTTACTGCCGCGGGAACGGCCCCAACGGAAACTCTGGATTTCTTTAATGAAATTTGTGAAAAATATGGATTAATTTCTATGATTGATATGCTTGGTCAGGAAAATCCTTTACGTAAATTGCTCCCGTTAAAATTTAAACCTAAAGCAGTGGTAATTCATAAGGGTAGAGACGAAGAAATCAATCCACGAAGTATTATCCGATTTAAAGATATCAATAAGGTCCGATCAAAATACGGCGTTTTAATATCTGTGGCGGGTGGTTTAAATCAAGATTCGGTAAGAAAAGCTTATTTCAATGGAGCAGATATAGCAATTTTAAATATTGTTAAACCCTCAGATGAGAATAAAGGATTAATAGATACAGTGAATTTTCGATCACTGATTCCCTCAATTCTAAAAGAAGTTTAATTAAGTAATTTAAATACTTATTTTTTTATTTATCTCTATTCTATTATAATCGTATTTTTACAATCTTTACAGAATAATTCTAAGTAATTATGAGATTCCTTTAAGAATAACTTATGTCGTTTTATATCGCAACCATAACATTTCCTCTTTCTATAAAAGAAATTGGGGATATAAAAGTTATTAGATTCTTTTATTCTACTCATGAAGAGGAAAAATCAAGATTTTTATTTAAATCCCGCCTCATTAATGATTTCTCGTTTTTGAAATATAATAACAAAATTTTTTTTGGGACCTTTAATTTGTAATAAACGATTTACTAGATACTTTTCTTTACTAAAATATAGATGATCATAAAAATTCCCAAGGAATATTGTGAAAAACATAATGGCTCAACAAAAAAAAGTAACTAATAATGAAGCTCTGATAACATTTCAGAATATCTCAAAAAGTTATAATAACTCTTTAGCATTAGATAATATCTCCTTCACTATAAATAAAGGAGATGTGTTTGGGTATATTGGACCTAATGGAGCGGGTAAAACCACAACAATTAAGATATTGGTAGGACTGATCAGGGATTACATTGGGAAAGTGTATATCGAAGGGAAGGATATATCCAATTCTCGACAAGAACTTTATAAAATACTAGGTTATCATCCACAAGAAGCAGGGTTTCAAAGTTGGCGTACGGTAGAGCATGCTCTAAGAACTTTTGGTCGATTATCGGGATTGAAACAAGATCACCTTGAATTAAAAATCACAGAAGTGTTAAAATTTGTTAACTTAGAAGAAGTCAGGAATAAAAAAATAATCCATTTATCGGGTGGAATGCTACAGAAATTAAGGTTGGCTCAAGCACTTCTAAATGATCCTCAGATTCTCGTACTAGATGAGCCATTATCTGGACTAGATCCGAGTAGTAGGTATCAGGTAAAAAACCTCATTAAATCTCTAAGTCTACAGGGGATTACAATATTCTTTTCCTCCCATATTTTATCAGATATTCAAGATATTTCTAACAAGATTGGTATTTTAAATAAGGGGAGAGTAATCAAGATTGGAGATCCTAACGAGTTGCAAAATGAGTTCCTCATAGGAAATATTATAGAAGTAGTATATACCGAAGTAGGAAATCCTTGCCAAAATTTGGAGCAAATAGATGGAGTTGAAAAGATCGAATTAGGAGCTCCTAACAAACAACTTATTCATTTAGAAGCAAACGCAGATTTAGATAATACTATTCAAAAAATACTTAGATCAATAGCAGATCAAAAATGTAAGATGCGTAATTTTCAAATTCTTAAACCAAGTTTGGAGGAAGTTTATTTAAAATATATTGAAGGTGATATTAAATGAGTTTAAAGATATTGTTCGTGGACGAATTAAAGGGATTCTACAAATCAAAGGTGATGATTGTGCTATGGGTAGGATTACCGCTTCTATCCCTACTATTTCATTATATAACGCCAAATACAGAAGGATTTCCTATCTCCTCCATCGTAGCAATAATTTTATCAAGTGTTGGTGGAACTCTTGCTAGTGCCATGTTAAGTACCTCTATTGCAAGCGAAAAAATGCGCCATGTTTATGATCTGTATTTAATTCGACCAGTAAAACGCGCAAATATACTCTTAGCAAAGTACTTTTCCGTTTATTTATGCCTAATTATTGCTACAGGCATTTCTCTTACTCTCGGACTTATACTAGATCAGATATTTATCGGGAATCTTCCCGAGTATGTACTAAATCAAACTATAGAGTCATTAACAATAAGTATGGCGGCTATGGCAATTTCTTGTTCGATAGGTGTATTTTTTGGGATAACTGTTTCATCTGTTCCTGTAGCTACGATATTATCGGTTTATATAGGTAATCAAATTTCAGCTATCTCAATCTTACCGACAGTATTCTTAGATTTTATCGATCCTGTTATCTTCTCTTTACTAATTGGTCCTATAGCAGCAGTAATTATGCTTACCGTAAGCAGTATATTATTTTCGAGGAAACAATTCTAAATAACATGTAATGTTGAAACATTTGAATTAAACCTTAACTTTTTCAAATTCCTCAATCCACTTATCCAAAGAAGAAACCCACCATGCAGCGGCGTCTTCCTCCCCGTTCTCGTTTAGAAATACTACTTTCAATAATTTTCTTAACACAGATTTATGTAAAAAAGATTTCGTAATTTCAACTTTTAAAATAGCAGAAGTAGGGATTTGTAGTACTTTTTTCGGATGCCACATTTCGAAATATAATTCTTCATGAGTGAGGATTAAAACGCCGTTTCCCCTAACTTGGGTAGTTTTACGAGATTGTTGGCCAAAAAATTTACACTATTTAGTGATATAATAATATCGGTATCTTTATACTTATCCCGGATCTCACTAATTCGTTTTTGAAACAATTTCTTTACCATTTTATCTCCAACCTCTTCATTTTGCTTTGCTTATGATATATTCAGTTTAGAAATACATTTTATTTAAATTTTAAAATGTTTATTGATCCTGTAAAAATTCCTCTTTTTTAGGATAATTTACATCAAATGCTTTAAGTAATGGGATGAAATTTTCTAATCGTTTTAAGAAAGACTCAAAATTTCTTTTATTTTTAGGTGTCCATCCTGTTTCTGCGACAGCAATTAATCTTGGAAAAGTTTGCCATTCTAACTTATCCTTACTATTAATATATTCAGTCCATAAACATGCTTCTATGCCTAAAATATGTTTTTCATAGTTGTTGCCATATTCTTCAGGTACAGGATCATATAAATATGTTTTTTTAGTAGGGATTAGTTTATACGGGTAGTTTAGATATACCGCTGACATCTCAGACATCACTACCTTCCTTCCCTTCATTGCGTGTTGTAGAACCAATTCTAAATTATTTGTCCAATAATGGCATATAGCGTCTTCGTTAAGTTTATCGTTTAAGATTTCGTTCCAGCCCATTAAATGACGCCCTTTAGATGCCAAATAATCTGCAATACGATTTGTAAAATAGACTTGAAGGTTTTCAGAGCCCGCCACTCCTTCTTTAATTATTCGATTCTGACACTCGGAACATTTATTCCACCGATGTCTAGGCACTTCATCTCCTCCCGTGTGAATTATTTTAGACGGAAAGATATCCATTACCTCGTCTAAAACATTCTGAGAAAACTCGAAAACTTCCTCTTTTCCTATACAGAAAACATCTTTATGAATTCCAAAGCGTGTACTAACCTCAAATGGGCCTCCAGTACAACTCAATTCGGGGTATGCTGCTAATGCTGCCATAGTGTGACCTGGAAAATCGATCTCTGGAATAATGGTTATATAGCGTTCACTTGCATACTCGATTAACTCCATAAGGTCCTCACGCGTGTAATAGCCCGATACAGGGATTCCATCAATAGGAAGTTTTCGCTTCTGAGAACTGAGTAAAAGTTTTTTTCTGGATATAATTGTCCCCTCCCTTTTTGATCCAATTTTAGTAAGTAAGGGATACTTCTTTATTTCTACTCGCCAACCTTGATCATCTGTGAGGTGCCAGTGAAATGTATTTAATTTTAAGAGAGCCATTAAATCTAAAATTTTTTTCACTTGTTTTTTTCCAAAAAAGTGGCGCGATTCGTCCAACATGAAACCTCGCCATTTAAAACGAGGGAAATCTTCAATCGAAACGCAAGGGATAGAAGATTCTAAAGAAACCTTATCTCCTTTTGAAGCTTTATGAGGGATTAGTTGAATTAAAGTTTGGATACCATAAAAAACTCCGATTGATGTGGTTGCAGATATAATGATGTTCTCTCTTGAAACTAAAAGATAATACTTCTCAGAATTATTAAGATTTTTTTCATTAGAAGTTTTAAGTTTTATTGAGTTCTTTCCTTCATTATTTTGAGAGGATTTCTCAATAGCTAGATTCAACCCGTACTTTGAAGTTATTACTTGTTTCAAATATTCACCATTTCTTGTAGATGTTAAATCCACTTGAATGGTAGTTTTTTGACTGAGGATAAATACACCATCATTTAATGAGACTTTCGCAGGTTCAGGGATTATTTTCAGCTCTTCTTCAATCATAGTATTAACATCCGTTCAAATATTTTATAGAAATAGACAAGGTGGTTAATCGTAAAGAATTTGCATTCGAATAAAAATATTGTTTATCAACCGTATTTGTTCTAAAATAAGAAATCTTAAAAATAAATCATACCATTTTGATCACTATGAATGATAAGAAACCTTTAGTCGAAGAGGTTGATCTTAATATTTTAGGCGTTCTCAGCGAAAATAGCAAGGAAAACTATAATCAAATCGCAAAAACATTAGAAAAATCCCCTGTAACGATAAAAAAGCATATAGAAGAACTAGAACAACAAGGTGTTATCAAAGGTTATGGGATCGATATTGATTTTGAAAAATTGGGATATGACATTATAGCTACAATAGAAATTACAGTCTCAAAAGGTAAAATGATAGAAGTAGAAACAGATATAGCTGAAAACCCTAATGTTTTTGGAGTTTACGACATAACAGGAGATTACGATGCCCTCGTGTTTGCGCGTTTCAAAACTCGATCGGAATTAAGCGCAATGATTAAAAAACTTCACGCCTCTCCTAATGTAGAACGGACAAATACCCATCTAATTTTAAATGTAATTAAAGAAGGAAGTTCTTTCGTTAAATTGTTAGAAAAAGAATCTAAAAAGAATTAAAAACACTTCGGATATTAAGTGCATAACTTTTTATACGGGATTTTTCCTTTATTGAATTGAAAATTCACTTCCTATTTTCACTTCTATTACTAAATTTGTCGAGAGTCTTGATTTATTTTTAGTCGATTTATTTCTATATTTAAAAAATCCCCGATTTTGATCAATCTGAGTATAGAAATTATAGAAAATGGACCTCCGATTTTGAAGGAAAAAATCAATGATGAAGATTACTTCAATTATTCGAACGCCATTATTCCGTTTTCAGAGTTTTTTCACAAAATCGAACTTTTAGATGTATATTCGGGAGTTGAAAGCATACCCTTTGAAGAAAGAGCTCCAGAATATAAAAAAATATTACTCGCCGAGTTTTTGTAATTGCTCCCAAATGACTCAAAGCTCCACTTATAGATTAAAACTTATATTTTATATTTTAACTCATTTCTTTTTAGCCCAAATCTCCAATTTCAGATATTATAAAGTGAAATAAAACAATATTTATATAATTCAATTCTTTTTGTTTGAATATCAAATATAACAGGAAATTCTAATGAAGTATGGATTTGTTTTTCCACGCGCAGATGTGTTTGAAGCGATAAAATTTGCGAAAACTGCTGAGGAGGTGGGTTGGGATGCATTCTTTGTCTGGGAACCAACCTATGGTATAGATGCCTGGGTAACATTGGCTGCTATAGCTGTAGAAACTGAAAAGATTCGTTTAGGAACATTATTGAGTCCCCCTTCAAGAATGCGTCCTTGGAAATTAGCAAGTGAGGCAATTACACTTGACATTTTGTCTAATGGTCGAATTACTATTTCTGTTGGATTAGGCGCGATAGATACGGGATTTGAAGAATTGGGAGAGAAAACCGATTTAAAAACTCGAGCAGAATTGCTAGATGAAAGTTTAGACATAATAGATGGATTATGGAGTCGCGATATGTGCAATTATAAAGGTAAACATTATAATATCAAAAATTTGTTTGGAAGTGAATTTTTCGAAAGACATCCGCCCCCAAAACTAATTCAAAATCCGCGTATCCCAATATGGGTTGTTGGCGCTTGGCCATATGAAAAATCTATGAAGCGCGCAATAAAATATGAGGGAATAATCCCCACAATAATAAACAAGCAAGGAGAATTTGAAGATCTAACCCCGAAACACATAATTGAAATTAAAGCCTATATTCAAGAAAATCGTTCGAACAATGCACCTTATGATGTAATAGTAGAAGGAAAATCACCCGGAGATGATTTAGAAGTATCCATGTCAATTATTACGCCATTTGCTGAAGCAGGAGCAACATGGTGGATAGAGTCGGACTGGACTACAAAAAATCTTGAGCAGCTGTTTAAACGAGTAAAACAGGGTCCTCCCTCATTTTAAACTCTATCGCAATTTATTACTTTAAATTCGATTTATTCTTTCTTTTAGCTCTTTTTAGCGATAATATTCCGTAAAATATCATAATTATACTCATAATTAGTGTTGGGAACATATCAATAACGAATGATAAAAAAAATAAATCTGTAATAAATGGAACTACACAACATAAAAATATAGAAATAATATAAACTGTTAAAATAAGAGACATTGTTATTAGAACAACACCAAGAATTCTTTCGTTCCTAGCATTTACGATACCTTTTCTAATATAAAATAAATTTAGCTCTTTATTCCCGATAATTGCAAAAATTGCACCAAACATAAATCCCCAAATCGATAACAGCAAAACAACCCTCCCGTAATTTATATAAAATTGAAATACCATTAGTTGTATAACTGCAATTATATAAATTCGATTTTTATCGTATCGATTACCAAGTTTAGCATTACGCAACTGAACAAAATATACCCTTAATAAAACAATAGCACTAACTAACAAGAATACTCCAAGAAAACTGAAATAGAGTTTTGGTTCCCCAACTGGATTACGAGGTATAAGGATAGAAAAGCCATAAACCCAATGAATCATGTCACCAATATCAAATCCTATAGCCTGAGTTACATGAGTAGGAAAGATCAATCCACACAACGAACAACCAAGCGATAAATAAAAGTATATACTAATTTTCCAGGGCATACTTTCCCTCTAGTTCTATAAATCGTATAAAAATCTCTAATTATATGATACTTTTTGTCAACTTAAATATATTTCTCATGTCTAGAGTAGACTCTTCAAGAAATTTTTTAGTAATACGCTATTAAATTCTCAGTTTTTTGTCGGTACGCGTTTTTTTGTGGTTAAAAATTTTTTAGCGCAAAACAATAAGTTTATAAACAAGTTACGCACGCTTTACAAAATTTTCAAGAAAAAGATGATCAAACTGAAAATCTTTTAGATATTTCCTCCTTCAGAAAACTTTTTAAAGCGACAAACCTTACTAAATTTAAAATATTTTCATTATGGGAAATAAATCCCATAACAATAAAAAAAAATTTAAAAAAAATTGGATGTGAATTATGAATGATGTTGGAAGAAATAGAAAAAAGCCCTGAGGCTGCAATAATTGCAGCAAACGAAGTATTTAAGACATACGAGCTAATGTGTTTAGATAAGTTAAAGGAAATTGGAAGATCAACAGCTCGAGAATGGTCTTTCGCAATGGGCTACACACATCGTAGTTCACTTGCGAAGATCATACGAAGAATCACAGAGAGATACCCTGAGATGCTTAAAATCTATGATAACAGGTTTCCTCGACTCTACGAAGCAATATAACGTTCACTAAAGAAATGTAAGCTGAGATGTCTTTCTGGAACTTTTTCACACATCTGATTTCGCACAAATTAGAAATTCAATTTTTTTATAAATATTAAGATCTATTAAAAGTGGTTGAAGAATGATAATAAAGTGTAAAGATTGTGGAATAGAGTACTCTTATGCTCAAAACATATGTCATGCGTGTGGAGATAATACATTCTTCTTTGGTGCAATTTTTGAAGAGGAACGATCAGAACGCAAATGGAACTGTGCTTCAGGTGCTGAATGTAATGAGATTTTAATAGAAAAACCAGAATTGCATGAATCAATTATAGAAGTATTTTCTGATAATTAGGATGGAGGTATGAAATGGAATGACAAAATTTTCTATGACTACACACCAGACAAGCATGATTGGTTCAAGGACAAGGGTTGAAGATTCTTGCGAGTCTGGATTATGTCCAATATGCATTGCGGATTGTCCTGTGTTCTGCGAAGTTTCGAAATCAGCATTAAGAGGTCGCGAAGCGTTATATCCTCGAAGAGAATATTTTGGAAACTCAACTGCGGGAACACCAAAAGATTTTGGGTTAGCCTATGGTGATTTCCAAATTCAATTTGAAGTGCGAGGCGCTCAAGGGATCGAAGCTCATGAAGACAAGGTGATTTTTCCAAATGTGGATATGACGATGCGTTGGGGGAATATACTGCAAAAATTGCCTATCGTGATTGCTGGACTTGGCAGTACGTACGTAGCTAAACGAAATTGGGAAGGTTTAGCAATTGGCGCTGCTTTAGCAGGTGTAAGTCTTACAATTGGAGAAAATGTAGTTGGAATGGACCAATTTGCTCAATTTGCAAATCACAGAGTTTATCCCAAAGTAATTGATACAGATGATATGAAATTTCGTGTTAACATCTATAGAGAGTGGTGGGATGGAGAACATGGTGATATAATTGTACAGAAAAATGTTGAAGACACTAGGCTTGGAGTATTCGATTATGTAACTTCAAAATTGGATGTAGAATCACTTGAGTTGAAATTTGGTCAAGGAGCAAAAGCAATCGGTGGGGAAGTAAGGTTATCGTCTTTAGAAAGAGCACAATTACTTCAAGAACGAGGTTATTTAGTCTTTCCTGATCCCTCCGATCCAATGGTTGTAGATCAATGGAATGCTGGGTTAATACCTGACTTTGAAAGGCATAGCAGAGTGGGGTTGTCCACGACTGAAGATGTTTTAGAAGAAATAGACCAAGTTCGCTCATCAGGAGCAAAAAATATATTTATTAAAACTGGAGCCTATCGTCCAGCGGCAACAGCTTGGTTATTAAGGTTAGCAGTGGAAGGAGAGGTAGATGGAATAACATTTGATGGTGCGGGAGGAGGAACAGGGATGAGTCCTGTGAGTATGATGAATGAAGGCTCAATTCCAACCGTTTATTTAGAAGCTCTTGTAGTTGGATGTTTAGATATGATAAAGAAGAAAAATCCTAATGTTAATATTCCAACCGTAGCCATCGCGGGAGGAATCGCAAACGAGACGCAGATTTTCAAAGCTCTTGCCATGGGTGCCCCCTATGTGAAGTGCATAGCCATGGCAAGGGCTCCACTAACAGCTGCTATGAAATCTAAGTATATTGGTGAAACAATATCAAAGGGAACGGTCACACCAGCGATGTTGAAGAACTTAGGATTTCCTAAAGAGAAACAGCCCTCCAGTTTAACCCTTAATGAAGCTTTCGTAGAATACGATAAATTGCAGAGGACTTACAAAGGAAAAGAAATTCCTCCCTCCGCAGTGGGAGTTTATACATATTTTGAAAGTAAGCTCGGTATAGGTCTAAAACAACTATTAGCTGGGGTTAGAAAATTTAATTTGGACCTTTTAGATCGTCATGATATCGCTTGTATTTCTCAACGAGCTAAAGATGTATGCAATAAATGGAATTTGCAAATTGAGTCTCAAGAATCTCTTGATTTTGAATTGGTAAAAAACGAGATATATTCGGGAAACTACAAATAACTGTTAAGCTAATTCGATGTAAAGGAAAAAAATAATAAAAAAATTAATTCATTGCTTTTTCAAATTCGTTAACAAATGCTTCATATTGGTTTATCCCTAACTCCCAGAAATCTTGTTTTGTGATATCTAATCCAACTATCTCACCTAAATCTTCTGGAGATAAACTACCGCCTGCTGCGAGTAATTTTTTAAATTTAGGAACAAAATCTTTTCCGTCTTTTTTATAAGTCTTATACAACGCATATACAAAAAGTTGAGCGTAAACATAGGGATAATTATAGAATCGAAAATTCGGGAAAAAGTAATGCGGTTTCATTGTCCATTCCCAGTCCATCTCTTCGAACCATTCAATAGAATTTCCGTAAATCTTATCTCTTCCAGCGCACCAGTATTTTGAAATCGTTTTACCATCTAAATTTTCACTCTTTTCAATAGCTTTATACAAATCTTGTTCAAACCACACCCTCGCGCTTACTTGAAATACTGCTTGTCCTGCGTCGTCTAAAACATGTGCTAAAATAGCTAATTTTTCTTCTTTAGAGTTAGCTTTTTCAAGGAGGAGATCTGTCATTAATAATTCTCCAAAAGTGGATGCTGTTTCTGCAACTGTGTAACCTGGAAATGTGTTAAAGTACGTTTGTTCATCAATCGCGAGATAATCGTGTATAGCGTGGCCAAGTTCATGTATTAATGTAAATATTTCAGTCAATTCTCCAGTATAGGTCATGAGAATATAAGAGGATTTCCCTTTAAACCAAGAAGCGCAGTTTGCTCCATTCCGTTTTCCCTCCCGTGGACTTGCATCGATATGATTTCGATTAAACATATCACGTACAATCTCTACACATTCTGCATCGAATTTTTCGTATGCTTGAATTACTAATTCTTTTGCATCATCCCAGGAATGCTTTGTATGTGGAACATTAGGCAGTGGAGCTCTGATATCCGCGCAATTTAACTTAGGAAGGTTCAAAACATCAGTTTTAAGTTTTAAATATCTACGATACACTCCTACATTCTTTTCTATAGCTTTCATCAAATTATCAATAATTTCTTGCGTTGTATCATTAGCTAAGAGGCTGTCGTGCATTGGACTATCGTACTTGCGCCTTTTAGAATTATTTACCCAATCTCCACATATACTTCTTAATGCTAAAGAAAATACAGTTTCCTCTTTCCCTAATAAGCCATAAATAGACTTATTCGCTGATATCCGGGTTCCTCTATCTGGGTGAGTAAATAAGGCATTAGCTTCCCCATAGGATAATTCTTTACCTTCACCCTCAACATTTACTATGATTTTTCTTGTATTCAACCACTTAGACTGCAAATTACTCCATGCTCTTATTCCATATTGATCCTTTTCAAGAATCAATTGTTCTTCTAATTCGGTTAGATTATGAGGAAACTTTCTTTTAATATTTTCTAAAATATGTTGATAGTTCGATAAAATGGGATCATCTACCAAAACGGGATTATCATTAACATACTTTGCTACATCAAGTTCTAGAAAAGCTAGATCCTTCGATATTTTAGTCGTAAAATCTTCTACTTTGTTTTTTAAGGCTTCACTCTCAGGAACAGTCATTTTTGCACTATATAGCCTATTCTGATAGAGGTCAATTTCGCTTATATCGGCTTGAAATTTCTCTTGTCTCTTGAATAAATCTAACAATTTTTGTGGAGTAAAGAAATCCGAAGTAATCTTTCCTTTATAATCGTTTATAATATTTTCTGTTTCTTTTTTAAGGCTGTTCAATATTTCAGCGATTTTAGGATCATCATGACTAGCAAAGATTTCAGTTAAATCCCATGCAATTTCGTTTTCGGTCATAATAAACAAAATGTAGGTCATCTAATAAATAAAAATGTTATTTAACGAGAAAACGAATCTTCACAGTTTTCTTAAGAAAGGAATGAGGCTACTCATATTCAATTGTGCTTGGTGGCTTATTAGAAATATCATATACGACGCGATTAATTCCCTTTACTTCGTTTATGATGCGAGTGCCAATTTTTTCTAGTAATTCCCAATCTAGCTTGGCAAAGTTGGCAGTCATAGCGTCTAAAGACTCGACAACTCGTATAGCACAAATGTATTCATAGGTACGATAATCTCCCATAATTCCTACGGTTTTTAAAGGCAAAAATACACAGAATGCTTGCCAAAGATTATCGTAAACTTTAGCTTTCCTGATCTCGTCGATTAAAATCTCATCAGCGTCTCTTAGGATGTCTAGTTTTTTCTTTTCAATTGGGCCAATTATTCTTACTGCCAATCCAGGACCTGGAAAAGGATGCCGTAAAACAATACTTTCAGGTAACCCTAATTGTATTCCGATTTTTCTTACCTCATCTTTATATAGCTCTTTCAGTGGCTCTATAATTTTTAACGTCATGTCATCTGGTAAAGTTAAATTATGGTGAGATTTTATTTTTACTGATGCACTGCTCGTAGCGCTCGTTTCTACTCGATCGGGGTAAATAGTTCCCTGAGCTAAATATTTAATATCCGGATAACCCTTTTCTAATTCGATTGTTTTTTTTTCAAATACTTCAATAAAAGTGTGACCGATAATCCGCCTTTTTTCTTCAGGATCATCAACATTTTTTAACCTTTCTAAAAACAAACCTTCGGCGTTAACATAATGGAAGTTTTCAAATTTTAACTCTTGTTCAAATGTTTTTTGGACCTGAATTTCCTCGTTTTTCCTTAGTACCCCATTGTTTACAAAAATACTATGTAACCTGTTTCCAATTGCTCTTTGAAATAGTGCAGCTACAACAGAAGAATCTACTCCTCCGCTTAGGCCTAATATAACTCTGTTTTTCGGTCCAACTTCTTTCTTAATATTTTCAATTGACTTTTCTATCCAATTTTCTAAGTTCCATTCTTTTTTGGCGTGCACAATTTTCTCAATAAAATTTTTCAAAATCTTTATGCCCTTTTGGGTGTGTACTACTTCAGGGTGAAATTGAACGCCATATAATTTTAAATCTTCATTTGCATAAGCTGCTATTGGACATGTAGCTGTTCTGGCTAATATTTCAAAACCCTGCGGCATTATTTCTATTTGATCTCCATGAGACATCCATACAATCTCCCTTTTATCTAGTGAATCTAATAATTTCCCAGGTTTTAGGATTTCCAATTCAGTTTTTCCATATTCTTTTTTAGTAAATGGTTTAATTTTGCCCCCTAAGTGATGGATTATCAAATGTAAACCATAACAGATTCCTAAAACTGGAATTTTGTCATTTTTTATAAACTTAAAGAAATCGTCTGTGAGATGGGGGCTACCATCCTCATATACACTACTTGGTCCTCCTGAAAGAATGATTCCTATTGGTTTATATTCCTTTAGCTTTCCAATGTCAATGTTGTTTGGTAAAATCTCAGAAAATACTCCTAGTTCTCTAATACGTCTAGCTATTAAATGAGAATATTGAGATCCCATGTCAATAATACAAATTTTATCCATATGGTGTTAACTCGTTTACTATCAAAGTTATGTTAATATTGATTTGATACAATAATTAACTTTCTGAATATATATTATATATCTCTTTAATGTGCACCCTAATAATACAAGAAATTACTTGGTTAGTTATAGGCTTAGTGTTATAATTTTAGCTTATTTTTAGAAAAACATACATCACTCTAAAATTAATAACATAAAATGAAAAACTTTTTTATTTTTTAATTTTTAATGAACAAAAAAACAATTCTTACCTACTAATAGATTGTTTTATTAAAAATAATTTAATTTTAAATACAATCTAAAATATTAAATAATTAAAATAATGATAATTTAGAGTCTAAGCTTATGATAATAAACCCCTATGAGAGTGCTAAAAAAAAAATTGATATCGCAGCAGAATTAATTAATTTACACCCGAATACTTTGGAATATCTCAAAAAGACGGAAAGAGCGCTCGTTGTTTCTATCCCAGTAATGATGGATGATGGTTCTCTCGAAATTTTTGAAGGATTCAGAGTTCATCATTCTACTTTACGAGGTCCAGGAAAAGGAGGTGTAAGATTTTCTCCCTTTGTGACTCTTGACATGATGAAAGCTTTAGCCCTCTTGATGACATTTAAGACTGCTTTATTAGGGTTACCTTTTGGCGGTTCTAAAGGTGGTATAAGAGTCGATACTAAAAAGTTATCTGAGAGAGAATTAGAGGCTTTAACGAGAAGATATACCATGGAAATTATAAATATGATTGGACCAGATAAAGATGTTGCCGCACCAGATATGTATACAGACTCGCGTACAATGGCTTGGATGATGGATACATATAGTATGCAAAAAGGCCGAACTATTCCTGGAGTAGTTACTGGTAAACCAATTGAGATTGGAGGCTCTATAGGAAGGATTGAAGCTCCTGGTACAGGTATGATTTATATATTACAGCATTTATGTCAAAAACTAAATTATAATTTGAAAAAAATGAGTGTTGCAATTCAAGGTTTTGGAAAAGTGGGATCTGTTGTTGCCAAGCAATTATGTAACAACTCCTGCAATATTATAGCAATCTCTGAAGAAGAAGGAGGAATTTATTCACCAGATGGTTTAGATATAGACACATTAATCAAATGGAAACAACAAGGTAATTTATTAAAAGAATATGAGGGTAAAAATACAAGCCCAATAACTAATGATAAATTATTAAGCACTGAATGTGATGTTTTAATTCCTGCTGCTGTTGAAAATCAGATTTATAGCAAAAATGCAGATAAGATAGATTGTAAAATAATATTAGAAGGAGCAAATAGTCCAACAACTTCCCAAGCAGATAAAATCTTGGAGGAAAAAGAAATAATAGTTGTTCCAGATATTCTTGCAAATAGTGGAGGAGTTTGTGTATCTTATTTTGAATATATTCAAGATATGCAGAGTTATTTCTGGAAGTTAGATCGCGTTAATCAAGAAATGAAATCGATTCTTATAGATACGTTTGAGAAAATATTTGAATTTTCAAAAAAAACGGATTCATCACTCAGAACGGCAGCATATGCTATTAGCGCAAATCGATTAGCAAAAGCACATGAATTGAGAGGGTTATTTCCATAAATATGTGCGTTTTAGTTTATGAGGAATAATTAATTATTAGATTTAGCAGAAATTATTAAATAAAATAAAAAAGAAAAAAAGTGTAAAATTATGGCCGTCAATCCTTTTGAAATGGCAAAAAAACAGATTGATATTGTAGCAGAAGTGCTGGATTTAGATCCAAATATTCATAAGTTTTTAAAAAGAGTAGAACGTTCTTTAATAGTTTCTATTCCAATTATGATGGATGATGGTACTGTAAAAATTTTTGAAGGTTATAGGGTTCATCATTCTACAATCAGAGGACCTGGGAAAGGTGGTTTACGATATTCTCTAGGTGTTAATCTTGATGAAGTTAAAGCTTTAGCAACATGGATGACATGGAAAACTAGTCTTTTAAACTTGCCTTTAGGGGGCTCTAAAGGTGGTATATGCGTTGATCCTTTTAAATTGTCTAAAAAAGAGTTAGAAAGACTTACAAGAAGGTTTACTGCTGAAATTATTAATATCATAGGACCAGATATTGATATTCCCGCTCCAGATTTAAATACTAACCCACAAATTATGGCTTGGATAATGGATACATATAGCATGCAAAAAGGACGAACGATTACTGGCGTTGTAACTGGAAAACCCGTTGAAATTGGCGGTTCTGTTGGCAGAGCAGATGCTACTGGAATGGGCTTGTATTTTGTACTCCAAGCTATGGCTGAAAAACTTAAATTAGACTTAAAGTCCTTGAAGATTGTAGTTCAAGGATTTGGTAATGTAGGAGGTTCGATTGCCGATCTACTTTATAAACACGGGTGTAAAGTTATTGCCCTCTCAGATATATCAACGGGTATTTACTACGAAGATGGATTAGATCTAGAAAAATTATTAGCATGGGCTAAACAAGGTAATTTATTAAAAGATTATAAAAACGATAAGTATAAGCTTATTGGTAACGACGAGCTACTTACATTAAAATGCGATGTATTAATCCCTGCAGCTATAGAAAATCAAATAACAGAAAAAAATGCAGAGAAAATAGACTGCAAAATAGTTTTAGAAGGTGCAAATGGTCCTACCACACCAGAAGCGGATAAAATTTTGTTTAAGAAAGAAATTTATGTTGTACCAGATATTCTCGCCAATAGTGGTGGGGTTTGCGTATCGTACTTCGAATATGTCCAAGATATTAATTCGTACTTCTGGAAACTTGATCGTATTAATGAAGAACTTAAAAGAATCATAATTGAAGCATTTGAAGAAACTTATAAAATCTCAGAAGAGAAAAAGATACCCCTTCGGACAGCAGCTTACATAATAGCGGTATCAAGAATTGCAAAAGCAATTGAATTGAGAGGAATCTTTCCTTAAACCAAAACATTAATCTTTTTTTAATTTTCCTTTAGGTAAATAGAATAATGATAAACAGAAATCCCATTGCACATGCAATATGAATTAACGCAAATGTAGCCCCAGTTTTTAATAATCGTTTGTATCCAAGATTTTCAACGCCACTATCTTGTGCTACCTTAAGTGTCATAAGATCTGCTGCAGCTCCCTGTGGAATTAGATTTCCACCTAGATTAATTGCTATAATAAAAGCAAATAAAAGAGGAACAGAAGGAAACTCAAATGTAGTAATAAGAGTTTGAACGATGGGTATAAAGATTAATGTAGTAGGGGTATTAGCAACGAAACCTGAAATCAAACTTACTAAGATAAGAATAATAAATGCTATCAATATAGGATTAAACGATTCAAAAGGTATAGCAATAAAAATTTCCTGAAAACCGGCTTTTAAAAGACTTCCAACAATAACATATAAAGAAATAAAGAAAAAGATTATCTCCCATTCAATATCTTTTAATAATTCCCCCATTGGTTTTTTAGTATAGTTCCGATTTACTAAAACAAGTATTAAGGCTGCTATGATTGCCGTTAAGTACAAAATAGGTAAGATCATAAAAAGCACGATGGTAACAATAAGCGCATAACTATTGAAATAGAACATCTTTTTATTTTTGATCATAATATCTGCATCCACGAGTTCTAACACAAATTTCTTCGTTTCTTCGTCGATTTTCGGCTCTTTCGAGAGTATAAAGCGATCTATTAAAAATATTGTAAAAAACAATAATAGAAAAGAGAAAACCCAATAATATTGGATGAAATATAGTGTATCAAGTCTAAACGCTGTAGATATAATAATATTTTCTCCACTGGAAAATGGCGTTATTATTGATCCGATATTAATACAAATAGTCATCCCAAGCAAATATGTTCCTGCTCTAATTTTTAAGAAATGACACAATCGGACAACGACAGGAGCCAAGATTAAAACTACAACAACATCAGTAATGACTGCTGCTAATAGCGTTGTAATCGTACAAAGAAGATAGAGAAAAGTTCTACGATTTCCTCTTGATAGTTTAAACAATTTTACTGCTACATATTCTAAAACATTTGAATCTTGTGCGATTTTAGTCAATATGCTCATGCTTAAGATAATAAGAATAGCTTCCCATTCTACATCGAGAATAAATACGTTTATATCAATTCCTAATAGAAGACCCGTAATTGTAGCACCCAAAAACATGCAGAATAAGGATATTGCCACAAAATCTGAGCCTTTTATGGAATAACTTATAATAATTAAGATAAAAAGCACTAGAAGAAAAATTAAAAGCGGTAGATTCATCGGCACCTAAATGATAGATTTAATGTTTTATTACTTATGTTAATAAATACCTTCTAATAAATCTAATTAAAGTATAAGATTTAACATTTTCATTACTATAAATTAAGATATGGATATGTATGTAAGTTAAATCACTTGAATAAGAAAAGCTGTAGAAGAAATTTAAATAAGTTTAATTCGTTTAATAGGGTAATATTTGAGATGAGGTAATCAAAGATATTTTCTTCGATAAAATAATGTAAAGTTACATAATAACCTTCTTCATGCTTTATCATCTCGGTGATTTTTTTAATAAGATTGATGATTTGTTTCTCTACTACAAGCATATCGCAGTTTTTAGGATTTATGTTGATAATGTTGATGCCAGAAGTGCGACTAAACGATAATTTACTTAATTCCGGATTATTTTGAACATATTGATGGTTCAAATAATTAGTAAACATGGATTCGATCTGAACATAAATATTCTCTTTTTTCTCGGTTGTAAAATGGCCTTCAATTACATTTATGAGTAAATTTAAAATCTGTTGAAAGACGCCTAAAATATCAAAATATTCAGCAATCGCTGATACATCTTCAGCGATTAACCATTGGGAGTAGTACTCGTCGATAATATCTTTAAATGAACTGAAATGTTCGGTGTTGCCTTTCCATAAGCTTTTCCATTCATCTCTATTTTTAGAAACAAATTGTTCTAGGAAAGAATGCTTGATAATGTTAAGTCGAGCTTTTAACATGTTTGAACTGATGTTTTTTTCTGAAGTTGCAACAAACAATAAGTTAGCTGATTTTTCCTCCAAATAGGACCATCTTAGGCCACCCATTTCGATGCTTTCTATCCCCTCTTTTAATTCATACGTTGTAAACTGGTTTAGGGCAGCTAATAAACCACTAATAAGATCTTCGTCTATTGGTAAATCCATATAGGGCTTGTATAATAGCGTTATACCACTTTCTGAGTCAAGAATCCAAATATTCATAATAGAATGCGTTTTTAGAAATTACAATTAGATATATAAAAGCACGATTTAATAAATGATTATTTTTAAATAAAATTTTAATATCATTGTAAAAAATCTTTTAGATCTTTGGTTTTGCAATATTTTTCAATGTTCCTTAACATTTCAGAGATTTTATTTTGCAGAACAAAATCACTTACACTGCCTATAATACTTGAGAAATCACTACTAAGAGTAAAACTTTCCACAAAAACCCCAACTTTTGACTTATTGGGAGATAATGGTTTGATGCGTATTCTTCCCTCCAATTCTCGGACATCTTTATTATTCCTTACATTAAATTCGATCAGATGTCCTTTACCGGGATCTTGACCCTTATCAGAAAGTACCAGTTCTCCTTCCATTTCGATTGGAATTTTTATTACATCTACTTCATCATATATTTTAGTATGTAGTACATTTGGTGCGGTAAATTTTGCTTCCATTTTCTTGGTAGGGTTAATTTCTTCCCAGAATTCTGGTACGTAGAGTGCTTTAAAGAGGTCATTGTCATTACAGTTATCTATTTCTAAAACTTTCGAGATTTTAGTCGTAATTTTCACCTTAATTTATTTTAAGTATGATTTACTAATAAAAATCGAAAGTTTTTAACTTTTTATGTTAATGAATACAAAAGATAGAATGGTAGCCTCAGACTTCCTTGATTATTTCATCTTTTAGACATTAAATCATTTTTAGTTTGTCATCATTGGCTCTTGTGCAAACCTCTTTAACTTAAAGAATCAGATTGATTTTAATTTTACTATAATTTATTTATCACGAAATAACATACTTTTAGCTAAATTTCGTTCTTCTTTACAATTGGGACATAACCAAGTAGCATCGTTTTTTTTTATCGAATTTATGCACATATCACAAATAGCCGTGTCGCAAATGCAGTAATAGCACCTATCTAGTTTTTCTTCACAACTTTTTCCGCATATATAACAATTTGGAGGATTTTTAGACATATCTATATTACAATTTATATTCTTTTATAATATTCATAATTATGTTTATTATTAATTAAATTTAACAACATTTCTGAAGATAATGGATAAATTTAGGTCGCGAATTCAAATACTCTCCTTGCTCATAATATTCTTTATATATAGAGCGATTTCAGCAGCAATCTACAATAATGCTCCAGAATTAATACTTTGGTTGCTGATCTCTATAATTTACGCGATCTCTCTTACGATTTTATATATAGTTTTCAGACAAAGAGAAAATCGTTAAATTTATTCACTGAGAGAGAAGAAATAGGCGAATATATATTTAGAGCCGTTTTAGTTCATTTATCCCTTTTTTTAAAAATGTCAGGGATTAAACCCTCTATTCCTAAACTCTTTAACACACTATCCCTAATATCTACTTGTACTCTCATGTCTTGCATTACTTTTAATGTATCTCCTAAAGTTTTTGAGAAAGTATCGCTCATTTCCTTAATAGTGTCTGATGTAAGTTTTAGAGATTCTCGAATTGATATGTTAGTTTCATGCAATTCCGCTGTTAACTCTTCCATTGTTTTTCTCATTTCTGAGAGTTCTTCTTTCAGTCCCATTTTGGTTCAAGATTTACAATTATTTTAATAATCTTCTTAAAGTAAGTTTGATTTTAAGTTTTTTTTATCCGAGAATCTAATAGCATTATCAAATATAATCAGTAGTCTTTTAAGAATCCATAATTTTATAAAATCAATAATAAGAAGACTCTCGTGAATATTATGTCGGAATGGAAAAACAGAGTTAAAAAGCCAGTTTCAGACGAGTATTACTGTACGGGCTGAAATATTGTTGATGGATTTATACAAATAATCAATTCATTAAAAAAAAAACGGAAAGTAAAAAGAGCAATAAAAATACAAATTAAAACAAATCTCGTAGATTAAATCAAAAATTTTAGGATTTTATCTAAAGTTCCGCAAGAACTCGAGATTCTACCAAAATTTAAAACAAAAGAACTCAAAGAAATTTTTATCAATAAATGAATTGGTTTTTCGAACAACAATAGCCTTCTAGAACCTTATTTTTTATAAAACACACCCTTAATAGGCTTACTTTTTCTATAATATATACTATTGGAATAGTGATGAAAACTTATGTCTGAAGAAGAAAACGAATTTGATTTCGGTTTTGATGATAATTGTTATTCAACCAGTTGATCGTTAATCAATATGTGGTACTTAAGAGCCTTAAAATCGCGTAACAATGAAGAAAATAAAAAAACCCCTTAAAAATTAAACAAAAATAAATCTCGATGGTTAAGTCGTTAAATGGTAGGATTTGATTAATAAGGTCCTCGCAAGGACTTGAGATAAAACAACTTTTTCTTCTGAATTAACTCATTAGACATACAAGAATTTTCGTTATTTAATTTTTATCGATATTATTATTCTTGATAAAAAAATGATAGAAGGAGAAATCGAGGTTTACTTTCAACAATGATTTTTTATTTAAATAGACATTAAACCGGATTTTTGGCACCTTCTCCGACTTTCCGGTAAATAAAGCCTAATTTTTCAACAGTTTTCTTATCGAATATGTTTCTTCCGTCAATAATAATTGGAGTATTTACTCTTTTTTTAAGGTCATCCAAATCTATATCGTAATATACAGAATGATTCGTAGTGAAAAGTAAGACATCTGCATTATCAACAGCTTTATTAAAATCGCTTGTAAGTTCAGTAAGATTATAATCTCGCTCTTTTACATAAGGATCATGAGCTAAATAGACGATATTGTGTGAATGATATCGTGTTTTTAGGATTTTTACAATATTTTCAGTTGGGGTATTTCGGGTATCGTCAGTATTTGCCTTGTAAGAAACACCTAAAAGAGTGATTTTAATATTGTCTACTAACCGATGCGAGTCTCTAAATACATTTTCCATCAACTCGATCAAATGATATGGCATGAAATCGTTTAGTTTTCTTGAATGAGGAATTATTTTCATTTTCGATTCGTTAATTCTTTCAGTGTATTTGTTAAAACCGTAGAGTAAAAGCCAAGGATCCTTCGTGAGACAATGACCTCCTACTCCTGAACCGGGATAATGCATCATTCTGTCATGACGGTTATTGATTAAAGGGATAATTTCGAATATATTTCTATTAAAATCTTCACATAATAAAGCCATCTCATTTGCAAATGCGATATTCACGTCTCTATATGCATTTTCAATGCATTTTGTTAGTTCTGCTGTAAGCGTATCAGTTATTTGTAGTTCTTTTTTAACGACCTTCCCGTATAAAAATTTAGCTTTTTCATTGGCTTGTTCGCATCCACCTCCTATTACGCGAGGAAAATCCGTAATATATTCAATTAATTTTCCTGGCATAACTCTCTCAAACGAAAACACTAAATAAAAATCAAAACCTCTTTTTAGTCCACTTTTTTCCTCCAATATAGATTGAACAATGTTGTCTGTTGTTCCAGGGGCAACCGTAGATTCAATTATTATTGTTGCTCCCTTTTTTATATGCGTAGCAATTTTTTTGGATACTTCCTTTAAAGACGCATATCTTGGAATTTTTTCGTCATCAACGGGAGTTTGAACATCGATCAAAATGAAATCAGCTTCGCTTACATCATCGTAGCTATCTGTAACTTTAAATTTTCCTGTTTTTACTACTCTCTCGATTAGTTCATCTAAACCTGGTTCTACTCCCTCGTAAGGATTCTTACCGTTATTAAGCCAATCAATTTTCCATGCTGATCTATTCGATCTCCGCTGAATTCCTGTAACATAGAAATCATCAACATCAGCTAAAATTGCTGCCATAGGAATCCCAACATATCCCATTCCAATTACTACAATTTTTGTCGCCATTTTCTTAAAGTAAAATTGAGTACTATTTTTGAGTTATTATTGGTTTGAATAAATCAAAGCTAAATAAATTATAGATCAAAAAAGTAAAAAAAAAGATAAAAAGTTAATTATTTGTTTTTTACAATTACTTCGGTTTCTTCTGATAGGAACTACCTTTTACGGATTTAAAAATTACCGCTATTATTGCACCCGCAACAAAACCACCTACATGGGCAAAATGAGCTGTTCCAGTTAACTCAAAAGAGAAAAATGCGTAAATCAATTCCGTAATAAAGTAGGTAATTATAAAGTAACTTGCAGTCACTTTGCGCATGTAAGTTCCGGTAGGGAGATAAAACTTATTATTGGGATAGAGTATCACATATACTGCCATAAGGCCAAAAATCGCTCCGGACGCTCCAAGTGAAGGGATATATTGTGCTATTGTTGCCCCCCAGAAAGGAATGAAGACCGTACTCCAAGCGTGAAGCATTGTCGCGAAAATACCGGAAGCGAAATATGTTATTAAATATAGAAGATGTCCCATTGCGTGTTCGCAATTATCCGTAATAACCAGAAAAAACCACATATTCATAATGATGTGAACGAAATCTCCATGCATAAACATAGAAGTGAAAATAGTCCATAATTTCACTCCTGCAAAGAACTCTGCAGGGACAAAAGCTGCTTCAATATGCATTTGACCAGAGGGATCCATCAATTGCCAAACGAAGAAACCTATATTCGCTATTAAAATTAAAACCGAAAAGTATTGCTTAAAAAAAGAAATTTTGTCGTCAGTTGCTTCTAATACCATTTTAAAACATCGATTACGTATAATTTGATTAATACTTAAATAAATATATTGATTTAGAGAGTTATTTAAGATTAATCTAAATAATTAATAAATAATTAGTAAAACTTTATCCAAGGAAATTAAAAATTAAAATACTAATTAATGCTTATTTAAACTATGAAATTAGGTAAATCAAGTTTAAATGACATAGCAAAGATACAACCAGATTCCGTGAAAAGAAGAAGAATTTCAAGTTATGATGTTTCTGGTGGCAACCATGATTGGATTGATATCGAACCAGGGGAAAAAGTTGTAATAGGCGAAGTGAATGATCCAGGTTGCATTACTCATATTTGGTGCACGATTTTATGCAAGTCACGCTATTATTTAAGGAACATCATACTTAGAATGTATTGGGATGACGAACAAGAGGATTTTCCTAGTGTAGAAGCCCCTATAGGAGATTTTTTCGGATTAGGTCATGCTAAACATAAAAATTATGTTTCTTTACCGCTCCAAATGAGTCCCCAGTGGGGCAAAGGATTTAATTGTTGGTGGCCGATGCCTTTTTCAAAAGGATTCAAAATTTCAGTAGAAAACGATAATTCAAAACCCATGAGGTTTTTTTACTATATCGATTACGAAATTTATCAAGAGGGATTTGAAAACGAAAAAGATTATGGGCGTTTTCACGCACTCTGGCATCGAGAAAATCCAACAATACCAAAAAAGAAAGATAGCAACACGGGCAAGAGATTTACTAAAACCAAACCTAAAAACTATTGCTATGAAGGATGTAACATCGAAGACCCTCAATCTCAGAATTACAAAATTCTCGAAGCCCGAGGAAAAGGTCATTTTGTAGGATGTCATTTAGATATTGATAACATAACATTTCTCCCGTGGTATGTAAATTGGCCAGGTGAAGGCGATGATATGATATATATCGATGAGGATATAGACAGAAAAATTCCCACCTTACACGGAACTGGAACCGAAGATTACGTAAACCAGTCTTGGGCGCCATTTCAGAAATATCACGCTCCTTATCACGGTACCATCAAAGCGGGGGGAATAAATTGGTGGGGAAAAATTTCTTATTATAGATACCACATAGAGGATCCTATCTATTTCAACAAAAAAATTCTTGTAACCATTGAACATGGACATGATAATCATCGTAAAGATGATTGGTCATCCACTGCTTACTGGTATCAGATAGAACCACACGATCAAACTTTATTTCCAAACTTATTAGATAAAAAAGGAAGAAAACCACGCTTTCACTATGCACATATGGCTAGAAAAACATTTTGCATTGTCTTAATACTTACTATTGCATACTTTTGGATTTTTCTTTAGTTTTTTGACTTGAATGTTTAAAAAAGAGGCTGAAAAAACCAACAAGTGAAAATTATAAGATATAATAATTTTTAACTAATATCTATGTCAGAAGTTACTTTAATTAACGCAGTTGTTGGAATAATTCTTGCTTTAATCACTACTTTTTGTTTCAATATTGGGATAGTTTACCAGAAGAGAGGTCTGAAAGAAGCTGCATTAAAGGGTATTGAGATAAAAACTGAAGAAGGTTTCATCAACGTTGTAAAAACTTTTATAAAATTGTTTAAAATTAGATACTGGTTTATTGGTGCGATTTTAGGAATCGCAGGTTGGTTTCCATATATAATATCTATCGGTCTGGTTGGTGTTCTAGTTACAGAACCGGTAATGGCTACAGGTTTTATATTTTTTGTATTTGCAGCTATGAAAATATTAAACGAAAGGGTTGGTATTATCGAGTACATTGCAATAGGGATATTAACGGTTTCACCAATACTCATTGGAATTGCAGGGATATCTGATGTAGAATTAGATCTAATCGAGTTTGTACCTTCACTTGTTATATTTTTAACAGTCTCGCTTTCCCTCAGCATTATATCTTTGACAATCGCAAGGAAAAAAAGAGGCAAGAGCTCTGAAGGCCTTTTTATAATGTTTGGAGGCGCTATCCTTTTCGCTCTTGGAGGGTCTGCTACAAACATATTAGCACAAGCGTTAATTCAGACCGGCGAAGGTTTTCAATGGTATACTTTATTCCAATTACCTTTTGGCATTTTCTGGTTTATTTTTGCAGGAAATTACATTGTTTTATGGGTATTTTTAGGATTTTGGATGATGGCTATTTTTAACCTCAGTAGTCTTCCGTATTATCAAGGTGGATTCCAAAAAGGGAAAATTCTTATAATGTATCCAATATTAGATTCAATTGCTCTACTCTTTCCGATTTTTGCCGGTATTTTCGTATTCAAGCAAACCTTTGCGAATTTTCCGTTATTCTTTATCGCTTTACTCCTTACTGTTTTTGCTACAATTGTTCTAAGTAAGTATCAGGTAGCAGTTGAAGAAATGGGTACTGTTCGTAACCCAACTAACGAAAATGTAGATAGTTAATCAGATATCTCCATAAAATTGGGCTGAAATTACTGTTATTTTCTATTTTGAAATGATTCTACTAAAATAAAATTGTTAAACTGCCAATTCTTTTATCCATGTAATATATCAAATAGTAATTAATCAAAAAAAATATGCAAAGAATGTGAGTGACTTGAAGAAAAATAAAATAAAGCCAAGCGCATATTTATTTCCTATGCCTGTTGCGCTAATTGGAGCAAATATAGATGGAAAACCAAATTTTGAGCCAATAGCTTATGTTGGTATCGTCGAATATAAACCACCTTTAATATCAATTGCGTCCTATGAGACTCATTATACGAATATAGGAATAAAGGAAAATGGAGCGTTTAGTGTAAATACACCTTCTGAGAATATTATAAAGGGTACTGATTATTGCGGTATAGTTTCAGGAGAAAATGTAGATAAATCAGAAGTTTTTGATGTATTCTATGGCGAACTCAAGACTGCACCAATGATAAGTCAGGCTCCACTAAATTTAGAATGCAAAGTTATTAAAACCATAAAAATCAGCGAATTTGTTGATATTGAGAAAAGCCACGAGTTGTTTATTGGAGAAATTGTGAACGCGTATGCGGATGACGAATATCTAACAGAGGGTGCTCCAGACATTTCTAAATTTAAAACCTTCACATTTTCAATGGGTCATTATTGGAAAGTAGGTGAAAAATTCGCAAAAGCATGGGAAGTTGGTAAAAATTATAGGTAAGGCTACAAAAGAAATTAGCGAAAAACCTCTTCAATAGTTCATATTATAGTCAGTTTTAATAAAAATTAAATAACTAGTTTTGCTTATTTTTGAGGATATTCTTAACATAAGCTACAATTTCATTACCAGAAATAGCTTTAACCAAGTAACCATCAGCTCCTAATTCCTTACCTTTTTGAATGTCTTCAAAAAAATTTTTCACAGAAAATAAAACTACAAGAATTTTAGGATATCGTGATTTGATTTCCGTTAGTATTTCATACCCGTTCATTCCAGGAAGCATAATATCAAGCAAAATAAGTGCTATGTCGTCATGCTTTTCTTCTACTATATTTAACGCATCGGTTCCATTATTACAAGTAATTGTTTCGTATTTCTCCAATTGCAAAAACTTTTCAGTCAAATGCGTAATATCTTCCTCATCGTCTACTATTAAAATCTTTTTGACTGCTGACATTGAAACGCTAATTTCTGATAAACCTAATTTTTATTTAAAATTCTTAAAATTTAATCTTTTTTTAATAACTACCTAATATTGTTTCATTTTAGTTATTTAAAAAGTATATATGATTCGCAGGTTTTGATCCCTAGGCTCGATCAATTTTTTTATTTAAAAAGGGATTGAATCCAATGTGATTAAGCATTTAGAGATGTTATAAAAGTCCGATAATTGAACGAATAATCAATAGAACTTAATTATTTAATATTTCCTTTACGTAAGATCGAAGCTCGTTTCCTGAAAATGGTTTAGTTACATAACCATCTGCACCTAATTCCTTACCTTTTTCTATATCTTCCTTAAAGCTCTTAACTGTAAAAAGAATTACTTTAATATTTTTATAGGAATCCTTCGATCTAATGGTTCTCAGAACTTCAAATCCGCTGAGCGCTGGCATCATAACATCTAACAATATTAATAAGATTTCATCATATCTTTCTTCTAGAATCTTTAATGCTTCTTTACCGTTACTACATGTAAGGGTATTGTAATTATCAAGCTGTAAAAATTTTTGAACGAGACTAACTATATCAGGCTCATCATCACAAATAAGAATAGAATTTTTATCTGACATATTAAATCTTAATTCCTTTTTTTAATCACTTATATTAAATTTCGTTTAAATATATCAATTTATTTAACTAATTTATATGTATACTTTTTACTATTCTTAATTAAAATTCCATTATGTCCAATCACGATAGCACTCCGAAGTTCCCTGACTCTTATCTTGGGAATAATTCCCTAGACTATGATTCATCAATATGGATGGAGAGAAATCAAAAAAAAACTACACTCCTTTGTTTACAATATTTGTATGATGAAAGATTAGATAATCTAGAGAAACTGGATTTTTTAAAAGATGAACCTTTTTTCATTATTGATTTAGGCTGTGGAACTGGTTTTTCCACTGAGATTTTAATAGAGAGAGGTTTTAGAGTAGTCGGAGTCGATGTCTTACACGATATGCTTTCAAAAGTAAAAATTAAGAAGAATCATATGAACAATCAAAACAATCTCGAGCTCATTTTAGCAGACATAAACTATATACCTTTAAGAAGTTCTTCAATTAATCACGCAATTTCTATCTCAGCCTACAATTTCATCACCCATAGAGCAGAGTCGATTCGAGACAAAACGAAAATTGCAAATAATACTGCAAAATATTTGTATAAATTACTAAAACCAGATGGAAGAATTATAATTGAATTTTACCCTAAAGACGATAATGAGCTGGAAATGTTTACCTCATCTTTTAAAAATAATGGGTTTAATGGGTTTGTCATCAAACAGAATCCTAATCAGAAATCAGGACAGACTTTCTTATTGCTAAAAAAGCGGTGATTAAATATAGGAACATGTAAATTTTGCGGCAGCTCTGACAAAACCATTTCAAATATACTCAGTGCATGTAGGAATTGCATTATTAACAACAATTGGAATTTAATTAAACCACATATCTTAGATGTTCATAAACAAGTTAGGAAGTTAATGGAATTACCATCTACACCCCCAAGAGGAAGTAAAAATGAACTAAAGTTGAGATGCAACTTCTGTATTAATGAATGTAGGTTGTCTGAAAACGATATTAGTTATTGTGGGTTGCGAAATATTAGCAAAAATAAAAGTGGGGAATTGCCATTACCTTCGAAACAAAAAGGATATATTCATGGTTACCTCGATCCGATACCTACCAATTGTTGTAACGCGTGGTTTTGTTCTGCCGAGAACAATACTTATTCTTACGCAGCTTTTCTATACGGCTGCTCATTTGACTGTCTTTTTTGTCAGAATGCATCTCATAAACATTTTTCTAATTATAACTTAACTGATGTTGAGGTTATAGCGAATATTATATATAAAAATAAAAAAATTACTTGTATATGCTATTTTGGTGGCACACCAGAAGTACAACTACCTTTTACAATTAATTTAGCTAATTTAATTATTGAGAAGATTGAGAAGGAAGATATTTCACGAAAATTTAGAGTATGCTGGGAATGGAATGGAACTGGGAATACGGGTTTGGTTGAGGAATGCATGAGAATTGCTATTAGTTCCGGAGGTAATATTAAGTTCGATTTAAAAGCATTTAGCGAAAAGTTAAATATAGCATTATGTGGAATAAGCAATAGGCGAACGCTGGAAAATTTTCGATACCTGGGGGAAGAATATTTTGGTAAGCGAAATAATGATGTACCAGTAATGAGTGCCTGTACTTTATTAGTTCCAGGGTATGTAAACCACGAAGAGATTAGTCTGATTGCAAAATTTATTAGTGATATTGACATAAACATACCTTATAGCCTGTTAATCTTCCATCCTGATTACCAGATGAAGGATTTACCTATAACACCTCGAAAACAGGTAGATCAGTGTATCAACGCTGCAAAGAAATATCTAAACAAAGTTAATTTAGGAAATAAGTTTCTACTAGGATTCTCGTAATTTACTTTAAAATTTTCATAATATTCTATAAATTTAAGTCAATTTTTAGGGATTTTTCCAATTTTACGACTACTTTTCTTTCAATAACAATCATTAATAGTAAAACAACATTTTTGTATAATTATTATAGGAAAAAAAATGGGATAGAAAAATGAAGAGAGTCCAGACCATTGATATGATTCGAGGATTTTGTATATTTCTTATGGTATTCGGACACTTACTTGATTGGTGGATAATAATCTCGGATAGATGGTTAATTTTTTATTTATTCTCGTTTATAGCGTCTATAGCCGCTACGGGATTTTTATTTATCTCTGGATTCAGCGCAGCAATAGCATTTAAAAGTAGGGTTAAAAAGGCAGAAATTTCTACTGACAATAGTATGACCCAGGCCAGGAACATCTATATCATTCGAGCATTACTATTATTGGCAATAAGTTTAATTTATAATACAGCAATTGCTTTAACACTAAACGACTTGAGGTGGATTTGGGCTTGGAATGCTCTCCAAACAATTTCGATATCGCTCATATTGGCGTGGCCTTTATTACGCACCCCTAAATATTTGCGAATTGGTTTAGGAATTGGATTATTAGTTGTTAATGAAATGCTATCACCATTTTTACTTACATATAGCGGTCAACTAAATACTTATGGCGTTTTATTCCACATATTTTACCATCCAATAGAAGCATTTACGATTTTGCCTTATTTCGCAATATTCATAATCGGAACTGTAGTTGGAGATTTCTTCTTTAATTTCAATAACATTAAGGATTCAGATGAAAGGAAAGAGTCTATAAAGTGCGTGTTTATAAGGACGATATTGATAGTAGGGATAATATTTACTTCATTCGGCATTATATATCGTTTTTATGATTTTTTTTATCGCCGAACTCTTTCGGCTATGTTTTATTCTATTGGGGTTATCTTCATTTTGCTCGCAATACTCTTGTATCTCGAGGAATTTGAAAAAATAAAACCGAAAAAAAGATATAGATTCTTCTTTTATTTCTCATTTTACTCTTTTACTATCTATTTAGCTCACGATCTGTTGTATTTTATATTTTATCGTCAATTAAACGCTATAAATATTTGGTTAGTTGTTATAGGGATATTTATTTTAATAACACTTTTACTCAAGGGTATGCATAAAACGTTAGGAAGAAAAGTCTCATTAAAAGCACAATTGGGTATCTTAAGTGTAATAATCGCAAATAAAATCGAACAAAGGAAAAGTAGAAATTAGAAAATTAAGGTCTTTTAAGGTATTAATGATAAAATTTATTACATTTTGATAATTTTTTTAACTACTCAATTAAAAAAAGTTTAAAAAATGCAACAAGCACGTATAAGACTTAGTAGCACTCAATTAAATGCTTTGAAAGCTGTGTGTGAGCAAATTGAAAGCGTGTGTAAGAATCAAGGAATTAGAAAACTAGGTCCTATTCCTTTACCTACAAAGAGCTTACGAGTTCCCGTGATGAAAGCACCATCTGGGCAAGGTACATCGACTTGGGCAAAATTCGAAATGAGAATTCACAAACGACTTTTTGAAATAACTGCCAACGAACGTTCGATGCACCTTATTATGAAAATTCAAATTCCTGAGTCAGTTTTAGTAGAAATTGAGTTAATGTAGTAATACTTATTTCTTTGGATTTTTAATATCTTTTCAAGAGAATTAATATAATTTGCATTTATCCCTTATTTATGCCCTTTACACCATTTCATTTTGGTCCAGGTTTACTTATTAGTTTAACATTTCTTTCGTTCATTGATATTCCTACTTTCTTAATAGCGAGTGTAATTATTGATGTTGAACCATTTTTAGTTTTGGTTTTTCAATTAAATTATCCCCTTCATGGGTTTTTCCATAGTTTTTTAGGAGGTTTTATCGTCGCCGTTCTTTTAACTATGGTTATGAGTAAAATTAGGAGGTACTTTACACCTTTGCTTACATTTTTTAAATTAGAACAATCTATATCGTTTAAAAAAATATTTTTTTCGAGTACTTGTGCCATTTTTCTCCATATATTATTGGACTCTCCTATGTACTTGGATATTCGACCATTTTTCCCATTTGAATTTAATCCATTTTATCGTAGTACTATATGGCCTGGATTAAGTGAGTATTTGATATGTGTTTGGTGTTTTGTAGGGGCAATATTAGTATATATAATTAGACTGCTTCAACATAAAATTAAAATTAAAAAACCCCCCTTAATGTGATTCCATATGTCTGATGATTTTTCTCTTGATTCCGGTTCCATAGAAGAAACTATGCTAGGACCATTATGGGCTCGAGCAACCTATAGTAAACTATATCCTGAAATATTAGATGAACAGCAAGCTATACAAATTATTGAGAAACTAGATTACGATTTTACCAATATTTCGATTTATTTAAAAGAGTGGAGATTTCTAGGATTGTTAGTTAGAGCTAAAAGTTTTGATGAAGCAATTAAGAGGTACATTGAATATTATCCCGACTCAACAGTGGTAAATATAGGATCTGGGTTAGATACTACATTTTTTCGCGTTGATAATGGTACTATTAAATGGGTTAATTTGGACTTGTCTGATGCAATTAAATATTGCAATCAAGTTATATCGGAAACATCTAGAAGTAAGAATATTTCTAAATCTGCGTTTGATTACAGCTGGATGGATGAAATTGATTATAAGCCTGAAAATGGGATTATATTTTTTGCAGGAGGGTTTGTGTACTATTACGAAAAAAAAGAAATACGCAACCTTCTCGAATGCATGGCAAATAGATTTCCCGGGGGAGAATTTATTTTTGAAGGCATTTCAAAACTAGCTATTAAAGTTATTAATAGGAGGGCAAAAAAAGCCGGTGTAGATATACGCGTCCATTATGGAATAGGTAATCCTACGAATGAATTCTCAAACTGGTCGAAAAATATTGAACTGATTGATTGGTATACTATCTGAGCTCGTACACCCATTAATCCAAACTGGTCAAAAAAAACCCTAAAAATGCTCAAAGTTTCAGAGCGACTTAAAACAAGTAAGATAATTCACTTAAAATTTTTAGGATGAATTTAAATCAATAGATAAATATTATGTTTTTAAAACATAGAGCTCTTTTTGAATTATGACAGATTATCATACTAAAACATTTTATGGTCAAAAATCAAGCATTACCCTTACAAGCCCTTCTAAGTCGGCTCCGCATGTTTTCTTAAATTGTATAAAACGTAAGGAAGATGGGACATGGGAGAAAATATCGGAGGGAGAAGGGAAAACTGTTAAGATAAGTATTGAAGAAATCATTTGTATATTAGAAGTTCTTCTTAAAAAGAGCGCAAATTGGAGAGGTTTTCACATCTTTAAAGAGCGTAAAACAGAAATATATGTAGGCTGGGAAAAAGAATCTCGTGAAGTAATTCAAATTAGAATTGGTGAATACATAAAGAAACTCCGTTTTCCTAATCTAAATTTTTTCACCTTAATGCTTGAACATATATTAAGCGAAAAAATTGAATTTGCTACTAGCGGAAAATCTAAGAAGAAATCAAAGGACGGAGATACTCAGGAAGAGGGCGATTATAGCCTATTTTCTGAACAAATCATTGCAAGAGACGGATTACAAGTAGTAGAAACTACGGAAGTAGGTGTTTTAGAAGAAACAATCGAGATTAAAGCTAAAGTTAAAGTAGAAAGCCCTAAAGCTCTTTTAATAGCATTAGAATCGGATAAAGAATTTTGGATTCCAAAAAGCACAATCCACAACAATTACGATGTGGAAAACAAAAAGAAACTGCAAACACTTATTGTGGATAAATGGATTATAGAAAAACAAAGAATAGTCAAATGATAAGTAAAGATACAAGTGAAAAATTTTATAGCAAGCCATTATTTGTGAATTTACTATTATTAGTTATGAATCTATTTTTGTTTTTATTCAAGCTTATTGTTTCTAGTTTAAGTGGAAGTTTAGCCATTCAAGCAGATGCTTTTGATAGTTTAACTGAGATTGTCGAACAAGAAACACAAATTCAAGTCTTAAAATAAGAAATATTTACCTAAGAACATTTTATTATTTAATTAAACTTTTAATTGATTTCTATGGAACTCTCTATTAACCTGTTAAAGAAAATTGCGTTAAATGTATATGATGTAATTCACCCTATTTTAGGATCTAGTTTAGCCGCAGAAAAATCTCAGAGAGGCGCAGGAGGTGATATCTCCATGCAAATAGACTTACTTGCAGAAAAAATCATTATAGACGCTTTAAAGAGTGAAAAAGTAAATACTTTGCTTATTAGTGAAGAAATTGGAGAAAAATACATCGGAAATAGAGATAAAGCGATTAATAACCATAATATTCTTATTATTGATCCCGTTGATGGTTCCAACAACGCTGTACGAGGAATTCCTTATTGTTCAGTTTCAATCGCCTATGCGATAGGTAAGAGTATAAAGGACATAAAAAAAGCTGTGGTATTAGATTTAGTTTCAAAAGACATTTATTGGGCTGTTAAAGGAGAAGGTGCTTATCTAAACGGTAAGAAAATTCGCGTTTCAAATCTGGACCTTTCAGATAATTGCATTTTTGAGCTGAATCTTCCAAAGAAAAACGCTTTTACATATATCGAGAGTTTAAAACCAATTATTGAACGATTCCATCGTATTAGAATACTAGGGAGTTGTGCTTTAACCTTATGCCAAATTGCTAAGGGCAGTATAGAAGCTTTTATTAATTTACGAGAATCTAATAGGTTAGTTGATGTTGCTGCTGGCCTTCTAATACTCAAAGAAGCAAATGGTCAATTTTTCTCTCTTGATGGAAGCGAAATTGATCAAAAACTATCCATAACCTTAAAATTTCCCTTTGTAGCTTGTAATGCGAATTTAGAAGCTTTCTTAAAAAATGAATTAAAAGATATTAATCAGGAATATTTATAGGATAAGTCCCGTATTTTCTCTTAATATTTTGCATAGCTTCAAATCTGTCGAGTGTAACTGCGGGATGTATGCTATGCCCTGAACTAAAGATATAGCCCCCTCTGGGTGCTAATTCCCGTAGTAGTCTTTTGGAATAATCTTCAATCTCAGAAATCTCTCCTACAGCTAACATGACAGGGCTTAAATTACCCACAAAGGTAATTTTATCGCCAAATTTTTCATTTAACTTAAATATGTCATATTCTGGGTTAGCGGTTGTAGATTCAATGGGATGCATTGCATCCACTCCGCAGCTTATAATGTCTTCAAAAATTTCTAAAAGATCCCCATCTGAATGTAGAAGTATTTTGCAATTATGCTTATGAGCTGTATCACATATTTGTTTTAACCATGGAAATATATGTTTTCGATATAAGCTTGGTCTCATGAATAGTCCGTTTTTAAATCCGTAATCGTCCCATAGTAACACCATTTTGGCATCGTTTTCCGCTAAGATTTTCACTAGCTCTACTGTGAAGGTCCCTCTGTCGTCAAAAATCCTCTTCATTTGCTTCTCGTTGCCTAAGATTCTTGAAAATGTTTCAATTCCAAAACCTTCCCAAGCACATTCCATAAGAGCGCCAGTTGAAGGGATAGAAAAAACTGCGTCATCCATTTCTTTTTGAACACTTCTTCCTGATAGAAATTGATCCATTCGAGTTTGTAAATTTGGATCTGGCTGTTCCCAACTTTCGTAGTCCTCAAACGACTTGAAGTGCCCTCCGTGGTAAGCTAAGATCATAGTTTTGTCTTCAGCATATTGAAATTTCATTACTCTACCATACTCATCGATATATCCTCCCCTAAACATTTTCCGGGGAAATACACTTACAAAACTAGTGACTAAATCTATTCCTGCTTTACTAAAAAAGTTATATATGTTTTTATATCCACGACCTCCACTAGGGTTTACACCATAATGTTTTATTATAGTATTGTTTGTAAACGCACTTTCAAAAGCGGGAACTTTATCCGGCTCTTTATGCTCAATAGTAGTTAAAACTCTTTCTGGAGCATTCATTAAATCTCAAGTTAATAATCTTTTATTAAAATCCTATATTACATTAAAAAGGTCTTTAAAATATAAAAGTTTAATTTTACAAATTTGTAGGGCTGATTTCGTTTTGAGCGAACTTAAAAGACTAACAACAAACTTCTTTTCAAGAGATACGGTCGAAGTAGGTAAGGATCTCTTAGGTAGATACCTAATAAAGAAAACTGAGAAAGGAGATATGATAGGAAAAATAGTAGAAGTCGAAGCTTATTTAGGTCCAAACGATAAAGCCTGCCACGCATTTAATTACAAAAAAACAGAAAAAACTAAAGTAATGTTTATGAAACCAGGTACTCTTTATGTTTATTACATCTATGGTACGTATTTCTGTCTTAATGTTATTACTGAACCAGAAGGGATACCATGTGCTATTTTCATAAGAAAATTGTTCCCAATTGGAGGAATAGAATTAATGAAAGAAAACAGAACGGTAAAAATCGGAAGGAATTATAAGAATTTGGCTGATGGACCAAGCAAGTTGTGCATGGCATTGAATATAACTAAAGAAAAATATAACCGTAAAGACTCCTGCGCGGAAAGCTCAAAACTCTATTTTGCTCAAGGGAAAAATATTGGAGATAAAAAAATTACATTAGGTAAGAGAATTGGGATAGAATATGCGGAAGAAGACAAAGATCGTCTTCTACGTTTTACTTTAGAACAAGAATTATAAAAAACCTAAATCTCGATTCCAATTCAAATACTATGACCAGATAATATGCTCCTCCCCGACCTTACCATAAAGCGTGAACACCTAAACTTACGATTGCTCCATCCCTGGCCTGATCGGTTTTGTTATTACGAGCTTATGCCTTTCCTACGAAAGGCACTACTCTGGCACCCACCATTATGGGGATCGCTTCGACGGAACATAAAATTGGATAATATTCCTCATGAAACCTGAATCTAGGCAATTTGCGCTAAAGACCATTTTACGCTTCATCCAATATAGGATTGCAGAACGGGCCTAATGTTCCAAGAAATACAATGAATGCATTAATAAAAACTTGATGGACTATTGAAAATAAGAGAGATAAAGCTTAAGGGATTAATCTAGGGTTAATTCTTTATTGATTTTACGTCGTAATATCGATAAAAATTCTTCAGTATCTGGAAAGACATAAGTTATATTGTCTCCATCGTCTTCAATAGTTACTTCTTTGAAAAATTTACCTTCTACTTTCATTCTCATATCATTTAATATCATACTAAAAGAATATTAATCGAATTTCAAAAAACTGCATAACATGGAAGTAATATTAAGTTAAACTTTATGTAAAACCAAAAATAAGCTAAAATATACTTCAATTATCATAAAATAATGAATTAATAGTAAATTTTAAGGGATTACTATGTCTGAAAATATTATATATCTCGACGCAGAAACACTTGAAAGTTTTATGAGAGATGTTTTTATTGGGCTTGGGGTGCCTAAAGACGACGCTCACATTATTGCTAAAGTATTAATTGCTTCTGATATTCGAGGGATTGATACTCATGGAATACAGCGCTGTAAGATGTATTTCGATAGAATAAAGGCGGGTATCTATGAGGTAGATACAAAAATCGATATCATTAAGGATGGTCCAACGACTGCTCTTTGGGATGGAAATTGTGGAATGGGACATGTTATTGCTTATAAAGCTATGAAAAAAGCAATTGAAAAAGCGAAAATGTATGGACTAGGCTCTGTAGCAGTCAGAAATTCAACTCATTTTGGCATTGCGGGCTACTATTCGCTCATGGCAATAAAGGAGGGGATGATTGGTTTTGCAGTAACTAACGCTCGACCCTCCATGCCACCTACTTTTGGAGTCGAACCGATGCTTGGCACAAACCCTTTAACTGCGGGCGCACCAACGGACGAAGAGTTCCCCTTTTTAATTGATTGTGCTACTACTATTGTTCAAAGGGGTAAAGTAGAGTTATATAATAGAATAAATAAACCTTTGCCTGATGGGGTTGTAATAACGGATGAGGGAAAGACAGAAACTGACCCTGCTACAATATTGGAAAATATGGGTAAAGGTAAAGCTGCTTTACTGCCTTTAGGTGGTAAGGGAGAAGAAACTTCTGGGTATAAAGGTTATGGTTACGCCACATTGGTTGAATTATTATCAGCAGCCTTACAAGATGGAATATACCTTAAAGATACAGTAGGGATCGTAGAAAATGGTCAAAAAAGATTAAAAGTGGGGCATTTCTTTTTAGCAATTAATATTGAGAGTTTTCTCCCTCTTGAAGTTTTTAAAAAGACAGCAGGAAACATCATGAGAGGTCTTCGATCTTCAAAGAAAGAACCCGGAGCAGACCGAATTTACACAGCAGGCGAAAAGGAATATGATGCTATGACAAGAAGAGGAAAAATGGGAATACCTCTTAATAAAAGTTTACAAGAAGATATAAAAATTATGCGAGAAGAACTCAATTTGGATAAATATAAATCTCTTTTTTAAAAAATGTTCTCTTTTTTTAATTTTTATTAAGAAAAGAGCAAAGAATTAATAAGTTTAGAGCTGTAAATACGAACTTTCAACTTATATTAGATATGATTTTTATTAAATAGTCTTCTAGATAAATAACTTCTATTGCATTCAAAGTGATCTTCATGACAAGTACAAAAGTTGATGTCGTATCTAATTCTAAAGATGTGGTATATATAGATTTTAGAACCCTTAAGAATTTCATTAGAGATGTGTTTATTGGTCTTAATGTGAAGAGAAACGACGCCGATATCATTGCTGATGTTTTGATTACGTCAGATTTACGAGGTATAGATTCACACGGCATTCAAAGATGTAAGATGTATTACGATAGGATTAAAGAAGGAATATATAATACAGACACTAAAATAAAGATCGTTAAAAAAGGCCCCACTACAGCTGTTATTGATGGTGGCTGTGGATTGGGGCCTGTAATAGGTTATAAGGCTATGAAATTAGCTATTCAGAAGGCTAAAAAATATGGTCTTGGGGCTGTAGCAGTGAGAAATTCAACACATTTCGGAATTGCTGGATATTATTCGCTTATGGCGATAAACGAGGGTATGATAGGGATTACCACTACGAATGCTAGACCGGCAGTTCCTCCAACATTTGGTGTAGAACCAATGTTGGGAACAAATCCATTAACTGCAGGCGCACCCACAGATGAAAATTTTCCTTTTTTAATTGATTGCGCTACCTCAATTATTCAAAGAGGTAAGGTAGAAGTGTATGATAGAATACACCAACCGCTCCCCAACGGTCTAGTAATTACTAAAAATGGGAGATCACAGAATGATCCTCACGAAACCCTTAAAAATTTAGAAGAAAGGACTGCTGCTCTTTTACCATTAGGGGGATTAGGTGAAGGAACATCTGGTTATAAAGGTTTTGGCTATGCTACATTTGTAGAGATTTTATCATCAGCTTTGCAAGACGGGATTTTCCTAAAAGGTACGGCAGGAGTTATTGAAGACAATCAAAAGCGTTTGAAAGTCGGGCATTTCTTTTTAGCGATAAATATAAATCATTTTACCCCTTTAAGACGGTTTAAGCGAACTACAGGTACTATCATGAGGAACCTTAGAAACTCTAAGAAAGTTTCTGGAAAGTCGCGAATATATACCGCTGGAGAAAAGGAATATTTATTTGAAAAAGAACGGAAAAACCAAGGTATTCCAATTAATAAAAGTTTGCAAGAAGATATTAAAACCATGCAGAAAGAATTAAAATTGTTTAACTACAATTTTCCGTTTTAATTACTAGAATATAATTCCCTCAGTTCGTCCTTCTAAGGGTTCAGAATGAAGAATTACTTCTGTTAAATTTTCAATATTCAGAGTATTTTTTATTCGTTGCTCTACTTCTGTTATCAAAGTATGAACTCGCGTTATATTAAGAGCGCCGTTAAAAAAAACATGAAGTTCGAGCACACAAAAATCCAATGCAGCCCAAAATTCCAAACCATGATATCCTTTAACCTCTGGAATCGATTTCAAAAGGGTCTCTAGGGAAGCTTGAATTTCTTTCTTCCTTTTAGGCTCAATAGGTGTGCAAACTAGATGATCTGTTAGAGATTCTTTCAGCATGTTTTGGGATTCTATATGAGTAATAATTCGCGAGATAAATGGGATTTGCTTTTGTAACTGTTTTTCAAACAGACTGCTTAATTCGTGAGCCTCCTCTAAAGATAAACTATCATCGACAACTATAGCTAATGACAAGAAGTAATTGTTTTCAATTCTAAACACATTCAAATCTTTAAAATCTGATATCTCTTTAAATTCACTTTTCATAGTATAAAGCAAGTTGACAATCTTTTCTCCGAGCGAAGATTCTCCACTTAAAGGATTCATTTCAACTAATGTCTTTACATTGTAGGACGGAAAAAATTTTTTGCTCAAAGCTCGAATCGCTTTCGTAATATCATTCGCATGTACTACAGATATATGATCCTCAACAGCTAGTCGAATTTCTAAAAATAGAGTCTTACCACTAAATCTAACTTTTAATTCCTCAACACCGTTTACATGATCAAGATTAAATATACTCAGCTTTATTTCCTCAATAATAAGTGAGTTTACTGGGTTTACATCGATTAAATCTTTAATTCCTTCTTTAGAAAGCATGAATGAAGTTATAATTATCAATATAGAAAGAGTAATACTAAAATAGGGATCTAAAAATTGAATGCTAAAAAATAAAGCGATAACAAAATTAATTATAACTATGAGTGCTCTAAGAGAGTCTTGGAACAAATTTAAACCTTGAATTTTAAGGGATAAACTATTTTGTCTCTTTCCTTGCCATATTAATATTCTAGAAAATACTAAATTAATAATAAATGAAATAATTAGAATAATTAATCCCAAATCGGGATTGATAATTCTAAAAGAGCTTGTTAAGATGGTTTGAATTGCTATAAAAACAAGAATACAATATATATTGATTAAAATAACACCCTGAACCAATCCTCCTAAAGAGTCAATTTTGGAGTGCCCGTACATATGTTCGAAATCGGGGGGTTTCTGACTTACATAAAGAGCATATATCGTAAGAGTAATAAAAAAAATGTCAGTTAGCGTATCCACGGTTTCAGATAAAAAGCTCAAACTACCAGTTATTAACACTCCTACTGTTTTTAAGATGGATTGAATAAGGATTATAATAAAAGCTATAATTCCATATTTAATTTTAATATCCATATTTTTCGTAAAATTTCTTCATTATTTAATAAACAACATAAAGCAATAATGAGAGTTAAATATTTGGCAATAAAATGAAAATAAAAATAAAGATTATTGAATTTTTTAAAGGTCTCTCGGAATGTTAATTTCGAGATTTGTAATTGGATAAGATGCGCAAGGATGGAAGTAGTTAAATTTTTTGTCACCAGCTTTTCTCCAATCAGAAACCGGATTTATATATACTTTACCATCTATAAGAAGTGATCGACAGAATCCACATTCACCAGATCGACATTTTGAGGGTGGTTTTAAATTTGCTCTTTCTAAAGCTACTAAAACAGACTCGGTTGCTATTGCAGGAATCTCCTTTGATAAATCACCGATGTGGACTTTAATCTTAAATATTTTTTCAGCAACTTCTTTAGGAAAATCTGGATGGGTTAATATGTCTTTTACCTCACCGAAAGCTTCTCTACGAATTCTTTTAACAGGCAATTTAAACTTTATAAACTCCTCTTCAACGAAATTATACATGATTTGTGGTCCACATATGAAAAAAGTACTTGAATTTGCATCACAATATTTTTCAATTATCTCTTTGGTTATAAAGCCCTTTTCACATCCTTCCAACGAAACAACATCACAACTTAATATATAAACAATTTTAATTTTCGAAGGGTTATTCTTTTCTATTTCTTTGAACTCGTCGTAGAAAATGATATCAGCTTCCTCGGAACTACCGTATAACAAAGTAATTTTCGCATCTAATTTACCCTCGGCAATTTGTTTTATTATGGAACGGAATGGAGTGATTCCTGATCCCCCCGCGATACCAACAATCTGTTCCAAATCCCGAAGAGGTTCATAAAAAAAGTATCCTTCTGGTCCAGAGCTCTCAACCTTAGTTCCGTTTTTCCAGTTATCCCAAATATATTCGGTTAAAAATCCATGTTCTTCTTTCCTAATTGTAATTTCATAGAATCCTTTTAAAGCATCCGAAGGAGTAGAAGATATTGAATAAGGTCTTGTAATTGCTACACCATTCACTTGAACCTTCAAGCTTAAATACTGACCCGCTCTAAAATATGCCAATTCTTTTGTATTTGAATTGGGATCGGGTGTGAGCTTAAATGTTTTAGTGGAGTTTGTTTCATTTTTGATATCA
>Ga0307377_10000794_pt1 | contig 41837 bp, 38 predicted proteins | sample TR3MG_FD_202535 | JGI IMG/M metagenome (GOLD analysis project Ga0307377, IMG submission 202535) | Soil microbial communities from Risofladan, Vaasa, Finland - TR-3 | ecosystem: Environmental > Terrestrial > Soil > Coastal area > Acid sulfate soil | place: Finland: Risofladan, Vaasa | collected...
ATAATTTTCTTCTTAAGATCGAAAGGATTTTGTTCCGGTTCGCATATTTTATAAAAATTGAAAAGTAAATTGGCAGCAGCAATTAAGAATCTTCCCGTTCCGCAAGCAGGATCTAAAATTTTTATACCCTTTAGCTTTGCTTTAAGTTTATTATTAAGATTTTTATGTTCTATAAAAAATTTTGAAAAGTTAAGAGAAGTATTAAAACTTTCACCCGTATTTAATCTTTCTGAAATATCGCTAACAAAGATTCTAAAAATATTTAATATCATTAGATCAGCAATCGGTTGAGGCGTATAAGTTACCCCACGATCGCGGTTCTTGATTTTTTCAGCAATTCTTTTTTCTTCGAAACTCTTAATTACCGATTCTAAGGTAAATGTAGTGTTTTTAAATGACAAAATTTTTCATTAAACCGATTTGGAAATTATTTCTTTTAAGGTTTTTATTATATCTACTTTTATAATCATAGCCCTTATTTATAAAACTGTAATGTATTAATTTTAAAATATCGACATTATTATTAGAAATTTGTAAACAAACAACATAAAATCGTACGTGAAAATGATAGAAAAATCATTCTTAAATAAAATAATAGAAAATCCATACATAATAGCTAAATTAAATTTTAACGAACTAATTTTAGTTTTTCGAGAAGCAGTCAAGCTATTTAAAGAAGAAACTATGATATTGGAGTTAAAGAAAGAAAATCCACAAGATAAAGTATTTGTAATTGGAGACCTCCATGGGGATTTGAAAAGTTTGATAAGATTGTTGGAAATAATCAGATTAGAGAACCCGAAATATGTTATCTTTTTAGGTGATATCGTTGATCGCGGTTTATATCAGTTAGAGTGTTTAATTTTAGTCCTAGCATTAAAAATAAAAGATTCTAAGAAATATTATCTCCTAAAGGGGAACCACGAAACTTTAGAAGTTAATCAGAATTATGGGTTTTTTCAAGATTTTTTGAATCGATTTGAGGATCCTAAGAAATTTAACCAGATTTTAGCTATATACAACGCTCTTCCCTATTGTGCTTTGGTAAATGAATCCATATTATGTCTTCATGGAGGTATTCCAGAAGATTTTAATGCAATTAATAGATTAAGGGGTATTAAAACAATAGAAATTAACTTAATTTATGAAAACACAGCTAAAAGTCTGCTACAAATTATATGGAACGACCCTAACCCCAATTTAAAAGGCTTTACAGAAAGTTTTAGAGGTAGAGATATAAAATTCTTTGGAGAGGATGTATTTACAGATTTTATGCAAGAAAACAAATTGGATTATTTAATAAGGGCTCATGAAAGATTCCCTGAAGGTTATAAGTGGTTTTTTAACGAACGATTGTTATCAATTTTTTCTTCTGTTAATTATCGAGGTACGTTAACCCCCATTCCCGCATCATACGCAATTATTAGGAATAAAACTGTGACACCTATGATTATCTCTTAATTTATGAATAGATCGGGAAAATTTCTGACAACTTCGGGTATTTTCTTGATTTCTTCTTTCCATCGATCAATTTTGTCTAATTCTAAAGTTAATTTTTGAGAAACTATTGTTTCTTCAGTAGGTACATACATAAAAGCAGATGAGGGCCGACTATTTTTTAATAAAATATCAATCATTACTCGTTTAAACAAGCCGTTATTTACACCTTCGAGTTTATCTAAAATTATTAATTCTTCTTTAGTAACATCAAATTTTAACGCTTTAAATGAGCCAGTTGATTTTAACGCATAAGGAAACCAGTTATTTCTAGGGAAAATTCTTGTAAAATTAACCACAGTGCATACTTCAATATTGAATTTATTTATCCAAAGACCATGGGTTATGAACGTACCATAACCAATAATTGAAATGAAATTAGAATCTGAACTGTAGTTATTTTTCAATTTTTGCTCTCAATTTACATAATTTGAGATTACATAATTTGAGAGGCGTCTGGTTTTATAAACAGCAAATTATTACCGCGTATAAAAATTTCATTGTATTTCGCCACAGGGCTTCCGTCCATGATTTCTGTAGCATTTTCTAAAATCATATTCATGTAAGCATCGATTTCTTTTAATAAACCCTTATATTCCGTACCATCTTTTAATCTGAGCAAGATTTGACTATTTTGAGCTGCTTGTAATATTTGTAAAGGGTTCCTATTTCTATTATTCTGACTTGACATTCTTTATCACTTATCAAAAAAACATTTATATTATAATTATTGAAAAGATAATTTAAAGAAAAACTTTTTTCAATTAAAACCTTTCTAAGAATATTGAAACCTCTAAGTAAAGATTCAGATAAAAAAAAAAATATTGTCGCTAAGTATGATTCAACCTCAAGCTTCTACGATGATAGATATAGGAATATCCAGAATTCGAAATTCAAACTACTTTTAAGGGATTTTAAATTTGATAATAAAATCATATTGGATGCGGGTTGTGGGACAGGGCTTCTTTTTGAATTTTTTCTTAGATCTTATCAGCAAATACATAATCGGAAACTAAGATATATCGGTTTAGATATTTCCTGGAAAATGCTGAAACAATTCTTATACAAGATAAATAAGGTAAAAAATATCAAATTTGTGAATTTAATTTTAGGGGATATAGAAAATCTACCCTTTAGGGAGGAAACAATTCACCAAATTTTTGCTGTTACATCACTGCAGAATTTGTATAACATTGAGAGAGGATTGAGAGAATTATTTCGAATTGGTCAACAAGGAACCTCATTAAATTTATCGATCTTGAGAAAAAATTTGAATTTAAATAAAATATATTCGTACCTAAAAACAGAAATCATAGATTTAAATTTAATAAGGTTGGAAAAGGTTGAAGATGTAATTATTCAGGGTAATCTTTTAAAAAAAAAATGAGCTTAATTCTTTTTTTTTTCAAATGATTGAATGATATCTAAAGGGTTGCTTTCTATATTGTATTTTTTTTTAAAGAAATTACACACATTTGTTATATCTCTTTCTAAAAGCGAATTTGCATTTGGATGATCTGAAGGAACCCATTGTAACCAATCAATGATTAATATATTATCTTTATTATCTACTACAATATTGAACTCTCCAAGATCTCCGTGTATCATTTTTGCTTTTTGATAAACAATTTTAACTTGTTTGATAATTTTGTTAAATATTTTGATTGGGTTTTTAATATTACTATGATAGGCTAATTCTTTTCCTCTTAAGTAAGACATGACTATCATGTGTCTATTAAATCCAATTGGTTTGGGTGTATCTAATTTAAGTTCATAAATCATGCCTAACGCTTCAAATTCTTTTTTAGCAGCAAGTCTATTTATATACAACCAGGATGCGTGTTTTCGATTTCCAAGGAAGCTCCTTAGCCTTTTAATGTTTTTAAAGCTAGTTCTCCCAATTCGATAAATTTTTAATGCGAAAATATTCCCATTATCATCCATACACCCATATACATCTGATTCTTTTCCTTTACCAATTAACGGTCCTAACTGTCCAATTGTCTCTTTTTCTACTAAAGTATGAAGAGCTAAGATATCATAACCAATTGAATTGAGAGTGTATGCTACCTCACTTTTAGACGAATCTCTTATTATTAAATCTAATTTATGAACCTTTTTAAGGCGAAATAAAGTCTCTTCCATAGGATACCTTGAATAAAATTTAATGTTATTTATTGTAACAAATTCTGATCGTTTCATACCGATCTCAATTGCCATTAAAATTCTTAAGTCCTCCTTTTCCAGATCAGGAAGAATTTTCGCTGCTTCGGTCATTTTGTTTGGTATTTTATTTTAGCATTAGTTTAAGACCGTAAACTAAAGAATAAATTTACGATAAACTTTAATGAAATTGATAAGTTCTGCAAGATTTGGTATTTCATATATAGCGATTCCAAAAACGATTATTACCAGAAATAATAGTATATCGCTTTGTTTAATATAGTAGATTGAAGCTGTTGATCCATCTTGAAATAAAAACAAGAATATTCCTTGTTGGAGATAGATAGCAATTCCACTAGAAACTACAAGTCCTATAATTGAATAAGTTATGATTTTGTATTCGATTTCGATAATACCTATAATTAGGATAATCGCAAATGATATTATTGTAAGGATTATAAAAAAGAAGGAAATTGATAGCCAATTATCGTAAAGTCCTGAATCCACTTCATAATTATATCCAGTTTGTCTCCAAACTAACGAAGTACTTAGATTTAAAAATGAAATTAGTGGAAAAATTAATGCAGGGAATGAAAAAATGAAATAAAGCCTTAAAGTAATAAATCTTGAAAACTTATCGAATTCTTTTTTATCTTCATGCTTTATTTCACTCAGCATTTTATCTAGTCTAATCTGAACATAATCTGGAACTTTTTTATTCAAGATAGAGATTTGAAAATTAATATTGGGGTAATTAGAAATGAGATTTTTTAATAGTTCCAATCCTTTTTTTAATCTTTCTTGAGAACTTTTTGGTCCGTTCCATACATAAATAATATTGCGTTCCTCATCCAAAAGTGCGCAAAGATCGTGATAAAGTAAAGTTGATTGCTCTTCAATCCACTTTTTATTAGGTTCGTCGAAAATATATGTTTTGAGCATAGATATTCAAATAATTTTAACTCTGAGTAATTTATATCTTTTTCTATATGATTACATCATATTAAAGGAATAGAAAATTAAAAACAAAGAATAAATAAAAGGACTATAAATATGAGATGTAAATGATGTAAAATTATTCATTTTCTATTCTTTTTTGAATCTGCTTCCATTGATTCTCAATGTAATTTTTATGTCTCTCAATATCTTCATTAGATATGTTTTTGAACCTTTTTTGAGTATTCAAATACTCTATGATAGGTTTTCGTTTTTTAGAATCTAAAAATTTGCTACTATCTTTTGATAATACAAATTTGCCCTCAATTACTTCATAGAGGGGCCAAAAACCGGTTTGGACTGCTAATCTCCCAATCTCAATTGAATCTTTGGGATTATATCCCCAACCTGGTGGGCATGGCGCAAGAATGTGAATATATTTTGGACCATTAATTTCCATAGCATTTTTAAACTTCTCGTATAAATCAAGAGGGTAGGAAGAAATCGCTGTCGCAACATAAGGAATACCGTGTGCTTCTAAAATTTTAGGCATATTTTTCTTATACCCTGTTTTACCATTCGGGGTAGTAGTACTATAAGCACCAAGTGGTGTACTTCCGCTCCTTTGGACTCCAGTGTTCATATAAGCCTCATTATCGTAACAAGCGTAAATAAAATTCGTACCTCTTTCAACAGCTCCACTTAAACTCTGAATTCCAATATCTACGGTACCGCCATCTCCGGCAAACGCAACCACATTAACATCGTCAGCTAATCCTTTGTCTTCAAGTGAAGCAACGATTCCCGACGCTGAAGCACCTGTAGTGGCAAATGGAGTGTGAAGTACTGAAACTTTAGTAGTACAAAATCCTTGCATTCCATGTAGAACAGTTAAGCACGATGCAGGAACAGTAATTATAGTCTTTGGCCCTAAAGCTTTTAAGGCAATTCTATATATTAGTGCCATTGAACATCCCGCGCACGCTCTAGTACCAGGATATATAAATTCCTCCTCAGGAATTTCCATTAGTTTAACCATTTTATTTATCCTCCTTTAAAATAATCTGCTTCGTTATAATCACCAAGATTTTCTAATTTCAAACCGATAAAATCGGTTTCATGAGATATAATTCCTTTTTCTGATTCCTTAATTGCTTTGGTCACTCCTTGGATTATATGCTGATCAGTGACATCTCTACCACCTAATCCTACTATAAAACCTTTAATAAACGGGCTTTGCTTTAAACCGTATAGAGCTGCCTTTAATTCGTACGATAAAACTCCTTCATAGCCGTAACCAATATCCCTATCAAATACTACTACGAGTTTCGTATCTTTAAACAACTTTCTCAATTGCAAAGCGGGGAACGGTCTGAATAATTTTAAACTAACTAAACCAACTTTTAATCCGTCTTTACGAAGTTTACTAATAATATTTCGGGCTTGAGAAGCAACTGACCCCATCGCGAATATTAGGACATCAGCGTCTTCAGTTAAATAGGTTTTATAAATTCCATTTCCATAAGATCGTCCAAATTTCTCTGAAAATTCATCGTGAACATTCATTATGATTTCAATTGAATTTTCAAGAGCTTTTTGCATTGCATATCTATATTCAAAATAGCCCGGGACAGTACCTTCATTTCCTCTATCTCTTATATGGGGTGTAGTTACTGGATCAATCCCTTTCACTACAGAAACATCAGAAAGATTTATATGATGTTTTAGTGGAGGTAAAAATTCGTCAATGTCGTCTTGTTTTTCTATAGAAACAGGCATCATCGTATGAGACAAGATATAACCATCATACGCGACTACTGTTGGAAGAAAAACCCGAGGATCTTCGGCTATTTTAAACGCTTGTATGTTAGTGTCGTAAATTTCTTGATTATCCATGCAAAACATCTGAATCCAGCCTACATCTCGTATCGTAATAAAGTCTTGGTGATCTGTCCAGACAGACCATGGAGCACCAGTAGCTCTGGTTGCTAAATTTATTATAATAGGTAATCTATTGCCAGAAGCCCAAGGCAACATTTCATACATCAACATTAATCCATGGGACGAAGTTGCTGTACCAACTCTTGACCCAGTAGCGGAAGCCGCGCAACATACGGCAAGAGCAGAATGTTCTGATTCCACTTTAACAAAACGGGCGTTTAGTTTACCTTTAGAAACAAAATCCGCGATTTTTTCAACAACTGGACTCTGTGGTGTTATAGGATAGGCTGCTATAACTCCAACTTTCACTTGTCTAAGGGCGTGGGCTGCAGCATGATTCCCGGTCAAAATTTTTATTTTTTTATCGCTTATTTCAGATTTTTTTTCTATAACTGTCACTCAATTTTCACCTCTTCCATTGAAATTGCTTTTACAGGGCATTCCTCCTGGCAGATTCCGCATCCCTTACAAAATTCGAAATCTATTTCTGGAGGTATAGTTCTAGTTACTACTGCTTCTGGGCAATACAACCAACAATAAAAACAACTAGGCTTTCCAGATTTTGCGGGAATACATTTTTCTAGATCTATTATGGGTTTCTTAGGACTCCATGTTCCAGTTTTTCCGGCTTCTCCTTTAACAGGCTTTTGAACGGATCCCAAGATTTTTTGATAATCTTTTTTCGTATCAACCATAGTTATCACACAATTTAATGAATAATAATCGATATAAAAATTAGTATCTATTGTAATAAAACTCTTCCTATTAATTGAAATAGGGATTTACCTCAAATATTAAATCAAATATCGTTTTTTATTTTTGACAAGAAAGAAACTGAATGTATGATTCCTATTTATAAGAATTTAGTATTATAACATTTGGAAATCGAAAGAAATTTATATTCACTAATTTCATTATCTCTTTAGAAAAACACCTGTTATGAAAAAATATGACATTCTTAGGTGGTAAAGATAGAGTATAATAAAGATGAAGTTAGAGAAAAATACAAAGAACTATTTGAACACTCGTTAGACTTAATTTATGTGAACGATTTGAATGGCAATTTCCTTGATGCTAGTGATTTAACATTAATTACTCTTGGTATGGATAAAGAAGAAGTCCCTAATATTTCTTTTATTGATTTACTGGACAGAGAGAATTTGAACAAAGCGTACAGGGTAACGAAGGAAATAAGAAAAACAGGAAAACAATCTGCTCAGAGCGAGTATAAACTCAAAACAAAAATGGGTAATTCCATTTACATAGAAACTTATGGGATTCCTCTTAAGAAAGATGGTGAGATATATGCCATATTAGGGGTAGCAAAAAATATAACGGAACGTAAAAAAGCAGAAAAAAAATTAAAGGAATCAGCAGATATGTTCAAGGCATTGTTTAAAGAAGGATCGATACCTGCGTATACTTGGAAAAATGTGGACGGTGATTTTGTTTTAATTAATTACAACAACGCTGCGGCAAAAACAACAAATGGAAATGTAGAAAACTTTTTAGGAAATAAAGGTTCTGAGATGTACAAAGATCGTTTAGACATTTTAAATGATTTAAATTTATGTTTGAATAATAAAACTCATGTTAGGCGAGAAATTAATTATCGATTTCAATTCTCTAATGAAGAAAAATATCTCCTTGTAAATTATAGTTATGTCTATCCAGATTTAATAGTTGTGCGTACCGAAGACATAACAGAAAGAAAGAAAGCAGAAGAGCGGTTAAAAGAATCCGAGATTAAATATCGTAACATGATTAAAGATCTTGATCTTGGTTTTTATCAGGTTGCTTTAGATGGAATAATGTTGGATCATAATCCGGCTCATAATAAGATTTTAGGTTACGATCTTTCAGAGAGTTTAATTGGTAAAAAAGTGACAGATTTCTGGCAATTTCCCGAAGATCGAGAGCAATATTTAGAACAGATTTTAAGAGATAATTATGTTAAGAATTACATATGCCCGTCTATAACAAAAAACGGTAAGAAAGTTGTTGTTCAATTAAACTCTCATTTAATGTTAGATAAAAAAGGAAATCCGTATGGAATTGAAGGAACCTTTATCGATATCACAGAAAAATACAAATTAGAAGAAAAACTTCGAGAATCAGAGAGATTATATCATAACCTTTATGACAACACGCCATTTTCGGTAGTACTAATCAACACTCAAGGAGTTGTTGTAGATATGAACCCAAAATTTAAAGAAATGTTCGGATACGATAGACATGAAGTAATCGGTAAAAAGTTTATGAATCTTTCTATAATACATCAAGATAATTTACCAAATCTTCTCGCAGTTTTTAGAAAGTTCGTTAAAGGCGAAAAATTACATCGAATGGATATTAAAATAAATAAAAAAGATGGTGTGGTATTTTGGGCAAATTTACAAGCAGCTTTAACAAAAATTAAAGATAAAACTTATGTTCAAGCCTTGCTTACGGATGTAACAGCAAAAAAGGAGGCCGAGTTCCTCATAGAAAAAGAAGTGATAAAATTAAAAGAACTTGACCAAATCAGGAAAAATTTGATTTCGAGAGTGTCTCACGAACTAAAAACACCTCTTGTTTCTGTAAGTGGAGGATGCGAACTTCTTTTAACAATTTATGGAGAACAATTAAATAAAGAAGAATTAGAAATAATTGAGCTAATAGAGAAAGGAGGAAAAAGACTAAAACATTTAGTTGACAATTTAATTGATATCTCCAGAATAGACTATGAGAAATTTAAAATTTTAAAAAAACCAAACGATCTCAGCGCCATAATTCGGGAAATATCTAAAGAATTAAATTATTCGATTAAGGATAGAAAAATAAATTTAATGCTTTTACTACCAGAATCGTTCCAGATTAATTTAGATCGTGTTAGGTTTGAGCAGGTGATTATGAATCTTTTATCTAACTCAATCAAAAATACACCACCCAATGGGGAGATTGTAATCAAGTTGATAAAGAAAGAGAATTTTGCTGAATTTTCGATACATGATACTGGTATCGGTATATCTCCAGAGGAAATGGATATGTTATTTACGAAATTTGGCAAATTAGAGCGATATGGAGAAGAGTACGAATACATTGATATCCAAGGCACAGGTTTGGGATTATATATTTCAAAAGAAATAGTTGATTCTCACGAGGGAGAAATAAGAGCTGAATCCGAGGGAAGAAATAAAGGTAGCACATTCATTGTAAGACTACCGATTACATGATTTATCTACAAAAAAAGATTTACAAAAGTTTTGCCATCTTAAAACCTTGCTCAATCAGATCAAAGTTTAGGTTTCCTAATTGTTCTCCCATTTTGTTTAATACAACTTCTTTAAGATCCTTCAATTGTAGTTCTGGTAATGCTTTTGATAGTAAGCCTAAAATAGGGGTATTGATAACGGGGTTTCCATCGATGGTTAAGTTCTTTTCAAGGGCTAAGTTACTAATATTAGCTACAATAACCCTTGTATTGCTACTAAGGTTAAATTTTTCAACAAAATATTCGGGATTTTTATCAGAATTAACGATAAAAATGCCACGATCTTCGAGGGAACCAACATCTTCTTGGGTTAAAACACTATCATCAAAAACTATTAGTATATCTGGATTTTCAATTTGAGCTCTATCATATATTTTTTCATATCTAGATAACTTAACATACGCTTGAACTGGAGCCCCTCTTCTCTCAGCTCCAAAAGAGGGATATGCATGGACATCAATGAAATTCCCACTTAGATAGGCGGCTTCCGCTATGATTTCACATGCTGTTACTATACCCATACCTCCTCTACCAAGTAGTACAATTTTAATCAATTCTAAATTGCTCATCTTTAAAACCTAATATAATTACACATTATTGCTTCGTAGGAATCTTATTATTTAAAGAGTTTATTCAAAAATTAAAAACTTTTGCAATTTATAGTTTTAGGGCTTCACGATTCATTGAATGAATTCAATGGTGATAAAAAGTATAAAGATAATGAATCATAACAATGAATAATCGATCAAAAATTTTCTACTAAATTAAAGAAATGATTAACCAAAACGGTTTTTTTGAAGGTAGAGAAACTAAGAAGTTATTTTATCAGAAATGGTTGCCGGATTCGGGAATTATTAAAGCTTACATAATTGCATTACATGGATGGGGGACGCATTCAGATAGAATAATTGTTCCAGCAGAATATTTCACAGAAAAGGGTTATGCCATCTATGCTTTCGATATCAGGGGACATTGGAGAAATTCAGGAGACTTCCCTGGACATTTCGATAGTATGGATCATATTCAAAAAGATATCGTATTATTCATGGATTTAATAAAAAAACAAGCGAATGACGAGAAAATTTTCTTAATGGGTCACGCATTTGGAGCCTTAATTTCTTTAATTTTTGCTATAAATCACCCCGCTATACCAGGTGTAATAGCATCTTCACCCTTATTAAAATATATCAAAGATTTCTCGCTTAGTAGAAAGCTGGGTAGAAAAATTTCTGGACCAATCTCTATGATTTCTCCGAATAAAACAATGGAAATGAATATTGAACAGAATTTCTTGACAAGCGATATTAAAATTTTACGAAAACACATTTCGGATGATAAAAGAATTAATGAGATATCTTGGAGATCTGCTGCTGAGATGGAAAGGTCAATGAAGTGGACTTTCGAAAATGCACCGAAATTGCTATGTCCTACTCTTATTTTACAAGCAGGAAATGATAAGCTGGTTGATAAGGGAACAAATAGAAAATTCTTCGAAAGAATCAAAAGTACTGATAAGACATACCGGGAATATGACGGGCTACTTCACGAATTATGGCAAGAAAAGGGGAGAGCACAGGTTTTTCAAGATATGTTTATATGGCTTGAAAAACACATTAAATCACAAAAATAAGGCAATTTTAAAAATTATTTGATATCTACGGATATTTGCTATATAAGTTTTTTATATACTCATCAAGTTCCTTCATCGTTTTTTTATCGTATGCTATCTTACCGCATTCGTCCTCCAGATCGTACCATCTCTCAATATATTTCGTGTTCATGATATTTAGCGAGGATTTAATCAAGAACATAAAAGAATCCATTCTCTTACTAAAAGTTCTCACAAATTTCTTAGTTTCTATTTCTAATTTGTCTAAAGGGAAAATTCTTGTTGGGAAATTAAATTTTTTAAGGTCGTCCAATCCGAACTCATCAGCTGTAAACAAAATGTTCTTAGTATATGATAGACCAAATGCTAACAAAGGTAGAATTGTCGCTCCTGTTTGAGGATATATAGAGATTGCTATTTCCGGCATTCTAAAGAACATTTCCTCTTTTGGTCTATCGGCAAATATTCGCAGGTCAGATGCCATTATTAATTCCATCCCATACCCGATAGCGGTGCCTTGAACCTGAACAATTATAGGTTTTTTCATAATTAACATTTTCTGTGTGATGTTTCTTCCATACACCTTCATTTCATCGAAATATTCTTTATTATCCTCAAGAGATTTAGATTTAATATCAATTCCGGCACTGAACATTCGATTACCGGTACTTTTTAACAATATACACTTAACTTTTTCATCTTCATCGGCTTCTATGAGCTTAGTATATAATTTTTTCATCAAATCCAAATTAAATGAATGAGCTGCAGCTGGTCTATTTAATTCAATAGTTGCAACCCTACCTTTCAATTCATATATAATGATATCTTCTTCAGACATTCTTCTCAATACTTTGATATTTTATAATTATAAATAGTTTAAAAAATAAAAATTTTAAGCGAATAATTAATTTTTAAAAGCGATTATATTGACATAATTTAGGTGTTATGTGTTTCACGAAAACGTATTTGATTGGGTTAATTCTTTCAGAATCGATAACTACATCGGACATTTTGCTGTAAACAGAAATCAAAAGGTTTTATCGTTATATGGCTAAACCGATAGGATTTAATGAAACATTAGATATTATTAATTTTCTAATAAAAATTATAAATTTCTTTTAAAAACTTATACTCTTGTAATATTTAATTCTAAACATTGATTCTTTTGTTATAATGCCTAATGAAGATTCGATAGACGATAAGAACTTTAAAGATTTAACTCCGATGATGAAACATTGGTACAGTGTTAAGCAGAACCATAAAGATAAGTACCCCGACCATATTATTGCCTATCGAATGGGAGATTTCTATGAGTTTTTTTATGAGGATGCTGTAAGAGTTTCTAAACTTTTAGGTATCACCCTAACTAAACGAAAAGTAGGAAGCGATGCCTACCCCCTTGCTGGAATTCCTCACCACGCAGGTAATTATTTAAAAAATTTAGTGAATTTAGGACAAACTGTCGTCGTTGTCGATCAACTAGAGGATCCTGCTACGGTTAAAGGTAGGATCGTAAAGAGGGGCGTGGTACGAATACTTTCTCCAGGAACCATTACTGAACCTGATATGTTAAAATCAAACGAGAACAACTACATCTGTTCAATTGTTAAGGAAAGAAATGGTTTTGGTATCGCGTTCGTAGATCTTTCTACAGGCGAATTTTTTACAACTGAATTTTTAAAAAAGGAACAAGATCCTTTTGAAAAAATACTAAGTACCTATTCTCAATATGATCCAGTGGAACTGATAGTACCTACTGGATTAAAAAAGGACGAGCGCCTTTTTATGCTATTATCAGATTTGAACGATGCTTTAATTAAAACCTACGAGGATAATGTGTTTGATTTTGATGAAGCGTATGATCTTCTCAAGAGACATTTCAATATTTCAAATCTAAACAGTTTTGATTTAGAAAGTAGTGAACTAGCAGTTCAAGCTTCAGGAGGATTATTAGCATTTTTAAAAGAAACTCAGAGAGATGTAATTCCAAACCTTTTCAAGATAAATTACATTCGAGAAGAAAAACTATTACATATAGATTATATAACGCAAAGGAACTTAGAGCTAGTTAACTCTTTATGGGAAAAGGGGAGAGATTTCACATTGTATTCGATTTTTAATCAGACACATACGCCTATGGGATCTCGATTATTAAGGAAAATTATCTTGCAACCCTTAACAGATCTAAATGAGATAAACCAAAGAATTAATATTGTTCAGAAATTTAAGGATGACGTTTTCTTAAGATCGGAATTAAGAGAGGAATTAAAGGTAATAGGTGACCTTGAAAGATTCATCAACCGAATTAATTATGCTAGAAATAGTAATGCTCGCGAATTGATAAACATCAAGTACGCATTGGAACGAATACCCAAAATTAAAAACTTATTAGAAAAAACTAATATTCCAGAAATCTCAAAATTCAACGACAAAATCAAGGATTTTCAAGAAACGAGAACTTTAATAGATGTTTCTATGAAAGACAATCCTCCTACTACAGTTAAGGAAGGCAATCTTATCAAAACGGGGTTTAATAACAAGATCGATGAATTAAGAGACATACTCCAAAATGGCAAGAATTACATTCTTGAATACGAAAAAACTCAAAGAGATAGATGGAAGTTAAATTCTGGTTTCAAAGTAGGACACAACAACATACTAGGCTACTACATTCAAATCACTTTAAGAACTCTAAAAGAGATTCCAAAAATACCTGATGAATATGTAGAGCGACAAACGCTTAAAAACGCTAAGAGATATACCACTAGCCAACTTAAAAAACTTGAAGAAAAAATCATCCAAGCTGAAGAGCAAATAAGCGAATTGGAATACGAAGTCTTTTCTATTATTAGAGAAAAGGTTATAGGAAAAACATTAGATATATTAGAGACCGCTAGAAATATAGCTTTTATTGATGTTTTTGCATGCTTTGCGGAAGTTGCTGAGAAATATAATTATTGTAAACCTAAGATGAATACTGAAGACATTATCCTTATTAAGGAAGGAAGGCACCCCGTAGTAGAGCAAATTAATATGTCTGAAAGGTTTATACCGAACGATTGTTATTTGGACACGAATAAAGAGCAGGTTTTAATCATTACCGGGCCAAATATGGCAGGCAAGAGTACATTTCTCAGACAAGTTGCTCTAATCTGCATTATCGCTCAAATGGGGTGCTTCGTACCAGCAAAATCTGCAAATTTAGGCATAATTGATCACATTTTTACTCGAATTGGCGCTTCTGACGATTTAGCAAGGAAACTAAGCACATTCATGATAGAAATGACGGAGACTGCAAAGATATTGAATTTTGCTACTCAAAAAAGTTTGGTAATCATTGATGAGTTAGGTAGAGGAACGAGCACTAGCGATGGTCAGAGTATTGCTTTGGCTACATTGGAAAAATTACACGAATTAAAGGCAAAAACTCTTTTTAGTACTCATTATCACCAGTTAACAGAAATAGATTTACCGCGAATTAAAAATTATCACCTTGATATTATTGAAAATGAGGATGGAAGTATAAATTTCATTCGGAAACTGAAACTAGGAAGTACAGATAAATCTTATGGAATTCATGTCGCAAAAATTGCGGGAATTCCAGACGATGTCATCATAAGAGCGTTCGAAATACTAGATCAAATCGAAGTAAAAGATCCGTTTAAGGCTACTGTTAAAAGTAACGGTAATGACATATTACAGGGGAAATATCACGACAAATTTATTTTAGAAAAACAAGTGATGCTAGATCGATTGAACTCCGCCTTAGAATTGAAGCAAAACGAATTATCTGAATGTGAAGATGAGATGATTCTCATAAATAAGGAGTTAGTAAAAAAGAAGAGCGAATTACAGAACATCCCGGGCAATAGAGCGAATTCAACAATTCAATTAGATATCAGACAGCGTAATGATGTAAAAAAAGAAAAAAAATATGTGCAGACTACTTTTTTTAAACCGGAAATCATAACAGAAACGCAACCTGAAGATGATGTTAAAGAATTATTAAAAATTGTTAATGATATCGAACTTGAGTCACTAACTCCGGTTGAAGCGATGAAAAAACTTATTATTCTTAAAGAAAAATTATCTAAACTCAAAATAAACTATAAATAATTGGTAGAATCATCACTACTATGCTTATATAGATATAGAATGCAATCAGAATCAATACAACTGCGTTTTTGATCTGATCACTTTTTTTATACTTTTCAAAGCTTTCAAATATTATGATAAGCATAAACCCTAAAAACATTAAATGTGAGGGTTGGACCGCTTTCCATATTATAGGATCAAGAAATGTGAGTCCTTGAATTCCAGGAGTAGTATTTGTCCAATTATTTAACATCTGGAGTAAATAATCTGGAAATATGATATATGGCAAACACATGAGTAAGAAGGGTAAAATATAGTAAATTAAATCTTTGACTTTAATTTTTTTTGCAACTAATAAAACAGGAATAAATAGAATTGAATTGATTTTTATCATGGAAAGAGCAAAAAATATTCCAGACAACCACATCTTATCTTTTTCTAAAAAAGTGTAAGACAGAAGTAGGAAGAATATGATAAGAAAATTACAATTATTATACCAACCGTCAATGAGAAAACCAACTAATATAGTAAAGTAAAAGTATAAGAGATTTCTTCTGTTTTTGATTATTTTAAAACCCTTAAGGACAATATAACTACTGGTAATTAATCTTAATACGTCCCAGATGGATACACTTACTTCAAACGGAACCAAACCCATTGGATAAAATATGAAGTACCAAAAGTAAAGGTAATAAGGAGGCCAGTCGGGAACTCCTTCTGGAACTGCAACTGGATCGTAGAAATTTACTAAGCCGTTTTTTAATCCTAGTAGAAGTATTTTAAAATCGACATCTCTTGAGCCTTCAAGTAGCAGTGGAAAGTCAAATATATTAAGAAGGATTCTCGTGATGAATAGAAAAATGGTGACTGAAGCCAGTAGAATGACCATATTTCTATGAATGGTATAATGTATCTCTTCACTCATGATTCCATTTAAAATTTTATATCATAAAATCTTAATTGTAAGTATTAATAGAAATTTAAAAGAATTTTGTTGCTGTCTGTTATATTTCAATTAACTGCAATTATTTAATTCTTAATAGAGTTTTATTTTAAATTCGATAGTTACATGATTATATATACTCGAAAAAAAATTGAAGAGGAAAAATTTGAGTAGACCAAAAATAAAGAAAATTATCGATGCTGAAAAGATAGCGGCTGGAGAGGTAGTAGACAGACCTGCAAATGTAGTGAAAGAATTACTTGAAAATAGTATCGATGCGGGAGCTAAAGAAATACGTATTGTTGTTAAGAAGGCTGGGAAAAATTTAATTCAGATTATCGACGATGGATACGGAATACCCTCGGATGAAATACTAATAGCGTTTGAGAGATATACAAGCAGTAAAATAGTAAAAATCGAGGATTTAGAGAAACTGTCCACTCTAGGTTTTAGAGGTGAAGCACTAGCTAGCATTGCAGCAGTGAGTCAAGTTGAAATTACTTCTAGAGTTAAGGAAAATGAAAGAGGAGTTAATATAATTATAGAGGCTGGGAAATGTGTTGAAAAAAAGGAGGCTTTCTGCCCTATCGGAACCAATATTAAAGTAAAAAACATATTCTATAATATTCCAGCAAGGAAGAAGTTTCTTAAACAAGATCCTACAGAGCTTGGTCATATAACTGATATTATACAGCGATATTCCTTAGCTTATCCTCAAATTCATTTCATTTATAATCACAATGAATTAAATATACTAAATTGTCCTGGTTCGAACGATTTAAAAACCACCGTTTTCCATATTTATGGAAAAAAGGTCGCAAATTTAATGGAACTAATCAACTATGAAGGAAACAATATAAAACTACACGGGTTAATTGGACACAGCGAGGTCTCTAAAAACAATAGAACGCATTCGAGTTTATTTTTAAATAAAAGATATGTAATTAGCGACCTTTTATTTGGAGCTGTTCAAGAAGCGTATAAAGGCACATTAATGATCGGAAAATTTCCATTCTTTATTTTGCATTTAGAAATAGATCCTTCAGTAATAGATTTTAATGTACATCCAAAAAAATTGCATATCAGGTTTGAAAACGAGGAGTACATCTATAATAAAGTTTACAACATTGTTCGCAAGTTTGTAGAAGAGAAATTTATAGAAAAAGAAATTACTCACATATTTTCAGACTTAAGTGAATTTTCTCAAAATGAAAAAGATCTCGATGATACTGCGTTCTACAAAGATCCCGAGAGTAATAGTGTTGCGAAAGGAAAACATCCCAAAGTTATTAATGATGAAGAAGTGAATAAAGGAGAGAATGGACAATTAAAATCGTTATCATTAGAAGAAGTACCGACAGAGAAAACTGTTCAACTAAATTTGAGCAATAAGGATAACATTAGCGAAAGAATTGATAAGTCTTCAGCGGAGTCGTTTCTGAGAGGAGATTATATCAAAATAAAAAACTTTCCGAAATTACGCTTGATATCCCAAACTGGTCAATTGGGTAATAAAACTTATATTGTGTTAGAGGGAATAAATGAAAATGGAGAAGAGGGTTTTTACATTTTAGATCAACATGCAGCATCTGAGCGCGTAAATAAAGAATATTTTTTTAACTATTTTCAGAACTCTAAAAAAGAAAGGCAAAATTTAATTAATCCCCTTAAAATCGAAGTAAGTCCAAGTGAAAAATTCTTCTTAGAACCTAATTTAAGAGAAATTTCTAAGCTAGGATTTGATTTTGAACATTTTAGAGGGAACACATTTGTTTTGAGAGCTGTTCCTACAATTATGGAAAAAGTTCCTAACATCAAGATAATTACTGAAATAATAAGTGATTTAACTGAAATTGGCAAAGAAGCAAGTTTTACAGAAAAATTAGACGAAATTATTAATTATTTGGCATGTCACAAAAGTATTCGAGGGGGCGATGACTTGAGCTTGAAGAGTATTAGAAAGTTAATTATAGACCTCGGAAATTGTAAGGATTCATTCCATTGTGCACATGGAAGACCAACGCTAAGATTTTTCTCATTTAAAGAATTAGATAAGCTTTTCAAACGAATAATTTAGTTTAATTCACTAAAATTTCAGTTAATTTTATTGAATAAAAATACAAACATGTACGGAATATATTAAGCAGAATTGTAAAAATTCACGCTTTACTGAAAGCTATTCCTTCAATTCCTTGTATTCCTTCAACTTGTTTAAAAAGTCCTTCGAGTTTGTCTGTACCTCCCCATTCTTCGGGGTATCTAACGCGAACCCTAGCTTTTTGTAAACCAAATGCCACTGGTTGTATGTCGTAGTGTTCTATTACAGCGGTTTCAGGTAGTACACTTTTTAGCTTTGATACAAATTCTTCAAAATCCACATCTATATCTTCTGGAACAACATCTATTAATGCTACAAATTCTCCCAATTTACTCAACTCTTTAATTTTATTATTTAAGGTCCAATGAACGAACACTTAAGACATGTATATTCGTTTCCCATAGCCCTACATCGTTCGCATCTCCAAATAGTAACATCTCCACACTGGGGACATGGAAAGTGAACTGCAGCTTCGTAAGGGGCTATGGGTCGTCCACAAGAGAAACACATATTCTTTTTATATGCTGACATCGTAATTACAGTTAGTCATAGTTATCTTTAATGGATAATAAAATATCCAATAACTTTAATTATTTTCGATTTTAAAGAATAGTATTACTACTATTTCGCGGTTGTATTCGTAATCAATATTTATATAAATTCAGAACATAATTATTATAAAGCTTATTTTATTTTATACGAAAATTAGTCTTTTGGAAAATTGCGATGCCAGAAAATAAAGTGAAAAAATATTTTAGTCTTATAGAAGCTTGGGCTTGGTGTGAAATTTGCACCGAAATGGTTGATATGAGAGTCGATAAAGACGAGATTAAAGCGGGATTAAAAATGGGTATTTATACGAAAGAACATAAGCATGTTAACCCTCATCCTGATCCCGAAGACGTCGATGATATTTCCAGTCAAGAACATACTATTTTTATTTATATAAATGATAACTATGATATAACGGGTGTACGATCCTTTTTTGGGGATTCACCTAGTATGAGCGATGTTGGTGCAGGAACAATTGAGGAGGGTGGAGAAGTGAGAATACCTATAGTAGTAAAGGAAGTACAACCAATGAGTGTACAATTAGGCATGATATCAATGGATGAGTTTAAATTATTAAAAGTGTGCGATGGAATGAATTCAGTAGAGCAATGCGCTGAGATTGCCCAAAAACCGATCGATAAAGTTGAAAAGATGCTTGATAAGTTAAGAAAGAAAGGATTAGTCAAAGTTATTAAAAGGACATCTGGATAGCGAGAAGTTCAGATTCATTCCCGTTCATAACCTCCTTTATTATGAAATCTAATTTCAAAGCTTTAAGCTTAATTCCTAACTAAATTTATAAAAACAGATTCTGAAAAAGTAAAAAGATATATTTAGATTAAATTTGCGCTCTTTATCATTTTTCTAGTGATCGATTCGAAAACTTCTTCGACATTCTCACCAGTCTTAGAAGAACATTCATAATTACCTTGTAAATTGTACTTTTCAGATAATTCCATAGCGTCTTCAGACTCAACAGATCGTTTTTCTTGAAGATCTAATTTTCCACCAACCATCACTATCGGTATTTTAATCTGCTTATCCTGTGCGTTTTTCTCAAAAATCGAGAGCCAGTCGTCTACATTTTTTACGCTAGTATATCGGGTTATATCGTACATAAAAATTCCTCCATTAGCTCCTTTCGCGAAACTAGGTAAAAGAACTTTAAATCGCTGTTCTCCACCGAAATCCCAAATACGAATAACCACTCTCTTGCCCTCAATTTCTAATTCTTTTATATAGAAATCTGCACCAATGGTCATTTTAAGACTTCCATCAAATACTCTTGTCAGATAGCGATTGACGAGAGTAGTTTTTCCTACTCCTCCATCTCCAAAAATACATAACTTAAATGCAAGTTCACGATCTGTCATAATATCAATCTTCTTCTAATGTAATTTTAACCAATTAAATATAATATTTAATTTCTTATTTTAAAGTAAAACTTTCTTTTATATTTATTTATAATTTTAACTTCCTAATAAAAGAATCTTCTAATGGTGAGGTTAGATAATCCTTTAATTTCTAAAGACATGTGTAAGAACAAAAATAATAAATACCATATAGGATAAAACTAAAATTATGTCAGATCAAAAAATTTATTATAAATATTGGCCTGAAGGAGTTCCAAAAAAGGTTAATATACCACAGAAGAATTTAGTAGAATTTCTCGAAGATTCTGTTAAACGCTATCCTAATAATGTTGTAACATATTTTATGGGATTCGAACTGACCTATGCTAAGCTACTCGAAATAGTGCATCGCGTAGCTACAAAATTAACTGAAATTGGGATAGTGAAAGGAGATTGTGTAGCAATCCATTTTACGAACAACCCAGCTTTTATTGCTTATTATTATGGAATATTAAAAATTGGAGCTGTAGTAACTCCGATTTCTCCGTTGTTTAAAAAGCTAGAGATTAAGCGTCAATTAATTGATAGTGATGCAAAAGCTTACATTGGGTGGGAAGGCTTTTCGGGATTGGTAGATCCCGTAATTGGAGAAACGGGTGTAAAGTATAAATTTTATAGCAACCTATCTCCTTTTCTATCACCTGATCCGATGGCGAAACCAGAATTTTCAATGGGAGGAGAGCCTATGATGGAGGACTTAATTAGGGAAACTGTTCCAAATCCGCCGAAAGTCGATATCGGTTTAGAGGATTTAGCTCAATTGCAATACACGGGAGGAACAACGGGATTTCCTAAAGGAGCGATGTTAACTCATGGAAGTATTGCAGCAAATATCTATCAAGCAGAATCATGGTTTGTAGAAAAGGAATTAGGGAAGGAAGTCCTACTTGCGGCTTTACCTTTTTATCACATTTATATGGGTTTTATGATGAATATGTGTGTCCATAACGGGTGGAAATTAGCGTGTGTTTTCAACCCTAGGGAGGCGCACGAAGTTATTGAAGTTATTGAAGCGACCAAAGTTACAGTATTTCCCGGAGTTGCTGCAATTTATAATAATCTAAATAATTACGAAGGAATTCAAAATCATGATTTGTCGAGTATAAAATATTGCTTAAGCTCAGCAGGACCACTTCCCGACGATGTGAGAAAAACATTTGAGAAATTGACAGGATCAAAGCTTCGAGAAGCTTATGGATTAACAGAAATGTCCCCCGCGGTTACAGCAAACCCTTTCGAAGGTAAGTTTAAACCTGGAACCATAGGAATGCCGTTTCCTAACACAGATGTAAAAATATGCGATTCTAATGGAAAAACGCTAGGGATTGGTGAAGTGGGAGAAGTAGTAGTTAGAGGTCCACAGATGATGAAGGGATACTATAAACGGGAAGAGGAAACTAATGACACAATCAAAGATGGTTGGTTATGGACTGGCGACTTAGCATTAATGGATGAAGATGGATATTTTGTTATTAAGGATCGATTAAAGAACTTAATCAAGTACAAAGGGCATTCAGTTTATCCTACTGAAGTAGAAGATCTCTTGTATTATCATGAAGCAATTCAGGAATGTGGGGTAATCGGAATAATTGATAACGAAGAAAAAGAAAATATTAAAGCTTATGTGGTGTTAAAAGATGATTATAAAGATAAAGGAATAACTGAACAAGACATCATAGACTGGGCAAAACAAAACATGGCGGGAGATAAATATCCACGCTATGTTGAATTTATTGATGAAATTCCGAAAACGATAGTAGGAAAAGTTCTTCATCGCGAATTGAAAGACCTAGAAGCAAAAAAGAAGTAGTATAGAAATAAGATGTTTTTACATTTGATTCTTTTTTATTAGTCTTCCTTCTATTTATTTTTAATAATATTTGCGTCTAGCACTTTTTTTTTATAAGAAATTACCGTAATTTTTTTTAGTATTTATATATAATTAGAATTAATTATGAAAGTAGCTATTTTTGGAGCAGGTTGTTTTTGGGGACTCGAATCTAAATTTGGCAAGGTGGAAGGTGTAATTGAAACCGAAGTCGGATATACTGGAGGGACTATAAAGAATCCAACTTATAAAGACGTCTGTACTAATAAAACAGGACATGCCGAGGTAGTTAAAGTCATATACGATCCTTCAATTGTGTCTTATGAGAAATTACTGGAAATCTTCTGGGACATTCACAATCCTACTACGCTTAATCGCCAAGGTTGGGATGTTGGAACTCAATATAGATCTGCTGTGTTTTACAATGATGAAGAACAACGATTGTCTGCAATAAAATTAAAGGAAAAGTTGGACAAATCCGGAAAATATAAAAAACCTATTGTTACTGAAATTGTTCCTGTTGCGGAATATTATAAAGCAGAAGATTATCATCAAAAGTACGATGAAAAAAACAAAAAAACAGTATTTTCTCATTAAATTTAATTAGTTAATTGAGATTTTGTAACTTCAAAATCAGCTTATCTCTATGTCTTTCCCATACCCTATCGACTGTTTTCCTTATAACTTTTTTAACAATTTTTTTAACCACATACCTATTCATTCTAGGACCGAGTTTGCCATATACTTTCTCAGTAATCAAGGTTTTCAAGAGTTCCTCTAATGAACCATCTTTCGATGCCTTATCGATAAATACCGCAAAAGCTTTTTCGACAACATTATCAATTCTTTGTCTTAATTCTGGAGAGACTTCTTCTTCCACATTTGACACCTCTTATTAAACGCTTTCTGTGACTAAGAAATTATAAAATTATATAGAATATCTTAAAACTTGTATAAAAAATTAGGCGAATCATAACCAATTAATAAATACACTTTTTTTATGAACAAACTTAAATTATCTTATGTTAAATCATAGATTAATAGATCCACCCCGTGAGCCCGAAAAGTTTGTCAAAACAGCAGTTCAATTTTTACAAAAACATGCGAAAGGTAAAAAAGTGTTCTGCGCTCTTTCTGGCGGCATCGATAGCTCGGCAACTTATCTTCTGCTCAAAGAAGCTGAAATCGAAACGATTCCAGTTTTCATAGATCACGGACTTATGCGAATAATAAGAGGTTTAGAAGAAAGAGAACATATTAAAAGACTATTTCCTGATGTTTTTGTTATAGATATTAGAGATACTTTCCTACCTAAGATTTTAGGAGAAGAAGATGCTGAAGTAAAAAGAAAATTATTCAAAAATGCGTACTCCGACACAATTAGTAGAGTTATAAAGGAAGAAAATTTCCAATTACTAGCTGATGGTACCATTTTACCGGACATCGAGGAGAGTTTTGGTTTGAAAATCTCAGACTTGAAAGAAACAATGTCATTGCAAGAAGAGCTTTCATTAAAAGCTAAAAATGCCCAAGGTTTTGTTAAAAGCCAGCATAATCTAGAGATTGAATATGATGTAGAAGCTACAATCCAACCAGTTGCTAGTCTTACCAAACCAGAAGTTAGAAAAATCCTTGAATATTTCAATATGCCTAAAGAGTTGGTATTTAGGAAAGCTTTTCCAGGACCTGCGTTATCAGCGAGGATTATTGGTCCTGTAACGTTAGAAAATTTAAATTTTGAGAAAAAAGTTCACGATGTTGTAGAATCCGTTATTAACGATTATTACATAGAAAAATTTGGAAAACCAATGATTATTAATGAAAAAGGAGAGCAAGAACCGTTTCAAGCGTTTGCTGCAACAACTACGGATGTACTATTAAGAAAAGTAACCGGTATTATTAATGGCAAAAGAACTTACGAAGTTCCTTTATCGATTAAGGGTGAATGGGATTTTGAAAAATTAGTCAACTTTTCTTCTCAAGTAAAGGGATATGCTAGAATTCTTTACGAACTTCATGAAAGCCACGAGGGGACTTATGATGTAATAATTCGTTCTATCAATAGCATAGATGCAAGAACGGCAAGTGTTACGAATTTACCAATAGATTTAATTGAAGAATTAAAATATAGATTGCTAGAATTCCCAGAAACAAAAAATATCTATTTTGATATAACACCAAAACCTCCAGCTACAATTGAATACGTCTAAAATTTATTTATAGTTAATCGTATAGAAAAGAAATTTGAACGCAATTCTATAAATGGGATTTCAAATCCAACTTATGCTACATTTTAATAGAGGCTTTCAATCTTTTTAAATTCGAAAATCAATTGACATTATATCTTTGGCTGTAATACTTTCTAAATCCATAATCCAAAAAAAATAATACTTTATCACTAAAAAATAAATTTTTTTACAACATAATTTGAAAAATTGGTAAATATTTAAGTTATTTTAAGCGTATTAATACAATAACTAGGTGATTTTCATGAAAATATATCAAGGCACAAATATTGGTGGGTATTTTTCTCAAGTTGAAAAAATTACTGAGGATCATATAAACAATTTTATAACAGAAAAAGATATTCAACAAATTAAGGATTGGAATTTCAATATTATTCGATTACCGGTAGATCATATTTTTTTTACCAAAGAAGATAATCCCACGGAATTCAGAGAAGATAGACTTAAACATCTTGATAGAGTTCTCAAATGGGCAAAAGAATTTAATATAACCATTATTTTAGATTTACATAAATGTCCAGGACATTCATTTGATTCAAGTGAGCGACAATTTAATGATATTTGGGACTCTGAATCTAAAAATAGGGATAATTATTTAAAAATTTGGGATATGCTTTCATCTCGATATCAAAATTATGATAACATAATGTATGAAATTTTAAATGAACCAGTTGCACCAACAAATCAATTATGGTTCGATTTAGTAGAAGAAACAATTAAATCCATTAGAAAAAATGACAAAGAACATTATATTGTCGTGGAATCAAATTTATGGGGAGATAGCCCAAATTTCGAAATGAAAAAATTCGATGATGAAAAAATATTTTACAGTTTTCATTATTATCAACCATTATTTATCACACATCAATTGGCACCTTGGACAAAATTTTATAAACTTAAATTGTATCAGGAACTTACAGATTATCCGGGTAATATCAATGTTTCCCCAGAATTCTTTGAAAAAATCGAAAAAGCAGAACCTATATATGCAAATTTCTTCAAACATGGTGTTAATCGATTTTGGGATAAAAATGCATTAGAAGAAATGCTCAAACCTGTTATAGAATTTAAGAATAAATATAATGTTCCGATGTTATGTGGTGAATTTGGTGTTTTCATTGGAGCCGAAGTTCAAACTCGAACTAATTGGTTAAATGATCTTATTTCACTATTCAAAAAACATGATATTTCGTATACCTATTGGACCTATAAAAACATGGATTTTGGAATAATAGATTATACAGAACAATATGCTGAAAATCCAAACTATTCAAAAGATGAACGACTTGATTGCAATACTTTGAAAGATTTGCAAAGCGGTTTTCTATAATTTTTTTTTCTTTTAAAATAAAAAATAGCATAAAAAAATGAATGATATTCTCTCTTTTTCAAAAAAAAATTTGATTTCGCAATCGATAATAAATTATCTGAATCTCGAACTATATGATGAATAGGGCTATTTAATTGCATCTTCCGATGGATTTTCCAATATGGAGACTATTGTAAAATTATTTACTTATTTTCAAAATCTTAAGTTGAGAATATACAGTGCAGATTATACTAATGAATCAACATATAATTTCGATTTTGGAAAGTTTGTCGATCCAAATTTTAATGATTTTGCCGAAGACAACGATATCAGGACAAGTGCTCATAATTTAGGAACTCTTGGTCATTTTGATATTCTTATGTTAAATAATGAAGATTGGTATATTTATGGACCTGTATCCGATCAAGAGACTCTACAAATTTTAGTGAAATATGATAAAATGGCCTCAGTAAATCTTGAACTTATTGATGAATTTGATAATCCTCATGGATATGATATTTATGATGTACCTGAAGGAAAATTGTTCCTATGGACTGCTGCGGGAGGATACCCATTGGTTAATATCTATGTACATGGTGAATGTCCGTTATATTGTTCCAAAATAATTAAAAAAGCTGAGTGCGAGAAATTATTAATTTCTTACTTGTTTGTCTCGATCTTAATAAGTTCCTATGATCTTCATCCCTCGTAGATCATTTTCTAGCCTGAAAATAAATTTAATAATAATACGACCGCATTTGAATTTTATTTCATTAATTGGGGAAAGAAAAAGAATCTTATAAAAAATATTACGATTATTTTATGATATCGGTTATAAAACATGTTTCAATTATTTTAATTCCCGTTATTTGTGATATTTTTTCCTCTAATAACGGATTAAATTTTTCTATTGTATCAATATCAACTTTCAAAAGTAAACCACAATCACCTGACAACCGCCATAAAGCTGAAATTTCTTTAATATTAATTAATTCTTTCAATATTCTTTTGATATCCTTAAAGTCAGGTTCAATTTTAATGGTTGCGTTAAGTTTTTGCTTTGAATCAATTTCATAATCAATAGTAAATCTCTTTATTATGCCCTCATCAAGAAGTTTTTTCACCCGTCTTCTAACTGTTGCTTCTGTTTTCTGCACATTTTTGGAAATATCATTGTAAGACATTCTACCGTCTTCTTTAAGTAGGTCCAAAATTTTAAGGTCAATTATATCCATTTTGATCAAATTGAAAAGATTCGTTATATTAAATTCAAAAATTTGTATGTTTCTAGTTTTAGAAGTATATATTTTTCTAGTATTAGAATATGATATTTCATTTATTAATTCATTAGTAATGATGAAGATATAAAAAATTATCTATTTTATCAATTATTTAAAGTAAAGATTTATAATAGTATTGGATATTTGACAAATAAATGATCGAAATTAGTATTTAAATGATCTAATTTTAAAAAAAGATTAATATCGATATTTCATATTTTTAAACATCGAAGAATTTTAAATTAAAATTATTGTTAAATATTCAAATTCTAGATTTAATTTAAAAAATATAATACAATTATTATTGATGATAAAATGAGTGAAAATCGATATGAGTTAGCGATTATTGGTGGAGGACCAGGAGGTTATCATGCGGCTATTAGAGCGGCTCAATATGGAGCAAAAGTCGCTTTAATTGAAAAAGACAAATTGGGGGGTACTTGTCTTAACTGGGGTTGTATTCCTACAAAAGCTTTATACGCGTCTTCTCATTTAATTGAGAAAATTAAAGAAGCTCATGAATTCGGAATAGAAATATCTGAGTATAATTTAGATTTTGCTAAAGCTGTTGAAAGAAAAAATAAAGTAGTAGAAGAATTAGTTGGTGGAATTGAGCAATTAGAGAAGGCTTGGAAAAATGATGTGTATAAAGGTCATGGCAAAATTATAGGGGGAGATATTAATAATGGATTTGAGGTCTCGGTTGAAGGCGAAAATAATGCAGTAATTAAAGCAAAAAGAGTGATTATCGCAACAGGCTCCTCACCTGCTCTAATTCCCGCATTTAATATTGATCATGAACGGATTTTAACAAGTGATGATATTTTACATCCTGATTTTAAAACTGTACCTAAGAGACTTTTAATCATTGGGGCAGGTGTTATTGGCTGTGAATTTGCTAATATTTTTACGAGATTTGGTAGTAAAGTAATTATACTTGAATATCTTCCCTCCGCAATTGCTACAGAAGAACCTATGATTGTAAAGGTTTTAATAAAAAAGTTTGAAGAATTGGGAATTGAACTCTATACTTCGCAAAATGTATTATCTGTAGAAAACACGGGCTCTGGAGTAAAAGCGACAACCTGTAATGCATCCATTCCACGAGATCAAACAGATTCTGCTGAAAAATCTATCTATGAAGCTGATTTATGTCTAGTATCCATTGGACGAGCAAAAATATCAAAAGATCTTGGATTAAAAACATGTGGTATAGAAACTGACCGTGATGCTATAAAAGTTAATAAAGATACATTAGAGACTTCTATGAAAGGAATTTATGCAATCGGAGATGTCACAGGAGGACTTATGCTTGCTCATGTAGCCAGTTATGAAGGTGATATCGCAGTTGCAAATGCTTTAGCCAGCATTGGAGGCTTTCCTGTTAATGATATGAAACCTGATTACACTGTAGTTCCAGCAACAATTTTCACATCCCCAAATATAGGGTCTGTAGGCTATAGAAGAAAAGTTGCTAAAGATATGGGAATAGATGTCTTAATGGGTCAGTTTCCTTATCAATCACTTGGTAAAGCTAAGTGTATGGGTGAAGAAGAAGGTTTTATTATGGTGCTTGCCGATAAAAACACATATAAAATCATTGGTGCTTCTTGTATTGGAACTGAAGCACCCGAATTAATATCTGAAATTGCTCTAGCAATGCAACATGGATTAACAATCCATGATGTCGCAGAGACAATCCATAGCCATCCTACAATATCTGAAATGGTGTTGGAAGGTTCTGAGTCTGTCGTAGGTAAAGCAATCCATAAGAAAGGACATCCTATTCACGACTAACTAAAATTAATATTTCTTTTTCCTTTTGTTAAAAAAAAAATTCCTTTGTTTCTATTCTTTTATAATAAAACATTTTATATGTTAAAGCCTCCTATTCATCATTAACTCTGTTTTTAATACTGTTTTTGATCAAAAGCTAATATTATTTGAATGATCTCGACACATTTAGTCGTTTTTCGTTATTAAGTTTAGTGTAATTTAACATATTATTCCGTGGTTTTTCAATAAGTGACTACTTTCAAAAATTATATACGATTACTATTATCATTAAATGACTGATCCCATCCTTTTTGTGTACGTTATGATGAATAATGATAATCGGAAACCGTCATATTTATATATGAAAATTCACATAATATTATTAAGGTGAGTAAGTTACTATGAATAGTTTTAGATCGAAAGAAAAAGCTGAAACGAGTTTTGAAAATATAAAGGACGCCGTAAAAGGTTTATATGAGATTTTGGATCTTTCCCTAAGTGAAGATGATTTTTATTATGAAGTTGGGAAAGATAATATTACAGCAATTTATAAAAATCTCATAGAATTATTGTTAAACGAGTCTGGCTTTCGACAACTTTTAAAGAAGATCCAAAACTCAGAAGTAGATTTAAACATCGTGCTAAACGAATATTTAGCTAATGTGTAGATCATTTTTCTTTTTTGGTTATTTTTTCAAATTACACTTTTATTTTATTCTGATACCAGTTCCCTGACTTCGCCCGTTGAATACTCACCTTACGCATTGTCAAACCCTTGTTCAAGGAGATATCAGGGGACTGACCCTTTTACTTTTTCTCGAAATATTTAGACTTTATTGAAAAATAAAATTAATTAAAAAATTTTTACTCAGAACCTAAGTGCTTGTCTAAATCAATGATTAATGGAACCTCTTTCTCATCCTTTTTAATAACGACCTTTAAAACGCCATCTTCAATTGTAGCGCTCACAGGTTCTATCTTAGACACTTTATTTTTTGTCCTTGATTCTAAACAAGTGTGTTCCTCGTTATAAAGATAGCATTTACTACAACAGAATCCTACAGGCAAGTATCCTACTATGGAACATTGGTCATATGCTTCACAATTACAATTATTACACATTTTTTTATCACTTCTTTATTTTTTATTTACTTTTTGGGAAATTTTTTATTATTTTATAAGTTATTATTTCCATAATAATATAATATAATGTTTTCATATTTAAATATGATCATCCTTCGACATTTATTGTTTTGAAAAGTATGTATTCGCAAAATTTCGATCATGTGATGTTGTTTTCAATACATCGATCTTTAGAATTGATCATTCATAGTTCAAAAGTATAGTTTTATCGAAATTCGATATTTAAAATTGCTGTAATCGATCATTACTATTATTATGATTGATCGTCAAAACTATATCTGAAAGTTTACAACATTTTAACCAAATTTTGATCACCCTTGATCATCAAACCTATTTTTTATTAAGTTTTCTAATAAAATAGATGTGCAGAAATTATTAAGAATAAAAGAAATAAACAAGGAGGGAAATTGAGTGCTCAAAATAGAACTTAATAAGTACGGTTTTGATAACCTAAAACAATTATATAGGATTTGGTTATTGAAATTTTCTAAAAGATTTATTAAATCTCTTTTATTTTCCTAACTATCTAGTAGATTGATAATAAAACTTTTAGAAATGTCTGTAATAAATTTTGAGTTTCGAAATGAAGTATTAAAACATAATGCTTCTTTAAACTACTGCTATCAGTGTAGTACATGTAGTGGGTGTTGCCCCGTTGCTCTGATCACTCAAGGTGGTTATAATCCTAGAAAAATTATAGAAGAAGCGATTTTAGGGTTACTGGATAAATTAATAGAAAGGCAAGATCCTAATCCTTGGCTTTGTTCAACCTGTCAGAAATGCGTTGAGCTATGTCCTCAAAAGGTGGAGCTTACTGAAATTTTTACATTAATAAAAAATAAATGTTTTAATATTGGCAATGTTCCTGAAGCCTTTATTTCACAGGGGAGAGCAGTTTTAGAAAATGGAGTTGCACTTCCATATTCCAAAGCAATTATTACCAGACGGGAGAAATTGGGACTTCCTTCCATAAAAACAGCACCAGTTGATGAAATAAAGAAAATCTTAAAAGAAACTAAGTTTGAAAATAACATTCCAAAGGAGGGAGCATAAATTATGTCTTATGATTTATTTTTAGGGTGTGTAATTCCGGCAAGGCTTCCATTCTTAGAAGCATCTTCAAGAAAAATATTTGAAAAGCTGGGTATTAAATTGAATGATGTTGATGGGTTCAGTTGTTGTCCTGATCCTACGGGTATAGAACTTATAGATCATAAAACTTGGTTAGCTTTAGGAGCAAGAAATTTAAGTTTATCAAATAATAATGGAGGAATTATTTCTTTTTGTTCGGGTTGTGTTGAAACTCTTAAAGGAGTTAATTACTATATAAACAAAGATTCTGAAATAAAGGATGACGTAAATAAAATCTTAAAGATTGTTGGCAAAAAATATGAAGGTAAAACTGAAGTAAAACATTTCGCTCAGGTTCTTTATGAAAATCTTGATAAAGTAAGAGAGAATGTGGAACATCCTTTAACTGGTTTTAAAGTTGCTGTTCATTATGGATGTCACTATTTAAGGCCTTCTGAGATTATTAATTGGGATGATCCTTTTGAACCGACCACTATAGATGAAATTGTTAAAGCTTTAGGTGCTGATACTATAGATTATAAATTAAAAATGGAATGCTGTGGAAATCCTCTTGATAAATCGGATAAAGAAATTTCTCTTCAAATGATAGATAACAAATTCAAGTCAATTCAAGAAGCTGGTGCGAATTGTATTACCCTAGTATGTCCAGCATGCTTTCAACAATTTGATTTCAACCAACGAGAACTGAGTAAAGAAAAAGAAAATGGTTATAATTACCCCGTATTCTATCTCTCAGAGTTAGTAGCCCTAGCATTTGGGTTTAAACCTGAAGATATAGGATTGAGTTTTCATCGAGTTCGTTCTAAAGAATTATTGGAAGGATTTTAGAAATTAAGAAAATTTATAAAATAAATTTATAAACTTAAAAATAAAAATTGGTAGAAAAATGGGATTAGTAGATGTAAAAACTTTCAGAAATTTGGAAGAAGATGTAATCTCAGTTAATAGATGTTGTGCTTGTGGCGCTTGTATAGCATATTGTGAAAACCAAGCATTTAATGTTATTGAGATGGAAAATTATATTCCTAAGTTTAAAACTGATAAAAGTGTAGAAAATTGTAAAGAATGTGGGTATTGTTATTATATTTGTCCGCAAACAGAACCATTATTAGATCAATTAAAAGAAACACACTTAGTTAAAGATGAACTTGGGAATATAATTAATGCATTTGCCGCCAGGACAACAAATACAAAAATTAAAGAAGTTGGACAAGATGGAGGCATTGTATCAACTCTTTTAACATATTTATTTGATACTAATAATATTGATGCCGCAATTGTATCAGAATATGATGATAATTTTAAACCAATACCCAAAATAATATACAGTAAAGATGATTTAGTCAAATCAGCAGGGACTCGATATTCGATTTCATCTAATATTTTACCATTAAAAGATTTAACTCAAATCGCAGAAGACATCATTTCTCAAAAGAAACGTATTTATGATGCCGATCAATTACGAATTGCTTTTATTGGGACACCGTGCCAATGTAGAGCTATAAGTAAAATGAAGCTTTTGCATATTAAACCTGCACATGTTATAAGTATAGTAATTGGTCTTTTTTGTTTTGAAAATTTTGATTATGATAAATTAATGGATACTTTACGGTCAAAAACGCAAAGAAATCCTTCAGATATTAAAAAAACAAATATTAAGAAGAACTTCTTTGTCACATCAAAAGATGACTCTGTTAAGGAAGTGAATATTAAAGACCTTGATGATGCTGTAAGGAATCATTGTCATGAATGTGATGATTTTGTTGGGAGATTTTCAGATCTTAGTATTGGAGCCTCTGGAGCCCCTACAGGTTATTCAATGATTCTTACTCGAACTGAAAAGGGACGTAGTTTAATAGATTCATTACTCGCCACAGGATACATCGAACGATATATTATTCCTGCTGATCAAATTTCAGAATGGCAACCCAAAAAAATCAATTGGTTGAAGAAAATGACTTCACTAAAGGTGAAGAAATAAATAAAAGGTGATATGATTGGTAATAAATTCTAGAAGTGTTCTTATTATTGGAGCTGGTATTGCTGGTATTCAAGCAGCTTTAGATTTAGGAGATATGGGAATAAAAGTTCATTTAATTGAGAAAAATCCTGTAATTGGAGGAAAAATGGCTCAATTAGATAAAACATTTCCTACTTTAGACTGCTCAATTTGTATTTTAGCACCTAAATTATCAGAATGTTATAGGCACCCAAATATTACTCTTTACACACTTTCAGAGGTAAATAATGTTGAAGGTACAATTGGGAATTTTACGGTAGATATCCTTAAACATGCACGTTATGTTAAGGAAGATGTTTGTACTAATTGTGGTGATTGTGCTTCAGTTTGCCCAGTAAGAGGTGTTCCAAATTACTTCGATGCTAATTTGAAAACTATGGCAGCAGCATACATCCCATTTCCCTCTGCTGTTCCTCCAGTCTACATAATTGATAAAAATACATGTGTTTACTTAAATTATGGAATTTGTGGACTATGTGCAAAAGCTTGTGGAGCTGAGGCAATTGATTTCTCACAAAAAGATGAAATTTTAGAAATTAATAATGTTGGTTGCATTATCGTCGCTTCAGGATATGGTTTATTGGAAGATGTCTCTCCACTAACAAATTATGGTTATGGGAAATATAAAAATGTAGTAACCGCCTTAGAATTTGAACGATTAATATGTGCTTCTGGACCATTAGAAGGACATCTAAAAAGATTATCCGATGGAAGAGATCCTAAAAAACTTGCTTTTCTACAATGTATAGGATCACGCTCAGATAGAGATAAAAAGTATTGCTCTTCTATTTGTTGCATGTATACCACGAAAGCAGCAATGATTTCTTATGAACATAATAACGATTTAGAATCATATGTTTTTTATATTGATATGAGAGCCGGAGGAAAAGGATTTCAAACTTTTCTCCGTAGAGGATCAGATGAATATAACATTAAATATATTAAAAGTAAGATATCCTATATTGATGTTGATGAGGATGATACTCCTATTATAACTTACGAAGATTATGATACATCTGAAATAAAACAGATGAAAGTAGATTTAGCTGTTTTAGCAACATGCATAATTCCATCACAAGGAATCGAAAAATTAGCAGATATATTAGGAATTGAATTAAATAATTATAATTTTGTAAAAACAAATCCATTCTTACCAGTAGAAACGAGTGTGGAAGGAATTTTCACATGTGGATGTGCTCGTGAACCAATGGATATTCCTCGTTCTGTCGCTGAAGCTAGTGGAGCAGCAGCAAGAGCAGCGGAAGTAATTAAAGGAGGTTAAAGCGAAAGTGTCTGAAAAAGAAAGTGAAGATGTTAGGATTGGTGTTTTTGTCTGTTCTTGTGGAACAAATATTGGAGGGCTTATAGATGTTAAAGCTATTGCCGAATATGCTAAAACTCTACCAAATGTGGTGTTTACTGAAGATAATCTGTATACTTGTTCAGAAACGGGATTAACCCAGATTAAAAATGGGATTAAAAACCATAATTTGAATAGGGTAATTGTAGCATCATGCACTCCGAGAACCCACGAGCCTTTATTCCGAGATTGTGTTGAAGAAGAAGGCGTAAATCAGTATCTCTTTGATTTTGTGAACATAAGGGATCAAGATACTTGGTGTCATCAGAAATACCCCAAGGAAGCGTTTGACAAGGCGAAAGATTTAATTCGTATGGGTGTAGCAAGAGCAGCTAGGCTTGAAGCACTTGAAAATATCATAGTTGATGCAACTCCTACTGCATTAGTAATTGGTGGAGGTGTTTCAGGGATGACTGCTGCACTTAGTTTAGCAAATCAAGGATTTGAAACACATTTAGTTGAAAGAGAAAATGAATTAGGTGGAAGGCTGAAAACACTATATAAACTTTTCCCTATTGATCTAGACGCCCAAACTTTGTTAGATAATCTTAAGAAAAACATTAAAGGTAATAAAAATCTGAAAGTCCATACCTCTGCACAAGTAAAAAATATTGAAGGTTTTATTGGTAATTATGAAGTAGTAGTGGAGGAAAATGGGATTAATATTGACTTAACTATTGGTGTTATTGTCGTAGCCGTTGGAGCCTCGCTTTTGACACCAACTGGATATTTCGGCTATGATGGTAAGATAAGAATTACCCAACATGAATTGGAAAGTAAATTACAGAATAACGAAGTTAAGGCTAAAGATATTGTTATGATACAGTGTGTTGGATCTCGTAATGATGAGAGAACTTATTGTTCAAGTGTGTGTTGTATGACCGCTTTAAAAAATGCTCTCATTATAAAAGAGAACAATCCTGAGTCAAATGTTACCATACTTTTTAGAGATTTATATACACCAGGTACTTATTACGAAGATTACTATAGAAGGGCTCGAGAAACAGGGGTTATATTTATTGAATATTCTCCTGAAAAAATACCGATTGTCAAAGAGCATCAAATTAAAGTGCACAATGAATATCTTGGAGAAGAAATACTCATCCCATATGATCTTTGTGTACTTTCAACACCTTTAGTTTCAAATAATGATAATAAAGCACTAGCACAAATGATAAAAGTTCCATTAGAAGAATATGGTTTCTTTTTAGAAGCACATGTAAAATTGCGGCCAATGGATTTCGCTACTGATGGAATTTTTGTTTGTGGCTCAGCAAAATGGCCTGTGGATATTACAGAATCCATTTCTCAAGGTTATGCGGCAGCAGCAAGAGCTAGTAGGATAATATCTCACGACACGATAGAAGTTGAGGGTGCTACATCATTTTTACCCGACTATAACAAAAATTTATGCACCGGTTGTGAGGTATGTATAAAAATTTGCCCATATAACGCTATTAGTAAGAATGAAGACGACGAGATAGAAATAACTCAAGTATTGTGTAAAGGTTGTGGTTTATGTGGTGCCACATGTACCAATCACGCAATTATCATACGACATTATACAGATCAACAAATTCTTTCTGAAATATACGCTTATGGAGGTAAAGAAGTATAATGACATTTGAACCAAAAATCTTGGGATTTTTATGTAATTGGTGTTCCTATGCAGGAGCCGACCTGGCAGGAGTGAGTAGAATTCAATATCCTCCAAACATGAGAGTTATTAGGGTTATGTGTAGTGGTAGAGTTGATCCTGTATTTATTTTTAAAGCTCTTTTAACAGGAATAGACGGGGTATTTGTGTTGGGTTGCCATCCTGGCGATTGTCATTATTTGGAAGGAAATTACGAAGCTGAAAAGAAGTTTATGATGGTTCAAAAATTTCTTAATATGGTCGATTTTGACAAAAGAGTAAGATTAGATTGGGTTTCTGCATCTGAGGGAAAAAGATTTGCTGAAGTTGTTACTGAGTTTATTGAATCAATTCGAGAACAAGGACCATCTCCCCTTAGTGGAGAAAACATGGATCAAGAATTATTCAATAATCTAAAAGCTATGGAAAATTCTGTTTCGAGCGATAGGATTAGGGCGTTAGTAGGACGGCAGAGAAAGATTACAGAAGTTGAAAACGAATATGGAGAGAGAGTGCCGATCGATGAATTTAATAATATTTTTGATAAGGCAATTCACGATGAATTTGTTAGACAAAGAATCTTACTTTCATTAAGCAGTAAAGTTTTATCAGTTAAAGATTTAGCTGCTGAACTAAAACTGGATCCAAGTGAAATTTTAGAAAATATGCTAACGTTAAAGAGTAGAGGAGAAATAGATTATCAAAGTATTGATGGAAATACTCCGTTATATATGAGAATATAGAGGTAAAAAAAATGGAAAAAGTAGGAGCAGTATTAATAGTAGGAGCGGGAATTGGAGGGTCTCAAACAGCTCTAGATCTAGGTGATGCTGGTTTTAAAGTTTACTTACTTGAATCAAGTACAAGCATAGGTGGCGTGATGGCACAGTTGGATAAAACTTTCCCAACTAACGACTGTGCTATGTGTATTGTTAGCCCTAAACTAGTAGAGACGGGACGTCATCATAATATTGATCTGAGTATAAATTGTAAAATTCTAAATGTTTCAGGAGAAGCAGGTAATTTTACAGTAAAAGTGTTAAAAAAATCATTATATGTAAACATGGATAAATGTACTGGATGTGGAGTTTGTGGTCGAGCATGTCCCGTTGAAGCAATTGATGTCTTCAACGAGAAATTGTCGAAATTCGCTGCAACATCGGTCAAATATCCACAAGCAGTTCCTCTGGTTTACGCTATAAATAAGGATTATTGTATTGGGTGCGGAATTTGTAAGGGAGTTTGTAAAGCAAATGCTGTAGAATACGATTTAGAGGATGAAATAGTCCAGTTAAAGGTAGGTGGAATTGTATTAGCCCCTGGATTTGATGAGTACATACCTCCAGAAGGTAATATGTATGGGTATGGGAATTACAAAAATGTTGTTACAAGTATTGAGTTCGAGCGAATTTTAAGCGCGAGTGGACCTTTTACCGGAAAAGTACTAAGACCGTCTGACGGAGATATACCAGAAAAAATCGCGTTTCTTCAATGCATAGGATCTCGAGACTTTACGGGAAATGGTCAAAAATATTGTTCTTCAGTGTGTTGTATGTATACAGCAAAAGAAGCAGTAATCGCTCACGAACATATGCATCAAATAAGACCAACCATTTTTACCATGGATGTAAGGGCATACGGAAAGGATTTTGATAAATATATTATTCGGGCACAAGAAGAATATGGGGTGCGTTATATTCGAAGTCGTATTTCTTCAGTCAAAGAAGATCCCGAAACTCATGACTTGATTTTGAAATATGAAACGGAAAACGGGGAAATTATTGAAGAAAGATTTGAGATGGTTGTACTTTCAGTAGGTTTGAACCCTCCAGATGATGCTAAATATTTAGCTGATAAATTTGGAATCGAATTGAACGAATTTAATTTCGCCAAAACGGATATTTTTAACCCAGTTCAAACAACAACACCAGGTATTTTTGTTTGTGGCGCATTTTCCTCACCAAAAGATATTCCTGAAACCGTGACTCAAGCAAGTGCGGCTGCTGGCTGCGTCAATTCGCTTTTATATGATCAAAGAGGTACACTCATCACAGAAAAGACATTACCACCTGAAATATTTGTCGCTGGTCAACCTCCTAGAATTGGTGTCTTTATATGTCACTGTGGTGTGAACATTGGCGGATATGTAGATGTTCCTAAAGTAGTAAAGTATGCAAGTTCGCTTCCGAATGTAGTTTTATCAGATCAGAACTTATACACATGCTCAGCTGACACTCAAACGATAATAAAGGATATGATCAAGGACTATAACCTTAATAGAGTTATCGTAGCTTCTTGTACTCCAAGAACTCACGAACCTTTATTTCAAGAAACTATTAGAGAAGCTGGATTGAATAGGTACTTATTTCAAATGGCAAATATTCGGGATCAATGTAGTTGGGTTCATATGAATCAACCAGAGGAGGCTACAGAGAAAGCAATGGACCTCGTAAGAATGGCAGTTAACAAAGCGAGAAACATACAGCCATTAGAGAGAATAAAACTGGGAGTTACTCCTAAAACTCTAGTTATAGGAGGGGGCATTACTGGTATGGTTGCAGCTCTGAATTTTGCGAATCAAAATTTCGAAACATTTTTAGTCGAAAAAGAAAAGGATTTAGGAGGATTTGCTCGGAACATATATACGACGCTTGAAGGGGGAAACGTCCAAGATTATCTAACAGAATTAATTGATAAAGTAAAAACACACGAAAATATCCACGTTTTTACAGATGCTGACATTGAAACTATCGATGGTTATATTGGAAATTTCAAATCAGCGGTAATTCACGGTCCAAAAAAGATTAGAGCAGAATTTGAACACGGGGTCGTAGTGGTAGCGACAGGTGCGAAAGAATATGAGCCTAATGAATTTTTATATGGCACAAACGATAATGTGATAACTCAATCTGAATTCGAGAAAGTGATAAACACGACTGATAAGGTTAATGATAAAAAATCAATTGTTATGATTCAATGCGTAGGTTCTAGAAACGAGGAACATCCTTATTGTAGCAAAATGTGTTGTGCTGAGGCAATAAAAAACGCAATAATGGCTAAAAAGAAAAACCCTTCTACTGAAATTGTTATTTTATTTAGAGACATTAGAACCTATGGATTTAAAGAAATATACTATAGAATGGCACGTGAGGCGGGAATTGTTTTTATACGTTATGATAAGGATAATCCACCTGTAATTGTTCCCGAAGGCTCGAAATTAAGAGTGAATGTAGTTTCACCTAGAAAAGATAGCATTCAAATAAACTCAGATTTGGTAGTGTTAAGTGTTGGAATAGTAGCCCCAAAAGAAGAAAACGAGGAACTGGGAAAACTGTTAAAAGTACCTATAAATGACGATAATTTCTTCTTAGAAGCTCATGTTAAGCTACGACCAGTAGATTTTGCTACGGAAGGAGTTTTCGTTGCAGGTTTAGCCCACTGCCCAAAAACGATTGAGGATTCTATTTCTCAAGCAAATGCGGCGGTTTCAAGAGCGTGTACAATTCTCTCGAAAGATGAAATTGAAGCCGAAGGCAAAATTGCGAGTGTAGATCCTGCTAGATGTAGTGGTTGTGGGATGTGCATAGATAACTGCGCCTATAATGCGATAGAATTAATTGAAGATAGAAGATTCGGTAGTGTTGCCGTTATTAATTCCGCTCTATGTAAAGGGTGTGGTGCCTGCTCAGGAAATTGTAGATGTGCTGCGATAGATGTTGCAGGTTTTTCATCTGATCAAATATATGCTATGATAACAGGGAGGTTATAAAAATGACTGAACCTATTGTTGAAACAAATCAATCTAAAAATAAAGAATGGGAGCCGAAAATTATCGCTTTTCTATGCAATTGGTGTTCTTACGCTGGAGCGGATTTAGCGGGCGTGAGTAGAATTCAATACCCACCAAACATTAGGATTGTAAGAGTCCCTTGCTCTGGAAGGATTAATGCTTATTTTATTATAAAAAGTTTAATTGATGGTTGGGACGGGGTTCTCGTTTCTGGATGTCATCCAGGCGATTGCCACTATATTAGTGGAAACTTAGTCGCCCGAAGGAGATTTGCGATATTGAAAGAACTGCTAGAGTTTTTCGGCATCGAACCCGGAAGAGTTAACTTTATGTGGGCTTCTGCCGCTGAAGGCGAGCGTTTTGCCGTGTTAGTTCGAAAAGCAACCAAAATTGTTAAGGAATTAGGGCCAAATACTAAATTTCAAAAGGAATGGTGATGATTATGGGACTTGAGACAGAAAATAAAGAAATAGAAAATAATTTAAGAGAGATCGCAAGGGGGCTACTTAAAGAAAAAAAAGTAGATGTTATTATCGGCTACGAGAAAGGATCGTTACCCTTGCTTTCGCAACCAATTATCATCGACAGCGAAGAGAATGTCGATAAGTTGATTTGGAACAATTTATGCTACGTTAATTTAGCCAAATATTTAGTTCCCAGGATCCCCAGATTTATAGATCCCGAAAAGGGCAACTTAACAGTAGGAGTTATTTCTAAAGGCTGTGTAGGAAGAGCTTTAATTCACCTCGCATCAGAAAACAAAATTAACCTTGACGAGATAAAAATTATTGGAATTCCATGTAACGGAGTTGTTAACAGGCAACGGATTGAGATGGAAATCGGAGAAAAAGAGATTCTTGAAGTATCCGTATCAGATAATAATGTTATTGTGAAAGGAAAAGATTTCAAAAAGGACTTTCCATTCGATGAGTACATGAACGAGTTATGTAAGGGATGTAAAATCAGGAAGCCTCCTTTAATTTCGAAGTATCCAGATTTATGTGTTGGCGAATGCGAGGAATATTCAAATATAGCAGATGATTTTACTGATATCGAAGAGTTCGAATCTAAAACGCCCAAAGAAAAATGGGAATTTATTACAGACGCTTTAAGCGTATGCACAAGGTGCTACGCCTGTAGAGAAGCGTGTCCTATGTGTTATTGTAATCTTTGTTTTGTGGATCAAAACAAACCAATCTGGTTTGGGAAGACCACTGATTTACCGGATATAATCGTCTTTCACTTGATCCGGGCAATGCACATGGCGGGGAGATGCGTTGCTTGTGGTGCGTGTTCGTTGGTCTGTCCGATGGGAATCGACCTAAACCTCATCAATAGAAAGTTAGAAAAAATAGTAAAAGAACGCTTTAATTTCACTTCGGGCCTCGATCCTGATACTAAACCCCCAATGGTAGATTTTAAAATGGAAGACGCACAAGAATTTATGTTAGAGGAAGATTAGTAAAAGTGGTTAAGATATGGACGAAAAAATACTAAAAAAAGAAGAAGTTGGAAAATTGTATAACGAGCTTGAAAAAGAATACAAGTTCTACGCTCCAACTAAAGTAAAAGGCAATATTGCTTTCAAAAAGATTTCTAATGCAGAGGAAATCGAGTTAGATTACTTAAATTCGAAGGTTCCCCCGAAAGACGTGCTCTTTCCTCAAAAAGAAATTATTTTTGAGTATAAATACGAAGGGAAAGACGTTATAATTGAAGAGAGAAAAGATCTAGAGGATAAAATTCTAATTTTTGGAGTTCGTCCTTGCGATGCCTATAGTTTTAAGCTGTTGGAGGATTTTTTTGCTTCTGGTGACTTTCAAGACGATGTGTTTTTAAAAAAAAGGAAAAACGCAAC
>Ga0307377_10000797_pt1 | contig 41778 bp, 26 predicted proteins | sample TR3MG_FD_202535 | JGI IMG/M metagenome (GOLD analysis project Ga0307377, IMG submission 202535) | Soil microbial communities from Risofladan, Vaasa, Finland - TR-3 | ecosystem: Environmental > Terrestrial > Soil > Coastal area > Acid sulfate soil | place: Finland: Risofladan, Vaasa | collected...
CCTCTCCCCCCCCCATGGGGGGGGGCTGGGAGGGTCCCCCCCGCCTGCGGGGGGGCTGGGGGGGGCTGAGGTCGGGGGTGAGGGCGGGGGTCACTTGCACCTCAAAGTTCCCGACGTACCCCTCCACGCCTGTGACACGGCTGTCCAGAAAGATAGTGACTTGAGGATGGTTCTGGACGCGCTCAATGAGTGGCCCGATCAGGTCTGCCACCGGCTCCAGCGTCGGGAAGGTACGGTTGAGATCCTTCAAGCGCCCCCCCAGGCGATCGCTCTGCTCCACCAGATAGACCGGAAATCCCGCGTCTGCCACGTCGAGTGCCGCGCACATCCCGGCGATCCCTCCGCCGATCACCACTGCCCCTGGCGTCACCCCGACCTCCCGCTCCTGCAGCGGTTCCAGTTGGGCCGCCTTGGCCACCGTCGAGGCCACCAGCGCCTTCGCCTTCTCCGTCGCCTGCTCCCGGTTGCTATGCACCCACGAACACTGCTCCCGGATGTTGGCCATTTCCACCAGGTACGGGTTCATCCCCACTTGCTGCGCCGCCCCGCGGAACGTCGGCTCGTGCATGCGCGGTGAGCACGAAGCCACCACCACCCGGTTCAACCCGTGCTCCTGGATGTCCTGCTGGATCAGCCCCTGGCCCGGGTCGGAGCACATGTACAGGTAGTTGCGGGAGACCACGACGCCAGGCAGCGTCGCCGCAAACTGCGCCACCTGCTCCACGTCCACGTTCGCGGCGATGTTCACGCCACAGTGACAAATGTACACCCCAATGCGAGGTTCTGGTTCCATAACACAACTCCGGTCAAAGGTCAAACGTGAAACGCGAAACGTGAAACGTGAAGCATGTCACGCTAGGGCCAGGTCCACGAGTTCCATAATGTCCATGACCTGTAAGGTGCGGCCGCCGGTGCGGGCGGGATCGTCGAGGCCCTGCACCTTGACCGCGTCCTCCAGGGTCAAGAGGCAGAAGGGGCAGGCGACGGCCAGAATCTCGGCCCCCGTCTCGGCCGCCTCGCGCACGCGCTGGAAGGCCAGCCGTTCCTGCAGGTTGGTGCCCTCGGCCCACATGCGGCCGCCGCCGCCCTCGCAACACAGGCTGCGCTCGCGGCTGCGGTCCATCTCCACCAACTTGAGGCCAGGGATGGCCTTGAGGACGGCGCGCGGCTCGTCGAAGATGTGGTTCTGCTTGCCCAGGAAGCAGGGGTCGTGGTACGTCACCGTCTTCTTCACCTCTTGGGTCAACTTGAGCCGCCCCTGCTCGATCAGTTCGGCCACGAGTTGCGTATAGTGCAGGACCTGGATGCCGTCCAGGTTGTACTCGTTCTTGAGCGTGTTGAAACAATGGGGGGAAGGAGCCACCAGCCGGCTGGCCCCCACGCTGCGGATCAATTCCCCGTTCTCCTCCACCAGCATCTCGAACAGCCCCGCCTCCCCCATGCGCCGCACCTCGTTGCCGCAGCAACTCTCCTCGGTCCCCAGCGTGCCGAAGTCGAGCCCGGCCGCCGCGAACGCCCTCACCAGCGCCCGCGGCACCCCCTGCACCCGCGGGTCGTACGCCGGCGTACACCCCACGAAGAACAGCACCTCGCACCCCTCCTGCGCCGCCTTGATCTCCATCCCCTTGGCCCAGGCGGCCCGATCCTCGCGCGCGATGCCGGTTGGGTTGCCCTGACGGAAGATGCCCATGAGCGCATCCCCAATCGTATCCGGAACGCGCCCACCTTCCACCAGTTGGCCGCGCAGCCCGATGATCAAATCCGCCGGGCGCACGTCCTTGGGGCAGCGCTCGACGCAGGTGAAGCAGCACGTGCAGTCCCACAATTCCGGGTGTGTATCCACGTCCAGTTCAGGCTCCACCAACATCTGGTAGATCAGGCTCCGGATGTTCAACTCCGTCTTGCGCGCGACCGGACAGCCACCCGTGCACTTGCCGCACTGGATACACCCCATCAACTCCAACTGCTCAACCATCGCTTCCGTCTTCAGCAAGCCTTGCGACGTCATGTCGGTCTACCTCCTGGAGAATGAGTAGATGAGGAATGAGTAGATGAGGAATGCCGCACCAGCACCCCCAGCGCTGAAGCCGCAGCCGCCTTCGCATGGGCCACCGTGTCCGGGATATCCTTCGGCCCCTGGCAACAACCGGCCAGGAAGATGCCGTCCACGGCAGTATCCACCGGGCGCAGTTTCGGATGCGCCTCCTGGAAGAACCCGTCCGGCGAGCACTCCAGCCCCAGCAGCCCCGCCACGTCCGCCATGTCGGTCCGTGGCACCACCGCGTTCGCCAGTACCACCAGGTCCGCCTCCACCTCCACCGGCTTCCCCAGCATCGTGTCCTCGGCCAGCACGACCAACCTGCTCTGGCCGGTCTCCGACCGAGCCACCTCGCCCCCCCGCCGATACACCTCCGAGGGCTCTCCACGCCGGTACATCACCCGCTCGTGCTTCACCCGATCGTAGAACTCCTCGTACCCCTTGCCAAAGGCCCGCACGTCCATATAGAACACGGTGATGCGGGCGTCGGGCAACTTGTCTCGCACCAGGTGAGCGTGTTTGGCCGTGTACATGCAGCACACTCGCGAGCAGTAGGGAACACTACCTAGCGCCGCCTGTTCACGGCGGCGCTCGCGGGAGCCCACACACTTGATGAAGACCACATCCTTGGGCTCCTTCCCGTTCACCGCGATCTTGCCCATCGTCGGACCAGAGGCGGACGAAAGCCGCTCGAACTCGATCCCCGTCATCACCTCCGGGTACACCCCGTAGCCGAACTCTGGCTTCAGCCGTGCATCCAGCAGGTCGAACCCCGTGGCGACGATGATCGCCCCCACCTCCAGGTCTACGATCTCCTCTTGCTGCTCAAAGTCAATCGCGCCCGCGGCACAGGCGTCCTTGCACAGGAACGTCTTGCCACACGTCCCCCTCGACAGGTACAGGCACGCGGTTGGGTCAACCGTGTACTTTAAGGGTACCGCCTGGGGGAAAGGCACGTAGATCGCCGAGCGCTTGGCGATCCCTTCGTCGAAACGATTGAGCACCCGTCCTTTCATCCGGCACGCCGCCGCGCACGAACCGCAGCCTGTGCACTTGCTCACGTCCACGTAGCGGGGCTTACGGCGCACCTGCACACGAAACCCTCCCCTCCTCTCCCCCCCGCCTGCGGGGGGGCAGGGGGGGGTGCCTGCGGGGGGGCAGGGGGGGGTGCCTGCGGGGGGGCAGGGGGGGGTGCCTGCGGGGGGGCTGGGGGGGGTGACGGACCGGGTGTACTCACACGCGACGACCTCGCTGTACGTCATCAACTCGATGTTGGGATGGCGGCCCACGTCCACCATCTTGGGCGTCAGGATACACGCGGAGCAATCCAACGTCGGGAATGTCTTGTCCAACTGCGCCATGCGCCCGCCCACCGAAGGCTCCCGCTCCACCAGGTAGACCGGGAACCCCGCGTCGGCGATGTCGAGCGCCGCCTGGATCCCAGCGATGCCGCCACCAATGACTAATGCTGCCGGTTTGCCTAGATCCATGGTCTCCCCCTCAACCGATTCCCGATTGCGGATTGCGGATTTCATTCGATCTCCAACCTCCGACTTCCAACTTCTAACCCCCAACCACCACCGCATCCAGCATACTGTACAACTGCGGCACCTCGAAGCCCTTCTGCTGGCTGGCCTTGTTCGGGCAGGCGACGATGCACGCGCCGCAGCCCTGGCACAGCACCTCGATCACCTCAGCGTAGGGAGCGCCTGGCTCCAGCACGCGGGCGTCGTAAGGGCAGACCTCGACGCACAATCCGCAGGCAGCACACAATCGCGAGTTGACGCTGGCGGCGATGGCCGTGGCCTCCAGTTCGGCTTTCGAAAGCAGGCTGGCCGCGCGTACGGCCGCACCCCGCGCCTGGGCAATCGTCTCCTCCAGAAAACGCGGCGAGTGGGCCATCCCACACAGATACACCCCGTCCGCCGCGAAATCCAGCGGTCGCAACTTGACGTGCGCCTCCAGAAAGAAACGATCCTCGTTCAGCGGCACTTTGAGCACCTGGGCGAGTTGTTCGTTGTCCGCGTTCGGCTCGATGCCGGCACTCAAGACCAGCAGGTCCGCGTCCAGCGTAAAGGTCTCTCCTTCCGGTTGCACGACGACACTCACCTGCAGCCGTCCGTTCCCGGCCCGGGTGTACCCACCCGCGACTTCTGGCTTGTGGTCCTCGTGGTACTCGAGGAAGGCCACGCCCTTCTCGCGTGCCTGGCGGTAGTAGCGCTCCTTGAAACCGAAGGTACGGATATCGCGATAGAGGATAGTTACGTCCGTCTCTGGACTGCGCTCCTTGATCGCCAGCGCATTCTTCACCGCCTCCGTGCAGCAGACGCGCGAACAATAAGGATGCTCATCGCTGCGGGAGCCGACACATTGGATCATCACGACGGAGGAGGGGGTAAAGGAGGGATGAGTAGATGAGGGCTGACGCGAATCGTCATTTGCTTTTCCTGCGTCTACCTGTCCACTCAATACTTTCTCAAGCTCGCGTTGGGTGATGATGCGGGGATCGTGGCCGTAGAGGTACTCTTTGGGCTCGATCTCGCGCGCGCCGGTCGCGACGATGATGACGCCGTGCTGAATCTCTTCCTGCCTCGGCCCGGCCGCCCCATCAGCCAGTTTCACGACGGTGTGATACTGCCCCAGGTACCCGCCTACGCTGATCACCTCAGCCCCGGTCAGCACGGAGATGCGGGGATTGGCCGATACCGCCTCAATGGCGCGCCGCAACAACGCCTGGGGATCCGCCGCATTCGGATGTATCCCATCCGCCGCATTACCGCATTCCGCATTCCGCATTGGTAGACTGGTGTAGATGTGGCGCAGGTTCCCGCCCAGTTCTTTCTCTCGCTCGACCAGGGTTACGCCAAAGCCCTGCTCAGCCACCGACAGGGCGGCGGTCATGCCGGCCAGGCCACCGCCGATGACGAGGGCATGGTGGTTCACCTCGAAGGTCGAGGTCTGCACCGGGTGCAGCCGGCGCGCCTTGGCCACCGCCATGGTCACCAGTTCTTTGGCCTTCTGCGTGGCACTCTGGTGGTCGCCCCGATGCACCCACGAGGTCTGCTCACGGATGTTGGCCATCTCGAACAGGTGCGGATTCAGCCCCGCCCCTCGGATCGTCTCCTGGAACAGGGGCTCGTGCGTGCGCGGCGTGCACGAAGCCACCACCACCCGATTCAGCCCATACTCCTCGATCCGCTCCCGGATGCGCTCCTGCGTGTCCTGAGAGCAGGTATACAGGTTGCGCTCCGCGTACGCCACGTCCGGCAGGGTCGCCGCGTACTCGACCACGTCAGGCACGTCCACTACCGCGCCGATGTTGATCCCACAGTGGCAGATGAACACCCCGACTCGCGGCTCCTCCTGGCTGACGTCCCGCTCCTCCGGCCACACCTGCTTCTCAGTCAACGTCCCACGCACATCCGCCAGCAAGGTCGAGGCCTGCGCCGCCGCGCACGAGGCCTCAATCACCGTCTCCGGGATGTCCTTGGGCTCGCTGAACGGCCCCGCCACGAACACCCCCAGCCGTGTCGTCTGCCCTGGTCGGAAGGGCGGCGACTCGGCGAAGCCGTACTCGTTCAACCCGATCCCCAGCCGCTCCGCCAACTCGCGCGAGCCAGCCGGCGGCCGCAAGCCGACCGCCAGTACGACCAGGTCGAAATCCTCCTCCACGTTCTTGCCATCGGGGGTGGCGTACTCGAGCCGCAAGTTGCCCGTCCCCGGCACGTCCTTGACCCGGCTGACCATGCTGCGCACGTACCGTACGCCGTACTCTTTCTCAGCCCGCTCAATGTAGCGGTCGAACCCCTTGCCGAAGGAGCGCACGTCAATGTAAAAGATCGTTGGCTCGACGTGTGGGTCGTGCTCCTTGGCGATGAGCGCCTCCTTGGTGGCATACATGCAGCAGACCGACGAGCAGTATCCCTGGTCACAGTGGCCCTCACCCCCGGCCCCTCTCCCCCCCCCCATGGGGGGGGGAGAGGGGAGAGTGATGTCGCGCGACCCCACGCACTGGATAAAGGCTACCTTGCGCGGATGCTGGCCATCGGAAGGGCGCCGCACCTCGCCGCCCCATGGGCCGGAGGCCGAGAGCATGCGCTCCAGTTCGATGCTGGTGACCACGTTGGGCAGTCGCCCGTACCCGAACTCGGGCCGGATGTCCCCTGGCATCGTCTCCGACCCAGGCACCAGCACCACCGAGCCGACGTTCAGTTCGACGAGCTCCTCGCGCATATCGTGATCAATACAGTCCTTCTGGCAAGCGTAGACGCACTGCAAGCACTCCGAGCAGAACCCGCACGACAGACAGCGCTCCGCCTCTGCCCTGGCCTCACTTTCAGTAAAGACAGGGTAGATCTCGCGGAAATCCAGCACGCGCTCGGCGGCGGGCAGTTTCGTGACCTCGTGACGGCCCTGAGCGGAGACCTGACCGGAGGCCACCAAGGCCCTGGCTTCCTCCTCCGTATACTCGGCCACTTCCGCCTCGAGTTCCGCCGCGGGCAACGGCTCGCCGCGCACGGTTGCATCTATCGAGCGCGCTGCCTTGTGTCCGGCCGCGATGGCGTTCACGACGAAGGAGGTCCCCGTCACCACGTCGCCACCCGCAAAGAGCCCTGGCACGCTCGTCGCCATTGTCACCGCATCCACTGCTGCGAACTGCCGGCGCACCTTGACTTCGTCCGGCAGGCAGGAGGCGTCAGGCCGCTGCCCGATGGCAAAGATCACGACGTCGGCTTCAATGACCTGCTCGGTGTCCGGAATCTCGTCGAAATCGGGCCGGCCCTCGACAAAGCCGCGGAAGTTGATCTCTGCACAGCGCACGCCGGCCACGTGCCCACCGGCCGGCCCGCTCCCCGCCCCCGTCCCCCCGCTCCCCGCCCCCGTCCCGGGGGCGGTACTGCCCCCGCTCCCCGCCCCCGTCCCGGGGGCGGTACTGACAATCTCTTTGAACGTGCGGGCGGAAAAGATCTCGATCCCTTCCTCCTCAGCGTCATCAACCTCCCAGGCGTGGGCCGGCATCTTGTCGCGGCTCTCCAGGCAGGCCATGCCCACCCACGAAGCGCCCAGGCGGACCGCCGTCGTCGCCGAGTCCACCGCGACGCTACCACCGCCCAGGACAAGGACGCGGCGATTGCGGATTGCGGATTGCGGATTGCGGATTGCGGATTCAGAATTGGAGGTTGGAGCTTGGAGGTTGGAAAGGGCCACGTTGCGGAGGAAATCGGTCGCTAGGATGATTTCGGGCAGGTCCACGCCGGGGATCGGGAGGCGAACACCCTGGTGCGTGCCGATGGCGACGAAGACGGCATCATACGGGGGTTGGCCATCGCCACCGCGCAGGAGCGCCGCGGCATCCTGGACGCGGTGGTTGAGTTTCAACTCGACGCCCGAGGCCAGGATATCGTCAATCTCACGCTGCACCAGGTCGTAGGGCAGGCGCAGGGCCGGGATGCCCACGCGCATCATGCCGCCCGCCACGGGCAACGCCTCGAAGACGGTCACACTGTGCCCCAGTTTGGCCAGGTCGTGCGCACAGGTGAGGCCGGCCGGCCCGGAGCCGACGACCGCTACCCGCTTGCCGGTCGGTTCGATTTGAGATTCCTCGCTGCGCTCGGAATGACGGTCGCTGCGCTCGGCTTGGCGTACCTGGTCAGGATTCGCCAGCGCCCACTCGGTCACGAAGCGCTTGAGCCGCATGATGCTGATCGGGTCGTCCACTTTCCCGCGCGAGCAAGATTCCTCACACTTGTGGTTACACACCCGGCCACAGATGGAGGGGAAGGGGTTGTCCTCGTGGATCGTGCGATAGGCATCGGCGAAGCGCCCTTCACGTACCAGTGCGACGTACCCCTGTGCGCGCTGGTGAATGGGACACGCATCGCGGCAAGGGGCACGCCCGCGCTTCTCGATCACGTAGGCGTTGGGGATGGCCTGCGGGTAGAGCTTGTAGGCCGCCCGCCGCTGCGACATCCCCACGTTGAACTGGTCGGGGCGCACAGTCGGGCAGGCAGTGGCACAGTCACCACAGCCGGTACACTCGTCCACGATCACGTAGCGCGGCTTCTGGCGCACCCGTGCGACAAAGTTGCCCGCATCTCCCTCAAGGCTGTCCAACTCCGCGTACGTCATCACCTCGATGTTGAGGTGCCGTCCGCACTCCACCAACTTGGGCGAGAGGATACACATGGCGCAGTCGTTGGTGGGAAACGTCTTGTCCAGTTGCGCCATGACCCCACCGATCGCCGGGCTTTTGTCCACCAGATAGACTTTGAAGCCGGCCCCCGCCAGGTCGAGCGAAGCCTGGATGCCTCCGATGCCGGCCCCCACGACCAACACTGCACCCACCTTGCCATTCCCAGAAGATTCCATCGCCATACTATCTCCTCAATCGAACCTTCCCGAAAGCTCCCGGGTGTACTCACCCGCGCTTTCAGGGAAGGTGAATTAGAACTCACCCGAGTGGTCCACCAACCGCAGCGCCAGGATCGCCATGTCCAGCGTCTCTCCGCTGTCCGTCATAAAGTAGTCGCGCAGCGTCACCTCGTGCTGGCAGCCCAGGTCCTCGAACGCCTTGATCACCTGGGGCTGGTTCGTCAACACCTCCGCGTACAACTGCTGCAACCCTACCCGCCGGGCGATATCAATCAGACAGCGCAACATCAGCATACCGATGCCCTGGCGACGGTAGTCGCGGTCGAGGAAGATGCGTACCCAGGCCCGATGCCGGCGGTAACATTCGCCAAAGTGGAGCGTCGCATCCCCCACGATCTTGTCGTCCACGATCGCCACCAGCGGGAAGACCCGCTTCAGGTTCAGTTTATCCACCCAGGTGGCGACCACGGCCGCATCCCCTGCGTCGCTGCGAAAGTACTCCAGGTCCTGCTTGGAAGCCCGGGCGAACAGGTCCATGAACCCCTGCTTGTCTTCCCTGGTCAACGGGCGCAGCAACAGCCGCTTTCCATTCGGAAGCGTCTTCACGTACCGATAGCGCTCCAGTTGTTCCCAAACGTCTCCCATTTTCGAACCTCCTCACGGGGAACCGGCCTGCATCGCCTCCCACACCAACTCCGTCACGTCCATCACGCGCACTCGGGCCTTGCGTGCCCCCTCGTGCTGGCGCACCGCCGCCGTCAGCGTGCGCTCGCACTGCTGGCAGGCCGAAGTCACCACCTGCGCCTCTACCTCGCAGGCCCGGCCGATCCGGCGCACCGACACCTCACCGCCTATCTCGGGATCGAAACTCTCCAGGTTGCCGCCGCCGCCACAGCACTCAGAAATCTGCCCGGCACTGCTCATCTCCACGAACTCGACGCCGGGGATGCTGCGCAGCACCCGACGGGGGGACTCGAAGACGTGGCTCTTGCGCCCCAGGTCACACGGATCGTGATACGTTACCCGCGCCTTCACCTCACCCAGCTCGATCGCCCCCTGGGTGATCAACTCGTCCAGCAACTCCGTGGCGTGCAGCACCCCTACGCCGATCTCTCCTCCCAGCACCTCGGGATAGATGAACTTCCACATGTGATAGCAGGAAGGGCACGCGAAGACCACGCGTGCAGCCCCTAGTTCCTTCACCTGGGCCACGTTATGCTGGATCAACGCCTTGGCCTGCTCCAATCGCCCCATGGACAGCAAGGGGTACCCGCAGCACCATTCCTGCCCGCCCAGCGTGGTAAAGTCAACTCCGCTCGCTTCCAGGACCGACGTGAACGACTGGGGCACCCGGTAACTGCGTGGGAACAGAGAGGCCACGCAGCCCACAAAATACACGATCTCCGCCCCCTGTTTGCGATCCAGGCCCGCCGGGACGCGCTCCAGGTTCTGGCTCCAGAGCAGGCGGTTCGCATTGTCGTCGCCGCTGATGTTGTGGGTGGCCCCGATCGTCTGGCTCAGGCGGTTCAAGCGCTGGATGCCTGCACACAACCGGTCGTCAATCACCGTCTGCGGACGCTGTACCAGATAGTCGGCCAGCAGTTCGCGCAGCGTCTGGCAATCCTCCACCCGATACCCCATCTCTTCCGACATCTCCTTCAGCGCGATCATGACCTCGTTGATGTCAATGTCGTTGGGGCAGTGCGCGCCGCACATCTCGCACCCCAGGCACAGCCAGGGGTCTCGGCTGGCCAACAGCCGCTCCTTCTGCCCGAACTGGATCAGGCGCAGGATCCGGTCAGGTCCGTACTGCATCGCATAAGCGGTAGGGCAGCCAGCAGTACATTTGTGGCAGTGGTAACACAACTGCGTCGTCTGGCCGCTGAGGCCGTTTACCTGATCTATGAATGATCTTTCCATTGCCAATCCTTTCGTGGAGATTCCTCGCTTCGCTCGGAATGACAGCCGCTTCGCTCCGGGTGTACTCACCCGCAATGACAAACCATTCCCGTCATTCCGAACGCAGTGAGGAATCTCGGAATGACAGCCTCCTGCTTGTTAACTCGCGATCACGTCCGCCATCGCCAAAATCTGCTCTGGCGTCCAGTTGTGGATCTGGCTTGCCTTGTTGGGACAGGCAGGCACGCAGGCCCCACAGTTCTGGCACAGTGCCGCGTTGACGGTGGCGGTGGCGAACACCGGATGGAGCGCCCTGGCCGCGTAGGGACACGCCTCCACGCACACACCGCACCCAGAGCACAATTCCTCGATCACGTAAGCCACGGTCGGCTCCTGAGCCATCTCATCGTGGGAGAAGAGCTGCAGCACCTTGGCCGCAGCGCCCGAGGCCTGTGAAACCGTCTCAGGGATGTCTCGCGGTCCCTGGGCCACTCCAGCCAGGAACACCCCCGCCGTCAGGCTCTCGACCGGGCGCAACTTGGGATGTGCCTCGCTGAAAAATCCATGCTGGTCTATCCCGACCCGCAGCGTCTGCGCCAACTCCAGCGCCTGCCTGCTCGGCGACATCGGCGTCGCCAGCACCACCAGGTCGGCGGCTACCTCCACCGGCTGGCCGCTCAGCATGTCGACCCCCCACACCACCACTTTCTCCCCATCACGGAAGATCTTGGACACCTTGCCCCGCAGATACAGAATGCCGTAATCCTCCATCGCCCGCTGCACGTACTCATCATACCCCTTGCCCGCCGAGCGAATGTCAATGTAGAATACGTAGGCCTGTCCCCCGGGCACACGCTCCTTGAACATCACTGCCTGCTTGGCGACGACCATACAGCAGACCTTGGAGCAGTAGGACACACCGCGCTCTGGATCACGGGAACCGGCGCACTGGACGAACACGACCTCGCGCGGCTCCCGCCCGTCGGATGGCCGGCGCAGCTTGAACCTTCCCGAAAGCTCCCGGGTGTACTCACCCGCGCTTTCAGGAAGGTGGCATTCCGCATTCCGCCCGACCTCACCCCGTAGCATGCCCTCGAACGTCAGCCCATCCACCACGTCCGGGATCTCGCCACCGCCATACTCGGGCAGCCGCTCCATGGGATAAGGATCCCACCCCGTCGCCACCACGATCGCCCCCACTTCCTCATCTACTCTTTCCCCATTTACTCTCCTGCTCACCTCTACCTTGAAATTCCCGACGTACCCCTCAACCTTCGTCACCTGCGCCTCGGTCAACACCTCGATGTGCGGATGGTTGAGAACCTGCTGTACCTTGCGCTCCAGCAACTCTGGCGCAGCACTCAAGTTTAGATACGTGCCGCTGAGCCTGGCCATCTTGCCACCCAGGTGAGTCTCTCGCTCGACCAGCACCACGGGGAACCTGGCATTCGCGATGTCCAAGGCGGCCTGCATCCCGGCGATCCCCCCGCCGATGACCAGCGCCCGCTTCGTCAGTGGCAGGCGGAACGGCTCCAGTCCCTCGTTCCGCGTGACCCTCTCCACTACCGTGCGCACGATCTCGATGGCCTTCTCTGTAGCCCGCGCCGGTTCGTGCTGGTGCACCCAGGAGCACTGCTCGCGGATGTTGGCCATCTCGCAACGGTAAGGGTTCAGGCCCGCCGCCGCCACCGCCTGGCGAAAGGTCTTCTCGTGCATCAGCGGCGAACAGGCAGCGACGACCACCGCATCCAGATTGTGCTCTGCGATCGCGTTCCGGACCAACTGCTGGCCGGGTTCGGAACACATGTAGCGGTACGTCGCGGCGTGGGCCACCTCAGGATGTTGCCCGATCTCCGCGGCCACCCGCTCCACGTCCACCGTGCTCGCAATATTGATGCCACAATGGCATAAGAAGACGCCGATCCGGCTCATTCGACCTCCGCCTGATTCCTCGCTGCGCTCGGAATGACAGGCGCTGCGCTCGGAATGACAACCATTCCCGTCATTCCGAACGCAGTGAGGAATCTCGGAATGACAGCCATTCGCTATTCGACCTCCGCCATTTCCTCCGCCCTCGCGGCAAGAAAAAGCGCCAGCACCTTGGCTGCCGCACCGGAGGCCTGCGCCACTGTCTCTGGAATGTCCTGGGGCCCCAGTCCAGCGCCGGCCAGGAACACGCCGGGCACCGGGCTCTCCACCGGCGACATCTCTGTGTTCGTGGGCGTGTAGAAACCAAACTCATCCACGCTGATCCCCAGCATCTCGGCCATGCGGCGACTCCCCTCCGCGGGCACCATCGCCGCCGCTACGACCACCAGGTCTGCCGCGATCTCGACCTTGTTCCCGGTCAGCGTGTCTACTCCCCACACCATGATCTTGCCGTGGCGGTCGTCCGGAAGAGACGCCCCCGAGACGGGGGCTGCGAGCGGAGAAAAGGGGAAGACCTTGGAGACCCGCCCGCGAATGTAGACGGTGTCGTCCTCTTCCATCGCCCGCGTCACAAATTCCTCGTACCCCTTGCCGCCCGCCCGGATGTCCATGTAGAACACGTACACCTGCCCATCCGGTACACGATGCTTGTAGAGGATCGCATGTTTGGCGGTGTACATACAGCAGATCTTGGAGCAATACGGCAGGCCGTGCTCCGGGTTACGGGAACCGGCGCACTGAATGAAAACCACCTCTTTCGGAACCCTACGGTCCGATGGGCGGATCACCTGGCCGCCCGTCGGCCCAGAGGCAGACAGGAGCCGCTCAAATTCCAGCCCATCCATCACGTCCGGGTGCGACATGTAGGCGTAACCGGCAGATTCCTCGCTTCGCTCGGAATGGCCGTCGGCCTGGTAGAGTTCGTACCCCGTGGCAACGATGATCGCTCCCACCTCCTCCTCGATCGTCTCGGGCCCCATATCGTAGTCAATGGCGTGCGGCTGGCAGGCCTCCGCGCACTTGCCACACGCCAACGGAAAGAGACCCAGGCAGGTCGTAGTGTCGAGCCGATAGAGCGCCGGGACCGCCTGGGGATGCGGAATATAGATCGCACGGCGGGCAGCCAACCCCCGGTCAAACTCGTTGGACACGACGACCGGACAGACCTTGGCGCAATCACCACACGCCGTACACTTCCCCTCCACCACGTAGCGCGGATGGCGCAGGATGCGCACCCGAAACCCTCCCCCCACTGGCGGACGCCCCGCTTCAGCGGGGGTCCCAGGGGCGGACGGCCCGCTCCCCGCCCCCGTCCCGGGGGCGGAAAGGGGGGTAACAGAGACCACCTCGCTGAGTGTGAGCAACCGGATGTTGGGATGCTGCCCCACCTCGACCGTGCGAGGCGTGAGGATGCACTGAGAGCAGTCCAGCGTCGGGAAGGTCTCGGACAGTTGTGCCATGTGCCCCCCGATGGAGGGCTCCTTCTCGACCAGGATGACCTCGAAGCCACTGTTGGCGATGTCCAACGCGGCCTGCATCCCACTGATCCCCGAACCGATCACCAAAGCCCGATAGTTCATCTACGATCCGTTAATCCCACCGGTGTACCCACCGGCCGAATCACGTGTTCTTGGCCATTCCCGCGAAAAGCGGCCTGGGATCCACATAGTGCTCCTCCAGCCCCCAATCCTCCTCCGGCAGCCCCAGCGCGATCGCCATCAATTGGGTAAAGTACAGTACCGGTATCTCGTTGCCCGTACGGCCGGCTTCCGTCTCCCGTTGCGGATAGTCCAGGTTGAACTGGCACAAAGGGCAGGCGGTGACGATCACCTGCGCCCCGTGCTCCCGCGCCGAGGCCACGATATCCCTGGAGAGCGTCTCGGGAATCTCGGGTTCCTTGATCGTCAGATAGGAACCGCAGCACTCGATGTTGTACGGGAAACTCACCGCTTCCGCCCCCAGCGCCCGCACCAGGTCGTGCAAGATCGTCGGGTCTTCCGGATCGTCCAGCCCGATCTCCTCGTAGGGGCGCAGCAGCAGGCAGCCGTAGTAGGGGGCCACCCGCAGCCTCCCCCCCTCTCCCCCCCGCAGCCCCCCCCCCTCTCCCCCCCGCCTGCGGGGGGGCAGGGGGGGGTGCACCACCCGTTCGGCCAGCGCCTCCCAGCCCACATCGTCCCGCAGTATCTCCAGCAAGTGCGAGACCTGCACCTCGCCCCGATATTCCTGCTCCGTGAACCAGTTGATGCGCTCCAGCATCTGGGGGTCCCGCTTCAGCAGGGCCTGGGAGCGGCGCAGGACGTTGAAGCAGATCGCGCACAAGGTCGCCACCCTGGCATCGGCCCCAGCGTGCCCGCTCGCCTCGCCCGTAGCCTGGGCCTGATACAGGATGCGCGTCGGGGCGATCAGCGCCATGGAGTCGTCCACCATCAGGGGGAACGTCGCCCCACAACACTGCCACTCAGCAAGCTCGACCAACTCTAGCCCCAGAGCAGCGGCCACCGCCCGCCCGGAGCGGTCATAGTTCTTGGCCTTCGTTGATAGCGTGCAGCCCGGAAAGTACGGTATACCCATTAGATTCCTCGCTTCGCTCGGAATGACAACCCATCGCTCCGGGTGTACGCGGATGTACCCCTATCCGCACCCGCAATGACAGCCCACCTACCTCATGTACTTCCTGAACCCGCCGACGATGGCCAGTTGCGGCACCGCCCTCACCAAATCCGGCGGGAGCGCGCTCAGATCGAGTTTTGCCACCCCCTGGCGCAGTGCCACCTGGCGCAGCGCCTCCATCAGCCGCGGCAGGTCCACTCCCTTGGGACAGCGCGTCACACACGTGAGGCAGGAAGCGCAAATCCAGATCGTGTCCGACTCCAACACCTCCTCCATCCCCAGTTGCGCCAGGCGGATGACCTGGCTGGGCAGCAGGTCCATCGCCGCCACCACCGGGCAGCCAGCACTGCATTTGCCGCACTGGTTGCAGGCCAACAACTTCTGCCCGCTCACCTCCTCCACCTGGCGCACGAACGGGCCGCGCACTTTATCAACCGAGATCTGGACTCGCATGGTTAGATTCCTCGCTTCGCTCGGAATGACAGTTGCTTCGCTCGGAATGACAGCCGCTTCGCTCGGAATGACAGCCGCTTCCCGTCATTCCGAACGCAGTGAGGAATCTCGGAATGACAGTCGCTTCGCTCGGAATGACAATAGTTCATTCGATTAGCCCGGCGGCTCGCTTGGCTCCGGCCAGCGTGTTCCACATCAACATCGCGATGGTCATCGGCCCCACGCCCCCCGGCACCGGCGTCAGGGCTCCGGCCACCTCTTTCACCTGCTCGAAATCCACGTCCCCCACCAGCCGGTAGCCGCGCTTCGACCCAGCATCCTCCACCCGGTTGATGCCCACGTCAATCACCGCTGCCCCCGGCTTGACCCAGTCCGCCTTGACCATCCCGGCCTGCCCCACGGCAGCCACCAGGATGTCGGCCCGGCGGCAGATACCCGGCAGATCGTGGGAGCGTGAGTGGCAGATGGTGAGAGTGGCATTCCGATGCAACAATAGCATCGAGACGGGCAACCCCACAATGTTGCTGCGCCCCAGTACCACCGCCTCCGCACCCTCAATCTGGATGCCCGAGCGCACCAGTAACTCGATGCACCCGGCCGGGGTGCAGGGCACGAACAACGGCTTGCGCCCCTTCATCGCCAGCCGTCCGATGTTGAGCGGGTGGAAACCATCCACGTCCTTCTCGATGCTGACCGCGCTCAGAATCTTTTCCTCGTTCAATTGCCGCGGCAACGGGAGTTGGACCAGGATGCCGTGGATGGACGGGTCGGCGTTCAGCCGCTTCACCAGCCCCTCGACCTCCTCCTGCGACGCATCTTCCGCCAGGTGCTCGCCGATCGAATAAAAACCCACCTCCGTACACGTTTTCTGCTTCGACCTCACGTAAGCCTTGGAGGCAGAATTCTCACCCACCAACACGGTCGCCAGGCCTGGCGTGATGCCGTGCTCGGTCTTCAGTTCAGTCACCGCCGCCCGAATTTCCTCGTAAATCTGCCCCGCGATCGCCTTGCCGTCAATCAGTTGTGCCGTCACGTCTTCCCTCCTTACATCAGTGGTCAGTGATCAGTTGATCGGTGATCGGTGATCGGTGATCAGTGATCAGGAACCAGGGGCTCGTCATTCCGAGCGAAGCGAGGAATCTCCTGCTCCCTGGTCACTACTCCCTGATTACTATAACCGCAGGTACGAATCGGTGTAAATCACCTTGTTCAGCAACGCCTGCACCGTCTTCCAGATGCCCGCCTGTTCTGGGTCGGACATGTCCACGTCCTCGGACTGCAGTTCCTCCATCGCCGCCACGCGGTCGTGCAGCCTCAAGAGCAACCCGTTGAGCGTCGTACTTTCGTCCCGCTCCTCGACCACGCGGATCCACTCCATTAGCTTGCGGTCAAACGGGTCGGCGATCACCATATCAATGCCCGCGCCCATCAGCATCACCATGTAGGTGCGGTTGAGCAGCGGGCGCATCTCGTTGGGGACCGCGTTAGAGACGTTCGAGAGGCCCCCATTGGTCAGTGGGGGCGGATCCCAGGCAAACTTGAGCGTGCGCACGGCGCTGATGCACTCCGGGCAATACTGCTGGCAGCCGGAAACGGTCAGCACCAATGGGTCAATGATCAGGTCATTGATCGGGAAATCAAGCTCCAGCATGCGCGGGATCAACTTTTCCAGCGCGATACTCACGCGATCGTCGGCGGCGACCGGGATCATGCCCTCGGCCATCGTCAACGCCACCAGGCGCGTGTTGAACTTTTTGGCCACCAGCGGCACCGACTCCAACCGCTCCGCCCGCGCGTCGGTCGAGTTGATGATGGGCTGGGCCTTGCTCACCGTCTCGCAGGCCGCTTCGATGGCCGCCAGGTTGGTAGTATCGAAGACCAGTGGCACATCCACCACCTTTTCGACCGTCTCCACCAGCCAGGGCAGAATCTCGTGGCCCTGTTTCTTCTGCGGGCCGATGTTCAGGTCAACAGCGCTGGCCCCGGCCTCCACCATACGCACCGCCGTGTCCTGAAAGAACCTGGCATCCCGGGCCGCGATCGCCTCCTTGACCTTGGGCGAGATGATGTGAATGTTTTCACCAATAATGTACATTCTAGATGCCTCCTTATGTTACTGGCCAATGTGTAGTAAATATGCTACATGTGTAGGTTATTTACTACATCAAGCCTTTGCCATAATCCATCCCGCGATCTCCCGCACCGCCTGGTACACCGCCGTCTCCGCCGGCAACTCCACCAGCGGCCGGCCGGTGAACTCGAACTCGGCCATTGCCGCATCTTCCGGCACTGTCCCAATCAACTCCAGGCCACTCTGTGCCACCGCCTCGGCCAGGGGAGCAGGCAACCCCTCTGCTCCTCCACTCCCCTGCTCCCCCGCTCCCCCGCCCTCAATCCCCCGTACCCGGTTGACGACGAGAGCCATACGCCCCACGCCGATGTCCAGGCCGGGCACCATGTCGCGCATCCGCCCGGCGGTCACCAGCCCTCGCTGCGTGGGATCGGTCACCAGCAGCAGCACGTCCACGTCGCGGGTAGTGCGGCGACTGAGATGTTCCATCCCGGCCTCGTTGTCAATCACCACATAGTCGTACTGTTTGGCCAGCCGGTCCACGATCAGACGCAGCATCTGGTTCGCCGCACAGTAGCAACCAAGCCCCTCGGGCCGCCCCATCGCTATCAGGTCCACCCGCTCCCCTTCCACCAGCGCCATCTGCACCTGATAGTCCAGGTACTCCTGCTTGCTCATCCCGCCGGGCAGCGAACCCGCCAACGCACCGCTGGACTGCACCATGTCGAGCATCTCTTCGCGGATGCCGCCGATCGTCTCACGAACCTCCATCCCCAACACCATGTTGAGATTGCTGGCGGGATCGGCATCTATCGCCAGGACGGAGCCTTGCCGCTCCTCGATTAGGTAGCGGATGATCAACGCCGCGATGGTCGTCTTGCCAGTGCCACCCTTGCCAGCCAGCGCAATCGTCGTCGTCATTAAAAGACTCTCCGGTATCAGGGATCAGGGATCGCTGGGCTTGACCTTCCCGAAAGTTCCCGGGTGTACTCACCCGCACTTTCAGGAAGGTAGGTGACCAGGGATCAGTGACCAGAGATCAGGGCCGCCACGGACGGGAAGCGGCTCAGGTCCGTGTGCGGCAGGAACAACGCCGCACTGAACTCGTCGAAGAACGTGTTGTCCCCGGACAACTCCAGATAAGTCATCATCTGCCCCACCTCGCTCACTCGCTGGCGCACTTCCTGCGACAAGAGCGCCATGTACGCCCCTCGCACCGAGGTATTGCCCAGAAAGCGAAAACTGTCGTACTCATCGGTGTACCCACCGACGGGCATATCGGGTAACATGCCGATCTGGATCGCCTTCTCCACGTTGATGTACTGGCCAAAGGCTCCGCCGATGAGCACCTGTTTGACGTCAGCCAGGCTCAGGCCCACACTGCGGGCCATGACGGAGAAGCCGGCGTAGATCGCGGCCTTGGCCCGCATCAGGTTGTCAATGTCCACCGCCGTGATGACGATGTCCTCGCCAATCGCCGTTTCGTCGGCCCACGCCACCACGTACTCCGCTCCGTGCTTCCCCTCCCGCACCCGCCTGGAAACCGGCCCGGCCCTCACCCCCCCCCCTCTCCCCCCCGCAAGCGGGGGGGCAGGGGGGGTTTCTCGCTCGGAGAGGTCCAGGTTGATGTTGCCACTCTTGTCTATCACCCCGGCCAGGAACATCTCCGCCATCAGCGAGATCAACCCGGAGCCACACATCCCTCGAGGCTTCGTCGTACTCGACGCCTCGCCGCCCGGCCCCTCGCCGGCGATGGTCCGGTAAGTGGCCTCGTAGGTATCCGGGTTCACCCACACTTCCTCGATCGCTCCGGCGGTAGCCCGCATCCCGTGCACCACCCCCGCCCCCTCGAACGCCGGGCCAGCCGAACAGGCCGCCGAGATCAGCCAGGTACAGTCCCCCAACGCCATCTCCCCGTTGGTCCCCACGTCCACGAACAGCGTCAGTTCTCCTACGTCGCACATCCCGGAACTAACTACGCCGGCGGTGATGTCGGACCCCACGTAAGAAGCGACGCCAGGCAGACAATCCACCGTCGCTTCGGGGTTGACTTCTAGCCCAATCTCTCGGGCTGGAAAAGGTGGCAATTGGTTGGCTGCGGTAATGAAGGGCATCAAGCGGATAGACTCGGGAGAAATGCCGGCGAACAGGTGCGTCATCGTGCTGTTGCCAGCCACCACCACCTTGTAGATTTGATCCGTGCGGATGGAGCGCTCCCGTGCCGCCTCCCTCAGCAGCCGGTTGAGCGTCTCCATCACCAGCCGCTGGAGTTCCTCCAGGCCACTCCCCTTGGAGGCGTAGACGATGCGGGAGATGACGTCCTCGCCCCTGGCGATCTGCCCGTTATAGTCCGCCTTTTGGGCCATCACCTCACCACTGATCAGGTCCACCAGCCAGACGTGGTTACTGGTCGTGCCGATGTCAATCGCCGCCGCCCACAGGCTTTCCAGGTGTTCTCCGGGCAAAACGTCTATCAGGCGTGGAGCCCCGCCGGGAGACCCATCCAGTTCGACCACCACCGTGACCGTCCACTCCCCTTCTCGCAGTGCCCGGCCCAGCTTGCGCAGCACCGGCAGCGAGGCCTGCACCCCCCCCCCCTCTCCCCCCCGCCTGCGGGGGGGCAGGGGGGGGTAAAGGCGGGCCAGCTCCCTCTGCAGGCGGGACCAATCGTCGGTCTGATCCTGCAAAGAGGGTGGCTCCAGCGTCACGGCATACTTGCGCAAGGGTTGGTCGTGCAGGTCGTAGGGGAACGGAAGGGCGACCTTGGCCGCTCGCTTGCCCTCCTTCAGCCGCCGCTCGATCTTCTCCTGCGGCGGGATTACAATCACCACGTCTCCCTCGACGGTCGTCTGGCAGGCCAGTGCATAGCCCGCCGCCACGTCTTCGGGAGAGAGGCGCTGGGTAGAGCGGCGACGGACCGCCCCCTGCTCGACGATCACCGCACACCGGCCACACCGTCCCTGGCCGCCACACGGCATCAGAATGTCTATCCCAGCCTGCCGGGCCGCCTCGCTCAGCAGCGTGCCGGCGGCCACCTCTACCTGCTGAGCTTCCGCCAGGCCAGCCAGGCCGGCGATGGCCGCGAGTGTACTCCCATTCGCATCAGCAGGTTTTAAGTGGACGGTGACAGGTTTGATCGCACCCCTCCTGCGGGCTTCTTCCAGATACCCTTTGTATCACAAACCCTGCGTTTACGCCAGTGACAAACCTCGCCGTAGCAAGAGGATGGAAATCACTTCCCTCCTGCAGATCCGCCAATCCTGCGAATCTGTGTTCTGCCCTACAGCGTGTTCCAGACCTTCAGGTACCCAGGCAGGTCCACCGCCTCACGCGGCCCGACCAGAATCTTCCAGCCCGGCAGTTCTTCTTCCAGTTCACCCAGCAGCACCGACACGTGCCCCGGGATGATCAGGCTGCGGTGGTTGATCTTTTCTTCGAGACCGCTCCCCTTCACCGCCTTGGCGATACGCTCAGCGTCAAACTTGCCGGCAGCCCAGGCCGTGAGTACGCTCATGCCCTCTGCATCGGCCACCAGCAGCCAGCCCGGCATCCCGCTCCCATCCACCTCGTTGGCCACGGCGAAATAGGTGATCGAAAAGTTCGTCGTAACCATGAGCGGCGAATCAGCCTTGGGCGAGTTGATCTCATAGATACCCGGCTGTACCTGGATTGGCTTCTGTGGGTCGGTGAAGATGTTGGTCCGCAGCGCCAACAGAGCATAGGCGGACGCCGGTGTAAAGGCATCCAGCACCACGAACCCGCCGTACTTGGCGATTTGCTGCCCCGCCAGCACCGCTTCCTCCATCGGGCTGCCAGCACCCTCACCGGGGAAGGTGATGACCGGATAACCCAATGGACGGAAGTTCTTCTTGAGCGCCAGGCGACGCAGCTGGGTCAGCGCGAGCAGCGTGCCGGCCGGATCGCGCACGCCCGGGTCGAGCACCATATCAAGCACTCCAGCCGCCTGGATCTTGCCCGTCAGTTCGGCCAGACCGCTCAGGTCCCCCCCGCCTGCGGGGGGGCAGGGGGGGACAGCCTCTGAGGCACGTACAGCCAACGGCGCCTGCGCCCCCTTCGCCAGCGCGGCCATGTGCTCCCAATTGCTCGCGTTCGCCGCGTACAGGAGCGGGCGGGTGCCTGCCGCTGCCTTCAAGCCGGCCTCCATCACCGCCGGATCGTCGGCGATCAAGATCAGCGGACGGTCGGTGCTCTCGCGCACAGCCTGCACAGCAGCCTGGAACGTCTGCGCTGCGCCGGAGGCTGCCTCCACCGCGATACCGTCCAGGAACAAACTTATCCCCACGTACTCCACCGCAAAGCCCATCGCCGCCTTCACCGCCGCTTTGATCTCCTCGGCGGGGGCCGTGTCCTTCACCCGCACAAAGATGCCGGGCCGGTGGAAGAACGTCTTGTCGTGGCGGAACAGCACCGTCTCGTTACCCACCTCGACCTTGTGCCCTGGCCCTTCCACGGTAATCAGGCGGATGGGTGGGGCCGCTGCCGCTGCCAGTTGTGCCTTCGCCTCTTCCGAGACGTAGGGGCAGGCAGCCAGTTCTGCCTGCTTGGCTGCCAACTTCATGGCGAAGGCCAGGCAGGTGGGGAAGCCGCACTCTTTACAGTTCGTCCGAGGCAAAAGCTTATAAATCTGGAGTCCTGTTAAAGCCATCTTGTTCCTCCTGTCCCCTACTTCTCCATCAGCCTGGCGATGAACCCCTTCACCTGCTTCACCGTCTCTGGATGCCGCAGGGTCAGGACGTCGGCGCCCGATTCGATTAGAGTGATCGCCGTCAGCGCCTCCCACAGGATCGCTCGCTCGTGCCAATCCCCCCACATCACCGGCACCCCCCCACCCACCTTGGCCTCCTTCTGCCGCCAGGCCTCGTAGCCAGGGGTGACCAACATGGGTGCCTGGGTCATCACGTCCCCCTGCAGCGCCGCAATGCGCAGCCGTTCCATCACCGAGTAGCCGTACTCCAGCCCGTACCCCAGGCCGGCGGTCGTCGGGTCCATCAGGATGCGCTCCAACGGCAGCCCCATGTCGGAGATCAGGATGGCCAACTGCTTGGAGAGGTTGACGTCCATCGGTGTGCGCGAATCCACCAACTGGCCGTGGGCCAGCGCCGCTGCCACGATCGTGCGATAGTTCTTCTCCTCGCACAGGCCCAACACAATCCGCTCCCCGGCCGCCTCTTCGGCCACCGCCACGAGCAACTCGTTGTCGGCATCCACCTGTCCCGGCCCAAACACCAGCAGTGGCAGGCCCGTCGCGCCCAACACGGCGCGGGTGATCGCCCGTGCATCGGCGGCGGTCGTGGGCGCGTCGCCATCCCGGGTCAGACTCAACTGCAGAAGTATGAGGTCCGCGCCGGCCTCCTCGGCCGCCTTGGCCCAGGTCGCCGGATCGTCCACCGCCCCGCCCCACGCCTCCAGCAGTAGCGGCGACCAATCCGCGGGCCGCCGGTCTACAATCTCGATGGCCACGCGGGGCGGGTTAGGGATTGCCCCTTCAAAGTGGAGGAAGGGCAACGTGGTCTCACCACCCACGGTGACGGTGTGGCTGCGCGTGCCACCTTCCGCGGCGGTCGCCCCCAACGTCACCTCCCGCACTCTCCCCGTCCACTTTTCAACAGGAATTTCAACCACCATGAATTCTCTCCTTCCAAGAATCTCGTAAGTACGCCGGTGGAACAGGGATCAGTGACCGAACCTTCCCGAAAGCTCCCAGCTTTCGGGAAGGTGGCATTCCGCATTCCACATTGATCCCTAGTCCCTGATCCCTAGAACATCGGCGGCATCGTCAAAGCCGGATGCCCCTTCTCCTCCAGGAACGGCAGCAGCCCTTCCACGTCCGTGCACACCGTCTCGTCGGCGATCTTGCTCAGGAGGTCCGGGTCTCCCTCCCGCTCGCACGCCTTCTGGAATTCTTCGGCCATGCTCTGCTTGAGGAAGGATGACATCCAGACGATGCGCTTGAACCCGCCGTCCGCAGAGATGAACTTGGGGCTGGTCATGTAATACTTGCCCACCCCCATGATGCCCGGCGACTGCAGCCCACCGCCGGCCACCCCGGCCAGCGTCGAGAAGGTCATGCCGGCCGGTGTCATGCTCGGATCCTCGCGGCTGACGACCATCACTCCGTTGGCCTCCGGGACCACCATGACGATGCACTCGAAGCAGCCGCAGGCGGTCATGGGGTTCTCCATGATCGAGTACATGGTCACCTCGGTCACGGTGCCGTGGGACGCCATCTGCGCGTACTCGTTGATCCCGGTAAAGTACCCCTTCAGCGTGTCCGTGCACTGCCCCTTGGTGATCGGCTGGTTGGGGCCGGTGGGATTGATCTCCTTGGAGGCCTTGCAGTCCAACCAGTTGTACGCCCCGCACAGCCCCAGCCGCTGCGGGCTCACCACGCACACGTGGTTGGGAGCGAAGGACTGGCACAGGATGCAGGAGTAGAAGGTGTCCACCGCCTCGTCCGTCAGGTCGGCCAGCCGCCGGTTGCGGAAGTCGTAGGCCACGCGTGCCTTCGCCAGCCACTCGGCGTGCAACTGCGGATCGGTGATGATCTTGATCTGCACCTTGTCCACGATGGCGCCAAAGTCGGCGTGGAGGCGGGCGTACAGGATGTCGCCAAAGTGCCTGAGGTTGAACCCCTTGTCGGCCGCAGCCTTGGAGATGCGGATCCAGGCGATGTCGCGCTGGCCGATGTGCTGGATGCCGGAAGCGCCGTTGACGAAATAGTGAATCTGTCGCTCCAGCACCGGCTCGAAATCCTCCTGCATCTTGCGTCCGGCCACCTCGACCAGGATGCCCATATCCATGGCCCCGCCGGCCTCTACCTCCTCGAGGCCGGGGCCGATCACTTCGATCTTGCCGTCCTCCACCTGGTCCATCGGACACCCATGCAGGTACTCGAAGGCACGGCTGTTCTTGCCGCCGAACTCGATCCGCATGTCGGCCTTGCGCACGACCTCGCCCTCGAAGGCGGAGCCGTAGGGAACGGGGACGGGCACCTCGGTGATCTTGACCTTGACGCCACGCACTTCGATGCAGCGCTGCACCAGTTTGGCCGCCCGCTCCGCGTCGCTCTCTGCCTCGATCTCGTTCCACGGCATGGAGATGACGTGCTCGTAACGGGTCACACCGGTCGGCAGAATCTGGGGGATGACCGTGTCGGCGATGGTGGGGAAGCCGTACGAGATCGCACCTGCCGCCGCCGCATACTTCAGGTCGTCCACTTCCCCCAGCGCCAGCACGAAGGCGAACACACGGAACTTGTTGTACAGCAGGATGTCGCGCCACTGGCCGCCCTTCATGCCACCGAAGGTCAACGCCGAGCGGGTCGCAAAGCCCAGCGCATAGATGGCGGAGATGGTATCTCGCCCAAAGGGCACGATGTACGTATCGTACCCCATCTCCACCCCTTCCTCGAACAACTGGTCAATGATCGAGCGGCCGTTGACGTTGCCGGAGAGGAACACCAGGATGTTGCGCCGCTGCAGTTCCCGCACGATGCTGACCGCCGCCTCGTTGGAGCGCGCCGCGCCGACGATGGCGGCGAAGCCGGGCATGCGGCCGTCCACCAACTGGATGCCCCACGAGCGCAACTGGATGTCGTCAATCGGACCATTCAGGTGCCCGGTTGTGCTCTCAGCCCCCGTCCCGGGGGCGCCCTCCCCCCCGCTCGCAGCCCCCGTCCCGGGGGCGTCTGGGCTGGTAAACGACGTGCCACCGGCCAGTTGAAAGCCCGGGTAGGGTTCCGGTTGCTGCCCCAGCACGAAACGGACGGCCTCGATGGCCTCGGCGGCCAGGAGCGTGGCCATGCCGCAGTCCAGCGTCTCTCCCAGGTAAGGAGTCCACAGCCTGTCGTCCGGTGCCGGGTGCAGTAGCGTCTTGGCGTGCTCCAACACCGGCTTTAACTCGCCCAACTTGCTCACCTCCCGCCCCAGCATACCTAGCATCACCGGCAGGTAGTAGGCCGTGTTGGGGAAGGCTACCGCTGCGTCGGGCCCTTTCTCGGCGATGGCCTTCTCCAAGAGTGCCTCCGCCTCCGCTACGAGCCCATTGGCGCCACGAATGGCTCTTGTTGCGATGTATCGAGACATGGTTTCTTCACCCCTTTGTCATTCCGAGCGCATACGGGTGTACCCACCCGCGGAATCTCCATATACTGCTTCGATGCGCTCCTCGAGCGGTAGCGAGAGCAGGTCCGGCATGCGCGCGTCGCCGCTCTTGCCCCACTTGGTGGCGTCGTACTCGGCCAGGCCCAGCGCCGCCCGTTTCTTGTCAATGTGGGCCAGCGCCCGCCGCACGATCTCCTCGCCATCCTCGACGAACTCCAGCCTGCCGCCGACCTTCTTCTCCCACCCCTCGCTCATCAAACGCACCACGTTCTCACTGCCGGAGACGGGGCCATCGCTGCCACCCAGGATCACGTAGGCCCCAGAGGCCACGCAGTAGGTGGCAATGGAGAGCGCCTTCTCGCTCATCCACTCCGGCGCCATGCCCACGGCCGGAATGTCGGCGATGTCCTCGCCCAGGCCGGTCTCGCTCGCCATCTGAGATAGGACCGTCAAGATGCGCGAGTTGTCTACACAGGAGCCCATGTGCAGCACGGGGGGCATGCCGACGGTCTCACACACCTCGCGCAGACCGGGTCCGGCCACCTCCAGCGCCGCCTCAGGCGTCATATATCCATGCATGGCGCTGGCAATGGCGCCGCAGCCAGTCTCCACCACGAGGACGTCGTGCTTGAGGAACTCGGTCACCACGTAGTGGTGGAGTTGGTCGTGGCAGACGCGCGCATTGTTGCAGCCGATGTTCGCCACCACGCCGCGGATGCGTCCGGCGATGATTGCGTCGTTGAGCGGGCGGAACGAGCCGCGCGACACGCCACCCAGCGCATAGCCGATGTACTCGTGCGAGAACCCCGGCACCAGCGGGCTGCGGATGTCGGGGATCAGCGTCTCCCCACGCTGCGGGAAGCGGTCAATCGCCCGGCGCACGATCTGCTTGGCGATCTCCAGCGCCCGCCGCTCCTCGAACTCGATGTGCGTGGCTCCCTCGATCTTGGCTTTAGGCGAGGTCGTGATGATCTCCGTGTGGTAACGTTCCGCCAGCGGCACCAGCCCCTGGAAGATGCACTGAATGTCCACCACCATCGCCTCGACCGCGCCGGTGAGCACGGCCAACTCTTGCATGAGCAAGTTCCCGGCCAACGGGACCCCCTCGCGCAGCAGCGTCTCGTTGGCCGTGCAGCAGATGCCAGCCAACTGGATGCCCTGCGCGCCCTTGCTCCTGGCATACTCGATCAGCTCGGGGTCCAACACCGCCGCCACGATCATCTCGGACAGCGTCGGCTCGTGACCGTGGACGATAATGTTGACCTTGTCCTCGCGCAACACGCCCAGGTTCGCCTCCGAGATCACCGGGGCCGGCGTACCGAACAGGATGTCGCTCAGGTCGGTGGCCAGCATCGAGCCGCCCCACCCGTCGCCCAGCGCACACCGCATCGTCTGGTCCAGGATGTGCTCGGCTTCCTGGTCGTTGCCCACGTGCGTGCGGTGCAGGAGTTCGACCACCTCCCGGTCAATCGCCCGCGGCGCAATCCCGGCGTCGTGCCAGATCTTCTGGCGCTTGGCCGGAGCCCGTTTCAGGTAGATCAGTTCCCCCTGCGCCTTGCCAAACTCGGCCAGGGCGGCCAGGGCGACGTCCTTTGCCACTTCTTCCAGCGCCCGCCCGTCCGCTTTGACGCCCAGGTAGCCAGCCACCTCCTTCAACTTGAAGGGATCACGGATCTTGTAGTCAGGCGCGTGCCCTTCTGCTGCTTCCAGCAGAGTATAGGCCAATCCCCGCCCGTGGTCGGAGTGGGCCGAGGCGCCCGCCGCCACCGCGCGGGCAAAGTTGCGGGCGGCGATGGTGTCCACCGTCGCTCCGCACACCCCACGCACCGTGTTCCCGACCAGGCGGCACGGGCCCATGGCGCAGTTCTTGCAGCATAGCCCCGCGCCGCCGATGTTACATGCAGCCATTGCATCGGCCCGCGCGAAGGCCGTCTCCGCCTCGAGCTCACAGGCGCGCTCCAGGAGGACGACTGCCGCCGCGTCCCGGCTGGCTTCCGCCGGTGTTCGTGTCTTCTTTGCCATTAGATTCCTCGCTTCTAGATTCGCTGTACCCTATTCCGCCTCCCCGTGTACTCACGGGCGGTGTACTCACGGGCGGTGTACTCACGAACGCAATCACGCATTCCGCAAGAACCTTCCCGAAAGCTCCCAGCTTTCGGGAAGGTGGCATTCCGCATTCCGCTAGTACCGTCGGAACTCGCCCGACAACTTGAGGTCGGACTCGTTAGTCTCAGTCACCCGCGCACCCAGTACCCCCCAGCGCGGATCCCGGCGCAGGTCGGTGGGCTCGACCAACATCGGCGTCTCCCCTTCCCCCACCGGGTAGCCAGCGTGCGCCAACGTCTGCTCGATCGCTGTACGGTTCGTCTTGGTCTCGTCGTATCTAACCAGGATTTGCTTCCAGGCCGAACTGGCGAAAACGTCCTCCACCCCCTGTAGGCTGGTCAAGGCCGCCCGCACCTTCAGGACGTGATGGTCGGCCCACAGGGCAGGTACATCTAACGTCACTTTCTCCACACTGTCACCTCCATTTGATTGCGGATTTGGGATTTCGGATTGCGGAATTCCGCAATCCGAAATCCGCATTCCGCATTCGCTAGGACAGCCCCGTTACCTTGCCGGTCTCCAGATCAACGTCAATGTCCATGTAGACCGGGCGGGTGGGCAGACCGGGCATCGTGCGCATGGTGCCGCACAGCGGGAAGAGGAAGCCAGCGCCGGCGCTCGCGCGTACGTCGGTGATCGGCAGCGTCCACTCGCGCGGCGCTCCCTTGATGGCCGGGTCGTGCGTGAACGACAGGTGGGTCTTGGCCATGCACAGCGGCAGGTGAGAGAGTCCCAACTTGGTGAACAGCTTGATCTTGGCCTCCGCCTCAGCCGTGTACGACACTTGCCCCGCCCGATAGATCTCCCGCGCCACCGTCTCGATCTTCTCCTTGATGGACAGGTTGTCGGGGTAGAGGAACTTGAACTGGCTGGGCTTCTCGCACGCCTTGACCACCGCTTCGGCCAGCGCCGCGCCACCCTCACCACCTTTGGCCCACACCTCGCTGGGGACCGCGTCCTCAGCACCGGCACCTAAGGCACGCTGGCGGACCAGTTCGACCTCGGCGTCGGTATCGCTGGTGAAGCGGTTGACGGCCACGACGACCGGGATGCCGAACTTGCGGGCGTTTTCCACGTGCTGCACCAGGTTGGGCAAGCCCTTCTCCAGCAGTTCCAGGTTCTCCTCCGTATAGGCCTTGTCCAGTGGCTTGCCGGCCACCACCGTCGGCCCGCCGCCGTGCATTTTTAAGGCGCGGACGGAGGCCACGATAATCACGCAGTTGGGGACCAGCCCCGACACGCGGCACTTGATATCGAAGAACTTTTCCATCCCGCAGTCGGCCCCAAAGCCCGACTCGGTGACCACGTAGCCATCCGGCCCCATCAGTTTCAGCGCGATGCGGTCGGCAATGATGGACGAGTTGCCCTGGGCGATGTTGGCGAAGGGGCCGCAGTGCACGAAGGCGGGGCTGCCGGCCAGCGTCTGCATCAGGTTGGGCATGATGGCGTCCTTGAGCAACACGGTCATGGCCCCGGCCACGTTCAGGTCCTCGGCCGTGATGGGTTCCCCCTTCTTGTTGGTGCCGATGATGATGCGGCCCATGCGCTCCCGCAGGTCGGTTAGATTGCTGCACAGCGCCAGCGCCGCCATGATCTCCGACGCCACCGTGATGTCGTAGCCCGACTGGCGCGGCACACCGTCGTTGACCGTGCCCAGGCCGATGATGATGTTGCGCAGTGCCGCGTCACTCACGTCCACCACCCGCCGCCACTGGATGGCGTAGGGGTCAATGTCCAGCCGGAAGAAGCGTTCCTTGTCCGCGTCGCTCAAGTCGGAGGCCCGCTCGGACTGGATGCCCAGTTTCTCCAACCGCTTGCGCTGAGAGGAGGTGTAGGTGTCCTTGGGGCACAGCGACCTGGCGAGAAAATTCGTGCTCCAGCGCGACTCCTTCGCCAGCCGGTTGTCTACCGCCGCTGCCAGCAGGTTGTGCGCCGCACCCACCGCGTGGATGTCGCCGGTCAGGTGCAGGTTAAAGTCCTCCATCGGCACGATCTGCGCATACCCGCCGCCGGCCGCCCCACCCTTGATGCCGAAGGTCGGCCCCTGGGAGGGCTGGCGGATGCAGGTAAAGACCTTTTTTCCGATATGGTGCAGCCCCTGGCTGACGCCGATCGTCGTGACGGTCTTCCCTTCACCTAACGGCGTCGGGGTGATGGCGGTCACGTCCACGTACTTGGCGTTGGGCCGCTCAGCAAGGCGCTCCAACACGTCCAGGTGAACCTTGGCCTTCCACTTCCCTTGCAGGTCCAGGTCATCCTCGGACAGTCCCAGGCTCCTGGCGACCTCAACGGCAGGGATCAGTTCTGCTGCCTGCGCGATCTCAATGTCGCTCGGCACCGGATAGACTCGCTTAACTGGCATGGTTTGCCTCCTCAAAGGAATATGATGTTTCTAGTGTCCAATCAAAACGTTCCATCCCGTCCACCCACCCCAGGGTGGGCGGTCTCGGACAGGGCGGACGAGTACGTCCGTTGCTCGATTGCTACCTCCACCGCCTGCCGCATCAAGTCGCCCGCCGCCTGGACCAGCGACCGTCCCAAGCCGGGATCCGCGCCCATGGTAGCCAGGCAAGGGTAGTAGTGATGAAACAGGCCGGCCTGAGCGACCGCCTCCCGCAGATCCACTCCGACCAATTGACGGGCGACCGCTCGCGCACACCCGCAGGCCGCATCCCGCTGCACGTCCCCTCGCGTGATTTGCTGGCCCTCACACTCGATCTGCAACACGGGTTGGCCGAAATGGCGAGCGAACACCCCGATCCAGGGATCCTCAAACGCGACCTCCCGCTGACGCACGTTGTAACTTCGCTCGGTGAGGGAACAGAACGGCTTGGGGAAGACAGCCGTCACGCCCAACTCGCGCAGCCACACGCGCAGTTGGCGCACCAGCGCATCCGGCAGCCACGCCGCATTGTCTACCGGCGCAATGACGGCCCGCGCGCCAGCGCGCTCGACCACGCTGGGCAGGAACTGGGCACCGTTGGCGCTCTCTCCCAGGTAGAGCACCAGATCGGCAGCAGGGATGTGCATCGGCAAGAACTTTAGCGGGTCACCCACCACCGGCGGCAGCGCCGAGGGAGCGCGCCAGACCTCGACCACCCAGCCTGCGGGAGCAAATTGGCGGACGTTTTCCAGGATACGCTGGCCATAGTGCCCTTGAACCAACACAAACAGCCGCAACGCCTCCGGGCTGCGGCCACGCCAATCCAACGGCTCCCCCGGCTTCGCGATGGCCTCCAACAGGTCCTCCACCCGGCGGCCCTGCCTCATCTGCTGATAATAGATGTGGATGCGATTGTCTTCCGGGCTCAGCCCGATCACCCTGGCGCCGGCGATAGACTCCAACACCTGGGCTACCAGGCGCCCCTGCTCCTCGCCCCGGGCCTCGACGATCACCACTTCAGGGGCGGCAGCCTGCACCCGCATCATCACGTCAGGGCCGACCGTCTCGACCCCGACCACCTGGATGCCCTGCTGGCCAGAAAGGAGGCTCTGAACGCTCTGAGCAAAGAGCGGTTGGCTGGCGAGAATGAATACACGCGTGGGACTCATTAACTGACTACCGGTCAGCAAACTGCGCTGATTATACCCCCAGCGCGCCGGTTCGTCTATAGCCCCAACGGACTATATATCCCATTCCAATAGCCCACTAGAACTAGTTCTTTCTGTCCCTGCTGGTCGCGCCGTCCCCAGACGGCAGGCACACCAACCCGTGGCTGACCGCGTAGGCGGCCGCCTGCGCCCGGTTCTTGACTCCCAGTTTGGTCAGAATGCTGCGCAGATGGTTTTTGACCGTGTTGTGCGCGATCCCCAGCGTGCGTGCGATGTCCTGGTTAGAGTACCCTTCCACCACCAGCGCCAGGACCTCACACTCCCGCGCTGAAAGCACTGCCGCCGCCGCGGGTTGCACGGCGGCCTGGCTTCGCCGCGCCAGTTGGTGGAACAGTTTGCCCGTCATGCCCCGCGATATCGGCGCCTCCCCCGACATCAGCCCGCGCAACTGTTGAAACAGCGTCTCCGGCAGAATGTCCTTCAGGAGATACCCGTCGGCCCCGCAACGCACCGCCGCCGCCAGGTCCTGCTCGTCGTCCGAGACGGTCAACATCACCACCCGCACGTCTGGCGTGCGGCTCTTGATCTGGCGGGTGGCCTCCAATCCGTCGCAGTTGGGCATGCGAATGTCCATCAGGATCAGGTCTGGATGCAACACCTGGGCCTGCTCGACCGCCTCGAACCCATCGGCCGCCTCTCCCACCACCTGGAAATCCGGCTGGGCGTCCAGCATGCGGACCAGTCCCTTGCGAAACAACAGATGATCGTCTACCAACAGAATGCGCAGTGCTGCCATTGCCGCCCAATTATACACGAATTGGCAATGGGCACAACGCAACGCGGTGGTATCAGGGATCAGGGATCAGGTATCAGTGATACTCAAACGCTTGACTTGCAGCGATCCTGCTGTACACTATCTGCCAGGCCAAGAATAACTACCAAACGAGCATCCCACGTTGGCTAAAGTAAAACGGCAAAGCCGGATGTCGCCAAGAGACTGCTTTTAGTAAGCATAATTCTGTTCGGCGTTGGCGTAGTAGTTTTCATTCGTATCCCCCGAGGCATCCAACCGACAGGAGTATGGTTAGTGGACCCTGAAAACGTAACTATTGTACGTGATCAATGGGGAGTACCGCATATTTCTGGCAAGACCGACGCAGATGTTGCTTATGGCCTAGCCTGGGCCAATGCTGAGGATAGCTTCCCGTTAATGCAAGAGCTAATGCTGAGCGCGAAAGGAATGTATGCGCGCTACAAGGGTTCTGATGGCGCACCCTATGACTTTGCGATACAGGCTTTCCGCATACCGGAACTCGTCGAGCAACGCTATGAGAGCGACCTGTCCCCGGCGTTCAGAGACTATCTTGAAGGATACGTCCAAGGCATTAACGACTACGCGCGTAGGCATCCAGAGCAAGTACTTGTCCAGGAGCTTTTCCCTCTAACAGGAAAAAACATCATCCAGGGATACTGCTTTTTCCTGGCGGCGCAAACAGGAGCAGAAGAGATGGTCATGCGCATTCTCGATGGAACGATCGAAGAGACGCAGACCGCCGAAGCACCAGGTGGGGGATCGAATGGTATTGCCATTCGCGCACACCGATCGGCTGAAGGCGAGACCCTGCTGCTGATCAACCCGCACCAACCCCTTGAAGGTATTGGTTCCATCCACGAGGCCCACATGGTCAGCGAGGAAGGCCTGAATATCCATGGCGGGCTGTGGCACGGCTCCGTTGGTGTGCAAACCGGCGTCAACGAGCACCTCGGCTGGATGTCTACTACAAACGGCCTGGACACGATTGATGTGTTTCGGCTGGAAATGCATCCTGAACAGGAGAATCTTTACCGCTTTGACGACACCTGGATTGAGCTTGAAAAGTGGGAGGTCAAGATATCAGTCAAGATCTTCTGGTTTATAAACTGGACCGTCAGGAGAGACGCCTATTGGAGTAGATATGGGGCGACCTTCAAGACGGGAAACGGTGTTTATGCAATCCGCATGGCTACCAATATGCGTATTACGGCAGCGGAACAATACTACAGAATGGCCAAAGCCACGAGCCTCGAAGAGTTCCTGGCGGCATTCGACTTGCAGGGCATCCCCCACGAGAATTTCATTTACGCGGATCGTGACGACAACATCATGCTGCTCAATAATGGTTTAGTCCCCAAGAGGAATCCAAAGTATGACTGGGAAAAGGTAGTTCCAGGGAACACATCGGAGACATTGTGGACGGAATTTCACCCGGTCGAGGACCTCGTGCAATACTTGAACCCAGATTGCGGCTATCTCTACAACACCAACAACTCCCCGTTTTTCGCCACATGCCCTGAAGAGAACCAAAGCCCAACTGCGTTTCCATCGTATTATGGATTCTGGGTAGGGCAGAACAACAGAGGGAGGCGTGTTGAAGCCTGGATGTCTCAAAGCCAGGAGCCAATTACCTATGAAGCATTCAAGGCGCTCAAGTATGATCGCTGTCTTCCGGACAACAGCCCATCGTTGGCCTTTCTTCGGGAGATCCAACGGCTGGATACAGGTGAGTACCCTGATTTGGCAGAAACAGTTGCGACCTTGCGGGCCTGGAACCTTTGCACAGGACCTGAGAGTTTTGGAGCAAGCATCTTTCACCTTCTGACCTATCATATTCTCACTGAAAAAGGTGGGAATTCAGCAATGCTCAGGAGCATGGAGCCGGTAACGTTTGACCAAGCCTATTATGTGGAGGCTCTAGCATACGCCAAAGACTACCTGGAACGAAGGTTTGGCACCGTTCACGTTCAACTTGGTCAGTTGTTGAGGCATAGACGCGGCAGCAAAGACTTGCCAACGGGTGGACATCCGGACGTGCTTGGAATGACTCAAGCCATCCCGGACAAAGACGGGAAGTTCAGAGCGGTTGTAGGCGACGGTTTTATCATGTTTGCTCGATTTTCTACTCAAGGGGTCGCAATCGAAACAGCCAATGCCTATGGCACTTCTCAGAATCCTGAAAGCCCTCATTACACGGATCAAATGGAGTTGAGTGTCAGCCAGCACACGAAACAGATGACGCTGGATGAGAAGGCTGTTCTCGAAAATGCCGTCCAAGTCTATCATCCTGGCCAGTCGCAATAACACGCACCAGATGTCTGTACGGGGTACGGTGTGATCAAGGTCAGCGAAACATACAAGGCACGAGAGATGAGCCTGTGGGTGAGCCTGGCAATATGCCGGGTGTTCAAAAGGCTGTATGGTAGGGACTAGTGATCAGGGATTGAGCGGCGAGAGGAGGCCCAGATCACTACCCCCTGATCACTGTTCACTGATCACTGTTCACTGATCACTATTCCCTGACCACTGATCACCTACGCGACTCGATTACGCACCGCCAGCTATGGGTGTATAGTGTATTTAGACAGCGGCGCAAACGCGGAGTAAAATCGCTCCGACCTTTAACTCAAAGACAGGAGTTCAGAAAATGCAGAAGCGCAAACTTGGGAACAGCAACTTGGAAGTTTCGGCTCTCGGGCTCGGTTGCATGAGAATGAGCTTTGGCGACAAACCGGTTGGAGACAAGCAGGAGATGATCTCTTTTCTTCACTCGGCGGTTGACCGTGGCATCACCTTCTTCGATACGGCTGAAGTCTACGGTCCATTCACCAACGAAGAACTGGTGGGCGAAGCGCTGGAGCCTTTTCGCGGACAGGTGGTGGTCGCCACCAAGTTCGGGTTCAAACACGATCCCAACAAGGGTCCGAGTCCCATGGTTGGCCTGGATAGTCGGCCAGAGCAGATCAAGCAGGTCGCCGAGGAATCGCTCAAGCGGCTCAGAGTTGAGGCCATCGACCTGTTCTATCAACACCGGGTTGACCCGGACGTGCCCATCGAAGACGTGGCGGGAGCGGTGAAGGACCTGATTCAGGAAGGTAAGGTCAAGCACTTCGGCCTGTCTGAGGCCAGTGCACAGACGATCCGCCGCGCTCATGCCGCCCAGCCGGTCACCGCAGTCCAGAGCGAATACTCGCTGTGGTGGAGAGAGCCTGAAGAGCAAGTGCTGCCTACATGCGAGGAACTCGGAATCGGCTTTGTGCCATACAGCCCTCTGGGCAAGGGCTTCCTCACGGGAAAGATCGACGAAAACACAACCTTTGACAGCTCTGATATCCGCAGCCGCACCCCTCGCTTCACGCCGGAGGCACGCAAAGCAAACCGGGTCTTAATTGATCTGCTTGCCAGGATCGGAGAACAGAAGGGGGCGACACCAGCGCAGCTCGCGCTCGCCTGGCTGCTTGCGCAGAAGCCGTGGATTGTTCCCATCCCGGGCAGCCGGAAACTGGAGCGCTTGGACGAGAACATCGCAGCAGTTGGAGTCGAACTTACGTCAGACGATCTTCGGGAGATTGAGAGCGCCCTCTCAAAGATCACGGTGCAAGGGGATCGGTACCCCAAAGACATGGCGAAAATGTCCGGTCGCTGAGCGAAAAAAGTGTTCTCCGGTTGCATTTCGGTCTCCGCAGCAGTCTACAAACGCGAGGCAGACGAATGCTGCCACTGAATGAGGGAATGAAATCTTTCCCCTATGCTGGCTTAGCTATAGCGGAACCGAATGGAGGTGTCCCATGAGCAAAGAATGTGATCGCAGAACCTTTCTGACGAGCAACCTGGCAGCCTCGACAGGATTGGGTACGACGGCCTCGGGCGGTATCTTCGCCAAGACGGTGGCCTCGACTACCGAACCGCCGACCAAACCCATTCCCAAAAGACCTCTCGGCAAGACCGGGTACCAGGTAACCATTTACGGCCTGGGCGGATTGTTCACCACCTCGAGGCACGACCGCCACGACGAGGCGGTCGAAATCGTCAACCGGGCGATCGATCTGGGCGTCAACTACATCGACACCTCTGCCTTGTACGGCAACGGTGCCAGTGAACTGAACATCGGCACCGTGATGCGGGAGCGTCGAGACGAAGTCTTTTTGGCCTCAAAGAGTCACGACTACACGTACGACGGCACCATGGCGCTGGTCGAACAGAGTTTGCGGCGTCTGCAGACCGACTACCTCGACCTGTATCAGCACCATTTACTCGGCGGGTTGGGACAACTCGAACAACTTCAGCAAGAGAAAAGCGCCCGTCAGGCCTTCGAACGGCTCCGCGAGGAAGGTGTGATCCGCCATATCGGCGTGACGGGACACTCCTCCCGAGTGCTTGCCGATGCCCTGAACGACTATCCGTACGACTGTGCACTGATCACCCTCAATGCCGCCCGGGAAGTCATGGACGACCCCGAAGACCTGGATCGGTTCTTCCGCCTGGCCCAAGAAAAAGAGGTCGGTGTGATCGCCATGAAAGTGGTCGCCCGCGGTGCTCTCATCGAACGGGGTCTTGGCATCCGGCAACTGCTGCCCTACGTCTTGAGCTACCCCGTATCGACTGCGGTTGTGGGCATTTCGGATGTTTCGCATCTGGAGGAGAATGTCCGTGTCGCCAGCGCCTTTGAACAACTCAGTGAGAAAGAGATGGCCGAAATCCGGGAGCTTGCCCAGAGTTGACCCGGCTGAGGAGGAGAAGAAGGCAGGTCGGCCCCGCTTCCCGTATCGCCCACTACAGGGGGTCTGTGCCCGCCCGGGCAGCCGGAAACTTGAGCGCCTGGACGAGAACATCGGCGCAGTTGCCGTCAAACTTGCAGCGGACGACCTTCAGGAGATTGAGAGCGCCCTCTCGCAGATCACGATACAAGGGGATCGGTATCCCAAGGAGGTGGCGAAAATGTCCGGTCGCTGAACAAAGCATCGCGTGCAAGGCAGATGTGAAGGTAAAGGAATAATCGGATAACCAAAAGGAGTTCAGAAATGCAGAAACGTAAACTTGGAAACAGCAACTTGGAAGTTTCGGCTCTCGGGCTCGGTTGCATGGGAATGAGTTCTGCTTACGGCCCGGCTGCCGACAAGCAAGAGATGATAGCCCTTATTCGGGCAGCTGTGGAACGCGGTGTCACGTTCTTTGATACGGCAGAGGTCTATGGTCCGTTTGCGAACGAGGAGCTTGTTGGCGAAGCGCTTGCTCCCGTCCGCGATCAGGTCGTGATCGCCACCAAGTTCGGATTCGATCTTGATCCCAATACGGGATCACGTTCGGGCGGACTGAATAGCCGCCCAGAGCATATCAAGCAGGTGGCTGAGGCATCGCTGAAGCGGCTCAGAACGGATGTGATTGATTTGTTTTATCAACACCGAGTTGACCTGAATGTGCCCATTGAGGATGTAGCAGGAGCGGTGAAGGACTTGATTCAAGAAGGCAAGGTGAAGCACTTCGGTCTTTCTGAGGCGGCGGCTAAAACGATCCGTCGCGCCCACGCCGTTCAGCCGGTCACCGCGGTCCAGAGCGAATACTCGCTGTGGACGAGAGATCCTGAAGCGGAAGTGCTGCCGACCTGCGAGGAACTCGGGATCGGCTTCGTTCCATTTAGCCCTCTGGGTGCTGGTTTCCTCACCGGGAAAATCGATACGAACACGACATTTCACAGCACTGATTTCCGCAACATTTCTCCTCGCTTCATGCCGGAAGCTCGGAAAGCAAACCTGGCCCTGGTAGATTTGCTGAACCAGGTTGCGGCACAAAAGAAGGCCACGCCGGCTCAGATCGCACTCGCCTGGCTGCTCGCCCAGAAACCATGGATTATTCCCATTCCGGGCACGACAAAGCTGCATCGCCTGGATGAAAATATCGGGGCAGTGAATGTTGAACTGACGCCCGATGATCTGCACGAGCTCGAAGAGGCTGCTGCAAAGATCCAGATACAAGGAGCTCGGCTCCCCGAAGCCGTGCTGAAACTGACTGGTCGCTGAGCAAGGTAAGGCGTGCAAGGAATTCAGACACGCGCGCTCGGCGCCAGCGTGACGTTTGAGCCCGGTGCTCGGACAGCATGGCACACCCACCCGCTGGGCCAGACCCTGATCGTTACGGCTGGCTGCGGCCTGGCCCAGCGCTGAGGAGGCCCGGTCTGGCAAATTCGGCCGGGGGACGTGATCTGGTTCCCGCCGGGTGAGAAGCACTGGCACGGCGCTACGGCAACCACGGCCATGACGCACATCGCCATTGTGGAACAGCTCGACGGCAAGACCGCCGACTGGATGGAAAAGGTTAGCGACGAACAACACCAGGGCTGATTAAGGGCCGAATACAAGGAAGCCAATCATGAGCAAAGTCTGGTTCGTCACAGGCGCTGGCAGTGGAATTCTTCCGAACAATATCCCCATCCAGGCTCTTTCCTGGAGAGTGTGATCTTGTGCAAGATTGTATGGCAAGTACCAGGAAAGGTCAAATCCTGCCGGAGGAGACCGATGGGACCACTTCCCAGAAGACAGCTTAGCCAAGTTCGGGGTCCGGACTCTGCTATTCTCCGATGATCTTGACCAAGACCCGCTTCCTGCGTCGGCCGTCGAACTCGCCGTAAAAGATCTGCTCCCACGGGCCAAAGTCTAGCCGCCCATCTGTGACTGCCACGACCACCTCGCGGCCCATCACCTGTCGTTTCAGGTGGGCGTCGCCGTTATCCTCGCCGGTGCGGTTGTGACGGTAGCGGCTGATCGGCTCGTGGGGGGGCAGTTCCTCCAGCCAATCCTCGTAATCGGCGTGCAGGCCCCGCTCGTCGTCGTTGATGAACACGCTACTTGTGATATGCATGCTGTTTGCAAGGCACAGTCCCTCGCGGATGCCGCTTTCGCGCAAGCAGGTATCAACCTGGGGCGTGATATTGATGAACCCCCGGCGGCCGGGAACGTTGAACCAGAGTTCCTTTCGATAGCTACGTTGATCAGAAGCTCAGTCACTCTGGTGAGAATGTCCGTTGGGCGAGGGTGGTCCATTCCCAAAATGACACTGGCTGAGTTCAGCTTGGCGCACTTCGTTGGGCGTAGTAGGTGTGTATCATTGGTGCCCGAGGTGAGCAGTTTGGACTTGAGAAGCCATCCACCAATATCTTAGGAGCTGAGTTCATACCGCAACTGTCCACCTGGACGAGGAACAACACAATCATATACTGGGTGAGAACGGCGTTCAGCATGTGATGCGAGTTCTGGAGACCTGCATTGCAGTGCGTACGGGTTTTCTACTAGCACAGCAGGTGGTAGCGCCAGAAAGGCAAGTTGTAGAAGCTCAGCGAATCCGTTGTTTGTGCAGGCCAAGTGCTCAAGTTACATAGCCTTAACAGTCTCAACGTACACGCTGTAGGTACCCGCTCAGGGTTGGGGTTGCGGACCAGAAGGTCACAGGTCCCCAACCCGCCCTGGGCACCATATACGTGAAACCATAGACTGCTAGGTCACGGCACTCGGCCTGCCGTGGCCGCTAGTGCGTTCTAGAAACCCGCTATCCGGAGGACTCATCCCCCAAAACAGCGCTGGGTTTCAGCGCACACTCAGAAATGTGCATTTGACAAGCGAAGCCTTCTCCTATATAATCCCTGCGTTGAACCGTCGTACACCAGGCTCCTACGAATCAGAGACCGAAAGGTCACCTAAAACACCAGGTTTGGCAATCCAGAGTATATGCACCAGGGTTGTAGCTCATAACCCGGAGGTCCCAGGTTCGAATCCTGGCCCCGCTACCTGGAAGGCACCCGAATTGGGTGCCTTTTCTCTTTCCTGAGACCACGCTAACTCTGTCGCCCGTCCCCACTTCCATCCGGGAATCGGCCGAAGCATCTCTCGTGCAGGCATGATGCGAGTTGACAAATCCAGTTCAGATAAGCGATAATATGCCATGGGGACCTTCTGTTTGTGGGCCTCAGGGCGTTTTGGTGATACCCTTATCTTCCCCCATCAGGCGATCCCCGGCAAGTCTATTCGATTGTTAAAGTGTCAACCTACCTGTGAACCATCCGAAAAGGAGACCGGCAAAATGCCCACTGCTCACGAAGAACAACAGCCCGCCTATCGAAATCCACGGCTACCCGTGGAACACCGAGTCACCGACCTGCTCAGCCGAATGACGATAGAGGAAAAGGTCGCCGAGTTGCAGGTCGCGCAACGGGTAATCGCGCACCTCCTGGATGAAGAGGGAAACTTTTGCCCGGAAAAAGCCGAGGAGAGAGAAAAAGAAAGCCTCGGAGCCCCACCCAGGAGAAGACGAGGCCCAAGGGAGATGGCCGAATTCCACAACGCCATCCAGAAATACTCCCTCGAAGAGACACGCCTGGGCGTTCCCTTGATGACGCTGGGCGAGGCGCTGCACGGCCACATGGCCGCCGGCGGCACGATGTTCCCGCAGGCCATCGCGCTTGCCAGCACCTGGGACGTGGACCTCGTGGAACAGGTCTACACCGTCGCGGCGGCCGAGATGCGCGCGCGGGGCGTGGTACACGCGCTCACGCCCGTCCTGGGGCTGGCGCGCGAACCTCGCTGGGGCCGGACGGAGGAGACCTACGGCGAGGACCCCTACCTGGTATCGAGAATGGGCGTCGCCGGTGTGGGCGGCCTCCAGGGCAGAGGTCCGACTATCGACGAGCAGCACGTCATCGCCACACCCAAGCACTTTGCCGTCCACAGCCAACCCGAGGGCGGGACCAACTCCGCCCCCGGCAACTATTCCGAGCGCGCCATCCGGGAAACTTTTCTGGTGCCCTTCAAAGCAGCCATCACCGAGGCCGGCGCGCGGTCCGTCATGGCCTCCTACAACGAGATCGACGGCATCCCCGCCCACGCCAACAAGTGGCTCCTGAACCAGGTCCTGTGCCAGGAATGGGGCTTTGGCGGCTTTGTCGCTTCTGACGGCGGAGGCATCGGGCAGCTCGCCTCACTCCACCACGTGGCCGCCGATCGGGCCGAGGCAGCCAAGATAGCGCTTGAGGCTGGGATAGATTTCGAGCTCGACTCTTGCTTCGCCGAGACCCTGGCCCGGCAAGTAAAAGAGGGCAAGGTCGCAGAGGCCACACTGGATAGAGCCGTGGCACGGGTCTTGCGCGTCAAGTTCGAAATGGGCCTCTTTGAAGATCCATACGCCGACCCAGACCACGCAGAGCGGTTCGTCAACTGCGTCGCGCACCAGCAGCTCGCATTGAAGGCGGCGCACGAGGCCATCGTGCTGCTCAAGAACCAGGACGGCCTGCTGCCGCTGGACCGCGCAAAGATCAAAGCCATCGCCGTGATCGGCCCCAACGCCGCCGACGTCCACCTGGGCGGCTACAGCGCGGACCCCGGGCGCGGCGTCAGCGTCCTCGCAGGCATCCAGCACAAGGCCGGCGACACCATCCAGGTGTCTTATGTGGAAGGGTGCAAGATCACGACCGGCGTGCAGGGCTGGGAATCCTGGCACGTCGATGAGGTCGAGTTGGGTGACCGCGAAGAGGACACGCCGCGCATCGCCGAGGCCGTCCGCGCAGCGCAGGCCGCCGATTTGGCCGTCGTCGTCGTGGGCGGCAACGAGAGCACCTGCCGGGAAGGCTGGAGCGAGGAGCACCTGGGCGACCGGGACAGTCTGGACCTGCTGGGGCGCCAGGATGAATTGGTGCAGGCGATCGTGGAAACCGGCACGCCGACCGTCGTCGTGCTGATCAACGGGCGCCCGCTGACGATAAACTATATAGCCGAGCACGTCCCCGCCATCCTGGAGGGCTGGTACCTGGGCCAGGAGACCGGCACGG
>Ga0307377_10000798_pt1 | contig 41769 bp, 39 predicted proteins | sample TR3MG_FD_202535 | JGI IMG/M metagenome (GOLD analysis project Ga0307377, IMG submission 202535) | Soil microbial communities from Risofladan, Vaasa, Finland - TR-3 | ecosystem: Environmental > Terrestrial > Soil > Coastal area > Acid sulfate soil | place: Finland: Risofladan, Vaasa | collected...
ATTGCTGAACATAACCAGAATCCCAAATCTTTCACGTGGACGGCCAAGGCCGACGACATCCTGGCCAAAGTTGCACGAGCCCGGGCCGTCCTGGATAAGATATCATCTGAGTGAAGCACTACACTAGCCTATGCCTGGTGCCGTGGGCCTCGGACTGCCCTCACTGTCCCGCGTCACACACCTTGCAGGGCGCGTACCCCTTCGCCTCGGCCTTGGAGCGCTTCATTGCCGTAGCGTCTTCCGTCGCGTAGCGGCAGACCGCGGTGTGGTACTTCGTGCCGCTGGGCGTCACATAGACTGTCGGGTCGGGCGGCGGGGTTCCGGGCGGGAGAGGCGGAGGTGGCCGGGTGGGCCACTTGGCCGGATCTTCGAAGCCGCGCGAGGGGTTGTCGGGATCGGTGTAGCGGCGGGCAAGGCCCTCCCGCAGGAGGCGGTCCGAAAGCCACCCATTCTCGTTGGTCCAGATGCGCACGAGCAGCCGGCCGTAGGCATCCTTTGCGCGCCGGCCCGTGGGGAAGACCCAGACCTTGCGTCCAAGCACGGTGCGGCTGGTGCCCTGCTTGGCCTTTTCGCCGTCGGGCGTATCGTACTCGGGGCAGTTGACGTCGAAGAGGCGCATCTCAACCTCGCGCCCCGAAACGGCCCCCACCAGCGAGTCCCCGTCGAGGACGTCGCGGATGTGGGCCACGAAGGCCGGGGGCGCTGGGGCCTCGGCCATGGGAATAGTGGCGCCCAAGGCGGCCAGCGCCACGAGGGCAAGGGTCAGGACTACTGGCACAAATAGGGTACGGCCGGCCATGGCATATCCCCCTTTATGAAGATGTGAGGTGACCCAAGGTCTGCAGCATCCCGCGCTCGCAAGGCGCCGTCAACAGGAAAAAGGTTGTGGCGGGGGGCATGTGCCGCATCTGGGAGTTCCGCCCTGGCGGTAGGTCGCCGCGAGTAATCTCGCGGCTCGAAGAACGTTCGCCGCGCACACGGCCCGCACCCCGATGTCTGTTGCCCGATGCCCAGTGCCCAACCCCGGCCGTCCCCAAGGTTGCACCCGCGCCGGCCGGCGCCTATAATCGCTCCGGAAAGTCCGCACCCGCTGGAGGACCAATGCCCGACGAGCCCGAGATCCTCGCGCGCCGCACCATCTTCGCAGGACGCAAAGTCGCGCTGGAGGTCCACTATATCCGCGCGGCCGACGGGCGCGAGACGACGCGCGAGGTCGTCCGCCACCGCGGAAGCGTCGCCGTGCTGGGGTTCCCCGAGCCGGGCCGCGTCCTCCTGGTGCGGACCTGGCGCTATGCTGTGGGCCGCGAAGTCCTGGAACTGCCGGCCGGCACGCTCGAGGAGGGCGAGGCGCCCGTCGCCTGCGCCCTGCGGGAACTTGCCGAGGAGACGGGTTACCGTGCGGTGCGGCTTGAGCCCCTGATGACCCTTTACCCGAGTCCGGGCATTCTTTCCGAACGGCTCCAGGTCTATCTGGCGGAGGGGCTGGAGCCCGGCGAGCCGAACCGCGAACCGGGAGAACAGATGGAGACGGTCCTCGTTCCAATCGAAGAGGCTTTGGCGATGGTCCGCGACGATCGCATCACGGATGCCAAGACCGTGGCTGCGCTGCTCTATTGGTCGGCGTTCCGGTCCCGGCCCCAACGGGGCAGGCGCGCCGGGATCAGGGGAGGGGGCTTCTAGTGGCCTGGCACAAGACGTGGAACGAGCCGACGCGCCGGCCGCGACGGTCTTTTTTCGCCGACCGAGGCGGATTCTTCCCGCCCGGTGTCAAACTGGTCCTCCTTGTCACCATCGCCGCCTATGTGGTGGACGTGCTTTCTCGCGGCCAGCTATCGGCGTGGGGCGATCTATCCGTCCGAAACATCCTGCATTTCCAGGTCTGGCGACTGTTCACCTACATGTTTCTTCACTCGCTCCACAAGATAGACCACATCCTGATAAACATGTTTATGTTCCTGATGCTGGGCATGGCTCTTGAGCGTCAGATAGGCACGAAGCGGTTCCTGTGCCTGTACTTTGCAGGCGGCGTGGTGGGAGGATTGTTTGAAATCGGTTTTAATGCGGCGATGTACCAATTGTACGGTTCGTTTCCGGTTGACGTGCTGCTGTCGGGAGGTTTACATGCGAGACAGTTGGTGTCGTTTCTGGACGCGCAAGCAGTCGGCGCCTCGGCCGGCGTCGCCGGCATCCTCATCGCCTTCGCGGTCCTTAACCCCCGGGCCGAGTTCCTCCTGTTCTTCCTCATTCCGATTCAGGCCCGGTGGATCGCCCTGTTCTACGTGCTGCTTGAGACGCGGCATGTGATCCTGGGCCTGACGCACGGCTGGACGGACAACGTGGCCCATGCTGCGCACTTCGGCGGCATGGCGCTGGGGTTCCTGTGGATGCGATTCGGCCCGCGGATTCGGCGGTGGGGGCTTGGGCTGAAGCGGGCGGGCCGGGCCCCGGCCGACGCCGTCCCGCGCGCGGACGACGACGCCGAGGTGGACCGCATCCTCCGCAAGATTCACGAGCAGGGGATTGACAGCCTGACGCTGCGCGAGCGGATGTTTCTGCAAGACGCTTCCCGGCGGCACGGGCGGCACTGAGCAGCCGCCCCGCGTGGTCAGCCCTTGCAGGGCCGCCGGACACCGAATACACTCTAAGCGTCCGACGGCCGAACCCGAGGCAGGGGGAAGGCATGGCCCAACGCAACCGCCGACCGCGCACCCGGCGCTCCGGCCGAACGCCCGCCGTGGACCGCGCCTATGCGCGTCACGTTCTGGAAGCGGAAGCCGACGCCATCCGCAGCCTGGTCGGCCGCCTCGGCGAGGCCTTCGACCAGGCCGCCCGCATGCTCTACCGGTGTCGCGGCAGCGTGGTGACAAGCGGCATCGGAAAGGCGGGCATCATTGCCCGGAAGGTCAGCGCGACGCTTGCCTCGACGGGCACCACCAGCCAGTTCCTTCATGCCGCCGAAGCCGTGCATGGAGACCTGGGGCGGGTCCGCAAGGGCGACCTCGCCCTCATCCTCTCGTACGGCGGTGAGACGGCCGAGGTGACGCGCCTGCTGGGGCAACTGGAGAAGATGGGTGTCCCCGTCATCGCCATGACGGGCAATCGCGAGTCCACGCTCGCCCGCCAGGCCAAGGTCCTGCTCTGGATGGGCCAGATTGACGAAGTCTGCCCGATGGGCCTGGCGCCCAGCGCGACGACCACCGCGATGCTCGCCCTGGGCGACGCCTTGGCGCTGGCGGTGCTGAAGATGCGCCAGGCGGCCGGCCGCTTCAGCCGCGAGGAGTTCGCCCTTTACCATCCGGGCGGCACCCTGGGCCGTCACCTCCTGATGGTCGAGACGGTGATGCGCAAAGGCAAAGACCTGCCGGCGGTGCGCGATGGCGTGACGGTGCGCCAGGCGCTGGGAAAACTTCGGCGCATGCGCCGCCGCAGCGGCGCCATCATCCTGATGGACGGGCGCGGGAAACTGACGGGCATCTTTACGGACGCGGACTTACGAAGGCTGCTGGAGGGCGGGCGCGAGGAAGCGCTCGACCGCCCCATCCGCGAGGTGATGACGCGCCGGCCGAAGGCCGTCCGCACCGGCGCCAGCGCCGCCGAGGCCATCGCCCTCGTGAACCGCTATTACATCGAGGAGATTCCCGTCGTGGACGACGCCGGTCGCGTCGTCGGCCTGGTGGACGTGCAGGACCTCTTCGCCGAAGGGGTCGGCCTGTAGGGGGCGGGAATGCTCGAACGGATTGACCTCCTGGTGCTGGACGTGGACGGGGTGCTGACCGACGGGCGGATCGTGTACGATTCGCGCGGGGCGGAGGTCAAGGCGTTCCACGTGCGCGACGGCCAGGGTGTCAAATACTGGCTTCGCGCAGGATACGAGGCGGCGATCCTGTCGGGCCGACGCTCGCCGACCATCCGCCGGCGGGCCCGCGAACTCGGCATCGCCGCGGTTTACGAGGGTGCAAAAGACAAATTGCCTGTCCTGGAGAAGATTCTGAAGCGTTTTCGCCGCACGCCCGACCGGGTCTGCTGCATCGGGGATGATTTGCCGGACGTCCCGGTGCTGGCGCGCGTCGGGTTCGCGGTGGCTGTGGCCGACGCCGTCGAGGAGGTCCGGCGCCTCGCCCATTACGTGACCCGCGCGCCGGGCGGCGCGGGAGCGGTGCGGGAGACCGTAGAGATGATCCTCAAGCACCAGGGCGCCTGGGCGGGGGTGATGCGCCGCTACCAGGACCGCCTGCCGCAAAACCTGCCGGCGTTGCGGCGGCCGTGGAGGAACGCCCCATGACCTTCCGCCGCGTCATGCTCATCGTCCTGCCGTTCCTGGCGGCGGTGTTTGTGTACATGCTGCTGAGGCATCTGTACGGCACGTGGCTGGAATCGTTTACGACGCCGGGGCCGGAAATTCCCGCCGAGGGTCTCCGCGAATCCGCTGGTGGTGAGGAGATGGAACTCGCCCCGGGCTCCTTCCACGGAGATTCTTTCAACGTCAACCTCGTCCGCAAAGACCGCGACGGGCGCATCGAGATGCGGTTCCTCGCCGATGTCGTCATCCACCGCCGCAAGGACACGTGCGACATCACCCGCCCCCGCATCCAATTCTTCACGCGCAGCGGCGAGGTCATCACCCTCTCGGCCGACTACGCCACCGCCGTCACCGACGGCCCGCTGACCGACATCGCCAATATCAAGTCGGGGCGCCTCTGGGGCAACGTCGTCCTCGCCCATGACCGCGGAACGTACGACGAGACGTCCGACGACATTCTCGTCGGCATGGAGGAACTCACGTTCGACGACGAGATGTATGAGTTGGCGACCGATGGCGCCGTGGTCCTGGCCAGCGAGGACATGGACCTGACGGCCCGCAAGATGCGCATACTCCTGGATCGCAAGACCCGACGCATTGATACCATGACCTTCTACGAAGACATCCTCATCCTGCTCGAGCCGGGCGACCGTCTGCAGATGGGACTGGGCAAACGCCCGGGAACCCCGGCTGCGCCGGAGCCCGTCGAACCGCCTGCGCCGCCGGCCCCTGCGCCGGCGACGGCGGCATCGTCGCAGTCGCCTGCGGCTCCGCCCGCTCCCGCCGGGGAGCAGCCCCCGGCCGTGCCGCCCCCGGAGCAAGCCGCGCCCGAAGAGGACGCAGGCGGCAGCCTCTGGCGGATTGACCTAGCGGGCAACGTGGACGCCCGCCAGTTGGCGCAGCGGCTCCTGTGCGACCTGTTGACGCTGTACAACCGGACGGCTCAGGCGGCCATCGAGCCGGGCGCGCCCGAGGGGTCGCCGGCGACTGAGGAAGCCGCCGCAGCCGGAGCGGATCCGGCGGATGTGTCGGCTTCCGCACCATCGCAGCGCACAGGGCCGGCCGGAACAGCCCCCTCCGGGGCCGCCTCGCCGGGCACGCAGCCTGGTCCGGCCGCGAACGCCCCCCCAGCGCCACCGCCTCCGTCGGGCGATCCGAAGTATCTGCAACCGGGGGCGCCGCCTCCGCTGGTGGTCATCGCCGATGGGCCGCTGATTGTCACCCCCGTCCCGGCTGAGGAGCGAAAGGGACTTGCCGGCGCCGAGAACGAGGTGACCGCCATAGGCAAGCCGGCTGTCGTCGAGGACGGCGAGACGCGTATCGTCGGCCGGGAGGTCCACTACAACCTGAAGAATGGCAGCGGGCTGGTCGTCGGCACGCCGGGCGAGCGGATTCTCGAGCAGCCGGATCGCATGTGGCTGACGGGCGGGCGGCTCACCTTCGACCGGACACGCGGGACCGCCGACGTCGCGGGCGAAGGGAAACTCCACGCCCGAGTGGCTACCGAGAGCCTGACCGGCGCGGCTGCCGCCGGGGGGCCCAAGCCGGAACCGAGCGCCCTGGACGCCCGATGGGCCCGCAGCATGCATCTGGAATTCTATGAGTTGCCCGAGGGCGGAACGGGGGCGGGCCAGTTGCGCCGCGCCGCCTTCAGCGGCCAGGCCGAGGTCGTCCAGAAGGACGGCTTGCTGCGCGGAGACGAACTGGTGATTGATTTCTTCCCGGCTGCGGACGGGCAAGGCCAGGCGGTGGAGCGCCTCGTCGGCCACGGCGACGTCTTCGTCAAGAATACCCGCCCCAGCAACACCGTCGCGGGCGCCCAGAACGTCGGCGACATCACCGCCCAGGACCTCGACATGTCTTTCGCGCGGGGCGCGGGCGGCGACGGCAGCGAGCCGAAGCGATTGAAAGCCGCCGGCAAGGTCCTCATCCACGACGTCAAGGGAACCATCCGGGCCGAGGACCTCCTGGTCACCTTCGGCCGGAACGCGAAGGGCGAACTCGAGGCCGAGTTCCTCGACGCCACCGGCAACGTCCTGATTGACCGTAGCGACATGGTGGCCGAGGGCGACCACGTGAAGCGCGATCTGACCAACGGCATCCTGCTGCTGGAGGGCAAGCCCGCGCGGGCGGCGCGCGGCGGGTCGCGCATCGTCGGCCCGTACATCGAGTTTGTGGAAAAGGAAGGCCTGGCCGACGTGCGCGGGGCGGGCGAACTGGAGATGCCCGCCACGACGGACCTTCGCGGCCAACCGCGCCAGACCGCCGAGCCCCTCGTCATCCGCTGGGCCCGGCGCATGCATTTTGAGGACAAGCGGAACTTCGCCTTCTTCGAGTCCGACGTCAAGGCCGCAACGGGCGGCAGCCGGCTCGATTGCCGGCGCTTGTGGGTCTATTTCCGCGAGGCGCCCGAGCAGCCTGTCGCCGGCGCCGAGGCGCCGAAGCAGCAGGCGCCCGGCGAACTTGGCGGTCTCCTGGGCCGAAAGGCCATCGAACGCGTCTTCGCCGAGGAGGACGTCCTTGCCGCCGAACGCCGCATGGATCCCGACGGCTGCGTCCGCTACCAGATGGAGATCGCCGGGACGAACCTGACGTACCTGGCCGAGAATCGCAAGGCGTACATACGCGGGCCGGGACGCATGCGGATCCTGTCGCGGGAGAACCCGGAAAAGGGTCGCCCCCAGCCGGGCCTCAAGCCCGAGGCCGAGAAGGAGTTCTGGGCCGACCCCGTGCCGGCCGGCCACTCGCGGACGCTCGTCGCCTGGACGGAAGGAATGGCTTACGACGGCCCGAGCGACCGCGCATACTTTAAGGGGAACGTCGAATCCATCCACACCGGCCGCGGCGTGCCGGGCGAGACGGGCGCCCCGAGCCGCGAGGCCGCCACCACGAAGATCCGCTCGAGCGACCTTCAGGTGGCCTTCAGCGAGCGCGCGCCGAGCGTCAGCGGCGCGGCGGCCCCGCGCGAGGAGCGGATGGGCGTCGAGAAGATGTCGGCCGACGGCGGCGTCCAGTTGTGGGTGGACGACCGTCGCGGCAGCGCGCGCCGCCTGATGTACCAGCGCCAGCCGGAACTGCTGCGCCTCTATTCCGGGCCGGACCAGTGGGCGCGCCTCTGGCAGGCGAACGAGGCGCTTCAGGAGTTCGGCGAGGTGAAGGCCCGCGTCATCACCTATTACCCGAGTTCCAAGCGCGTGGACATGGTGGACCAGCAGGAAATGGTCGTGACGCCCCGATAGCGGAGGAGACGCCGATGGACGCGCTCGAAGCCCTGCGGACGCGGCGATCGTGCCGGCGGTTTGCGGCCCGCACCGTGCCGAAGGAACTTATCCAGCAAGTCGTGGATGCGGGGCGCCTGGCCGCCACCGCCCGCAACGAACAGCCGTGGGAATTCGTTGTCGTGACCGACCCGGCTGTACGGCGCGACATCGCCGCGATGAGCGAGTACGGCAAGTTCATCGCCGACGCGCCCGTCTGCATCGCCGTCCTCTCGAAGGACACGAAGTATTACCTCGAAGACGGGTCGGCGGCGACGCAGAACGTTCTCGTGGCGGCTCACGCCCTGGGGCTCGGCGCGTGCTGGGTGGCCGGCGACAAGAAGCCTTACGCGCCTAAGGTGGCCAAACGCCTGGGAGCCCCGGCCGAGGTGTGCCTGGTGGCCCTGGTGGCGCTCGGCTGGCCGGAAGGCGACCTTGCGAGCCCCGGCAAGCGCGCCCTCGAGGACGTCCTCCACTGGGAAACTTTTTAGGCCGACTGCCCATTTCTCTCCGGCCGGACCGGGTGCCAGACGCCGATTGTCCGCAGCGCGGCGTCCGTCTATAATCAAAGGTAGTCGTGTTTCCAGGCAGTGGGAGGCCCGCCATGAAACCCTCTGTCCGATTCCGTCGGTTCGCAGGAATTCTGGTAGTAGCGGGCGTCGCGTGGGTTGCCGGCCCGACGGGACCCTCCGGCGCCGCCGAAGCGACAGGCGCAAAGCCCTCCGAGCGCGTCCACGCCTGCACGGGGGCGGGGCAGTGGTTCCCCGCCGACGCGAAAGACCTTCGGCAAACGGTGGATGGTTTCCTGGCCGGCGGCGGCGCCCCGACGCCGCAGCCGCCCGTCGCCCTCATCGCCCCCCATGCGGGCTACCCGTATGCGGGCGCGGTCACAGGCAAAGGCTACGCGGCGCTCAAGGGCCGAACGTACAAGCGCGTGATCCTGTTGGGCCCGAGCCACCAGGCGGCTGTGCGCGGTGCGAGCGTCCTGCGGGTGGATGCGTATGAGACGCCGCTGGGGCGGATTCTGGTGGACGCCGCGGCGCGCGACGCGCTCCTCCGGTGCGCGGTCGTCAGGGAACAGCCCGCCGCCCACGCCGGTGAATGGTCGGTCGAGAACCAACTGCCGTTCCTGCAGGTTGCCCTCGGGGACTTCGCGATGGTCGAGGTGCTGGTCGGCGTGATGACGCCCACGGAGCGCGCGACGCTGGCTAGGGTCGTACGCAACCTCGCGAACGCCGAGACGCTTCTCGTGGTCAGCACGGACTTCTGCCACTATGGCCCGCGATTCAACTACGTGCCGTTCACCGATCGCGTGCCGGAGCGCCTTGCCGAACTGAACGACCGCGCCGTCGCCGCCATCCGCGCCCTCGACGCGAAGGGATGGGACCGATTCATCAAGGAGACGGGCGACACGGTATGCGGCCGGGCGGCGGTGGGCTTGCTGCTTGAGGTGCTCCAACCCTGGGGCGACGTGGAGAGCCGCCGCGTCGCTTACGACACGAGCGGCCGAGTGACGGGCGATTGGGAAAACTCCGTGACCTACGCTTCGGTCGTCTTCTGGCGGACGGGCGAGGAGGAATATCTGAAGCGAGCGGAAAAGAAGACGCTTCTGCGCGTCGCTCGCGACGTTCTTAAAGAATTCGTCGAGGCGCATAAGATGACGCTCGACGAGCCCCGCTACGACCTGACCGAGACGCTTAAGAAACACGGGGCGGCCTTCGTCACCCTGAAGAACCACGGGCGCCTGCGGGGCTGCATTGGCACGTTCGTCGCGCAGGCGCCGCTGTACCGGGCGATTGCCCAGATGACTTGCGCCGCCGCCCGCGACTTCCGGTTCCGCGACAATCCGGTGACGAGCGCGGAGTTGGCCGACATAGACATCGAGATCTCCGTCCTGACGCCGCTCGAAAAGGTCCGCGACCCGCTCAAGGAGATCGAACTCGGTCGCCACGGCATCTACATCGAAGGGCAGGGGACAAGCGGCTGCTTCCTCCCCCAGGTCGCTACCGAAACCGGATGGTCGTTGGAAGAGTTCCTCTCGCACTGCGCAGCCGACAAGGCGGGCCTCGCGCCGGACGCCTGGAAGAAGCCGGGCGTCACCGTCTATCGTTTCGAGGCGCACGTCTTCGGTGAGAAGGAGGAAGGACGGCCCTGATGAATCGGCGTGAGTTTCTGTCACAGGTCGGCGGGGCCGCGGCCGCAGTCGCCGCCCTGCCGTATGCGGCGTCGGCGTTCGGGCCCGGCAAGCCGGCCGAGGGCAAGTCGCGCGTGGTCGTCATCCGCCACGATGCCCTCGCCGAGGAGTCGCTCGACGCGCGGCGCGTCCGCGAACTCCTCGATGAAGCCGCTAAGGCCCTGGCGCCAGAAGCGAAGGCGGCCGACACGTGGGCCCGGTGGCTCAAGCCTTCGGACCGCGTCGGCGTGAAGGTCAACTGCCTGGGGCTGGCGACTCGGCCGGAGACGGCTGGCGCGCTGGCCGACGCCCTCGGGTCGGCCGGCGTCGCGCCGGAGCACATCACCCTCTGGGACCGCTCCGACCGCGAACTGCGGGCCGCCGGCTACGCTCTGCGCGCGAGCGGCCCCGGCGTCCGGTGCTACGGCACGGACTCGCTCTCTTCGCGCGGTCCGGGCGGCTACGGCGGCGAGATCGCCACCAGCGGCGAGATTGGCAGCCTTTATTCCCGCATCGTCACCGACGAAACGACCGCGCTTGTAAGCGCCCCGGTGCTCAAGGACCACAACCTGGCCGGCCTCACGTGCGCCCTGAAAAATTTCTACGGGGCCATTCACAATCCGAACAAGTACCACGGCAACGGGTGCGACCCGTTCATCGCGGACGTCGTGGCGCATCCGCACATTCGGAGCCGACTGCGGCTGGCGATTTGTGACGCGACGCGCCCGCAGTGCCACGGCGGGCCGCCGTCGCGCCCCCGCTGGCAATGGGCCTACGGCGGGATTCTGCTGGCGGCGGATCCTGTGGCGCTGGACCGCGTCGGCATGGAAATCCTCGACCGCCGCCGCGCCGCGGTGGGCCTGAAGTCTTTCGCCGACGAGGGCCGGCCCGTGCGGTACCTGGCCAGCGCGCAGGCGCGCGGCCTGGGGACGGCGGACCTCGCGCAGATTGAGGTGGTGAGCATCGGCAAGTTGTGGACGGACGTGGCATGAAGAACGAAACGGACGGGACACGCCGGGAGTTTCTCAGGGCGCTCGCCGCGGGCGCGTGCGGCGCCTGCGCGCTCGGCCTTGCCGGCGGGGGCGCACGTGGCCAGGACGACGCGCCGCAGCCGCAAGTGGCTGTGCACGACGCCATGTGGTTCGAGCGATTGCCGGACAAGGCCGTCCGATGCACGCTCTGCCCGCGCGAGTGCGTCGTCGCCGACGTCGAACGCGGGTACTGCGGCGTGCGCGAGAACCGCGGCGGCGACTATAAGACCCTCGTCTATGGCAACCTCTGCAGCACGAACGTGGACCCGATTGAAAAGAAGCCCCTCTTCCATTACCTGCCGGGCACGGTCGCGCTGAGCGTTGCGACGGCCGGGTGCAACATGGAGTGCAAGTTTTGCCAGAACTGGGAGATCAGCCAGTTCCGCCCCGAGCAGGTGCCAAGCGTCCTCGTCCCGCCCGAGAACCTCGTGCGCGCAGCCCAGGCGCGCGGCATCCAGACGATCGCCTACACCTACTCGGAGCCCGTCGTCTTTTACGAGTACATGCACGACACGGCGGCGGCCGGGCGCGCCGCGGGCGTCGGCAGCGTCATGATCTCGAACGGCTATATCAATGAACCCGCGATTCGGAAACTCTGCGAGCACCTCACGGCCGTCAAGGTGGACCTGAAGGCCTTCACCGAGAAGTTTTATGAGGACGCGTGTGCCGGGCGGCTCGCGCCCGTCCTGGGGACCCTCGAAGTGCTGGCGGACATCGGCATCCACACGGAGGTGGTCGTGCTGCTCGTGCCGACGCTCAACGATTCGGCGGCGGAGGTCGGCCGGATGACGAAGTGGCTCGTGAAGGCCCTGGGCCCCGACGTGCCGGTCCACTTCTCGCGGTTCCACCCCACATACCGGATGAAGAACCTCCCGCCGACGCCTATGGAGACGCTTGAGCGCGCCCGCAAGGTCGCCCTCGACGCCGGCCTGCACTATGTGTACCTGGGCAACGTTCCGTTCCACGAGGCCGAGAGCACGTACTGCCCGTCATGCGCGAAGACGGTCATCGGGCGCGTCGGCTACCGCGTGGAAGCGACGGGCTTGAAGGACGGGGCGTGCGCATCCTGCGGGATGAAGATTCCCGGCGTCTGGTCTCAGGAGCAGGCGATGGCCTTTAAGCCCCAGGCGAAGCCGGCCGGGTCATAGCCGCCGCACCCACCACCAGGGCGCTCAGTGCCTTCATCGCCGCAACGACCAGGCAAGTTCCCGTGATGCCGAGGACCGGAACGAGGGCGACGCCCGTGACGAGCGCGCCGGCGCAGGCGCCCCAGTGGTCGGCCGCGTCAATCGTTCCGGCGGCGCGCTCGAGGGGTTCGCCCTCGCCGATTCGGACGGCGGCGGCAACGGGAAAGACGAACCCGCCCAGCAGGCCCGCGACGGCCACGAGGCCGAACGTCGCTGCTTGCACCGGCCAGTCCGCCGCCGATGCCCTCAGGCCCGCCAGGATGAGCACCAGGCCCGACGCGAACCCTACAAGGGCCAGGTCGAGCGCCAGGAGGCTCAGGAGACCCGGCGGATGGCGCGGGGCACCCCGTTCGGCGGCGCGCAGCCGGCGATTCGCCAGATGGCTCCCGCCCACCAGCCCGAACATGAACACCCCCACCACCAGGCCGATCATGCTGTACACGTACCCGTAGAGGGTCTGGAAGGTATAGAGCAGCACAATCTCGGCGGCCATGCTCGCGAAGCCCGTTGTGCCGACCGACCAGAGCAGTGCGGCCCGACGGAAAGATCTCCGGCCGCGGGCAAGACCCGCAAGCGACGCGAGGAGCGCAGCAGCGATGGCGGCGCCGATGACCCATTCGAAGCGCAGCCTGAGGAGATCGGCCAGGAGGCGGGTGCGCCGCAAAGGCGGTGCTCCCCGCTCCGCGTGGGCCGCCTCCGTCGTCGTGAGCCAGTAGCGCAGAAAATAGACGGCCGCCGCAGGCTGGTCGTCCGTGTTGAGGTGTTCGGGGATTTGGGCGTCGAGCGTCCGGCGGACCTGGGCCCGCTTCTCAGGGTCCAGGATGTCGGACGCCCCCTCGAACCAGACTGGATCGAAATAGGGCGACTCCAGGCCGCGCTCGCGATACCGCGCCGCGAGCAACTCGCCGGTCGGCGCCAGAACGCCTGGGCGCCTGGCGGCGAAGACGTGGACGGGATTGCCGAAGGTCAGCGCCACCTCCGGGAACACGCGCTGGAGGGGCCGGACGATGCAGGCGACGTAGGCGGCGAGTTCGGGGCCCCAGTGACCGACCGACCCGGTCAGCGAAAACGCCAGCACGCCGTCGTCGGCCATTGCGCTCGAAAGTTCCGCAAAGAACTCCTCGGTGTAGAGGCGCGCTTCGAGAGCGGACGCGGGCTCGGCCGCCGCCAGGACCACGAGGTCGTAGCGCGGGGCCGGGGCGGCGGCGACGCTCTTCACGTAGCGCCGCGCGTCCGCGAAGTGCGTCTGCGGACGGATACGGTCGGCGGCCCGGCGGTCCACGGCGTCGAGGCGCCGGTACACAGCATCGTACTCGACCCGGTCGAGGGTGACGTAGTCGAGGCGCTCGGGCCGATGGCGCTCCAGTTCCGCGATCTTTCCCTCCAGGCCGCCGCCGAGGACAAGGATATGCTTCGGCGCCGGGTGTTGGCATGCGGCAAGGTGGGCTTCGATTGCAAGGTCCGTGTGGTTCGGCCACGTCGCCGCAACCGTTCCGTTCGTGTAAAGGCTGAATTGCCGTCGGCCGAGTTGCCCGATGGCGATGTTCTGGTAGCGGGAATCCACGGACTCGACGAGATCGAGGCCCGGCGCGAAACTGTGCCAGCGCCAGGCGACAGCCTGAGAGTCGAGCCAGGCCGTAGCGCCGGCGAGGACGAGAGCGGCATGCAAAGCGGCGCAAGCGAGGAAGAGGGCGGGCGCCGGCCGCCACCGCGCCTGGTCGCGCGCGAGGGCGGCGGCCGCAGCCGCCAGACACGCCCCGCCGGCGACGGTCAGGCTGAGTGGGCTCGTGCGACCGACGAGGATGAACGAGAACAAGGCGCCGCCGACCAGGCTGCCCGCCGATTCGACAAGGTACACGCGCCCGACGGCGCGCGCACGCTCCGCCGGACCGCGCGCGCCGGTTCCGAGCAAGGCGCTCGCGGCAGGGAAAGTGAGGCCCACCCAGACGCTGACGGGAGCGGTCGCGGCAAGGGACACCCAGGCCATGTCCGCCAGGCCGATGTATTCTCCCGCCCCGACGCCCAAAGCCATTCTGGCCATGCGGAGGAAGAGGATCTCGGCAACGAGGATGGGCGGCATGGCGAGCGCAGCGGCGACGAGAAAACGCCACGGCCGGCGGGCGCGGGCGGCAGCCCAGCCCCCGACGCGAGCGCCGACGGCCACGCCGGCCAGCCAGAACGCCAGCACGAGGCCCCACGACAGTTCCGACCCGAACAGGAGAACCTGCGCCTCCCTGAGAAGCGTCGCCTGAGCGCAGACGGCATAAGCGCCCAGAAGGAAGTAAAAGACCAGCAGCGGCGCTCGCTTGGGCATGGCGCCATCCTACGCCTGGAGGCCGCGCGCGGCAAGAGACGGGGCGGAGCCCACGAAACCCTTTCGCTGCCGACGGTTTTTGCGTAGAATAGCGTGCAAGCCACGGCACCCGATGGGCAGAGAGAGGAGGCGGTCATGGACCTTTTCGATGCGATTCAGACGCGGGCCAGCGTCCGGCAATACGAGGCGGCCCAGATCCCGGAAGCGGATCTGATGAAAATCCTCGATGCGGGTCGGCGGGCGCCGTCGGGCGGCAACCGCCAACCACTTCAGTACATCCTCATCCAGGAGCCGAAGACCCTCAAGGCGATGGAGCGCGTCCAGCCGTGTTTCGCGACGGCGTCGGCGGCCATCGGGATCCTCGCGGACCCGAGCGTGTCGCGGTGGTGGCTGGAGGACGCCGCGGCCGCGGCCGAGAATATGCTCCTTGCCCTGCACGCCCTGGGGTATGCGTCCGTATGGGTCGAGGGGACGCTGTTGAAAGAGGAGGACTTCGCGCGGCAATTGCTCGGCGTGCCGAAGGAGAAGCGGCTCATTATTCTGCTTCCCGTCGGCAAGGCGCCTCAGAAGACGCCCCAGGCGGACAAAAAACCGCTCAAGGAAATCCTCTGGCGCGAGCGTTACGGCCGAAAATAGCGGCGCGCGGGGACAGCGGGCGCGAGGCCTTTCATTTGCGCCCGCGTGCCGGGCGGCGGGCTCGCGCCGCCAGGGCGCTCACCAAGCCGTCCCACCGCGGGTCGCCGCGCAGGTTTTCCAGGTCCGGGTCCTTCCGCATGTGAACCACGTCCCTGTAGCCGAGCGCGAGGGCCTTCTTAAGGGCGGCGAACGCGCGGGCCTTCTGCTTCACGAGCGCCAGCGAGCAGGCCAGGTTGTAGTGGGCGATGGGGTCGCGCGGTTTCAGCGCCACTAGCCGGCGGTCCACGGCCAGGCCGTCGCGGTGGCGCCCCGCGCGGGTGTACAGGTGCCCCAGTTGGGCCAGGACGTCCACATCTTCTCCCGCCCGCGCGAGGACCTGCTCCAGGAAGCGGATGTCGAAAGCGTCCTGGTCCTCGCGGACCCACTCCAGCGCCGGCTGCGGGAGAGGTCGGCGGAGCCAGGCGCCGAGGTCCTCGTGGTCCCAGCGGACGCTGACCGATTCAATCCACGCCATTTTCATCCTCTCCTTCCGCCCCTATTATAGCCGCGCCGCGGGGAAAGGCGAGACCGTTTGGGCCCGCGCGTCGGTTGCGTCGGCGGCGGGGCGGTCTATAATGGCCGTATCGCTCCGGCACAAAGCCCAAAGGGGAAGCCATGACGGGCCTGGAACAGCGCCTGGCGGACGAGATCTTCAAGATCCGAGCGGTGGATTGCCACAGCCACGTGCCCCACGACGCACCTCACGCCCGGACACTCGGCGACCTGTTGGGCTACCACTATTACACGGAACTGGCGCATTCGTCGGGGATGCCCGCCGACGCCGTGGACGCGCGGCGCAGCGAGGTCGAGCGGACGGGCGAAATGGTCTTGCGCCTGGCGGCCTTTGACAACACGGTCCAGCACAGTTGGCTGATGGAGGCGGCGCGGGAACTGTTCCGGTTCCGTGCGGCCCGGCTGACGCAGCAGAACTGGCCGGAACTCGCCCAGGCCGTGGCCGAGAGCGGCAAGCAGGACCACCGGTACCGGACGGTTCTCGGCCGAGCCAATCTGGAGAAGGTGTTCCTGACCAACGCGTTCGATGAGGACCTGTCGGGCGTGGACCGGAGCGTCTTCGTGCCGAGTCTGCGCGCGGACGACCTGGTGTTTCGCGTGGCGGACGAGGATGTGCGTCGGCGGATCGCCGCGAAGACGGGCGTGGAAGTGGGCACAACGGCGGACTTGCGCGATGCGGTGGGCTGGCTGTTCCGGTACTTTGCGGGGCAGGGGGCGGCGTCGGCGACCATCAGCCTGCCGCCGGATTTCCTTCCGCAACCGCCGGACGAGCGGGCGGCGGGGCGGGCGCTGGCGCGTGCCGCCCGAGGGAAAGGCCTTTCGCCTGCCGAGGTCGAGGCGCTCACCGGTTTTGCCTTTGAGGCCGTCATCGAGGGGTGCAGGAACTTCCGCAAACCGATGCAACTGATGATCGGGGTCCTGCGGAACGTGTACCCGGCGGGGGTCGAGGGCGGGCGGGACCTGGTGTCGAAGAGCGGCAGTCTCGTGCAATATGCGGACCTATTCGGCCGCCACGCGGAAGTCGAGTTCGCGGTGTCGGTCCTTTCGACCGCGTGGAGCCACGAGTTGGCGACGTTTGCGTGGATCTTCCCGAACGTAAAACCCTCCGGCCACTGGTGGTACGCCAACATGCCGGTCCACATCGAGCAGGAGTTGCGGGGGCGCCTGGAGGCTGTGCCGAAGGTCAAACTCATCGGCTACTATAGCGACATGTACAAGGTCGAGTTCGGTCTTCCGAAGTTCAACATGTACCGCCGGGTGTTGGCACGGGTGCTGGGGCGCGAGTTTGTCGAGGCGGGCCTGATGAACGAGACGCAGGCGGTGGAGACGGCACGGTTGCTCCTGCGCGACAATCCGAAGCGCCTCTTCGGCGTTTAGCGCGCCGCCCCCTCAATCGAGGATCGGCGCAAAAAGGTCGTTATACAACTTCTCGACATTCGCCCGCGTGTCGGAACGGAAGGGGAGGCCTGGCATCCGGAGGGCGAGGGGGACATCGCGCGCAAGGTCCAGGCGGTACTGGCTGACGGCGTGGAAGTAGCCGCGGCGCGCGTAATAGTCCGCGAGGTATTCCTGCTCGGTCTGTCCCGGCGTGGGGATGAAGAGCGCCTTTTTCCCCACTTCCGCAAGTTCCATGACCGTCGTGTAGCCGCTGCGGCAGACGACGAGCCGCGCGCGGTTCAGCATCTCCTCTTGGCCCGCGCGGTCGAGGTAGCCGTACACAGTGACGCGCTCGCCGATCCTCCGCGTTTCCTTCACCTCCGGTTTGCCGAGCGCGACGACAATGCGTCCGGCGTCCAGGTCGGCGAGGCGCTCCAGAACGATGCGCTCGAACTGGGTGCGCTGGGGCTCCGGCCCGGAGATGCTGATGAAGACGTCCACATCCTCGGGGACGTCGGTCCGCGCGACGCTCGAAAGGACACCGGCGTAGTAAATCTTCCGGCGGCGGGCGAACCATAGGTCGTGCGACAGCCGGCCGGAAAGGTTGTCCTTCGGGTCCGCACAGTCCGGGACGATGACGGCCGTGAAATAACGCTGGTAGAAGTAGTTGAACAGTTCGGTCAGCATCTCGAACGGGCGCAAGGCCAGCGGCGTGTGGAACCGCAGTTGATGCGAGATGAGAAAACTCGGGATTCGCCGCGAGCAGACGTTGAACCGGTTGTCGCTGAGGAGAAGATCGAAGTTCCTCTCGGCCAGCAGCCGACGCACGCTGCGCGCCTCGCGGTTCATCGCGCGGATCATCACGGGCGCCATGGCCAGAAACTTCGGGACGAAGAACCGCGTCGTCGAGTAGGGCGGGGGATAATCCTTCAGTTCCACAAAGTCGCACGACGGCGCCTCCTGCTGCAAGAGCGCCAGGGCGCGTCCCTCGGCGGCAATCGTGACGTGGTGCCCCCGCGCGAGGAAGTGCCGGATAATCGGAAGGTCCCGCGTGGCGTGGCCCAGGCCCCAGGAGAGCGGGCTGACGAGGATGCGCTTCATGGGTCGGCGTTCTCCCGCCGGACCGCCGGCTTCGGGGTCGCGAGGGTTCACCGTAGCCGTCCTTGGCGCGCGTGTCAAGCGCCCTGGCGCACCCCTTTGCTTTGCGCACGGAGGGATTGTGTCCCGGCCGGGAAGGCGGTATACTGGTCGGCCGGTTTTCACGGAGATGCCATCCGAATGCCCATACGAACCTCGATAGCCCAGATTCTCGAGGAGATGAGCGGCATGTTGGGCCAGGTGCCCGTGGAGGGTCTGGAACGCCTGGCCGAGGAGGTGCTCAAGGCCGACCGCACCTACGTGGCCGGGGGCGGACGGTCCGGCCTGATGGCCCGCGCGTTTGCCATGCGCCTGATGCATCTGGGACTCACCAGTTACGCGGTCGGCGAGACGACGACGCCCGCCATCGCCAGCGGGGACCTCCTGCTGGCGTGCTCCGCGAGCGGTGAGACGCACGTCACGGTCCTCGTGTCGCGGGTGGCCCAGCAGGCGGGGGCCAGGGTTTTCGCCATCACCGCCATCCCCGACTCTCCCATGGCGAAGTTGGCGGACGAAACGATTGTCATCCCGGCGCCGTCCAAACGGTCGCAGCGGTGGAGCGAACGGTCGTCGCAGTACGGCGGGTCGCTCTTCGAGCAGGGGTTGCTCATTCTGCTCGACGCCGTCAGTGCGGAAATCGGCCGACGTCTCGGCAAGCGGCCGCAGGACCTCGACTCGCGCCACGCAAACCTGGAATGAGGGTCCGGCGGACGGCGCACCGGCGGACAGGGCAGGGGGGCGCTCAAGGTTTGGACCAGGATGGAACCGGACGACATTCCGGAGGGTGTGGCGGCGTCGAACCGGCGCTACGCGGCCTCGCCGGCCGTGGTCATGGCGCGCGCCGGCCGGTGGGTCAGCCGGCTGGTCGGCCAGGCAAGACGCCAGGTCCTCAGCCGCCTGCGGCCGGCCTACGTCCGACGGCGGCTGGCGGACCGGCGCGGCCAGTGCCGCCGGTGCGGTGCGTGCTGCGACCTGACGTTTCATTGCCCGTTTCTCGACGACGCCCGCCGATGCCGCATTTATGAGAAGCGCATGCGCACCTGTCGCGATTTTCCCATGGATGCCACCGACCTGGCACTGACGCGCGTGCCGTGCGGTCACTATTTCGAGCCGGGACCGGAGAAAGATCGCGTGCGCATCCCTCTGGCGCGGTACGGTCTGCGAGAACTTGTGCTTTTCGGCGGCCTGGCGGTCGCCGGACTTGTCCTGTCGGCGGTGTTTTTCTGGTACCTCGTGCCGCTCTTTGCCCTGGCTCTTGGCTTCGTCCTTTTCTTTTTCAGAGATCCCGAGCGCCGGGTCCCCGCGGCCGCCGAAGCGCTGGTGTCGCCGGCCGACGGCAAGGTGGTCCAGATGGACGACGTCGAGGAGCCGGAGTTCCTGGGGGAGCGGGCCCACCGGATCGCGATTTTCATGTCGCCGCTTGATGTCCACGTGAACCGAGCCCCCTGCGATGGTGAGGTGGAAAGCGTCGCGCACCGGGCGGGCGGGTTCACCGGTGCGTACAAGGCGGCGGCCTCGGCCGAGAATGAACGGACGAGTCTCCTTTTGCGCCAGGCCGCGGGGGGGCGGACGCGCGTTCTGGTCCGCCAGATCGCGGGCCTTGTGGCCCGGAGGATCGTCTGCGATGCCGCTGTGGGCGACCGCCTGGCGCGCGGCCAGCGGTTCGGCATGGTGAAGTTCGGGTCCCGTGCGGAGGTTTACGTTCCGGTGGCCAGCAGTTTCCAGTGTGCCGTCCGCGTCGGTCAGCGCGTTCGCGCGGGCGAGACGATTCTGGGGAGTTTCCGATGAAGATGAAGGCCAACCCTGTGGCTGTGCTGCCTTCCCTCTGCACGCTGGGGAACGCCCTCTGCGGTTTTGCGGCGATCACCCTGACGATGAAGGCCCTGGCCGTGGCCGCCGACCTTCCCGCCGCGGACTACAACCTGGGCCGCTCGGAGGTCATGCTGGCGGGGTACTTCGTGCTGCTGGCGATGGTGTTCGATGCGCTGGACGGGCGCCTGGCGCGCATCGCCCGGGCCACGAGCGATTTCGGCGGCCAGTTGGACAGCGTCGCCGACGTCGTCAGTTTCGGCGTGGCGCCGGCGTTCCTCATGAACCGCGTCGTCGTCGAGAGCCTGAAGCACACCGCGCCGAAGGAAGTGATGTGGGTGACATGGGTGTGCGCGGCCGTGTACCTCGGCTGCGCCCTGATTCGCCTCGCGCGGTTCAACGTGGAGAACGAGGAGGACGAGGAGGCCCACATGAGTTTCAAGGGACTCCCCACCCCCGCCGCCGCGGGGATGCTCGTCTCCGTCGTGATTTTTCTGGCGGCCTGCTGGCAGGCCAATACCTATCCTCGCCTGACGCTCGCGATGCTGTGGCTTCTCCCCCTTTTGGCCGTCGTCCTGGGGCTCCTGATGGTCTCGAACGTGGAGTACGAGCATCTGCTGAATCACGTCTTTCGGAAGCGTCGGCCCATCAGCCACCTGGTCGTCATCGTGCTGACTTTGGCGTTTGCGGTGCTGGGGTTGGCGCTCGTGCCGATGCTTTGGCTCGTCGGACTGGTTGCGGGGTTCGGCGGGTATGCGCTGAGCGGGCCTATCATCGCGGCCTATCGGCGGATGCGGGGCCGCGGTGCGGCTGCCGAGCCCGAAGCGACGCTGGGCGAGGAGAACGGGCCTCTCGGCGAGGACTGACCGCGCCCGCCGGCATGGACGTGAGAACCTCCTCCGCTGCTTCTGCCCGAAGGCAATAAACTTGACACTTTTGGCTCCGCTGCCTACTATCCCGCCGGTGTAACAAGAAACCGTATGCCCTTTTGCACACGGAAACGGGGGCACACCTTGGCCGGCCTGAAGGCATCGGCCCCGAATCGGGGGGCCGCCGTCGCCGCAGTCCTTCTCGCTTCGCTCGCGGCCGGATGTGTCCGCTCGCCGGCCACGCTCTGGGCGGACAGCGCCCTTGCGGACGGCCGATTCTCCAGCGCGCCACGCCAGTGGGTTTACGACGGTGAGCCCGTCCTGTTTGAACTCCAGGTGGCGCCCGGCGCGGCGAACTACGTCGTATTCAGCGTCGGCGACGACGCGGCGCTCGTTGAGGCCGAGGAGGGCAGGGGCCACTACCGATGGACGCACGTCTTCCAGGCCGGCCACGAGCCCCAGCAGTACGAGGTCTGCGCAACACCCTTCGTGGTCCGCGAGCGGCGCGACTGGATCTACGACCGGCACGAGGAGGCGTGGCTGTTCTACCCCGCCGCCGACGACCGTCCCGACGTGCAGACCGCGACCGAACAGGTCATGCGGATCACCTGTTACCGGCGCGAGATCAACCTGGAGTTCCGGGCCCGCGGCGGAGCGCCCAAAGCCGTCACCCTGACCCTGGTGACAAGCGCCGGCGGGGAAGCGGTCGTTCCCCGCCGGGATCCCGTGCGGCAGGGCGACCGGGGATTTCTCCTTCTCGGTCCGGACGACCGGGGCATGTATCAGGTCACCTATGGCCCCGCGCACGATCAGGTGAGCCGCGCAGGAACTACGCAGGTCAACCTCGTGGTGGAGCACGCGGACGGCTCGGTTGAACGCATTCGGGACGTCTTGGACACCCCCTGAGTTGAGGCAGGCGGCGAACGATGCGAATTCAATCCGTCAGGGGAACCCGGGATTTTTACCCCGAAGAGATGGCGCTGCGGCTGTGGCTGTTCGAGTCGTGGCGCCGCGTCAGCCGCCGGGCCGGCTTCGTGGAGGTGGACGGTCCCGCCCTGGAGCCCCTGGACCTGTACACCGGGAAGAGCGGCCCGGAGATTGCGGATCAGTTGTACTGGCTCGAGGACAAGAGCGGGCGCCGGCTGGCCCTGAGGCCCGAGTTCACGCCGACGCTGGCGCGGATGATCGCGGCCCGGCAGGCCTCGCTCCCGGAGCCCATTCGCTGGTTCAACATCTCGCGCTGCTTCCGCTACGAGCGGGCCCAGAAAGGCCGCCTCCGCGAGTTCTTCCAGTGGAACGTGGACCTTGTGGGCGTTGAGGGCGAGGTCGCCGACGCCGAATGCATCGCCGTGGCCGCCGACGCTTTGGCGGAACTGGGCCTCGGGCCGGACGACGTGGAGTTTCGCATCAGCGACCGGCGGCTCCTCGGGGCGCTGGTGCGGCACCTGGGCATCGCCGATGCCAAGGTGCCCCAGATCTTCCAAATCCTCGACAAACGCGACAAGGTGGAAGCGAAAGCGCTCGAGGCCATGCTCGCCGAGGCCGGCCTGGCGCCGGACCAGCGGGCCGCTCTGGAACGGATCCTCGCGTGGCGGGAGTTCTCGGACATCGCCGCCGGCGAGCGGGCCACCCCCGAAGTTGCTCAGGCCGTTGAATCACTCGAACGCCTGTTCGGGTTGCTCAAGGCGTACGGGATTGATTCCTGGTGCCGATTCGACATCGGGACGGTGCGCGGCCTGGACTATTACACCGGCCCGGTCTGGGAGGTCCACGACCGCAAGGGCGAATTGCGGGCGATTTTCGGCGGCGGGCGCTACGACCGGCTGCTCGCCGACGTGGGCGGGAAGCCGATGGCGGCCTGCGGCTTCGGCTGCGGCGACGTCATCCTCGGAATGCTCCTTAGGGATCGTGGCTTGGGACCCGAATTGAAGGAGCAGCCGGAGTACTATATCGCAACGTGGAACCGAGACTGGAAAAGAGTGTTTACGGTCGTGAGCCACCTTCGCCGGAAGGGCCGGGCAGTCCTGCCGGATTGCCGCGGGGGCACCATCCTGCGACAGGAGAAGAGGGCGATAGAGTCCGGCGCGCGCTTCATTGTGACCGTTGACGACAAGGACATTGCCTGGCCCTTGGTTCGAGTGAGAGACCTGCGCCCAGCGGATAGTGGCGGGCCCACGAGCGCGGCGAAAGACTATCGCGATCTTGGCGGCGAGCCGGAATAGGCCCGCTTATGGCCAACCGCAAGGTCATCTACGAGGCGTGCTTCGAGGATTACTTGCGGTCGGCCGGCGTTCCGTACGTTGCCGTGGACGAGGCCAAGAAGGCTCTTTTCGCGGGCGTGCGACTCAAAAGTTTTGACTTCGTCGTCTATAGTGCCGGCGGCGACAACTTGTTGGTGGACGTCAAGGGCCGCCGGTTTCCGTACGGCGGCGGACGGCGGTGGGAAAACTGGACCCCCCGCGAAGACCTCGAGAGCCTCGCCCGGTGGGAGGAAGTTTTTGGATCGGGGTTTGCAGGGCTGCTCGCCTTCTGCTATCATCTGGCGGAGCCCGAGGCCGCGGAGGCCTTCGAGGTCGTGCATGCGTTTCGCGGCGAATATTACGGGCTTGTGGGAGTCTACCGTACGGCATATGCCGACGCCGCCAGGACGCGGAGCCGTTCGTGGGACACGGTGTCGGTCGGCACACGGACGTTTCGGAGCCTGATTCGGCCTATCCGCGCGTTCTTTTAGCGCGAGGGAGAACCAGCGGCGATGCGAAGGATCGGGAACAGGTGCGGGCGATGGGGACGCATCGCGGCGGGGCTGGTGCTCGGCCTGCTGCTGGCCGGCGCCGCGCGCGCCGAACAGGCGCCGACACGAACGCCTCGCCCCTCGTACGCCATTGCGAACATCGTCGCGGTCGTCATGTGCCTGACGGTGCTGGCCATTCCGTGCAAACGGTTCCGGCGAATCTAGCCAGGGGCATCCCGGCCGCACAAGGGCCGGAAGGAAAGGAGAGGACCATGGACGGGAAGATGTGGGCGATTTCCGCGCTGGTGATTCTGGCGATGCTGCTGGGCGGCGTCGTGGCCGGCGGGCTCAGGCAGGACCGGGCCGCCTTTGCCCAGGGCGGCGTGTATGCCACCTACCTCGCGGTCACCGCCGAGGTCCGCGACAACAACGTGGATTTCATCATCCTGGACACCGCGTCGCGCCGGATGATTTTCTACGGCTATGACCAGGCGACCAAGAAACTGAAGATCAGCGGCGGCCGGTCACTCGGCGGCCGAACCGGCGATTTCGGCCGGACCGATTAATCCCGATCCCCACACAAGCGAGGACCTGACATGAAAACCAAAGACCTCATTCTCATCGCCCTGGTGTGTGTCAACTTCACCTTGGCCGCGCTGGCCGTCGGCCTCCACCTCGGCCGCGCAGAAAACACCGCACTCGCCGCGACCTCTTCCCGCTCCGGCGACTACGTCATGGTGACCGGCCCCGTCTCCACCAGCCGCGAGGCCATTCTCGTCATTGACTCCGTGGCCAAACGCGCCAACCTCTACTTGGTCAAGGCGGGCATGACCGCGGCGGGCAGCGAGTGGGAACTGGTGGACAGCCGGAACTTGACTGCGGACTTCGTCGGCGCGCCACGATAAGCCCCATGCCCGCCAGGCCGGAGGGGCTCGTGCGAAGTCTCGCCGACGATGTCACACGCCGTGCCCTTCAGGGCAAGCCGATCGGCCGGCAGGAGGCCGTCGCCCTCCTGCGCGAGGCCCAGCGTGACCCCTGGCCCCTGATTCTCTCGGCCGACCGCGTCCGCCGCAGGTTCCGCGGCCGGCGGGTTCACCTGTGCAGCATCGCTCCCGTGAAGGTCGGCCGATGCACCGAAGACTGCCGATGGTGCGCCCAGAGCGCGCATTGGAAAGCGGCGGTCGAGCCCTGCGGTCTGATGCACACCGAGGAGGTGGTCCACCTGGCCCGCGAAGCCGCGCAGCACGGCGCCGCCTGCTTCGGCCTGGTCACGAGTGGGGCCCGCCTGGCGCCGGAGGAACTGGCCTGCGTGCAAGAGATGGCCCGGGCCGTCCGCAGCGAGACAGGCCTGGACGTCTGCGCCAGCGCAGGCGCGCTCGATGCCGACCTGGCGTCGCGCCTGGCGGCTGCGGGCGTTCGGCGATACAACCACAACCTGGAGACGTCGCGGGCCCACTTTCCGCAGGTGTGCAGCACGCACACGTATGAGGATCGTCTGGCGTCGGCGCGGGCCGCCCTCGCCGCCGGAATGGAACTTTGCTGCGGCGGGATATTCGGCATCGGCGAAACCGATGCCGACCGCGTGGACCTGGCCCTGGCCGTCCGCGACGCCGGCGCCCACGTCGTGCCTCTCAACTTCCTCCACCCGATTCCCGGTACGCCGCTCCAGAACGCCGTGCCCCTGGAACCGCTCAAGATCCTTTCCATTGTCGCGATGTTCCGGCTGGTGCTTCCGGACCGCATCATCAAACTCGCAGGGGGGCGCGAGCGCAACCTCGGCGAACTTCAGGCCCTGATGTTCCTGGCCGGCGCCGACGCCTGCCTGGTGGGCAACTATCTGACGACCCGGGGCCGTCCGCCGGCCGACGACCTGAAGCTCATCCGCGACCTGGGCCTCGAGCCGGTCGGGGCAGGCGACCCTGTCACCGCCGCGCCCGTGGGTGCGTAGCATGTCGTACGCCGCCATTACCGGCCTGGGCCTTGTCCTGCCCCAGGGCGTGGGACTCCCCTCGGCCGACGCCGTCTTCCGGGGCGAGAGCGCCGTCGCCTACCTGACTGACATGCCGGGACTCGAGGAGTTGACGGCGGCGGCCGTGAGCGATTTTTCACCGCCCGCGGGCGCCGAAGGGGCGGACCGGGCCATCCAGTTCGCCGTCGCTGCCGCCGATGAGGCGTGGCACGGAGCGCGCCTGGATGCGGGAGGTTTCGATCCCCACCGGGCGGGCGTCCTTGTGACGTTGAGCAAGGGCGGCATCTTCGCGCTGACCCGGGCCGCACGCCCGGGCGCCGGCGCGGCCTTGTGGGCCGACGCCACGCCCGACGCCGCCGCCCGTCTTATCGCCGGCCGCTTCCGCCTCGCGGGTCCCATCGGCGCGCCCGTGACGGCCTGTGCCTCCGGCGGACATGCCCTTCAGTGGGCCGTCCGCCTCATCGAGCGCGGTGCCGCGGATCTCGTTCTGACGGGCGCTGCGGAAGCCTCCATTCATCCGCTCGTGCTGGCGTCCTATCGGCGGATGGGCGTTCTGGCCGATGCACGGGGCGACCCGCCCACGTCGGTCCGGCCGTTTTCGCTGACGCGCCGTGGTTTTGCCGTCGGCGAAGGCGCCGCGGTCCTCGTCGTTGAATCGGAGGCGTCCGCACGCTGCAGGGGAGCGGAGGTCCTGGCGCGCGTTGTCGGCTCGGCCGGCGGCGCGCAAGCGACCGATCTGACGGACGTCGAGGCGAGCGGCGCAAGCCTCGCCCGCCTGATGCAGGAGGCGGTCCGTCGCGCCGGCCTGGGGGCCTCGGACGTGGACTTTGTCCACGCGCATGGGACGGCCACGCCCGCGAACGACCTGGCCGAGGCGAAGGCGATCCGGAGCGCCTTCGGCCGACATGCCGGGGGCCTGAGCGTCTCGTCCACGAAGGGGTCTCACGGCCACCTGCTAGGCGCGGCAGCGGCCGTGGAGATGGTGCTGACGGTCCTGGCGCTTCGGCGGCAGGAGGTGCCGGCGACGGCGAACCTGACGGACCCCGACCCGGCCATCGGGCTGGATTGCACGCCCCTGCGCGCGAGAACACGTGTACTAAGATATGCTATGAAGATATCCAGCGGCTTTGGAGGCCAGGCGAGCGCGGTCTGCCTGGGCCGATAAGCGCTCGCCTAAAAGTCGAGTTCCGGCGGATCCAGGTCGGGCGCAAGAGAGGGCAGGCTCTCGTACGTCAACTGCGACCGCAATTGCTCCAATTGCCTCACCGTGGCGTCCGCCTCGCCGTAGAACCGTTGATAGGTGTTCGCGAGTTCGGCCGTGACCCCTTCGCGCTCGAACCGAATGGCGTGTTCCTTCCACTCGCGCCTGGCCCATTCCCAGGCCCCGAGCGCGTCGTTCAACTCAGCCAGACCGCGCTGGAAGGCGTCGCGCGCGGCTGTGTCGTCGCCGGCCTGGCGGGGCTCCAGGCTCTTCTTGAGCGTCGTGAAGGCCTCGGCCGTCAGTTCCGTCGCATAGTACGAAAGGTTGTGGCAGGCCTGGCTATAGATGACGGCCTTGGAAAGCGAGCCGCCCAGCGTCCCGTAGCGGTCGTTCGTCTGGCGGGCGCGGTCGTACCACTCGTAGGCGATGAGGAAGGTGCTGCGGCCCTCGTCCTCCCGAACGCGGGCGCGGTAATACTCGGCTTCCTGTGACCGGCCGAGTTTCTCACCATAGATGCGCCCCAGGGCGGCCATAATCTCCGCGTTGTGGGGGTTCTTCCGGTTGCCTTCCTGAAGGAACTCGGTGGCGCGACGAATCCACTGGTACTTGCGGTCGAGCGAGTGCCACTGGGCGCTGATGTTCCAGGCAAGGTTCCAGCCGTGGTAGGCCCACATCTGAGGGTACTCGCTCTGGAGGGCGGCGATGCGCGTGTACCGATCAATCAGATCGAAGTGGGCGTTTTGGTGTTTTTCCTCTTCGGCCTGCATCCAGAGCCAGACGGCATAGGGCCCGCGAAAGCCCCCCAGCACCAGGATGGTGGCCTGGGACGCCAGGTCGCCCAGTTCAAGCCGCGGTCCGCCGGGCACCATCCGGACAGAGTTCCCTGCGGCCGAAGCCAGGCCGAACTGCGACGCCTGAACCAGACGCCACGCGGGCGATTCGCGGCGACCGAGAAGATCCTGCCGGAGGTCCTCCACATGCCGGCGCAGCGGGTGAATGACCGCCGCCAGAAGAATCGCAAGAACCGCGATATAGGCTGCTGTACGCCAGGGGCTCGCCGCACCGCCAGTCGGTTCATGTGTCGGCCGGGCTCCGTTCATGCCGCCACCTCGCGCGTCTTCAGGAGATACCCTCCCACAAAAATCACTGCAAGGACGACAACGGCTGTCCAAACAAACGCCATTCCAAGACCGGCTAGAGGAAGAACTTCGCCCCACGTGACCGCCTCACCGGGAAGCATGGCCCGCAGGTTGGGGACCCAAGGCATAAGATGCCGGGCTATCCAACGCCAAACCGGCGAATCGGTGGCGAGCATCGCCTGAACAAAAAACGGGTGCAACATGCCGACGATGAGAACGGCAATGGCGGCAAAGGCGCTCACAAACCACGACAGCCTCACGCTCAGAAAAACCCCCGCCGCCGACAGGACCGTCCCGAACAGCCACACCTGGAGCGCCGCCTTGACGAAGTTCCACAGGAACGGGCCGCCGTCGAGGCGCAGTTGGACGCTCTCGCCCAGGAGACCGAAGGAATCCCCGTCCGTCAGGCACTCCAGGTGCGCCTCCAGGGCGCCCCCGCGCCAGAACGACCGGTCCAGATAGACGAGGGCCGAGTGATGCGTCTCCGGCGTGAATTTCAGGGCGCGAGACTCCCCTGTTGCGGGGTTCACGAATGTCACCTGGGCTGTTGTTTCGAAGGTCGTCGTGCTCCAGGCGGCCAGGGTGAATCCGACCTCGACGGGGATGTCTCCCTCGCCGAGGATGGCGGCGGGCACGTCGGCGAAGCGGAAAACGGCCACCTGTCTAGGCTCGCCGCTCCGGCCGTAGATCCACGTCCGCCGGCGGAACTGCTCCGACACCATCTCCGGTCCGTCCAGCACGGCAACCGTCTCGTCCCCCGGACCTACGAGGCACAGCGTCCCGCGCCGGACGCCGGCCAGGTGCCCCGGCTCGCGGGCGCGGATTTCGAGGCTGACGTCCGTGTTGAACGGCAGGCGCAGCGCGCCCTGCGCAGGCGGCGAGGCGGGCAAGCGGAGCGGCACCGTCTGCGTCTCCGAACCGGTCTGCGTCAGCGTGACCGTGTAGCCCTTTTTCTCCTCGTCGCTCGACTGGGCGCCGGGCATCTGCGGCACGATCTGGATTGTCAGTTGGGTCGGTTCGTCCGGCTGTTCGGGAGGCGGGCGGACCTCGGCCTCAATGACCAGCCGACCGGACCACGGCGGAGGCACAACCGCAGGGAGCCGCGAGGCGACCTCGCCGATGGTTGCGGGCGTCGTATTCACAACAAGTTCGGCGAAGGTCTCGGCGACCTTGCTGACGGCCGCACCGGTTCGCCGGTACAATGCCGCCGCCGGGGCAGGGGGGGGCTGCTCGGATATCTGGCGGACCCACGTCTCCCAGAGTTGTGCCACAAGGTCCCACACCCCTGCCGCCTCCTCAAGCCGCTGGGCCGCGGCCGTGTACGCCTCCTGGGCCGCCGGCATGTCCCCCGCTTCTTGGGCCTGGGCGCCCAGCCGCAGCGCCGCCCGCAGCGCCTCGGTGGCTGCGGCCGCCTGGTCCACCGCGCTATACAAAAGGACCCAGCGGCGCAGAGGCGTTCGGGCCAGGTTCCACCGCAGGCTGGCTCCGCTCTCGCCGAGAACCCACAGCGTGCCGCCATCCTCCTGCGTGCCGGCCGCATGATGAATCCGGATCTCAGGACTTGTGTCGGGGGGTCGGTAACGATACGTCTGGAGCGGGCCGAGATGGGCCATCGCCTCCAGGGCGTTCAGGTCGGCCGGATGCCGCGCGCGGGGGACGGCTTCGGCATGGCGCTCGGCGGCCAGGGCCCGGACCCCCGAGGCCCGCGCCAGAAAGTAGCCGTACGCCCCCGCCGCCACCACCGCCAGCATGCCCAGAAGAAGCAGCGAGGTGCCGAGCACTTTGCCGGCTACCAGTTCGATCCGCCCGACCGGTTTGGTCGTCACCGTGTAGGCGACGCGCGATTCGACCTCCGCAGGAAACGAGTACGTGGCGAAGAACGTGGCGACCAGAACCGCCAGGGCCGCCATCGTAAACAGCGCCGTCCCGACCGCCGCCGGAATCGTCTCGAACACCGGGTCGAATCGCTCGCTCGACAGGTCCACCGCCACAAGAACCAGAATCGCCAGCGGGGCCATCAGCCAGAAATGCATCCGGAGGCCCTGGAGAACCGTGATGCGAGCGACGGCCCAGAGGCGGCGGAGCGGCCAGAAGGAACGGGCCCGCGCGGCGGGGCGAGCTGGCCCGCAATGGCTGGCGTCGCGGCGCATGCTAGTCGGCCCCGGCGCGCGGTGGAGAATCCGGCGGGCGGCTTTCGCCGGACCCGGCGGACCCGGAATCCGCGCGGACGACACGCAGGAAAAGGTCTTCGAGCGTGGTCGCCGGATGCTCGGCGGCGAGGACGTCCGCCCCCGCCGTGCGTGCTGCGGCGACAATGGCTTCGGCGGCCGCCGGCGAAACCCTCCTGGCGCGGAGTTGGAAAACGTCCGGAACGAGCAGCAGGTCGCGGACGTTGCCGATCTTCTTCAGTTCCCCCCTCGCCAAAATCCCGATCCGATCGCACACGTCTTGGACGTCGGCCAGAAGGTGCGAGGAAAGGAGGATCGTCTTGCCCTCGGCCTTGAGGCGCAGAATCAGGTCCTTCATCTGGCGCGTCCCGATAGGGTCCAGGCCGGTGGTCGGCTCGTCCAGAAGGAGCAGTTCCGGGTCGTTCACGAGGGCCTGGGCCAGGCCGATGCGCCGGCTCATGCCTTTGGAGTATTCCTTCAGTTGCCGCAGCCGCGACCGCCGGTCCAGCCCCACCAGATCGAGCAACTCCGCGGTCCGTCGGCGGCGTTCCTTTCGCCGCAGGCCGAAAAGCCGACCGTAAAAATCCACCGTCTCCTCGCCCGTGAGAAACCGGTGAAGGTACGACTCCTCGGGCAGATAGCCGATTCGCTGGTTGACGGACCGCGTGCCGGGCGGATGCCCCAGGACACTGGCCCTCCCGGCCGTGGGAAAAATCAGGCCCAGCAGCAGTTTGATGGTGGTGCTCTTGCCTGAGCCGTTCGGCCCAAGAAGGCCAAACACCTCGCCGCGCGCGAGAGCCAGATCCAGCCCGACCAAGGCGTGGACCTTCTGGCGGCCCCAGAAATCCTTGTAGACCTTTGTCAGGCGCTCGGTGACTACAGGCGGGGCCTCGACCATCCGTAACTCTCAGACTAGCCCGGTCCGGTCCCCTGCCGGTGCATCGGCACGGGGCAGGGGGTCTCTAGGCCTCGCCGCGCTGCCGACGGATGACCTGGCGCATCGCCTTCCGCAGCTGCCGTCGGCGCCGCTCGCTCGGCTTCTCGTAGTAGGAGTTGCGCTTGACCTCCTTGGTCAAGCCCTCCTTCTCGCACAACTTCTTGAAGCGCTTCAGCATTTGCTCAACGCTTTCGTTGCCTCTAGCGCGAATTCGGAGCATACGTTCTGTCTCACCTCCCTTACGCGTCTTTCGCTTGGGCCCATGTTAGAAGACCGACTATACCCATTCCACCCTCCGCCTGCAAGCCTCTTTTCCGCTTTTGCCGCGGCTCTGCTGTGCTATTGTTCTCAGCCACGCACGCATCTCCTTCAAGAAACCTTGGCGCCCCATGCATGCGGCCTGTACACCAAAGCCCCCCCAAGCCTCTATCGCGCGTCCCAGGCGCCTGCCGACGCCGCGAGCGCGCCGCTCTCTCAGCTTCACGGCTCCTATCGCCCGCATCGCCTAGTGCTCTGTCCCACACAGAATGATGGGTGGCACGGGTCCCGGCGCGCCGGGATCTGCCCATACTGCCCGCCATTCCGGGTGTACTGGCGGGCCCGCCTTCGCCAAAGGCTTCGGCGTGGCAAGCAAGCCGCCAGTGCTTCAATGGGGACAGAGCACTAGCCCCGTCTTAGAAGACCGCCTGTACCCATTCCAGCGGCTTCATTGGCCTCGCTGGGAAACTGCCCGCCCCATAACGTCCGATAATATATGTTATGTTGCACTGGGCTTGCAGGGCCGGTTGGAGGGGGATCCGGCGTTGTTTGGGCGGGTTCGAGGCGGTTTGGACAAGCGCGAGAGTGCTTCGGTTTTTGGGGGCTCCTGGGGACCGGAGGTGTGCTGATTCATCCGGGTGTGCGAAGCATAGGAAGCGCGAGCGGTCGCGCAAGGCAATCGCGGGAGAAAGTGTGGTGCGGCGCGGCCCGCTACTGGTCGGCGTCGAGAAGGTCCTCGTCGGAGATCTGGAGGACGTCGCCGGCGCCTTTCGCAGGCTTGGCCGGGGCGGCGGGGTTGGCGCGTCCGCCGGCGAGGCGGTCAAGGGTGGCGGCGATGTCTTTGGGGGCGGTTCTGGTTTGCGGCTGAGGCTGGGCCGGTTTGGGCCCCGGCGGGACGTTCCGCTTGGCGGGCGTCTGCTGGGGTTTCGTGGCCTGGGGTTGAGGCCGAGCCCCAGGACCGGCGGCCGGGGGTTTGCTGGGCGGCGTGGAGGCCGGACGCTTGCGGATGCCGTTAATCTCGACGGTAAACGTGAGCGGACCGATCTGCAACTCGTCGCCAGGCTGGAGGACCTGTTCCTGGACCTTCTTGCCGTTGACGAGGGTTCCGTTCGCGCTGCCCTTATCGCGGACGACCAGCCGGGTCCCCTCGTTGACGACCTCGCAGTGCTGCCGTGATATGCGGGTCGAGGCGATGATGAGGTCGCTGTCTTCGGCCCGTCCGACCTTCAAGGCGCCTGCGGGGACCTCGACGGTCTTGCCCTTGGGATTGCCTTTGATGAGGCACAGTTTGACGTCCATGCGAGTGGCCTCCCCATCGTCTGGAACACGGTCGCCAGTCCAATGGAAGGCTAGCAGAAGTTCCGGAGCGAATCAACTGAAAACCGGGGACGTTCCACATGGCACAGTGGCGCCGTGCCCCGCCGTGCCCCGTACTGCCCCGCTTTTGCCCCGCCCTGCCCCGTTTTTGCCCCGCAGAACCCTCGTTTGCCCTTGCTTTTTGCCGGGCCGGTCGGGGCGATGGCACAGTGACCGGAATTTCAGCGCGGTTGGCATGCCGTTTGCACATGGGGCGAGTGAGAGAACTCGGAAACCGGACCCGTCTTCGCCCGATGGGCTACGCCGTGGCAAGCCCGGAAACCGGAAAAATGGGGCGAAAGCGAGTCGGCGGAATTTCCTCTGAAAAAGTAGCAGGTCCCCTTTTTCCCTCCCCCGAATTTCCCGCAATGCCCGCGCCGATGGCCCTCCACTGCAGTTACGGCTTTGCCTCCGGGTCGGGGCTCAGACTAGCGCCTCCCGACAGCCTTTTCGGATTGGAGGGCAACTGATACTTGCGCACCGAGGCCAGGACGGTAGCCCATGGCGCCGCACCCACGGCCTCTTCCCTTAAGGCCGCAGCCTTCCTGTAATCTTTCGTCTCAACGTATGTGAAAAACAGGAGGCGGTACACATCAGGCAAGAGCCACGAGTCCGGATACTCTTCCGTGAACTGCTGTGCCAACTGTTTCTGACTTTCCAACAGCCTTCCATAGCGCCCTTGATCCTCGAAATCCCACGTGTCTATTATTTCAATGTACATGACCGTCTCGCGGAAGGCGCTGTCCTTGTGCTTCTCAATAATGACCTTGGCCACTTTGTCGAACTCGGCTTGCCTAAGGCTCTCGCCTGGCGGAGCTCCACCTATCCACATTGCCTGATGATAATGGGCGTGGAATATTGCAGACCCTAGGTTGATAGCAAAGGCCTGGTCACCGAGTTCCGCGATGTTATCCTTCGCCTTGGCCAAAGGGACGACCTCAAAAGTCACGCTTTCCGAGACAAACCTCGTTTCCTCCGATTCGGTTATGACGGCGCGCAACCGATAGGAACCAGGCTTTGGAAGGACCAACAGATCTATACGCTCGTAGCGCTGTTGCGCCTCCAGTACCTGAGGCAGCCAATGACGGTCCCTCCACCCATCGAAGTGGAGCGGCACTTTACTGGGCGCCAACTCCCGGTAAACACCCCAATCTTTCTGGAGATCACGGAAATCCCCGTCTTCGCCGTATGCGATTTCCAGGCCAAAGCCCGCGCCCCATGAAATCCCCCAGTGCCGGCTCTTGAAATCATTCGTGGAAGGGTTCGCCACAGTTGTTTGAAGAACAATGGGCTCCCCGCAGACATACTGCTGCTTGTTGGCGCGCAGCCCAACTTCAAGCCCTTTTTCTTCGGGGACCTCTCCTCCTTCGGTCGCGCACAACAAACAGAAAAGACCTAGCCCAATCACCACGCACCCCAAGAGGCGCCTGCGCGTGATGACATCCTTTGTAATGTCCCTATTAATCATCGGCGGCCTCCCTTAGATCGGCAATGTTCTGATACGAAAACCTGTCGGGCATAGCAGGAGTTCTGAAGTTCTTCATGTCAAACCACTGCTTTTCGCAAGTAATACTTTCAGGTTGTTTCCACTCCATAATACCGTCTTTATCCGGATCAAATTCGCCTTCGTAATCGGCGTGGTCAAGACCGAAGCAGTGCCCCACTTCGTGGCATACCACGTGTGCCCGGGTCCTTAATTCATGATCCCTCACCATTTCTAAAAAGATCGTACATTGTTCCGAAGGAATGGCTCCGGAATTTCCGTGGACCCCCGTGACGTGGCCTGGGGGAAATCCCTCGCTCTCCGGGTCGTCGTCGCCCCAGTAAAACGTGTGGTCTGCGCAGGGATTGCAGGCCGCGCGTCGCAACTTGGCCGCCGCTGACTCATACGCCCATCCCACACACACCGTCCAGTAGGACGTATCCCCAGGAACGTCAGCCACGGCCAGATTATCGTTAGTCATGCGAACCCACCCAAACTCTGAATGGGCGTTGCCCGTGGTCTGTTCAACGCACAAGATGTATGCATCATCGAAGTACAGATTCATCTCGGCTAGCGCTGCAGCAGCGTTCGGAGGATTGAGGTCAGTTCTCCATTCGGGATCATCGGTGTTGATGCCAAAGGGATCATTTGAGGGATCGGCAGCGTAGGTACTCATCGTGAAAACTTCGCCGGCATCGTCTCGTCCGTTCTGCTCGTCGTTATCAAAGTCGTCATCTGTGTAGTTCGTCAGTACCGTGACGGTGTCCTCGGTGTTAGATAACACCTCCCATGTGTTGTCGCCGACAAAGTCCACCGAGTTGTTCGGATTGTCTTGGTCTGGGTCCAGAACACCCCCCTCCAGCTTGGTGGCGACCCAGTTAGGCTCACCCTGCGCCTGCAAACTATCATTGGTTATTTTCGAGGAGTTCCCCGTTACGGTGCCGAACGGCTCCGAATCCGGTGCTTCCATCGTGTCAAACTCCACATGCACTTTCCGCCATGTGGTCAGCATTTCGGACTCGGCGACGCCGTCGGGCGGTTGGCACGTGTCCGCCTGGGGCTGGGTCATGGCCTGGAGGCGCGCCTGGGCCCCGTCGCCCCAGGCCACGGCGAATCGCCAATTGTCCCCCGGCTGCATTCCTGCGCGGATCGTCATCTTCGCCTTGTACGCCTCGCACGCCGTCGTGCCGTCAAACCGCTTGACCTTCCCGATCTGGACGTGCTCCGCAGCGAAGCACGCGCTCGCGTCCCTGTTGTCCGGACCGCTAGTCCCCGGATCGACTTCCGGCTCCGTATCAATCGGCGGTCCATCCGCCGAAGGATCGTCCACGTCCCACAGGCGGAAGTAAATCTCCGTGCCGGCGGTGGGCGCGCCGCCTTCCGCAAACTCCAGCACCGCAAACGCCAGCCGCCGCTTGGCCGCGTCCTCGACGCTGTCATCATACTCCTTCTTGCCGGGGAAGATACGCCTGCCGCCGTTGGCCGGCACCGCGGGATGGTCGTCGATCGCTTCGTTGTCGCCCGGCAGGTCGTAGGTCTCCCAGTAGAGTTCCACTTTGCTGATCATCGCCGACCAGGAGGGGAGGGGTCCCTCGCCGCCGGGCGGGGGTTGAAGGTTGCCTTCGCCCTTCAGCGGCCAGTCGCCGGCCGTGTCGGCTTCGACCTCCGCCGCCGAGATCTGGATGGCGTCCGGCCCTTCCTCCTCGACATCCGCCGTGAGGGTGTCCGGGTCCGTCTCAATGTCCACGTACTGCCACGGGTTCGGCGAAGGGAACTCCTTGAACGCCATGTCGCCCGGCGGCGTGAAGGTCTTCGAGACGACCTTGATGTTGTCCCCGACCGTCGTGACGCTTTCCGGGGGCAAACGGATTCCGGAGAGCCGACGAGGCCGTCGCCTACGGCCTGGCGGACCAGATTATCCAATCCCTGCCGAAGAAGCCCGGCTGACGCAGGCCGCGCCTACGGCTTGTTCTCCGGGATTAACTTGTCGAGCAGGAGAAGCGCCTTTTCGGCCAGCGGGGAGCCGGGATCCTCAACGCAGAGCACCCGCCGAGCGTACTCGACCGCCTTGTCCGGCTGGGATCGGGCGGCGGACCACCTGGCCAACTCGTGGTTTGCCCGGGCGTAAAAGGGATCGATCTCGAGGACGCGCTTCATCAAAACGATGCCCTCAGCGCCCCTCGCTTGCCTGATATGGGCCATCCCCAGTTCATACAGGATCGTCGGGCTGTTCGGATAACGGACGCACAACTCCTGCAGATGCCGGAAGCCATCGGCAGACTGACCCGACAGGAACTTGGCCTTGGCGTAGCCAAGCACGGCGTACTCGTCGTCCTGCCCCCCGTCCTTTAGCGCTTTGAACAGTGCGTCGGCCGTTTGAATGTTGTCCGCATGCAGGAGAACGCCAAGCCGCACCTTCTCCAGGCCGGGCTTGCCGCTTTGGCTGATCCGGGCTTCGATCCGGCCGGCTACCACACTCAGTGACTCTGGCTGCTTGCTTTTGCCTTGCATCGTGTAACCCTCGCTGGCGGCCCAGAAGGTCAGTCCGAGCGCCAAAATACCCAGCGCTGCGGGCCATAGCCAAAGCGCGCGTCCGTGTGTAGAAAATCTCATGGTAACGTCTCCTTTCAGGGTTGCATCCCAAGTTATCATACCGCATGTCGGCGGGCGTCGGGAAGTCACTGAGGGGCTTCGGGGCGCTGGTCTGGCCCGTGAAGCGGTCGTATTCGACGAACAAGTGGCCGTTGCTTGAAACCGCGAAGGGGACGTTCAGGCGCTTGCAATGGGCGTAAGACTTGGCCTGTTCCAGGCCGTGGTTGGGGGGCAGGTGCTCGGCCTTGGCCTCGATGAGGGCGACGGCGACGGGTTGGGTGTCCAGGTGGACTCGGATGCGGAGGGTGTAGTCAATCCGGCCCTTGGGGCGTTTGGTCGGCCTGCCGTTGATGATTTCGATGGCGCCAGAGGATTCCTCGCGTTTGATAAGGTCTTCGGTCCAACCACGGGCGTGGATGGCGGGGTCTATGAGTTTGGCACGGGTATCGGATTCGCCAAGCGCCATGCTGCCCCCTGGAATTGGCGAGGGTGATTTTGGCATGGGAGAGGGGGGAAGTCAATGTGATTTCGGATTTGGGATTTCGGATTTCCGATTTGAAAGGCTGACCCGTTCGACTCCCCCGGCGTGCCGGGGTCGCTCAGGGCCTGCGGCAACGGATTCGAGGCGAGATCCCCGTTCGGCGGTGCTCAGGGCAAGCGTTCGATCCCGGCGCGCCGGGACTCAGGGTGACAGCGCGCGGGGGTGTTGGCAGGCAAATCCTGGGGGGGGATAAATGACTGAAGGCCTCCCCTGCCCTGGGCCGATAAGACGGACGGAAAAGCGTGATTTTGGGCTGTTTCTGCGCCCCCAGCAAGGCCCACCGCACTACGGGCACGGCCTCAGCGTGTGCCCGGAGCCGGCCTCGGGGGACAGAAAATCGGCCTTTTTTCGGCGGTGATGTGCACACCCCTACGACCCATGGCATAACGGGTCCCCTACCCTGCCGCAACGGGCGGAGCGGCTAAGCCTTTGTCCGCCAAGAGGTTATGGAATGCCTGTTTTCCCGGTTTGCCGGGTTTCGGCTATGGGGGCGTCGGCGTTTGACCCGACGGTGTTGCTGGTTAGGCTGAAAGCAACAACGGCGTTATCCGCAGATGGACGCAGATGTGCGCAGATGAAAATGGGTTCGGAAAAGGAGCCAGTCCCCTTTTCCGGATAGGCATAGAAACTCAAGGGAGAGTCCATGGCGCTTCGTAAGCGGGCCCTTTTGCCGATCGGTATCCACCTGAATCTCGATTCGGTGCACCTGGTGCAGATGGAACAGGCGGACGGGACGGTTGCGCTCGTTTCGAGTGCGAGCAAGGTGTTTCCGGCGGACGAGAGGAACCTGGGGAAGGCGGACGGGACGCGTGCGGATGCGAAGGACATCCCGGAGGAGGTCCGGGAGGCGCACTATCGGCATGCCCGGGAGTTTGTCCGCGAGCAGTGCTCGAAGAACGGGTTCCGCGGGAAGGAAGCGGTGATAAGCATTCCGTCGGAGCACCTGGTGATTCAGCACGTGCGGATGGGTCCGATGCAGCCGGAAGAGTTGGTGGCCGCCCTGCCCTACGAACTTCAGGGCAAGTTGCCGTTCGACCCGAGACAGGCGGTGATCCGGCACATTGTGGCTGGGACGATCTCGGAGGACAACCAGACGAAGCAGGACGTGATTGCGCTAGCGGTCGCCCGCGCGGTGGTGGAGCAGCAAGTGGCGTCGGTGGAGAAACTGGGGCTGGATGTGGTGGGCGTGGGCGTCGAGCCGTGCGCGATGAGTTATCCGTACGTTTTCGCGGCGGGGCGTTCTGCTGCACCGCCCGAGGGTCTTCCTTCGCTCATGCTGGTCCACATCGGCGCGCTGGCGACGCACGCGGCGATTGTGCGCGGCGAGGAGACACGGTTCGTCAAGGGTATCCCTTTCGGCCTGGAAGACGTGGTCGAGGCGCTGGCTCGGGACCAGAAGGCGGCGGCGGCGAACGCGCGGGCCACGATGGCGGCCTGGCGCCAAGGAGAGACGGCGCCCGATGCCGTGGCGGCGTACAACCGGATATGGAGCAAAGTGGTTCACTTTGCGGAAGAGATGGAGTCGTGCATGCGGTACTACGGGTCGCTGGCGCGGGGGGCGAAAGTGGACCGGATCGTTTTCCTGGGCCCTGGCGCGCAGCACGGGGCGCTGGTCCAGGTGTTCGGGGCCCATCTGAGTGTGCCGTGCGAAGTCGGACATCCGATGGGGGTGGTCGGGTTGGAAGGCGCCGGCGGCGAGACGGAACCTGAACTGGCGGTGGCGGCGGGGCTGTCGCTGTTCGGCGCCCAGTAACAGGAACGGGAACGAAACATGCGCGTGATGAACTTTCTGCCGTCCGACTATACGGAACGCCGAGGGCGACGGCGCGCCAACGTGGTGTGCATGGTCCTGGCGGGGGCTGGGCTGCTGGCTCTGGGAACGCTCGTCGCGCTGAGCATGATGGGGGCGATGGGGGTGGCCTCGTTGCGGCGCGTCGTCGAGCAGCAGTACGAGGCTGCCGGCCAGCAGATCGAGCAACTCAAGGCCTTGGAGTCGCGCAAGGAGGGGCTGGTGCGAAAAGTGGAGGTGAGCGCGGACTTGCTGGAACGGGTGCCGCGCAGCCACGTGCTGGCGCGGCTGACGAACGCGCTGCCGGCGGAGACGAGCATTCAGGTTCTCGTGATGAGCACGGTGGAGGTTGAGGTGCCGCTTTCCGAAGTGAAGGCGTCGGGCGGGGGCGCTCGACAGGCGCCGGCCGACAGCGGCAAGGGCTCGTCGAAAAAGAAACGCGTGGAGACGGTCCGACGGCAGGAGGTGCAGTTCCGGCTGAGCGGCCTAGCAAAGACGGACGTTCAGGTGGCGGAGTATATTACGCGGCTGACTTCGGACCCGCTGTTTGAGGAGGTGAACCTCCGATTCAGCGAGGAGTTTCCATACGAGGAGGGCGTGGTGATGCGTCGGTTCGAACTGGCGTTTCGGCTGAGCCTGGAGGCGGCGAAGGTGCTGTCGTCGGCCGATGCCCTGATGCCGCTTGTGCCCGCCTCGACGGCCGACGGGCCGCCGCCGCATCCGGACGGGACGAGGAGCGAATCGTGAAGGGTTCGACGCGTATTCTGCTGACGGTGCTTGCTCTGGCGGTGGCGGCGACGGCGGTGGCGCTGCTGGTGCTGCGGCCGATCTCGCGCCACGTGGCGGAGAACCAGGCGGCAATCAGGGAGCGGCGCAACCAACTGGTGAAACTCCAGCGGGTCGCCTACCGCATCAACGACGTCCAGAAGGAGATTGATCGCCTCCAGGGCGCGCTGGAGTTCTTCGAACACCGTCTTCCGAAGGAACGCGAGATTGACGTTATCCTGCGCGAGGTGTGGGTCACCGCCGAGGCGCGGTCTCTGGCGGCGCGCAGCGTCCGGACGCTGAAGGCGGACCCGACGTCGCGCTACAACGCCCAGCCGATCGCGCTGACGCTGGAGGGACCGTTCGACGGTTTCTACGCGTTCCTGCTGGCCCTCGAGCAGTTGCCGCGCATTACCAAAGTGCGCCAGATGCAGATTCAGAACTCGCCGACCGACGCGGGATGCATCCTGGCCGACCTGACCGTGGACATCTATTTCGAGAAATGAACATGGACGAAGAACGGCCGATGAATCAGTACCGGATGAGCGCCCGGGGCCTGGAGCCCCTGACGCAGGAACACGACCGCGACCTGCACGGCGGAGGGAAGAAACTCGGCCTGGGGGACAAGAAGAAGGTCGCCGCGCTGGCGGCGCTGGTGCTGGTGTGCGCGGGTGTGGTGGCATTCCAGTTCCTCCGAGGCAAAGGCGCGCAGACGGCCGATGCGAGCCTGGCAATCGGGACAGCGGTGCGGCCCGGCGCGACCAGCGCCGGCGAGATCGAGGCGGTCCTGAAACAACTGGAGGCCGAAAGCACAGGCCAGAAGGACCTGTCGGTGACGCGCGTCGAGGAACTGGTCCGCGAGTTCGACGGATACGTTCGTCAGCGCCAGGTGCCGCTGAGCGCCCTGCGCGTCAATCCGTTCGTGGTCTCCCTGCCGAAACCGCCGGAGCCGGCCGTTGCAGCGGCCCCGTCCGGGCCGGACCCTGCGGCCTTGAAGGCGGCCGCGGAAGAGGCCCACCGGGAGCAAATCCGCCGCGTGGGCGCCAGCCTTTCGCTTGGGACGATTCTGGTAAGCAACCACGACCGCCTGGCGGTGGTCAGCGGCACGGTCTGCCGCGTCGGCGACGTCATCGCGGGGTTCCAGGTGGCTCGGATTGAGCCCGGCGAGGTGGTCCTGACCTGTGAAGACGAAACCGTGACCTTGGCGCTTTTCGCGCGAGAAGGCGCCGGCAAATAGAGGGAACCATGGCGGAAGAAAACGAGCATCGGGAGAGCGCGGCAGCGGTCACGGAGCAACCGTCTGAGACCGCTCCGACGGCCACGGAGGCGAAGACGGGCCACGTGCGCATGGGCGACCTCCTGGTGAGCCGCGGCACCGTCACGCGCGCCCAATTGGAAGAGTGCCTGGCGCTGCAGAAATCAAGCCCCGGGGAGCGTTTGGGCCAGATCCTCGTCCGGAAAGACTACGCCAAAGAGGACGAGGTGATGCAGTGCGTGGCGGCGGAATACGGCCTGGACTTCGTCCTGGTCGGGCAACTGGACATTCCGGAGCGGGTGCTTGAGACGCTGCCGTCCGACTTTTGCCGGCGACACAAGGTCCTCGTCGTGGACGTGGACGTGGACGAGGACGTGGTGACGGTGGCGACGGCGGACCCGGCGAACGTCTTTTTGCTGGATGAGATTCGGCGGCGGGTAGGCAAGCGGGTCCGCTTTGCGGTGGCCGCGCCCTCGGCCATCGCCAAGGCCATCGAAGAGAAATTCGTCACGTTCGACGACTTCCAACTGGACGATCTGATCCGCGACATTACAGACGACGCGGTCGAGGTGCTCGACGAGGACGACGCGGAAATAACGGACCTGGCGAAGGTGGCGGGGGAGTCGCCGGTCATCCGCCTGGCGAACTACCTGATCTGCAACGCCGTCAAGGAAGGCGCGAGCGACATCCACGTCGAACCGGGTGAGAAGAAGATGCGGATCCGGTATCGGATTGACGGCATTCTGTTCGAGGTGATGAGCCCTCCGCAGGGCATGCACGCGGCGCTGGTGTCGCGCTTGAAGATCATGTCGAACCTGGACATTTCGGAGCGGCGTCTGCCGCAGGACGGCCGCATCCGCGCCATCGTCCGCAACCGCTACGTGGACTTCCGCATCAGCACGCTCCCCACGACGCAGGGCGAAAAGGCCGTCATCCGCATCCT